>Ga0207648_10003860_pt1 | contig 15650 bp, 16 predicted proteins | sample KBSMisM32_FD_184310 | JGI IMG/M metagenome (GOLD analysis project Ga0207648, IMG submission 184310) | Miscanthus rhizosphere microbial communities from Kellogg Biological Station, Michigan, USA - KBS Miscanthus M3-2 (SPAdes) (version 2) | ecosystem: Host-associated > Plants > Roots >...
CGATATGCATCTCAGCTACCAGGCGGATGCGGACTGGTTCGTGACCAAGCCCACGGGTCTCGACGCCTACGCGGACACGATGAAGCGAATCGAGACGCTGATCACGCACTGACCGGCGGTGCGGCACCCGGCCGGCGCGCGCTCACGCGTTGAGCGGGCTGCCCATCCACTGCTCGCTTTGCCGGCGCGCGACATCGTTCAGAGACCCGAGTTTCTGATAGGCCTCGCGCAGCCAGGCGGCATCGCTCTTGGAGGCCTCGGCCTCGGCGCGCAGCGCGCTTAACGGCGCTTCCGTATCGAGCGTGCGCGCGTAAGGCCGCAATAATTCAAGCGTATCCAGGATGTCGCGTTGCAGCGTGCCCCGTTGCTGCGTCTGCGCATCGATGTACGCGCCCCCCACGCCGTAGCGGCAGGCCTGGAACCGGTTGTATTTATACACGAGATAGACGTCGTCCGACGTCGGCAACGGCTGCTGCGTGAGTAGGTAATGCGCGAGCGTTTGCGCATAGGCCGCGAGCTGCGCGGCGCGCTCGACCGTCAGCGGCGTGTCGAGCACGCGAATCTCGACGGTGCCGAATTCCGGCTTGGGCCGCGTGTCCCAGTAGAAATCTTTCATGCTCTCGACGATGCCGAAGCGCTGCATCTTCTCGAAGTAAGCGACAAACTCGCTCCATGTATGCACCAGAGGCAGGGTGCCGGACAGCGGGAATGCGCTTACGGTGTTCAGGCGAGAAGATTGAAAATCCGTGTCCGTGCCCTGCTGAAACGGCGACGAGGCCGACAGCGCGATGAAATGCGGGATATAACGGGACAACGCGTGCGTGAGGTGGATCGCCGTGTCGCCGTCGGGCACTCCGACGTGGATGTGCTGGCCGAATACGGTGAACTGCTTCGCGAGATAGCCGTACACCGAAAGCAGATGCTTGAACCGCTCGGTCGGGTAGATGCGCCGATCGCTCCATTTGTGAAATGGGTGCGACCCGCCGCCGGCGATGCGCAGGTTAAGTTGCGCGGCAGCCTTGCTGACCGCATCGCGGATTTCCAGAAGCTCCGCGCGCAGGGTTGCAAATTTCACGTGCACCGACGTATTGACCTCGATCATGCTCTCGGTAATCTCGGGCTTGACCGCACCCGGATGCGGCGTGCGCTCGAGCAGCGCCAACAGGTCGCCCGCGTCGCGCGCGAGGTTGTAATCGCGCGAGTTCAGTATCTGCAGCTCGAGCTCGACGCCGATCGACAGCTCGCGCGATGGCTTGAACTCGAGCTCGGGATTCCACTTGGCAGGCATTTATTCCTCCTGCGCCTCGCCCGCGCGGCGCAGCGCGAACTGCACGGCGAGCGGCCCGATCAATTCGAGGATCAACGTGGCCGCCAGCACGATCACGCTCAATTTCGCGCTGAATCCCGGATACGAGGTGCCGGTACTCTGTGCGATGGCGAGCGCAATGCCCGACATCGGCAGCAGCGCGATACTAAGCAGGCCGCCGCTGCCGGCGCGGATGCCGCTTAAGTGCGCAAAGCACAGCACGCCGATCGACTTGCCGACGAACCGCGCGGCTATGTAGACCGCGGCGACCGCGCCGCCGGCGACCAGGTCTCCGATGTGCAGCAGGGCGCCGCTCGCAACGAACAGCACGACGAAGAAAATCTGGCTGAACCGGCCCACGTCCACCGGCATCAGCTTGTGCTCGCGGTCCATGTTCCCGATGAGCACGCCGAACGTGAGCAGCGACAGCAGGATCGACAGCTTGAGAGCCTCGGCCGCGCCCACCAACAGGACGACGATCCCGAGCAGCAACGCCGCATGCAGCTCGATACGCTTGCCCAGCCAGCCGGCCAGCTTCAGCGCGAGCCAGCTCGCGGCGAGCCCGAGAAAACACGAGCCCGCGAGGATGTAAAGCGGATGCAGCAATATTACGAACCAGCCCGCCTGATATTCGCGGTGTATCCACGACAAAAGCATCGTGGTCAGCACGAAGGCGACGACGCTGTTGATCGCGACCAGATTCAGCGCGCGCTCGGTCACCTGGCCTTCGGCTCTCAATTCGCGCGCCACCAGCAGGACGATGGCCGGGGACGACGAGACGCCGATGGCAGCAGCGATGGCCGCATACAGCGGCTCGACGTCGAGCCAGCGCAGCGCACCGAACATGCACGCAAACGACAACATGCTTTCCGCGAGCGACATCGCGGCCAGCCAGCGGTCGCGCAGCAGCCAGGCGAAATTTATGCGGCGGCCGAGTTCGAACAACACGAGGCCCAGGCCGATGTCGAGAAACACGCGGGTATAGCCGAGCATGCGCGCGTCGAGCACGTCCAGCCCGCTCGCGCCCAACGTCAGCCCGATCAAAACGTAACCCGTGATGCGCGGCAAATTCAGCACGCGGCGGACGAGTTCGCCGGTCAACGCGCCGGACAGCAGCATGCCGCCGAACAGCGCCAGCGGATTGGCCGTGAGCGGAAACTGCGGCAGGAATTGGACTTCGGTCAAACGCACCCTCCACTTGTCACTGCGTGCGCCGCATGCGTGCCCCGCGCGCATGCCGCGATGAGCGAGGCGCAGAGCGTCGATACGTATTGTCACCTATGAGGCGGCCGTGACCGCGGAAAGTTCCAGTATGCGAGCGTCATGGCAAACACCCGCCCCTGCGATGTCGGGTGATGGCGACAACGTAAGTACATGAACGGGAGAGAATTTTGGGGCGCCTGCCGATAGCCGTCGTGCCATCACGACAGTATGGCGGTGTAAAAAATACCGTTTCGAATGACAACTCACTGATTGTTATAAAGCAATTGTAGTGGCACGCGGCTTGCGCGTAGATGTCCATCGCTTTGCTTAGACCTCCCAGGAGCATTCGAAAATGAGCCCCGTAATGAGCAGTCCCGCCCTCATGCCAACCAGGACTCGCGACCGCGATGGCGGGGGTACGGGCGGCAAGATCTCGTTTCGAATGCTCGCGGCTTATTTCGTCGTGGCGGCCTTTTTCCTGCTGGCGGCGTTCTCCGCAGCGGCTGCCGATGCAGCCCCGGACGCACTCGTGAAGTCAACGGTGGATGAAGTGCTGACCGTGATCAAACAGAACAAGGACAAACGAGCCTTGCGTGAGCTCGCCGAGCAAAAAGTACTGCCGAACTTCGATTTCAAGCGCATGACGCAACTCGCGGTGGGAAGGGCATGGCGCGATGCAAAGCCGGAGCAGCAGGAAGCGCTTGAGAAGGGTTTCCGCACGCTGCTCGTCAACACTTACACCTCCGCCTTATCCACGTCGGCGACGGGCACCGAATCCGTCGAAGTAAAACCCGCGCCGCTCGCAGCGGGCCAGAACGAAGTCACGGTTAAAACGGTCGTTAAAGATTCGGGCAAGCAACCGATCGCCGTCGATTATCACCTTGAAAAATCGGGTGCCGGGTGGAAGGTGACCGACGTTGTCGTCGAAAACCTGAGCCTCGTCACCAATTACCGCAGCACTTTCGCCTCGGAAGTGTCGCGGTCCGGAATCGACGGATTGATCAAGGCGCTGGACGAGAAAAACCGGACCGTGGCCAAGAGCTAGTTACTGTGGCGGCCTGCGCCGCCGAAAAAGGGGATCTGTATGGGAATTGAAGAAGGTCGCACCGAATGTGCATTGCTGCGCGCGCGCGACGGCATGGCGGACAAGGATAGCGAGCACGGCGGCAACCGCATCACGCGGGTGGATCGCGCGCTTATTTCGCGCTATTTCGAAGTGCACTCCTCGCCAGCGAGCTTCGCGCAAATCGAACGGCCGCGTTGGCGCCGGCGGTGGATCGTCGGCGCGAGACTGCCGGCAACACTGCGCACCATCGCGCTGCCCCGCCCCCTTGAAAGCAAATTGAGTCGGCTCGACGCAGGGTTTGAACGGTTGCTGGCTGGGGGTGACGTACTCTGCATTGAAAGTGAGACGCTCAGGATTGCCGATGTGATGCATAACGCGGGGGCGCCGCCGCCGCAGGATACGGCGCACTTGCTGCTCGATACCGGGTCGGATGCGGGGGCGCCGGCCGCGGACGGTATTCCCTGAGGCACGCCGCGTCGCACCAATACCGGAAAGGGGATGTCATGCATGCCTACACCAGAAAACTAGCGTTACGCGCTACGCTGGCGGGAATGGCGGCCGCGGGGTTAATGCTCGCCGCCTGCGGAAAGAACCTGAACATTGAGGGGGCGGCCGCCAAGCGCCATGCCGATCCGCCTTACGCTGCGGCTGCGATGTACGGCTGGACCAACCACTATGCGCGGCTCACCCTCGAGCAGAACCAGCCCAACAATGACGTGGCGCTGCTGATCAAGGTCAAAACCGCGCTCGTCAAAGACCCCGACCTCAAGACATTTCCGCTCGAAGTCGGCGTGCTGGGCGGCGTAGTCACGCTGTACGGGCAGGTCGATACTGCCGAGCGGCGCGCCGCAGCCGAACGGATTGCGCGGCGGGTGCACGGGGTTGCCGAGGTGAAAAGCAGTATTTCTGTCAACGCACCGGTGTAGCGCTCATCCAAATTGATACGGGCGCGCGTCCGCATATCGCGTACGCGCGCCGAGCTTTTGAAAAAAGTACAAAGTGCAGCATTAGCCGGGTTGTCGGCGTGCGGGAGGTGCCTGTAACCTTAGGCTGATGCGTTATCCACGATCGTTTCTCAAGCTGCTGCTGGTGGGGTTCTCGCTGGTGGCCCTGCCGCTGATTGTGGCGCTGATTACCAGCGCAATCGCGGTGGATCAGCTGGCTAATCGGAGCGAAACGGCGGTATACGAGGCGGTCAGGGCGACCCAGAGCAGCCGCCGGCTGGGCGAGCTGTTGACGACGATGGAGCGCAGCGCGCGCCAGATCGTGATTCTGAACGATCGCAGCCTCCTCGCCGCCTATGAGATTAGCCGCGCGCAATTCGAGGAAACCACGGCGCAATTCGGCCAGTTGCCGTTCGATGCCGACCAGCGCGCCGAGCTCGATGCCATTATCGCGACTGAGCGGCAGATTTTCGACACGCTTGCCAATGCCGAGCTGACCCCCGAGACCCTGCAGGCGCAGGTCGCCCGGTTTGGCGAACTGGCAGACCATGCGCAATCGATAGTCGCCAAGAGCGCGAGCCTGATCGATCACGAGGTCGACGAAATGCGCCGCACCGCGCTCGAAGCGCGGCGCATCATGCTGTGGCAGGCGCTGGCGCTGATCCCCGTGGTGGTTTTCCTGGTCTTCGGCTTTACGTCCGTTATATCGCGTCCAATCAGGCAGATCGATGCGGCCATCCGCGAGCTTGGCGAAGGTAAATTCGATACGCCGGTCAGCGTTTCCGGCCCGGCCGACCTCGAGTATCTGGGCAACCGGCTGGAATGGATGCGCCGCCAGCTCATCAACCTCGAGCAGCAGAAGAACCGTTTTCTGCAGCAGATTTCGCACGAGCTGAAAACGCCGCTGACCGCGCTGCGCGAAGGCGCGCAGCTCTTGTCCGACGATGTGCTCGGGAGCCTGACCGCCGAGCAGCGCGAGGTCGCGGAAATCCTGCGCCAGAACAGCATCAAGCTGCAAAAACAGATCGAGGACCTGCTCGACTACGGGGCGCTGCCGTTGCGCAAGCTCGAGCTGGCGGCGCTCGATCCCGGGCACTTGATGGCCGACGTCGCAAGCGACCACAAACTGCCTCTCCAGGCCAAGAACCTCAAGCTCGAACTGCACGACGGGGGCGTCGCCATGCAGGGCGATGCGGCCAAAATCCGCGTCGTTCTCGACAACCTTTTGTCGAACGCGATCAAATTCTCGCCCCCGGGGGGCGTCATTACGATGTCGGTACGGTCAGACAGCGGGGAATTGATCGTCGACGTGTCCGATCAGGGGCCGGGTATCAATGCCGACGACCGGCCGCACGTGTTCGAACCTTTCTACCAGGGCAGAGTCGAAAGCTTGGGTCCGGTGAAGGGCAGCGGCCTGGGCCTGTCGATCGTGAAGGAATATGTGATGGCGCACGGCGGCAGCGCCGAGATACTCGCCAAGGAGGGCGCGGCGGGTTCCCATTTTCGGGTGAGACTGCCGCTCAGGGCGGGGGCGGGAGCATGAAGGCGACTGCGCTGGCAGCCGCAAGCATGGCGATGCTGGTCGCCGGCTGCACGGCACCGCCCGTGCACGAGCCGGCACCCGCCAGCGAGCCGGAAATGGTGGTGAGCGAACCGCCGGTCGTCACGGTCGAGCCGGAAATCAAGCCGCCAGTGCGCCCGCCGGTCAGCGACAGCGAAACGCTGCTCACATATGTCGATCATGTGCGCAAACTGCCGGCGGCCGAGTTTGCGAAGGAACTAGATACGGTGCGCAAGCTGTACGCGCGGGCGCGCACCGAGACGAACCGCATGCGCTACGCGATCCTGTTGAGCGCGCCGGCAGCGGGGGCGGGCGAAGACTCGCGCGCGATGGAATTGCTCGATCCGCTGCTCAAAAGCGCCGATGCGGGAGTCCGGGCGCTGGCGACGCTGTTGATCGCTCAAATACAGGAGCAGCGGCGGGCGCAGGGACTGCAGCAGAAACTGGACGCACTAATGTCGCTCGACAAGAGCATGATAGAAAGGGGAAGGTAGGAAGATGAGCGAGGCAGCACGCAGAATACTGGCGGTAGACGACGATCCTGATCTGCTGCGGCTGCTCACGATACGCCTGAAATCCGCGGGTTACGAGGTGACTGCCGTCGAGAGCGGCGAGAAGGCGATCGCGCAGCTGTCGGTGGCGCGGCCCGAACTGGTCGTCACCGATCTCAAGATGAGCGGCATGGACGGCATGACGCTGCTCGATACCATCCACCAGACTTATCCGACGCTACCGTCGATTATTCTGACCGCGCACGGCACCATACCGGACGCCGTCGCGGCGACCAAGCGCGGGGTGTTCGGCTACCTGACCAAGCCGTTCGACGCGCAGGAATTGCTCGGGGAAGTCGAGCGCGCGCTGGCGGTCGGCGGCGGCATGCAGCCGCCGGCGCAGGGCGACGAATGGCGCGCCGCGATCATTACGTGCAACCCGATCATGGAAGACATACTGGCCAAAGCGCGCATGGTGGCGGCGAGCGACGCGAGCGTGTTCATTTACGGCGAATCGGGCACCGGCAAGGAATTGCTCGCGCAGGCCATTCACAACGCGAGCGCGCGCCGCGACCACGAGTTCGTCGCGATCAACTGCGGGGCGATTCCGGAACAGCTGCTCGAGTCGGAGCTATTCGGTCACGTGAAAGGCGCGTTCACCGGCGCGGTGCGCGACAACAAGGGGCTCTTTCAAACCGCGGACCATGGCACGCTGTTTCTCGACGAAATCGGCGACCTCGCGCTGCCGCTGCAGGTAAAACTGTTGCGCGTGTTGCAGGAGCGGCAGGTGCGTCCGGTCGGCTCGACGCAGAGCTACGAAGTCGACGTGCGCGTCATTTCGGCCACCCACCGCACGATCGAAAGCGAGATGGCGGAGGGCCGCTTCCGCGAAGATCTGTATTACCGGCTCAACGTCGTGGCATTCAATCTGCCGTCGCTCGGCGAGCGGCGCGAAGATATCCCGCTGCTCGCGGGCCACTTTCTGGCAGCCCTTGCCAAGAAATACGGCAAAGCGATTACGCGCATCGCGCCGGACGCGCTGCAACTGCTCGTCGGCGCGAACTGGCCGGGGAATGTGCGCCAACTCTACAACGTGGTGGAGCGCTCGGTCGCGCTGTGCAACTCGTCGTTGATTCCGGCCTCTCTCGTGCAGCAGGCGATCCAACATCAGCAAAGCGAATTCGCCTCCTTTGAGCAGGCGCGCAAGCAGTTCGAGCGTGAATATCTCGTGCGCCTGCTAAAAATAACCAGCGGCAACGTGTCGCAGGCCGCGAAGCTTGCGCAGCGCAATCGGACTGAATTCTACAAATTGCTGCAGCGGCACGCGCTCGATCCCGCGTCTTTCAAAGCGGCCGTGTCCTGACGCCTGCGGCAATGCTTCGTCGCTGCATGACGACATAAAAATCCGAACGAATTCAACCCGCCGCGTGGCCCGTATGCGCGGCTGTCGTCCGCTGGCGACGAACCGAATTCGTGCGCACTTACAGCGTGCCTCCCAAAGCAATGAAGCGTATGGGGAAATTACACTTGGCACGATGGTTGCTGGGGGTACGTCGGGAATACCATAAATTTGGTCGCATCGACCATGACTTAGCGGGGTCCGGAGGGTGGGCACTGCGGGGGAATTCATCATGCCGGCAGCGTTACTGACGTCGAAGACATCAAGCCAGAAAGGCTGGCTGTATCCGCTGCTGATTATTGCGGCGATCTCCGTGATCATTTTCAGCGTGCTCGGCGCAGCCGCCATCGCGGGCTGGCTGCCGCGCGCAGAATCGACGACCGGCCCGGCGCAGTATGCCGAGCGCAACGCGGACAGTCGCATCGACCATCGCGGTGATGGCCGCATCGCGGACAGTCGGCCTGGCGAAAGAAAACCCGTCGCGTGTGCCGAGTGCGGCGTCGTGGATTCCATCGCGCCGGTGGAAGTCAAAGGCGAGACTCACGGAGTCGGCATGATCGCCGGCGGCGTGACCGGCGCGCTGATCGGCAATCAGATCGGTCGCGGCAATGGCAATGCGGTCGCGACGATAGGCGGTGCGGCGGGCGGCGCCTATGCCGGCAACGAAATCGAGAAGCACGTGAAAAAAACCGTGCGCTACAAGGTCAGGGTCCGGATGCCCGATGGCACTTACCGCACGACTTACCAACCGGTCGCGCCCGGCTTCGCGGTCGGCGACAAGGTCAGGGTTTCCAACGGCCAGGTCGTTAAGCCGGGATAAACGTTGTCGATGGGCGGCTGTCGCGGGCCATTTCCGGCGCGCCCGCTGATTTGCCGGTAAAGTGACAGGCGTGACGGTCGGAAAATCCACCATGCGAATTCGCCTGCTAGCAGTCGGGGCCGCGCTCATCGCCGGATGCGCGGGCCAGCAGACCGGTCCGACCCAACCCGCCGAGACTCCACCGACCCCAAAGCCCCCGACAGCTGCCAAGCCCGGCATCAATCTGTCCGGCTATTCGCCGGCGTTTCGCGCGGGTTACGCCGACGGCTGCAACAGCGTCGATGCCGGCGCGCGCAAGCGCGACGAAGCGCGCTTCAAAGCCGAGACCGATTACGCGCAAGGCTGGCGCGACGGCAACGATATCTGCAAGCGGAAGAAATAACCGCCCTCGCTTTAGTGAGTGACGCGCGCGATCCGGATAACTTCCGGTAGCCGGCGCAGCACGCGCATGATTTGCGCGAGGTGCAGGCGATTGAAGACCTGGAGCGTAAAGTGCATCGTCGCGTATTGATCGCCCTGCTCGGGATCCACCGTGACGTTGTCGATGTTCGAATCGGCGCCGGCGATTGCCGCGGCGACTTTGGCCAGCACGCCGCGTTGGTTCATGACCACCAGGTTGATGCTCACATTGAAAAGTTTTTTCGTTTCGGGTGCCCATTCGACGTCGATCACCTTGCCCGGGTCGGCGCGCGTCTTGACGATCACCGAGCAGTCGTGAGTGTGTATGACCATGCCCTGGCCCTTGCTGATGAGCCCGATGATCGGATCGCCCGGGATAGGCTTGCAGCACTGCGCGAACTGCACCGCCATGCCTTCCGAGCCGCGTATCATCACGGGCCCCACTTCGCGCCGCTCTTCGGCCGGCGCGTCGCTGAGCGATAAGAGCTGCCGCGCGACCACCACGGAGAGCCTCTTGCCCAGGCCGATGTCGCCGAGGATATCCTGGCGCGATTTGACCCCGGTGTCTTTCAGAAGCTTCGCCCATTGCGTTTCCTTGATGTCGGCGACGCCGGTGCGCAGCACGCTCAGCGCCTGGTTCAGCAGGCGCTCGCCCAGCTGCGCGGACTCCTGCGATTGCACGGACTTCAGGAAATGCCGGATATGCGAACGCGCCTTGGCGGTGATCACGTAATTCAACCATAGCGGGTTGGGCTTAGCGTGCGAAGCGGTGATGATTTCGACGCGCTCGCCGTTTTTGAGCTCGGTCCTGAGCGGCATCAATTCATCGTTGATTTTCACCGCCACGCAGCGGTTGCCGATGTCGGTATGCACCGCATACGCGAAATCCACCGCGGTGGCGCCGCGCGGCAATGACAGGATTTTGCCCTTGGGCGTGAACACGTAAACCGCATCCGGAAACAGATCGACTTTGAGATGCTCGAGAAATTCGGTCGAGTCGCCGGTGCCCGACTGGATTTCCAGCAGGCTCTGCAGCCATTGGTGGGTTTTTTTCTGCAGCTCGTTCAACGACGCGTCGGTGCTTTTGTAGAGCCAGTGCGACGCGACGCCCGCTTCGGCGATCTTGTGCATTTCCTGGGTGCGGATCTGCACCTCGATCGGGCTACCGAACGGGCCGAACAGCGTGGTGTGCAGCGACTGGTAGCCGTTGGCCTTGGGAATCGCGATGTAATCCTTGAATTTTCCGGGGATCGGCTTGTACAGGGAGTGCAGCGCGCCCAGCACGAGATAACACGACGGCACGTCCTTGACGATGATGCGAAAGCCGAATACGTCGTGCACCTTCGCGAACGACAGGTGCTTCTCACGCATCTTGCGGTAAATGCTGTAGAGATGTTTCTCGCGGCCGTGCACCAGCGCTTCAATGCCGTCTTTTTTGAGCCGTTTGATGATCGCATCTTCGACCTTGCCCACGACTTCGCGGCGGTTGCCGCGCGCGCTCTTGAGTGCTTTAGAGAGCACGCGATTGCGCGCAGGGTAGAGATACAGAAACGCGAGATCTTCGAGTTCCTGGTAGATGCTGTTGAGTCCCAGCCGGTTGGCGATAGGCGCGTAGATTTCGAGCGTCTCGCGCGCGATGCGCCTGCGCTTGGGGCCGGGTACGGCATCCAGCGTGCGCATGTTGTGCAGGCGGTCGGCCAGCTTGATCAGGATGACGCGCACGTCGCGCGCCATCGCGAGCAGCATCTTGCGGAAATTCTCGGCCTGGGCTTCCTCGTGGGTCTCGAACTCTATGCGGTCGAGTTTCGACACCCCGTCGACCAGGTCCGCCACCGGCTTGCCGAACTTGCGGCTGATTTCGGACTTGGTGACCGCCGTATCTTCGACGACGTCGTGCAGCAGCGCCGCGGAGAGCGCCTGCGAATCAAGATGCAACTGGGCCAGGATGTTGGCCACCGCCAGCGGATGCGATATGTACGGATCGCCCGAGGCGCGGAACTGGCCGGTGTGCGCGGCTTCGCTGAAGTGGTAAGCGGTTTCGACCCGCGCTATGTCTTCCGGCTTTAAGTAGCCGGACCATTCTTTGAACAACGTGGCGGCTTCGGGCATGGCGCCGGCGCGATCAAGTCCGGCAGCCGGAAGGCTGGGACCGGGACGTGGAGCGCGTTAAGCAATGGCCCATTTTCCACCTCCGATCCCTCAAGCGCGCATTAAGTCGGCGTCTTGTTGAGTATGTCGAGCCCGTAGTGCGCTTCAGCGAGCTCGCGCAGTGCGATTACGGTCGACTTGTCGCGATTGGCTTCGATCATCGGCGTTGCGCCGTTGGCGAGTTGGCGCGCGCGATAGGTCGCTGCCAGCGTCAGCTCGAAACGGTTGGGGATGATTTTCAAGCAATCTTCTACGGTGATGCGTGCCATGAGGACATTCCTTAAAGGTTACGTTACGGCTGAGGAAGCTCGTTACCTCAGCAACAGCGGCTAGGTCATGCGATTGATCAAGTCGCTGTGGCGGGCCAACTGACTGGTCGCCAAGAGACGCCGGGCGCGGACTATGCTGACCAAGTCCTTCACCGCCTCGTCGAATTTATCGTTAATAATAACATACTTAAACTCACTTACGTGGCTGATTTCCTCGCGCGCACCGGCAATCCGGCGGGCAATTACGTCGGGCGGGTCCTGCGCGCGCTTGTTCAGCCGGCCAACCAAGGCTTCGAACGAAGGCGGCAGGATGAAAATGCCGATCGCATCCGGCATCATTTTGCGGACCTGGGCCGCGCCCTGCCAGTCGATTTCAAGCAGGATGTCGGCGCCCGCGGCGCGCTGGTCGTTGATCCAGGGTTGGGACGTGCCGTAGTAATTGCCGTGCACCAAGGCGCTTTCGAGAAAGGCGCCCGCCGCCGACATTTCCTGGAATTTCTCCTGGCTCACGAAATGATATTCGCGGCCGTCGACTTCGCCGGCGCGCGGCTGGCGCGTCGTGTACGACACCGATAGCCGGATGCCGGAGTCGGCCTTGAGCAGCGCGTCAACCAGCGTCGTCTTGCCGGCCCCGGACGGCGCGCACACGATGAAAAGGTTTCCGCTCATTCGATGTTCTGGATCTGTTCCCTCATCTGCTCGATCAGGAGCTTCAGATCGAGCGCAACTTTCGTGACCTCCGCATCGACGGATTTGGAGCCGAGCGTGTTCGCCTCGCGATTCAGCTCCTGCATCATGAAATCGAGCCGCTTGCCGACCGCGCCGCCTTTATCGAGGATGCGCTTGATTTCGCTGAAGTGCGCGGTGAGGCGTGAGAGCTCTTCATCGACGTCGATGCGGTTGGCGAACAGCGTGATTTCCTGGCGGATGCGCTCGTCGTCGTTGACGGCCATTGCCTCGTGCAGGCGCTGGGCGAGCTTTTCGCGATAGTTGGCCAGCACTTCGGGCATGCGCGGCGCGACGGTCGCGATGCGCTCTTCCATCGTGGCCACGCGCTCGAGCAGGATCGCTTTTAATTTTTCGCCTTCGCGCGCGCGCGACGCGGTGAATTCTTCGAGCACTTCCGCGAGCGCCGAGTGGCACGCCGCGCGCATCTCGTCGAGCGAGACGGATTCGGCACCCAGCATGCCGGGCCAGCGCAGGATGTCCGCTGCCGTGAGGCCCGGGACGCTGGGCCATGCAAGGCGCAGCTTTTCGGACAGCGCGCGCAATTGCTTCAGCACCTCGACGTTGAGCTCGGCGGATTTCTGCGCGGCAGGCAGCGGATTGAGCCCGATCCGGCATTCGACCTTCCCGCGCTGGAGCTTGCCGACCACGATCTCGCGCAGCCCGGCTTCGAGCGCGCGCAATTCTTCGGGCAGGCGGAACTGCAGATCGAGATAGCGATGGTTGACCGACCGCAGTTCGACGTTGATCGCGGCGGTCGAAAGTTCGCGCGTCGCGCTGGCAAAACCCGTCATGCTGTAGATCATTTTGTCCGTCGCGGCAAAAAGGTGCGGGGTGAAGGGTAAAATACGTAAAACCTTACGCCTTGATTCCGCTGGAATGCGGGCGGGTACTGCGGGCGTTTGCGCCTCATTTAATAGTCGGATATTTCGTCGAAATCAGCCAGGAAAGATAGCACATTATGCGGCCCAGCAAGCGTCAGCCCGACGAGCTACGAAACATCCGGATCACCCGCCGCTACACGCGTCATGCCGAGGGTGCGGTGCTCATCGAAGCCGGCGATACCAAAGTGCTGTGCACCGTCAGCGTCGAGGACAAGGTGCCGCCGTTCCTGAAGGGGAAAGGCCAGGGTTGGCTCACCGCGGAATACGGCATGCTGCCGCGCGCCACCAACACGCGTTCCGACCGCGAAGCCGCGCGCGGCAAGCAATCGGGCCGCACGCAGGAAATCCAGCGCCTGATCGGCCGCGCTTTGCGCTCGGTCGTCGATCTCAACGCGCTGGGCGAGCGCACGCTGCAGATCGATTGCGACGTGCTGCAGGCGGACGGCGGCACGCGCACGGCGAGCATCACCGGTGCATTCGTCGCCGTGCACGATGCGATCAGTCATCTGCTCGGCCAGCAAATGCTGGCGGCCTCGCCCGTGCGCGACTTCGTCGCGGCGGTATCGGTGGGCATGTATCAGGGCGTGCCCGTGCTCGATCTGGATTATCCCGAGGACTCCGCGTGCGACACCGATATGAACGTCGTGATGACGGGCAACGGCGGCATCATCGAAGTGCAGGGCACCGCGGAAGGCGCGCCGTTCTCGCGCGTCGAGATGAATGCGCTGCTCGACCTTGCGCAGAAAGGTATCCAGCAGCTGATCGATGCGCAGAAAGCAGCGCTGAAAAGCTGAAGCGTGCGCGGCCGCGGCGGGAGCCATGAAAAAAATCGTCATCGCCACCAACAACGTCGGCAAGTTGAACGAGATCGGCGCAATCCTCGCGCCGCTCGATATCGAGATCGTCGCGCAATCCACGCTCGGCGTGACGGAAGCGGCCGAGCCGCATTGCACGTTCATTGAAAACGCGCTCGCCAAGGCGCGCCACGCGAGCGCGCAGACCGGGTTGCCGGCGCTCGCGGACGATTCCGGCATCTGTGTCGACGCACTGAACGGCGCGCCCGGCGTGCATTCGGCGCGGTTTGCGGGCGAGTCCGCACAGGCGGCCGGCGGACGGGCGAGCCAGGATGCGCGCAACAATCAAAAGCTGCTTGACGCGCTTGCGCACGAAACCAATCGCAACGCGCATTATTATTGCGTGATCGTGCTGACGCGCCGCGCCGACGATCCGCAGCCGCTCGTGTGCGAGGCGGAATGGCATGGCGAGATCGTCAAAACGCCGCGCGGCAGCGGCGGGTTTGGCTACGATCCGCTGTTCCTGATCCCCGTTTTGAAGAAAACCGGCGCGGAGTTGGGGCCGGAAGAAAAAAACCGCATCAGCCACCGCGGGCAAGCGCTCGGCTTGCTCGCGGCGCGCCTACTCGCCGAGAGGAGAAAGGAGAGAGGCGAGAGGGGTAAAACCCGCTAGCATACCCATGCCTACCGCCGCCTCCCGCCTGTCGCCTGTCGCCTCTCCCCGTTTCAAAGCGCTGCCCCCGCTATCGCTCTACATCCACATCCCGTGGTGCGTGCGCAAATGTCCCTACTGCGACTTCAATTCGCACGAAGTGCGCGAACCCGTGCCGGAGACGCGCTACGTCGATGCGCTGATTGCGGACCTCGAAGCGGCGCTGCCGCTGATCTGGGGGCGCAAGGTCTACACGATTTTTTTTGGCGGCGGCACGCCGAGCGTTTTTGCCGCGGCCAGCATCGAGCGAATATTGGCGGCGGTCCGCGCCCGCGTGCCGCTGTCGGTCGATGCGGAAATCACGCTCGAAGCGAACCCCGGCACGTTCGAAGCAGAAAAATTCCGCGGCTTTCGCGAGGCCGGCGTCAACCGCCTGTCGATCGGCATTCAGAGCTTCAATCCCGCGCATCTGAAGGCGCTCGGGCGTATCCACGACGATACGGAAGCGCGCGCCGCAATTGACATGGCGCGCGCCACCTTTGACAACTTCAATCTCGATCTTATGTACGGCCTGCCCGCGCAAACGCCGGCCGAGGCGCTGGCGGACATCGAAACCGCGCTCGCTTTCGCGCCGCCGCACCTGTCGGCCTATCACTTAACGCTCGAACCCAACACGTATTTCCACCGTTACCCGCCGGCCCTGCCCGATGACGATGCGACGGCGCAGATGCAGGACGCCATCGAAACGCGTCTCGCGGCCGCGGGCTACCGTCATTACGAGACTTCGGCGTTCGCGTTGCCCGGCCGGCAGGCGCGGCACAACATGAACTACTGGACGTTCGCGGACTATCTGGGCATCGGCGCGGGCGCGCACAGCAAGATTTCATTCCCCGACCGCATCGCGCGGCAGGTGCGGTTCAAGCAGCCGCGGCAATACATGGAGAGCGCCGAAAGCGGCAGCGCGATACAAGAGCAACACGACGTCGGC
>Ga0207648_10003861_pt1 | contig 15646 bp, 17 predicted proteins | sample KBSMisM32_FD_184310 | JGI IMG/M metagenome (GOLD analysis project Ga0207648, IMG submission 184310) | Miscanthus rhizosphere microbial communities from Kellogg Biological Station, Michigan, USA - KBS Miscanthus M3-2 (SPAdes) (version 2) | ecosystem: Host-associated > Plants > Roots >...
GCCGAGCGAGTGGCCGTAGATGAAGCGCTTCTTCGGATCCGGCTCCTGGGCGACGACCCAGCGCCACGCGGCGGCCGCGTCCTCGTAGACGCCTTCCTCGGACGGCGTCTCGCCGTCGCTCTTGCCGAAGCCGCGGTAGTCGATCGCGATGATCGAAAAGCCGAAGCTGCGCAGGTTCTCGATGCGGCGCAGGTGCGCGGTCAGGTTCCACCGCACGCCGTGCAGGTAGAGCAGCGTCGGCGCCTTGGGGTTGTCGCTCGGCCAGTACCAGGTGAACAGGCGCTCGGCGCCCGGCTGGTCCGAGACCGGCAGGTAGAACTCGCGAACGTCGGACGGCAGGCCCGAGAACCAGCCCGATACCTCGCGGACGGGCCGGAACGTGAGCTCGCGCTCCTGCGTGACCAGCGCCGCGCAGCCGGCGCCGAGGAGCACGGCCAGCGAGAGCAGCGCGGCGCCTGTGCGGCGCCCGGGACGGTAGCGATGAGCCATGCGCGATGTCAGAGCATCACGCGTGCCACGAAGTTCCATGCGCCGCAGCATAACGCCCGGCGGTTGTCACCGGGAAGCGGCCCGCCGAGGGAAAGCTGTCGTCGGACGGCGACGGCTCAGGCCGCCGCGCCGTGCATGCGCACCCGCGCGACCGACGTGCGAAGCGCACGGCAGGCGCGAGCGCACTCGCGGCACGCGTGCGCGGTCGCGTCGCCGGCCTCGTCGCGCTCGAACGCGTGCGCGCAGCCGAGGGCGACCGTCTCGCACAGCGCGAGAGCGCTCACCGCATAGGGGCTGCGGCGCATCACGACGTTCGCGGTCGCGCCGAAGATCTCGATGCCGTCCATCGCGAGACGTACGCATGCATCGGCGTTCTCGCCGAGGCAGCGCAGCATCCTCTGCGCACACGCGTCCGCAGCGTTCCTGCATGCGTCGATCGCCGCGGCGTGAAGCGCCGCGAGCGCGTCCTGCCGTGCGCGGGCGTCGTCGAGCGAGGGCAGGGCATCGGGCATGGCGTCGTCTCCGGGGAAGGGGCGTAGCGCGGAGCGCGACGCACGCGCATCGTCGCCGCGATCGGCGTTCCCCGGCATCGGCGGCGGAGCGGGCGTGGTGTGGGAGCGCGCCGGACAACCCTGCGCGCGTTCACCAGCCGCCCGGCGGGCCGCCGCGCGCGTCGGACGAATGAGGACAGTGGCGAGCGCAGCGCGCCGATGTTGCCCCGGTCCCCGGGGGCCGACCATGCGCCTCACTACCGTATCGGAGGCTCTCATGTTCGATCAACTGCTCACCACGCCGCTTCCTTGGTACCTGTGGCTCGGGATCGGCTCCGGCTTCATGCTCGTGATCGGCCTCGTTCTGGCCGCCGCTCGGCGCACCGACGACGGCGACGTCTATCGCTTCGAGCCGCCGCGTCGCGAACCGATGCCGCTGTACGAGGAAGGCGTGACGTCATGAACACGCCGCGGCGTAGCGATTCGATCGCCGAGGGCGTGATTGTCGCGCTCGTCGTGGTCGTCCTCGGCGTCGCGGCGACGGGCGTGAGGCTCGAGCCCGTGCCGCAGGGCGCGTCGGTCGACCGCCTCGCCGCGCAGGTGCGGATGCAGATGCCGATCGCGCCGGATTGCATGCGCAGCGACGCGAGCGGCGATGCGTGCCGCCAGCGGCTCGCTTCGGCAAGGCCCTAGCTCGCGCGAAGGCAACGAATGATCTCTCCTCCCAGGCCCGCCCCCCGGGCCCGGGCGGTGCCCGGTGAAACGGGCTTCACGGGCGAGCCTGGCTTGCCCGTTTTTTTGGCGGTCCCGACAGGCGCAAGCGTGGAAACGAGGCGAACATGAAATCCGAAACGCAAGGCTCCCCGACCGTCGCGCACCGCGTGCTTCGCGTCGCGACCTATGCGCTCGCGATCGCGTGCGCGTGCTCGCCGCTTGCCGCGCGGGCGGCCGACCGCGGCGACAACCCCTGGATCGCGTGGGCCGTGCTGGTCGGCGTCGCGCTGCTCGTGGCCGGCATCCTGATTCGCGCGGCGCTCGGATCCGAGACGCCGCCCGGCTGGCTTTCGTTCATTGCGCGGCGTCGCCAGGAAGGGCGACCGACGAAGTGGCGCGAGTGGCCGGACGATTGATCCGGCGCCGACACGCCGCTTGTCAGTGCCGTCCGACAACGCATTGCGGCGCACACCGGTTCGCGGTGCGCCGCCGGGTTCTTAGTCTGTGAACGTTGAATCAATCGTCCCGCCCGCGGCGCGAGGGTCGGCCGAAAGGCCGAAGGCCGAGGCGGTCGAAGGCGAGGACGATGACGAATCGTCCGCGGCTCCGGACGGGGATGCCACTCCTCCCCTGAAGCATTCTCCTCCGGAGTTCGCGGGCGTTCTCTTCGAAGCGGAGGCCCAAGCGATGTGCCACGTACTCGATCCGAAGGCGATCACCACCTACAAGGAGTACCAGGCGGCGCTGGGCGAGCTCGACGAGCTGATGCTCGCCGACCCGGACACGCCCTCGGGCCGTCGCTTCGGCGAGTTGGTCGCGCTGATCGACGCCTACGAGCTGTCGCGCGAGCCCACGCTGATCCGCGCGGCGCCGCAGGTCCGCGCGACAGCCTGACCGCTCGGTAGTCCGCGGTACGGGTACCCTACGCCGGGAGTAGGATGCGCGAGACACGCGCCTCCTCCCCGGCCGCATGAAGGCACCGCCCCCTCCTCCGACGACCGTCCCCGGCGACATCACGACCGTCCTGCCCGGGACGGCGGTCCGCAACACCACCACCAAGCTCAACCGCCCGAAGCCGACGCCCTCGCGACGGCGTCGGTGGCGCGGTTGCATCGTGGGCGGTGCGACAGGTGACGCGCTCGGCGCGCCGGTCGAGTTCATGGCGCTCGACGAGATCCGCGCCACGCTCGGTCCCGGCGGCGTGCACGGCTACTCGCAGGCGTTCGGCCGCTACGGGGCGATCACCGACGACACGCAGATGACGCTGTTCACCGCGGAGGGACTGCTCCGCGCGTATGCGTGCATCGCGACGACCGGCAGCGCCGACGTGCCCGCGATCGTGGGTCACGCGTATCTGCGTTGGCTTCACACGCAACGCGAGCAAGCGACGAGCGTGCCCGACCTCGACGGTTGGCTGCTGAAGGAAAAAGCGCTCTTCGCCTCGCGCGTGCCGGGCGTGACTGTCGTCGACGCGCTGCGCCAGCGCACGTCGTTCGGCGAGCGCCCGCGCAACACGAGCAAGGGCTGCGGCGGCGCGATGCGCATCGCGCCGGTGGGATTGTGGTGCGCCAGGCTCGACGAGGGCATGTCGAAGGAGCGCGTGGGGAAGCACGCGCTCGAGCTCGGCGCCGACATCGCCGCGCTCACGCACGGCCATCCGACCGGTCAGCTCGCCGCGGGCTACGTCGCCGCGCTCGTCGCGCTCCTCGCGCTCGACGTGCCTTTGCAGGAGGCGCTCGATCGCGCGGCGTCGCTGCTCGTCAAGCGACCGGGTCACGCGGAAACGATGGCGGCGATCGAGCATGCCCGGAAGCTCGCGGCCGCCGGCGAGCCGCGCGCCGAGTACGTCGCGCGCCTCGGCGAAGGCTGGACCGCCGAGGAAGCCGTGGCGATCGCCGTCTATTGCCTGCTCGCCGCGCCGGACTTCGACGCGGGCGTGCGCCTCGCGGTCAACCACGACGGCGACAGCGATTCGACCGGCGCGATCGCGGGCAACCTGCTCGGCGTGCATTACGGCATCGAAGCGGTCCCGACGCGACTGACCAACGGCCTCGAGCTCCTCGACGCGCTCGCGGTGATGGCCGACGACCTCGCGACGTTTCCGGCCTGGCCGATCGGCCAGTTCCAGCCGTCGACCGATGCCTCGGCCTGGTGGCTCGAGCGCTACCCGCCGACCTGACCTCCCGCTGTTGCCTCGGCGCAACGCCGGACCGGCCTGGAAACGGCCCGATCCGGCACCGCTAGGGTTTGGCATTTTCCCTGTCGCGACCGCTAGATACGGTGGTCGAACGACCCGTCGTACCCAAGCTGTAGCGCACATCCCGTAAGCTACGCGGCCGTTTCAGGGGCGCTGTCGCGAACAGCCTGTAGCGGGCGTGTTGTCGAATCCGGCATGATTCGCGGGTCGTCGGCCCATGAGGGGAAGCGGGCCGGCACATCGAGGCCTCGCGGTACCGAGGACACTCGAGCGCGCCGTAGCCCACAGGCGCGAAAAGCGGTTCCCCGCGAGGACCTGAATGGCGTTCCGAGATCTTCGCCACCGTGGGCGCGCTCCGGCGCCGCCGGCGCTCGCGTCCGCCCTCAAGCGTTTCTACGCGCTGCGCTTCGCGGTCACCGCGATGACGATGCTGTCGGCGGTGCTGCTGCCGTGGATCGTCTGGTCGGCGACCCACCGCCTCGACCTCGCGGCCCTCGTGATGCTCGTCGAGGCGGCGGTGCGCCTCACGATGTCGCTGTACGGAGGCCAGCTCGCGCACGCTGCCGGCGGGCGCGTGTCGTTCGCCGGCGCGCAGGCCCTGTGCGCCGTCGGCTTCGCGCTGTTCGCGGCCGTCGTCGCGATCCCGCCCGACAGCCTCGCCGTCACGCTCGCGCTGCTGGCGGCGGCGATCGTCGTGATGCAGTCGGGCATCACGCTCGGCAACGTCGTCACCGAGGCGTGCACGGTCGCGCTGCTGCAATCGGGCGCGGCCGACGTCCCCGCGCGCGTGCGCGTCGTCGATCTCATGTCGACGGCGTGCGCGCTCCCGCTGGGCGGCTGGCTCGTGCTCGCCTTCGACGCGCCGCTCGCGGTGGTGGCGCTCGGCTTTTCGCTCGCGGCGGGCGCGGCGATCGTCACCGCGCGCGCGGGCGGCGTCTACGACCACGCGAACGCGCGCATGCCCGCGCGCTTCTCGCTGGTCGACCGCGAAGCGTGGCAGTGGCTCGGCCGCACGCGCCGCGCTCGCTCGCTCACGCTGTTCCTGCTCGTCGCGAGCGTGCCGGTCACGATGCTGTTCGGCGCGCTGCCGTTCCTGCTCGCGAGCCGCACGGCCGCCGGCCTGCCCGACTGGATCAAGCCGACCGACGTCCTGTTCCTCACGCACTACAAGGCGCTCGAGTCGATCGGCGCGGCGCTGATCCTGCTCGCGTGGGTGCGGTGGGCAGGCGCCGGCGACAGCAAGTCGGGCCGCAAGCCCGCGGCGATCCACACCGCGTTCGCCGCGTACGTCGCTTCGATGATCGCGCTGATCGCGATGCCTTCCGCGCTCGGCACCGCGCTCGCCGCGATCGCATTGGCCGCGAGCTTCTCGCCGCTCATGGTGTGGGTGCGCACCGAGCGCGCGACGCTGGTGCCCGAGCACAATCGCCAGCGCATCACCGGCCTGCTCGTCGCGGTCGACGCGACCGCGTACGTGCTCGGCGCGCTCGCGGTGCGCTACGCGGGCTTCGAGCCCGTCGCGCTGGGCGCGATCGCGTCGCTCGCCACCGTGCTGTTCGTGCTGCTGCACCTCGAGCCGGGAGCGGCGCCTGCCGCGCGCGTCGACGTGCACGCGCTTCCGTCGCTCGACGAGAAGCTCGCGCGGCTCCGCGCGTGGCTCGCCGACAATCGCGACGTCGTGGAGACGCGCCTCGCCGAGGCGATTCCGAGGCTCGGCCTGGTCAAGCGGGCGAACCCGCCGCCGGCGTGGGGCACGCCGCTCGCCGCGTCGCCGGTGGACGCGGTCCTGCCGATCGGCGTGGGCCTGACGCCGATGGTGCTGCCGCGCGCGCTGCGCGACGCGGGCGTTCGCACCTCGTCGCTGGCTGCCTCGACCGAGGAAATCGCCGCGTTCGCGCGCCCGCTCGACGAAGTGCGCGCCGACGCTCTCGCCCAGGGCTGGCATCCGCGCGTTCTCGCGCACCTCCTCCCGTCGACGACGAAGGAGTTCGAGAGCCGGATGCAGGCGGGGTTCCACCGGCTGCGCGTGGATACGCTGCTGCGGCCGGGCGTCTCCACCGGCGACGCGGATTCGGCCGTGCTCGCCACGCGCTTTGCGCCGCTCGAGGTCAACAACGGCGGCTCGCAGGGCCACTGGATCTGCTCGTCGGTCAACCACGCGCTGCTCGCGGCGTACGGCCTGGAGGGCAAGCGCATCTTCGACCGTCCCGACGCGCTGATCGACGACGTCTACGAGGCGTTCGTCGACTGGCTGGTCGACCGCATGACGCCCAAGCGCTTCTCGAGCGCGTTTCCGGAAGGCCAGGTCCCGCTCGCGTTCCTGTCGGGCCACTACGCCGGGCGCATGGTCAACGACATCGAGGGGCCGCGCATCGCCGCGCACGTGTCGCGCCGCTACGGCGTCGAGGCCGACTACTTCGTCGGCTTCGCGCAGCTCGAGCTCGGCCGGCGCGTGCGCGTGCGCGACCGCGAGATGTCCCTGGTCAAGCGGCGCGGCGCCGGCGACGAGCACTCGTTCGCCGTGTGGAGCGACCTCTACGTCACCGACTCGATGGAGCATGTCGCGGCCTGCCTCGACGGCGACGATCCGCAGGCGCGCGAGCTCGCGCGCGCGTTCCTCGAGGGCCGCGTGCTCGGCATCAGCGCATGGCCGGGACGCGAGCTGTGCGAGAACGACAAGGTGCACCTCGTCGACAAGGCGAATGCGCACGCCCTTCGCGCGACGCTCGGCCTGTCGGCGGCGGACGCCGCGCTGCTGCAGCAGGCGGCCCCCGGCGCGTTCTCGATCGGTGGCGACGCCGCGACGGTGGCGAAGCTTTGCGACGAGCGCGACCGCTGGGTCGTCAAGGCGCGCTTCGGCTGCGGCGGCAGCTCGGTGATCGTCGGCGCGAAGCCGTCGTGGCCGACGCAGTCGCTGCCGCGCGTGGCCTCGCGCGACGGCGGGATTCACGCGACGCGCGTGACGATCGCCGACCTCGCGCACGACGCCGGCGTGGATCTGGCGCTCGACCACGAAGGTCGCATCGCGATCGCGTCGTGGACGACGCTTTGGCCGCACCTGGTGCGCTTCGCCGCATCGTCGCCGGGCCACTACGTCGCGCAGGTGCGCGTGGAGCCTGCGCCGTTCCAGGCGATGATCTTCGACGGCACGCGCCTCGACGCATTCGAGGCGACGACCGACTTCGCCGCCGCGTTCACGCTCGGGTGGCGCAGCGACGGCCCGCATTTCGCGACGAGCGGGACCTTGTGCCGCGCCGTGCCGCTCGGCCACCCGCATACGAACATCACCACGCGCGGGGCCCTGGTGCCGGTCATGTGCGAGGACGAGTTCGACCGCCTGTACGTCGCGCTCGGCCTCCACCGCGAGCCCGTCGCGGAGACCGCGCCGGCCCTGCCGCGCACCCGCGAGGCGGTCCCCGCCTGACGCGTGTCGTCGTATGATGGGACGGCAATGTCACGCCCCGCCGTCCCCTGGGCCCCGATCCGCCGCGCCGCGCTCGCCGTGTGCTCCGCCGCGCTCGTGCTGTCGGGCGGTGCGTTCGCGTCGACGCTCGACGAGCCGGGCTCGCCCGGCCGCGCGTACCTCGACCTTCGCGCGGGGATCGAGAAGACGTCGTCGCCCGACGCGATGCTCGCGAACCTGTCGAGCAATTACCGGCGCGTCGTCACGAACATGCCCAAGGCCGAGCGCGACGCCTGGCTCGCACGAATGAAGCGCGTGCCGCCGGCGCAGGTGAAGATCCAGGCGCAGGCGCTGGCCGGAGACCGCGCCGCGCTCGGCGTCGTCGCGCGCGACGCGACCCACGTCAAATGGTCCGGACGGGTCGAGATGGTGCGCGAGGGCGGCGGCTGGAAGCTCGCCGACGAGACCTGGACGACCGAACCGCGGTGAGCGCCAACCGGAGCGCCGACGGGCCGCCCCGAGGCGCTCGCCCCCTCCTCGGGGAGGGGGTGCGCGACGCCGCGTCCGCGGCTAGCCTGGGGGAGGGTTGGTGAGCCCGCCGTCCCACGACGTCGCGCGCTGGCTCTACCGGATCGACGCCAACTACACCTGGACGTCGTCGTTCCGCCAGGAAAGCGACTACGCGTTCTTCGACGCGAAGGGCCGCCTTCGGCTGCTGGTCGAGCGCAATGGCGCGATAACGGTCACGCGCGGCTACACCTGGAACGGCTGCAGCCCCAAGTTCTTCGTGCTCGACCTGTTGTTCGGCACGCCCGAGGGCGTGGTCAACGCGCGCACGGGGCATCGCAAGACCTACTACGCCTCGATGGTGCACGACGCGCTCTACCAGTTCCTCGCGGACGGCCTGCCGCTGACGCGCGTGCAGGCCGACCACTGCTTCCTGTCCCTGATGCGGGAATCGTCGTTTCGCCTCGCATCGCTCTACTGGTTGTTCGTGCGCGCGTTCGGCGGACTCATGCACTTCGCGACGCGCCGCTACCGCCACTGGGACGGCAGCGCGATGAGGATGGGCCCGGAGGTTCCCGCGCCGCCTCCCGTACCCGCGGTGGCCGGGCCTGCCGGGGCGACGCGCGGCATGTCGGCCGCGCTGCACGCGACCGCGGCGCGTGCGCCGGGCACCGGCGCGATCTCAATCGCCTCGCTCGACCACCTCGTGCTCTACTGCGCCGACGTCGACGCGACGATCGCGTTCTACGTTCGCGTGCTCGGCATGGATGCCGTGACGTTCGGCGGCGGACGGCACGCGCTCACGTTCGGCGCGCAAAAGATCAACCTGCATCGATCCGGCAGCGAGTTCGTCCCGCACGCGCACAATCCGGCGCGCGGCGCGGGCGACTTTTGCCTGCTGACGACCGTGCCGCTCGACGACGTCATCGCGCACCTCGATGCGCTGGGCGTCGCGATCGTCGAAGGGCCGGTCGCGAAGACCGGCGCGATGGGGCCGCTGCGTTCGGTCTACGTGCGCGATCCCGACGGGAACCTCGTCGAGATCAGCAACCAGGTCGGCTGACGCCGGGAACGGCTAGTGCAGGCGCTCGCGCGTCTTGCGTCCGCCGTCCGGCGGGCCGCGGCGCGAGCCGCGCTCGGTGCGCGCGCCTTCGCGCTTGCGCTCGTGCCAGTAGCGGTAGATCAGGACGACCGCGAGCGCCAGCTCGTCGACGAGCGACGCGCGCTTCTCCTTGTCGTCGATCCACTCGGAGAACTCCGGATCGGTGTCGCCGTACGCGAGCGCCTCGAGCGGGAAGATCCAGTCGCGCGCCTCGCGCGATTCGTAGATCGGCTGCCATTCGTCGTCGCGCAGCTTGACGCCGGCCATGTAGCCCTCGCACCAGGCCGTCGCTTCGCCGGGCGACTTGTCGCCCTTCGGTCGCTCCTGCTCGGCGAGGTAGAGCAAAGGCTTGAATCGCGTCGGCGACTCGTCGAGCGTGCGCTGCAGGCCCACGACGTGGCGCAGCATCAGCGCCATGACGCGCTGCGCCTGCTCGGTCGATCCGTAGGCGGGCGTCGCGGCACGGCCGCCTTCGCTCCATACGCCGGGCAGCCACTCGGACGGCTGCACGACCGCCGGACCGCTGACGATCGCGCACAGGTAGCCGTCGAGCATCTCGAGGTCCATGCAGTCCTGCGGCACCGCGTCGGAGGCGAGGAACGACTCGAGCTCGTCGAGCTCGGCGTCGGAAAGGGGTTCGTCTAGGGCGCGCTCGGACATGGTGCTTTCCTTCGGTCGGCCGGCCATTCTACGCGCTTCGAGTCTCGAGGGCGTGGCAGAGGTGCAAGGCGAGCGCGAACAACAGCACCGCGCCCGCCTGGTGCGCGGCGGCGAGCGGCAGCGGCACGACGAGCAGGAGCGTCGCGATGCCGAGGGAAATCTGCACCGCGAGCATCGTGAGCACGAGGTGCGCGCCGATGCGCGCGCGCGGCGACGCTTCCGAGCGGACGACGCGCCACCACGCGAGCGGGACGACGATCGCGAGGAGCCACGCGCCGATCCGATGGTCGAGCTGCACGGTCGCCATGTTCCAGAACGGGTTGCGCCACCACGGCTCGAGCATCAGCACCTCGGGCGGCACGACGTGGCCGTTCATCAGCGGAAACGTGTTGTACGCGAAGCCGGCGCGGATGCCCGCGACGAAGCCGCCGGTCACCACCATCCACGCGACGAGCGCGAGGACCGCGATGGCCCAGCGCCGCGCCGAGCGAGCGAGCGTGTCGTCGCGCGCATCGCGCGTCGTGATCAGCGACATCGCCACCCAGAGCATCGCCGCGAAGATCACGAACGCGAGCACGAGATGGGCCGTCAGGCGGAACGGCGACACGCGCGGGTCGTCGACGAGGCCGCTCTTGACCATGAACCAGCCGAGCGCGCCCTGCGCGCCGCCGAGCGCGAAGATGCCGGCGAGCTTCCATCCGTAGCCGTCCGGGATGCGCCGCCGCGCCAGGAAATAGAGGAACGGAAGCAGGAACGCGGCGCCGATGAGGCGGCCGAGCAACCGGTGCGCGTACTCCCACCAGAAGATGCGCTTGAACTCGTCGAGCGCCATGCCGGCGTTGACGAGCTTGTACTCGGGCGTCTGCCGGTACAGATCGAACGCCCGCTGCCACTCCGCGTCGTTCGACGGCGGGAACGTTCCGACGATCGGCTGCCACTCGACGATCGACAAGCCGGAGTGCGTGAGGCGCGTCACGCCACCGACGACCACCATCGCGAATACCAGTGCGCAGCAGACGAGCAGCCACGCCGCGACCGCGCGCGGTCGCGCGCGATCGGGCGCCGTCGCGGAAAGGGCGCCCGGCGTGACCAGCGTTGCCATGGGTGTATTTTATCGTGTAGCGTCCCGCCTCCCGCCCGAAACGCGACCCGCCCCATGTCCGCACGCACGCCCGACGAGGTCCATCCGCTGTTCGCGCGCCATTTCGCCGCCGCGGACATGGCCGGGCTCCTGTCGCTCTACGAGCCCGACGCGGTGCTGCTGCCGCAACCGGGCGTGGTCGCGCGCGGCCACGCCGGCATCCGCGAGTCGCTGAACAACTTCCTCGGGATGAAGGGCACGTTCCGCATCGTCGGCTCGAAGATCGTGAGCGCGGGCGACGTCGCCATCGGCTACGTCGACTGGACGCTCGACGCGAAGGCGCCGGACGGCAGCCCGATCCACCTCGAGGGCAAGACGACCGACGTGATGCGGCGCCATGCCGACGGACGCTGGCTCATCGCGATCGACAGCCCGTTCGGCGCGGCGGGCGCGTAGCGAATCATCTTCAACCAGGGAATCTTCATGCAATTCGTTCGCAGCATCGTCATCGCCTGCGCGCTTGCGGCGCCGTCAACCGCGCTCGCGCAAGTCGCCGTCATCGATCCATGGGTCCGCGGCACGGTCAGCGCGCAGAAGGTCACCGGCGCGTTCATGCAGCTCAAGTCCGCCACCGACGTTTCGCTCGTCGGCATCGCGTCGCCTGCCGCCGGCATCGCCGAGATCCACGAGATGAAGATGGACGGCAACGTCATGAGGATGGCCGCGGTGTCGAAGCTCGACCTGCCGGCAGGCGCGGTCGTTACGCTCGGGCCCGGCACCTACCACGTAATGCTGATGGACCTGAAGCAGCCGCTCAAGGAAGGCGAGCACGTCCCGTTCACGCTCACGTTCACGGACAAGGGCGGCAAGCGCTTCACCGTCGATGTCCACGCACCGGTGCGCGCACTCGGCGCGCCGGCCTCGCCGCACAAGCACTGAGCGGCCGGTCGCGGCCGGCGTCAGCGCGCAGTTCTGATCACGCGCGCGGCTTGTCCGGCTTGGGATGGAAGAGCTCGTACGCCTTCTCGGGAAAGAGCGTGAACCAGACGCTCGCGCCCGCGTAGACGAGCACGAGCACCGCGCAGCCCAGCGTGTCGCCGAGGAAGCCGGTGACGCCGAAGAACAGGACGCCCAGCACGACGATCCAGCGGGCCACGAGAAACATGAACTGCGCGGCGAGGTAGGGCTCGTCGTCGTCGCGCTCGTTGAGCATGCGGTGCGTTCGCACCAGCGCGATGATCGACCCGACGAGCTGCATCGCCATCGCCGTCTGGAATCCGGCGTCGCGCCACGGGTCCGAGCGGACCCAGTCGCCCTCCGCGAACACGAACACCAGCGGCGCGACCAGCACCAGGTTGAGGAACGAGCCGACGACCAGCGCGGCGCCGCCGAACTTGAGCGCGCGCTTCAGCCCGCGCTCCTTCGCCTTCGCCTCGGTCACGTGCTCGATGACGAGCCAGCCCATGGCGTAGAGCGACAGCGCCGTGTCGAGCGCGTACAGGAACAGGAGCGACTGGGGCGACCAGTGCAACGTGACCATGCCGACGATCGCCGTCGCGTTGGCGGCGATCACCGGGATCGGATCGATACGGCCCGTCGGCGCGGGCGGCAGGACGGACGGGGCGGTCACGAGGCGCGACGATACTCCGCGCCGGCATGCGACGATAGGCGGCCATGAGCCTCGCCGTCGTGCTCGGGATTGCGCTGCTCGTCCTGTACTGGGCGTGGATCGGCGTGTTCTTCGGGCGCCTCCGGCCGCGGATCATGGAAGCCCTCGGCCGTCGGCTGGGCGTGAGCGTGCGCGAGTCCACTGACGTTCTCACCGCCGGGACCTACGAGGCCCGCAGCGAGCGCACGCCGTTGCGCAAGACCGGCGCGATCTACGCGGTGGACCTCGTCGTGCTGCTCCTCGGCACGGCCGGCGTCGCCGCGCTGGTCTTCGTGCCCGCGTTCCTGGTGGGCGAAAGCGGCGCGCTGCTGCCCTACGAGTCGAAGTTCACCGGCCGGGGCGCCGAGCTTCGCGTCTTCGACGCCGCCGAGATGTCGCCGTCGGACGGCAAGGCGACGCTCGCCCTGGACGTCTGGAACACGGGCCGCGATCCGCTGGCCGGCTGCGTCGGCGCCGTCGAGGGCTACACGTCGCGCAACGGCTACCTGCATGGCACGACCGCGCGTTTCGATCTCGCGACCGGCGAGCGCCGGCCGGTGATGCTCGCGCTGGAGGCGACGCGACCGCCGCAAGGCGAGCGCGCGTTCCGGTTGAAGCTCGAGTGCCTGAACGAGCGCATCGCGGTCGCCGACGCGAAGCTCGTGGTCCGCTGAATCCTTCAGAGGGCGAGCGCGCGCTCGGCGAGCCAGACGGCGGCGATCGCGGCGATCGCCAGCGAGCCGGCGCCGAGCGCGTAACGCCGGTATGCGAGCGTCGCGCGCAACGCGAACGCGATCGGAAGGAAGACCGCGACGATCGCGAGCTGCCCGGCCTCGACGCCGACGTTGAACGAGGCGAGCGATAACGCCAGTGCGCCGCGCGGCAGGCCGAGGTCGGCGAGCGCGCCGGCGAACCCGAAGCCATGGACCAGCCCGAACGCGAACGCGGCCATCCAGCGCCCGTGCTTGACGACGGGGAAGAGGTTGTTGAGCGCGGCCAGCACGACCGACAGCGCGATCGCCGATTCGACCAGCCGCGACGGCAGCGCGACGATGTCGAGCGCCGCAAGCGTCAGCGTGATCGAGTGCGCGACGGTGAACGCGGTGACGATCTTCGCGACGTCGATGAAAGCCGGACCGAATCCGTCGATGGGGGCCCACGCGTCGCGGCGTCGCACGAGCACCGCGGGAAGCAGCAGCGAGACGAGGAACAGGACGTGGTCGAAGCCGCTCCAGATGTGGAGCACGCCCTCGCGCAGGTAGGTCGCGGCCTGCGCGAGCGGGTTGCCGGTCGCGGCGATCGTCGCGCTGCGCTCGCCTGCCGACAGCACGACGCTCGTCTCCGACGTCGGGGACACCACGCGCACCAACCCGCGGTGCTGCGGATCGAGATCGAACAAGAGGCCGTAGTCGACGCCGAGCGCGGTCGCCACGCGCTCGCACGTGCCGTCGAGCTCGAGGACGGCATACGCGCCATCGCTATGCGTGTCGGTCGCGAGGCGGGCGACGCCGAGCGTGCAGGGCTCCCCGCCGGCGCGGACCTTGAGCCGCGCCAGCGCCCATGCCGCGAGATCGCGCTCGCGCAGGCGAAGCTCGCCCCATGTGATCGCTCCGTCGCCGTCCGCATCGAGATCGAGCGCGAGATCGGCGTCGCGCAGCGCGATGTCCCAGCGTCCGGAAAGCCGCTCCTCGCGAATGTCGAGCGTCAGGTAGCTGTCGCTGGCCTTGTGCGCGAAAGCGCTCGTCGCGACCAGCGCTGCGGCGAATGCGAGGACGAGGCGCAGGCCTTTCATGGCCGCGCTCCAGCGGCGCGTGCTGCATCGGCGAGGAGGCGCGCGTCGGCGGGCTCCTTCTGCATGGCGAAGTTCGCACGCGCCAGGGTGAGCGCCCGCGCAGGATCGTCCTCGACCTCGAGCGCGTACCGCGCTTCCTCGCGGCGGTGGACCGAGTCGCCTCGCCGGCGCGTGGCGTCGAAGCGCGCGGCGAGCTCGGCACGGTCGGCCTCGTAGCGCTCGCGCCGCTCGGGCAGCTGCCGCTCGGCGATGACCAGGCGCAACAGGAGCGCATCGTGGCGTGTCCGGTTGTCGAGCAGCCGCGCCGCTTCGGCGTGCCGCCCCGCGTCGATCAGGAAATCGGCGTACGCGCCGGCCAGGTAGGCATCGTTCGGATCGAGGGCGAGCGCCTCGCGGAAGCGCGCGTCGGCCCCGACGGCGTCGCCGCGACGCGCCGCCATCTCGCCGGCGATCGTCAGCGCCCAGGTCCGGATGCCCGCGGGCGATGTCGTGTCCGCCGCGAGCGCGGCGTCGAGCGCTCGCCACGTCGATGCATCGGCGGACGCGCGGCATGCGGCCCCGACGAGCGCCGGGACCGCGCGCTCGAGACGATCGCAGTCCGCGCGCGCCTCGTCGGCGCGGCCCACCACGCTGCGGACGGTGGCACGCGTGAGACGCGCCTGCGCATCGTCGGGCGCTCGCGCCAGCAGGCGATCGAGATCGGCGAGCGCGCCGTCGAAATCATGGAGGCTTTGCTTGATCGTGGCGCGCAGCAGGAGCGCCGGCGACGGGGGGTCGTCGGCGCTCCACCACGGTTGCAACGCGGCCTGCGCCTGGCCGAGATAGCGCGGATCGCCGGTGGCGCGCGACGCATCGACCGCGCGCCGCGCATACAGCGTGGCGACGCGCAGGTCCTGCGGGGCGGCGCGCACGAGCGAGCGCATCTTCTTCAACGTCGCGATCGACGGGTCGCGCGACTCGGGGAGGCGCTCGAGCACCACGTCGTCGGACCAAGGGATCGCCGGCGCGGCCAGGACGGGCGCTGCCACGAGCGTCCCGACCAACAGCACCGCGCCGGCGAGGGGGAAGAACATCGTCGACAACCTCAGCGGCCGTTGCCGCGCTTCTTGATGGCGTTGTCGTCGTTCGGCGAGCCCTTGAGCGGCGCGCGCAGGTACGGGAAGTCCTCCGCGAAGAACCCGTCGAAGATGAACGCGCCGTCGGTGTAGCGCAGCCCGCCCGCCGGCGCCTGGGCCGGCGTGCAGCCGCCGATGCTCAGCGTGCACAGCACGCCCATCGCGACGCGAAGCTCGATGTCGACCACGTCGTCGGCCGGACGGCGGCCGTTCGGGAAGCCGGCGGTGTCGCCGCCGAGCACGCCGAGGCGGCTCTGCTGGCCCTTGCGCGTCGGCGGGATCGCCGTGTTGAGCCGCAGCATCTCGGACACGACGACGTTCGGGTGCTTGTTGAGGCCGTCGATGCCGGTGAGGAACGCCGCGATCAGGTCGGTGCGCGGGAAGTTCGTCGGCGCCTTGACGCCTGCGCCGCCGAACAGGATCTCGAGCAGCGCGGGCAGCGTCGGG
>Ga0207648_10003863_pt1 | contig 15644 bp, 15 predicted proteins | sample KBSMisM32_FD_184310 | JGI IMG/M metagenome (GOLD analysis project Ga0207648, IMG submission 184310) | Miscanthus rhizosphere microbial communities from Kellogg Biological Station, Michigan, USA - KBS Miscanthus M3-2 (SPAdes) (version 2) | ecosystem: Host-associated > Plants > Roots >...
GCCATGCGGCTGGCGCGGAGTCCCGAGATCGACATCAACTTGCTGTCGTATCTGAGCGGGACGAGGCCGCGCGACGAGCGGGCAGCGTTGATCCATCCGATGACGGATGACTCGGCGGTCGACACCGAGGTCGCGGTCGCGATGGGGGCTGCGACCGAGATCGCGAAGGCCGCGATCATGGCGAGGGGCATGGCGATGGCCAGCCGCCGCCGCCGGGCGGGGGTGGAGTGCATGAGGCACGTCCTCCGTGTGGGGGATCACGGGCGTGTCCGTGACCACCCTACCCCAGATCGGCGGACGTCATCCCGTGATCTCGTAACGCGCCACTGCACGACGGTGCGTCGAGGCAACGTCAAATCGCAAGGATTCGGGAGCGAGGACCTCGACGTCGTCGCCCCACGACAGGATCCACAGACGGATCTCGATGGTGCCGGCGACGACGGCCCGCCAGGTCAGGGAACCGTCCTCCTCGACCTCGACCTTCTGGGTCGGATGCCACGTCGCTTCCTGAACGCGAGCGGCGACGGCGGGGGAGAAGCGGAGCACGACCTCGGTCGCCGGCTGGTCCGCGATGATGTCCCATGCCCGCCGTAGCGCGCCCTCGACACCGTCGCCCTCGGGCAGTTCGAAGGTCCGTGGCGTCAGGGCGACGTCACGGATCCGCTCGACCTTGAAGGTGCGCAACGCGTCGCGGGTCTCATCCCAGCCGATCAAGTAGAGCGCGTGGGTCTGCAGCGACGGCTCGATCAGATAGGGCCGGACGACCGCTCGCCGAGCTGCTGCGTCGGGCACGTAGCGTGCCGGCTCGTAGTCCAGCGTCACGACCCGGCGTTCCGCCCACGCGCGCGTCAATCGATGCACGCGCTCACTGAAGGCCGGATCACGCTGGTGCTGTGCCAGGACGTCGAGGGTGCGCTCCACGTGCTCGGCGAGTGGGCGCGGGAGCACCTCCTCGAGCTTCTCGAACGCCGCCGCGAGATCGGGGTCGTACTTGTCGGCGTAGCGGACCATGAGACGCGCCGACAGGACGACGGCCATCGCCTCGTCGAGGGTGAGCTTCAGCGGTGGCAGGAATTCTGCGCCGACGACGCCCCAGCGTCCGTCCTCCGACCAGACCGCGACGCCGACTTCCTCCTCCAGCGCGCGCAGGTCGCGATAGACGGTCCTCGTCGCGACTCCGGTCCGTCGGGCGATCTCGGACGGCCGGATCCCCTCGGGGTGTCCGCGCAGGACCGCCACCACCCGGAGCATCCGCGCGAGCCGATCGCGCTTACCGAAGCGCTCCTCCGGCTCCAGGACCGGATCGCGATCGGGTCTGTCGTCGGTCGTCATGCGCCGGGGGCGTGGATGGTGAGGTCGCGGCCACGGTCTGTAGCCGTCAGGAAGACATCCAGGCGCCCCTGGATGGCCTCATCCTCGAGCCCGCCCGCTTCGCCGTTCACGGAGCCCGCGAGCTGACCGAGCGATCCGTCGAGGAAGACCCAGTAGTCGAGCTGGCCGCGCCAGTGTTCGAGGTCGTCGTCACCGACGAGCCACGCGACCTGCGGGAAGCTCGCCCGGAACGCCGGCCCGTCGACCGACACGCGGCAACGGCGCGCCGGCGCGCGCTCGATGACCTCGATGCCGTAGTCCTCGGCGGCCGCCCTGGCACCTGGGTCAAGCGCCTCGCGGACGGCCTGGAGGTCTAGGGTCGAGTCCACCACGGTCTCCAGGTTGGTCCGTTCCCAGCCACTCGTGGGCGTGCGGATCCACGCATCGTTACCGCGACGGGCCATGCCGTGCTGGCCCAACTCGCGGTTCGTTGCGACATAGGCGAGCCAGCGGAACTCCGAGCCGGCACGTTGGCCCGTCAGGTCGACCGTGCCGATCGGCCGCCCGTCGATGGTGCCGGAGAAGTGGGCGGTGAGGTGCGAGGTCAGCCCGGCGACCAGACGGCCATCGCATGGCGGCGGCTCGACGCCCGCGCCGAGCTGCGTCGGGCCGAAGCGGGATGCGACCTGCGGGCCTTCGAGGTCGCGCAGCGCGAACTCATTGGCGATCGCCGCCCCACCGAACGCGCTCCCCGCGAGGAGCGTCAGCGCCGCCGCGATCGCCATGCCGACGCGGATCCGTCGACGCCGGCCGGTGACGCCATCGATCATCCGGCGCGCCTGACCGAACCCGGTGAAGAGGCTCGTGCCGATCAGCGCGAGCAGCCACGGGTACGCGGCCTCCAGCGACGGCAGCAGGGTCTGTGAGCCCAGCGCCTGCAGCTGGTTCCACACGCCCCCGATCGATGGCAACAACACCAGCAGCGTGGCGAGTCCCAGGGCGACGATGGCCGCGTGCGTCACGGGCCGCCTGGTCAGCGGGGGCCAGACGACGCTCGCGAGGGCGATCCCGACCGGGACCAGCATCGTGATCCCGACGATGACGTCGAGCGGCCCGCCCGGCCGATACGTCGAGAGGATCAGCGCCGCGGCAAGCCCCCACGCGCCGACCAGCCCCAGTCCGATGAGCCGCAGCCCCAGCCGTCGTACCCGCACCTCGCGGAGTCTACCGGCGGTCGTCGCGATCCCTTGCCACGGCATCTGACCGCCCGGCGCGGGGTGCACCGCATGTCGCACCGGAAGTACCAGTCGGGGCTGACGGATGGGTCATGACCGACCTGACCCCTCCGGACCAGAGTGCCCGTACCGCGACGGGCTGTCCGGAGCGGGATGGCACCAGACACGAGGGGCCTGTGGGACATGGCAGGGCCGGCTCAGCGAGGTTCACGGGAACGCGGGCAAACGCCTCGCCGCGCTTCGTCGGCGCGGTCGGTCGGGGCGGTGTCCACGGTCGGACGTGGCTCCGCGGCCACGACCCGGAAGCGCTCCGCGAGCTCGACGGAGGCCCCGCCCGAGACGACTCGACCACAGACCCGCTCGACCTACCGCAGTCTCGTGACCCGGGGCTTCGCACCTGACGAAGCGGCCACCCTGACCGCCTTCCTGTGCGGGATCCCGATCGCGGAGGTCCGCTGGTCGCTCCGCCAGGTCAACGAGCTTCTGTTCCTCCGAGCGATGGCCCAGGCGGGCCGCTTCGGATCCTCCGACGGAGGCCCGACCCGGCTCCACTGATCACGCATCCACCGCGATCGTCGGACGAGGCCCTCTTCCGTCAGGCGATCGATCAAGTCGAAGCGGCGCCGAACCTCCTCCCGGCGCCGCTTCGGCGTTCCCGGGACCTGCGTCGCGGCACAGGGCCGACGGGCGGAGCACGCTTGGTACCATCCGCCGATGCGCCCCGTCATCACGTTCCTCACCGACTTCGGGCCGTCCGCGCCCGCCGTCTGCCGCGGGGTGATGTTCACCATCAGCCCGGACGCGAACATCATCGACATCAACCACCAGGTGCCGCGCTACTCGATCCGGGACGGCGCGGGCTCGCTGGTGTTCGCCTTGAAGCACATGCCCGTCGGGGTCCACGTCGCAGTCGTCGACCCGGGCGTCGGGACGGAGCGGCTGCCCGTCGGCCTCAGGGTCGTGCGCGGCGACGTCCTCATCGGCCCTGACAACGGGCTGCTGATCGGTGCCGCAGAGACGCTGGGCGGCATCGTCGAGGCGAGGGCACTGGAGAACCCCGAGCTGATGCTCCCGGTGATCAGCTCGAGCTTCCATGGGCGCGACATCTTCTCGCCGATGGCGGCCCATCTCGCCAACGGCGTCCCGTTCGAGAAGGTCGGGCCGATCGTGCCGTTCGACGAACTCGTGCGGTTGCGCGACATCCGGCCGACCGTGGGTGACGGCGTGCTCGATACCTCGATCACGCACATCCTCATCTACGGCAACGTGACGCTCGCCGGTACGCCGAAGGACCTCGAGGAAGCCATCGGAGCGCTCGAGCCCGGGCGCCACCTGGTCATCGATTTCCCAGCGTTCGACGGTGCTGGGCCGATCCAGGAGCGGACCGTGTGGGAGCGGACGTTCGGTCGGGTCCCGCTCGGATCGTCGCTGCTGATGTCGGACTCGGAGGGGCAGCTCTCGCTCGCGGACAACCAGGGTGACGCCGCGCGTCGTCTTGGCCTCGCCCTCGATCGACCAGTGCGCATCCGCGCCGCCTGAGCGCGGCTGCGCCCACGGCGTCGATGGCCGGCCCCCTCATCTCCTTCCTGACCGACTTCGGGCCCGAGTCCTCACCTGCCGTCTGCCGCGGCGTGATGTGGGGCATCGCGCCCGAGGCACGCATCCTCGACCTGAGCCACACGGTGCGCAAGTTCGCCGTGCGTGATGGGGCATTCCTGCTCTCGCGGATGGTCGGCTACCTGCCGATCGGGGTCCACATCGCCGTGGTCGATCCCGGTGTGGGCACGGCGCGTCGACCCATCGCGATCCGTTCCGCCCGAGGCGACACGCTCGTCGGCCCCGACAACGGCCTCCTGATGCCGGCCGCGCGCGTTCTCGGCGGGATCGCGGCAGCGCACGAGATCACCGCCTCGGACCTCTTCCTGACGAAGGTCTCCTCGACCTTCCACGGACGCGACATCTTTTCGCCGGTCGGCGCGCACCTCGCCAACGGCGTGCCGATCGCCGACGTCGGCCCACGGATCGACCCGTCGAGCCTCGTCGATCTGACGTTCCCCGAACCGCGGATCGACGGGCGAGCCCTCGAGACAGGCGTCCTGATCATCGACTCGTTCGGGAACGCGCGGCTCGCCGGTCAACCAGCCGATCTCGCTCGCGCCAGCGGCGGTGAGCTGACGCCCGGCCGGGCCTTCCGCGTGACGGGCGGGTCGATCGCTGGGGGCGGCGCGGACGTCGCGTGGCACTCGACCTTCGGCGAGGTGGGTGCCGGCGATGCACTGCTGTATGAGGACGCCGACTACGGCGGGCTCGGGATCGCAGTGAACCAGGCCTCGGCCGCCGCGCGGTTCGGCCTCGAGATCGACACGCCGCTCCGCATCGAGGCGCGCGACACGTGACGGAGCCTGCCCCGGGCCCGATCGTCGAGGTCGAGGGGCTGACGTTCCGCTACCGGCGCGCCACGGAGCCGGCGATCCGCGACGTGTCCTTGACCGTGTCGGCGGGCGAGGTCGTGTTGGTCGCCGGTCCGTCCGGCTGCGGCAAGAGCACGCTCATCCGCGCCATCAATGGGCTCATCCCGCACGCATACTCCGGTGACCTGACGGGCACGGTGAGGGTCGATGGGCAGTCGACCAGCGAGCTGAAGCTGCGTGACCTCGCCCGGACCATCGGGACCGTGCTGCAGGATCCGGCGAAGCAGATCGTCGGCGCGATGGTCGAGTCCGAGCTCGCGTTCGGCCCGGAGAACATGGGCACCCCGCGAGAGGAGATCCGCGAACGGATCCGCGAGGTCGCCGAACAGGCCGGCATCCAGAAGCTCCTCGGGCGAGAGACGAGCGCGCTGTCCGGCGGCGAGCGGCAGCTGTTGGCGGTGGCCGGCATCCTCATGTTGCGGCCCCGGGTGTTCGTCGTCGACGAGCCGCTCGCCAATCTCGACCCGGCCACTGCGGAACGGCTCCTGACACTCCTGCGCACCCTCGCCGACCAGGGCAGCGCGATCGTCATCGTCGAGCACCGGGTCGAGGAATGCCTCGACCTCCGGCCCGACCGCGTCCTGTACCTCGAGGCAGGCGTCACGCGCTACCTCGGCGAGGTCAACGGCTTCCTCGACATCGCGGACCCCGAGTCGGTCAAGCTGCCCTTCGAGGTCGTGGTCGATCGTGTCGCGGCCGGCTCACCGGACGAGGAGCTTCCGGCGACCACCCTCGCCGAGCGGGGCGCAACGCCGAACGAGGGCACGGCCCGGCTCGAGTTCCAGGGGGTCACCGCGGCCCTTGGTGGGCACGAGATCCTCCACGGCGTCGACGCACGATTCGGGCCGCGCGAGACCGTGGCGGTCCTCGGGCCGAACGGGTCGGGCAAGACGACGATGTTCCGCACGGCGATGCGCCTGTTGCAGGTGACCGGTGGCGCCGTGCTGGTCGATGGCGCCTCTATCGCGGACAAGCGCACGACGGATCTCGTCGAGACGTTCGGCTACGTCTTCCAGAGCCCGAGCCAGATGCTGTTCAACCGGACCGTGGTGGACGAGCTGCTGTTCGGACCACGGACGCTCGGGCACGACGAGGCGACATTCGACGAGCTCATCGACGATGTGCTGCGGCGGACGTCGCTGGCCGACCTCGAAGACATCCGCGAGCGTCCGCCGCTGGCGATGTCGTTCGGGCAGCAGAAGCGGCTCGCCCTCGCCATCGCCCTCGCCCTCCGCCCATCCACGCTGATCCTCGATGAGCCATCAGCCGGTCAGGACCACCGGACGGCGCAGATCTTCATGCGCGAGGTGGCGGCGATCCCGGGGCTCGAGAGCCTGTACTTCGTCACACACGATGTAGACCTTGCATTGACGCACGCAGACCGTATCCTCCTGTTCCGGGACGGTCGGGTCATCGCCGATGGGTCTCCCATGGAGGTGATCGCCGACACGGCCCGCTGGAGGGCGTGCGATCTGCGAGTCACGTCGCTGATGGAGGCCAATGCACGGTACGGATCGGTGGACGGGAAGTTCCTCGACGCCGACACGCTGGCACGTCGGGTCATCGCCCAGGATCCGACGCGGCGACACGGGCCCGGAAGGGAGGCCGCGGCGGGTGGACTGTTGACCGACCATTGAGCTCGGGGGGTGTTCATCCCTGTTTCTGTGGAGGGAAACGGATCCGATGACTACCGCAACCATGAATCGCGACAACCTCTGGGAGGTCACGTCGCGGACGATCGTCTATTCGGCCATCGGCGCTGCGCTCTACGGCATCCTGCTCGTGGCGCAGATCCCTATCCCGGGCAGCACCGTGTCGGTCCGCCCGGCGTTCGCCCTCGTCCCGTTCTTCGGCTACGCATTCGGGCCGATCGTCGGGTTCTTCACGGGCACCGTGGGCAATGCCATCGGTGACCAGATCTCCGGCTGGGGCGCCCTCACCTCGTGGAACTGGAGCCTCGCGAACGGTTTCGTCGGTCTCATCGCCGGCCTCGCGCCGGTGTACCTGAGCCGCTGGACCAACGGGTCGCTCCGTGATCGCGCCATCGGCGGCGCGGTCGCTGGCTCGATCGGGGTCGTGATCGGGTTCCTGTTCGTGTTCACGGACGCGATCCTGCAAGGCATGGATCCCGCGACGATCCTTTCGACGCTGTATATCCCGGTCATCGTCGGCGACCTCATCGGGACGATCATCCTCGTGCCGATCCTGGTCTACGCCTGGGAGCCGGTGAAGGCCCAGCTGGGCCGCTAGCCTCTCGCGCCGCGGGGCCGTCCTGTGAACATCGCCCCGCGGTATCTGGGCCGGGGATCGTGGCTTGCCCGTCGCGATCCCCGTGTCCTGATCCTCGTCGTCGCGCTCTTCATCTTCACCGTCCTGCAGGTCTGGGACGAGCGCGTCGTCCTGCTCCTGCTGGCGATCGCGATCGTCTACTACCGCTCGGCCGGGATCGAGTGGGCGACCATCCGTCGGAACTGGGCGTTCGTGTTCGTGTTCATCGGTCTGCTCGTCTCGGTGAACCTGTTCGTCTTCTCCGATGGTTTCGTCGAAGGGCTACCGCCCGGCGACGGCCACCTCCTGTTCACGGTGCCGCTCCTCGGCACACCGGTCACCGCCGAGTCACTGAGCCTGGCGGTCACCCAGTTCACCCGCTACCTGACGATGGCGACCATCGGATTCCCGGTGGCCTTCGCGATCGCGCCATCCGACTTCGGCGTGGCCTTCCGGCGACTCGGGGTCCCGGAGAAGTTCGCGTTCGGTCTCGACCTGACGTTCCGCTTCCTGCCGTCCCTCGCGGCGGATTTCCAGACGACCGTCGACGCACAGCGCATCCGTGGGTTCGACTGGTCGGGAGGAGCGGCGGGGTTCCTGTCCCGGGTCCGGCGCTCGACCCCGGTCGTCGTGCCGACCGTCGTGAACGCGATCGCGGGCGCGGAGGACACCATCGACGCGATGGACCTGCGCGCCTTCGGGACGGGTCGTCGGTCGTGGCTTCGCGAGCTTCGTTACGACATGCAGGACCGGTTGGTGCTGCTCGGGTTCACCGCGCTCCTCGTGGTCATCTCGATCCTGGGGTTCATGGGGATCACGTCGAAGCTATACGTGTTCCCGTTCCTCCTGGCGCTCGCCGGCGCGTAGCGCCCTAGCCCGAGGCGGCTGGCGACGCCGACGGCGACGTCGATGGGGAGGCTGACTCCGACGGCGACGGCTCGGGAAGGTCCTCTGGGTCGAGCTCGACGTTCGGAACGAGGAGCAACTCCCAGCCGACCTCGATCCGATTCGGGGCGTAGCGCGGCGAATCGGGGTCGAGCGACGGGTAGCGCTGTCGGTTCCAGAACGCGATGCTCCGCGCTGTCGTGCCCTGCTCGCGAGCGATCGAGGTCAGGGTGTCGCCGGATCGGACCGTATACACGAGGAAGGTCGGGAGCGGCGTCGGCGTGGGATAGGTGAACGAGGGTCTGGCGGACGGACCCGACGGCGACGGCGACGTGGCGGCGGCATCGGCGCTCGGAGGGGTCGACTCGTTTCCCGGCGTGCTTGCCGGGATCCTGACACCTGCCGGGATGCACGCGCCGACGGCGACGATGAGCGTCATCCCTGCTGCTGCGAGCCACCCGATCCGTTGGGTCGTCATGGACGCATCGTCGGCGGTCCGGGCTGACACTGCATGAGAGTCGTTGCCGAACGATCAGCTCGCCGCTTCGACCTCGGAGTCGACCGGCGTCGGTGCCTGCGGGCGGAACTCGGCAGCGAGCGCCAGGCCCTCGGCCGCGGTGGCGACGCGATCACGGCCAGCGCGTTTCGCCACGAAACAGGCACGGTCGGCGGCGACCAGGACATCCGCGGACGTCGATCCATCGATCGGGAACGTGGCGACGCCGACCGACGCCGTCACCGGACCGCCCAGACCACGGACTGCGGCACATGCCCGCTCGGCGAGGCGGCGTGCACCTGCGGCATCTGCGCCCGGCAGGAGGAACGCGAACTCGTCACCGCCATAGCGGAAGACCAGGTCGCTCTCGCGACCTGAGAGGGTCAAGGCGTTGGCGATTCGCCGCAGCTCCCCGTCGCCCGCCTGGTGGCCCATCGAGTTGTTGATGCCGCGGAAATCGTCGAGGTCGACCATGATCAGGCCGAACGGCGCGCCGTCCCGGACGGCGCGCTCGAGCTGGTCCTCGAACGTGGCGTGGTTCAGGAGCCCGGTCAGCCCGTCGGTCTGCGCGCGGATCTCGATCGCGCGGTAGACCTCGGCGTTCTGGAGGGCGATCGACACCTGCGCGGCGAACAGCTGGACGAGATCGAACTCCTCGGCCGTGAACGTGTTGCCGACCCCGAGGCGCTCCATCGTCAGGACGCCGATCGCGCCCGACCGACCGCGCAGGGGAACGACGATAAGACTGCCATCCATCGACGCGTCGTCGGCATCGGGGCCACGGAAATGGTTGACCCGCGGGTCGTGGCGCTCGTCGTCGATGTAGATGGGTTCGTTGTGGTCGACGACCCACGTCGCCACCCCGGTCTCGCCCGGTTCCCACGGCTCCATGTAGCGATCGGCGTGGACACCGCGAGCCGTGACCGGGTTGAGGAGACCGGTCACCGGGTCGAGGACTTCGATCGCGACGTTGTCGCAGGCGATGAGTCCGCCGAGGCGATCGGTGATGCCCTCGAGGACCGCACGTCCGTCGAGCGTGGTGAGGATCGACTCGGTGATCTGGAGCAGTGCCCGCTGGCTGAGCAACTGCTGTTCGAGAGCGGCTGACTGCTCGCGCAGCCGCTCGGTGGCGTCGGCGTTGGCCATCGCCTGCGCCGCGAAGCTCGCGTAGATCACGAGCAGCCGCAGGTCGTCGTCGCTGAACTGGTGGAGGCCGAGCTTCGAGAGCACGAGCACCCCGAGCACGTCGTCCTCGAACATCATCGGCGCGAGCAGCATCGATTCGTCGAGGTCGTCCTCGGTGCCGGGGATCGTGTTGGCGCGCGGATCGGCGCTCGCATCGGCCAGGTACTGCGCGATGCGGTGCTGCGCGACCCAGCCCGTGATCCCCTCGCCGACCTTGACCCGCAGCTGCTCGGGCGTCTCATCCGTGTACTCGCCGACCTGGCCTCGGAACGCCACGGGGATCAGGTCATCGCCGTAGCGTCGGTAGACGCGAACGTTGTGGTAGTCGATGAGCTGGCGAAGCTCGGTACCGATGGCGAGCCCGATCTCCCCGACGTTCGAGAGGTGGTTGAGCCGTGCTCCCAGCTGCTGGATCGACTGGAGCTGCGCGGTCCATGTCGCCATCTGATCGAAGTTCTGGGCCGTCCGGATCGCAACGCTCGCCTGCGTCGCGAGGGCCGCGACCGTCTCGAGCTCGTCGGTCGACCACTCATGCCGTTCGTCGTGGTAGACGTTCAACAACCCGAGCACATGGTCGCCGTCGAGGAGCGGCGCCGTGCAGATCGTGTCGTAGCCCTCCTGGACGACCGCCGCTCGGATCCCGATCCCGCGCGGATCGTCGCGATAGTTCGTCGCGTAGAGCGGTCGCCGCGCCGCGATCGCTGCGGCCGGCAAGGATCGCTCGGGGAAGTCACGGACCGCCGAGGCGTATTCGGAGGAGAGGCCGCGCGTGACCTCTGCCGTCACCTTGCCGTCGGCCTGGCGGAGGAAGACGGCCGCGCGGTCACCATCGAAGAGGACCATCGCGTGACCAACGAGGTCAGCGAGGATGCGGTCGAGGTCGAGCCCACTGCCGATGTCGGCTGCGACGCGCCGAAGCGCCTCGGCTCGATGGAGAAGGTGGGCGACGTCCTCCTCACGCCGGACGACACCGACGATGGCACCGAGCGCGTCGGCCACGACCGTGGTGAGGTCGCGGTCGGCAGGATCGAATCGCTCGCCGGGTCCGGCGACGACGAGCAACGCACCCCACGGGCCGTCGCGCCCCGGGATGGCCGCGGCGAGCTCTTCGCGGTCACCGGGCAGGACCGTCGTCGTGACCCGGTCGCTGCCGCCAGCGACGACGGCCGAGGCGCCGGGCGCCTCGTCGGGTCCTCGCCGCGCTCGGGACGTCGCGAAATCGATGGCCTGGCCGAGCACGCCGAAGCCGCTGGGTAGTTCGAGGAGTCGCGGCGCTGGCTCGCCGAGCGGCACGGCGACCGAGATCGGTGCGAGTCGGTCCCCGCGGCGCTCCCAGATCGCGACGAGCGACCGGTCCGAGGTCGCGCGCAGCTGCGCGGCCACGCGATCGAGGTCTTCCTGGATCGTCGTCTGGCCGAATGGTTCTCGGGCGATCGCATCGAGCAAGGCGAGATCGCGTCGGTGGCGGATCGTGTCGTCGGTCTCGAGTTGGAACGCATCGAACCGCCCTTCGTGGTCGCGGGCCACGAAGCCGCGCCGCCCGATGGCGGATGCGCTCCGCGGGGGAGCGACGGCTCCCCGTTCAGCGACCGCGAGGAACCGCTGCAGGTCGCCGAGACGATAGCGTCGGTCGCCGCGCGGATTGATGCGGTAGAAGCGGAGTCGACCGGCATCGCTCCACGCGCGCACCGTATTCGGATGCACGCCGAGAAGCCGCGCCGCTTTGGTGACGGTCAGCGTCGCGTCGATGGGGCGAGGTGGCAGTTGTGCGGTCATCGCCGTCTATGGAAGAACTGTGAAGTCCACGAGCCTCAGGCTACTGTTCTAACAGTTCTTGCCAATAGTCCGAAGGTCCCGGCGTTCCTTCAAGTGCGCCGGCCGCCCGTCATCCGAACATACGCAACCGTCGCGAGGGCGGCCCCGATGCCGATGACGAGCACCAACACGACGGCCGTCAGCGGGTCGCCGACGAGACCCGGGCCCTGGCCGCTGCTGCGCGGATCGCCACCGACGACAGCACTCGGCACGGGTGAGGCTGCGAGAGCGGATCCCGTCACGGCCCCGGCGATGGCCCAGAGGATGCCGACCGCGAGGCTGATCACGCCGACGGCCATCGCGACCACCGCATAGAACGGCCGGCGTGGCGCATCCCCGGCGAGGACCCGCATCGCCTCGTCGCGTGCGAGGGTCGTGAGGATCAGCGGCCGGCCGAGACCAGCAGTCATGCGGACCGTCCCGTCCGAGGGATCGGAAGAGGGAACTCCGGCCACGATCGCGTGCTCGACCGACGACACGAGGTCGATCCGCAGCCGAAGCGGTGTGGATGCCGGCGTCCCCGCCGGGGCTCGGTCGGGGGCGTCGGCGACCGTACCGGTCGACTCCCTCGGCAGGACGACGAGCCCGTCGTCCAACGCCGCATGGTCGATGGCGATCCCGTCCAGGCCTTCGCGCAACTCGAAGTCGACTGCCTCGCGCTGTTCGTCGATCGTCCGCCAGCCACCCCGGCCGCCGAGCTGCATCCGGACACGTCGCAGCACCAGCGGTCGATGGGCCTCGTCCTCGAATTCGTCGGCGGCGTCGATGCGACCCTGGATCGCGACATAGCGCGGCGGCCCATCGGCGAGCGCCCGGGCCTCGGCGATCGACACCACCGGCGCGACGGCGAGGATCTGTCCGACGCGGAAACGCATCCCGAACGAGCGCAGGATGATCACCCCGAGGGCGAGCGCGAGCACGCCGACGACGATCGGGAGGAGGGGAGTCACGGCGGCGACTATAGCCGCTGATCGCCTTCAGCCGGCGAGCGTGCCCCAGACATGGAAGGGCCCGAAGGAACCTCCACGACACGTGGGCGTTGATGCGATCGCCGCCGTTAGTATCGTTCGGCCCCTCCGGGCTGATACGTACGCTACGGGCGCGAGGGCCAGCGGGTCAACGGCTCGTATCCACGAATATCGCGTCGCCGCCCGATTTATCCACGACCCATCCACAGCGACGGTGTCCGAGCCTCCCGATCAGACGGCGCTGCGTCCGGTCGCAGGATCGAGCGCGTTGACCTGACCATCGAACCCGGTCAGCACGAGGCGACCCCCGATCAGCTCGGCGGCGGTCACGACATCCGAATGCGCCACGCGCCAGGCGACCGTGCCGTCGGCTTCCAGCGCGAAGGTTTCGATCTCGGCCTGGACGAGGACATGCCGCAGGCGTGGCGAGCCGAACAACCCGATGATCGGCGTCGCCGAGCGATGTTCCCAGCGGAGGTCGCCGGCCATCGCCTCGAGCCCGTAGGTGTGGAAGCCGTAGGACACGACGAGCAGTGCCTCCGTGTCCCAATAGGCCGCGCGCGGCTCATCCGAGATCGTCGATGCGAACCGGGCCGTCCAGGAGCCGCGCGGCCCGTCGAGGCGGAGCTCGGCTCGGCAGAGGGCGTCGGGATCGGTGCTGACGTGCGGCCCGAGGTCGAGCAAGCTCCCACCGGATTCGCTCAGGGCGAACACGGCTGCTGCCTGGCCGCTGCCGGCCCAGCGCCATCGGGCCCGCAGGCCGCCGGGGTACGTGATCGTCGCGTTCCGCGGCTCGGCAGCCACGCGGCCCGACCCGGTCGTCCCGGTCACGCCCCCGTCGGGGCGAGCGGGGTCGCGGTCGAGCCGTCGTCGGAGCCAGCGTCCGCTGTCGGCTCGGACTCGGCCACGGCAGGTGTCGCGGCGTCTGCGGTCGCTGCTGGGGCCTCCGCGGCGGCTGCCACGCGTGCGGCATCCGCCTCGACGTCGGCCTGGCGACGCTCCTCGCTGATCGGCGCGACCGTGGCATTGGCAAGCGTGCGCAACGTGGCCGGTGGTACCTCGAACACCGCGGTCGGCAGGCCCGCCGCGGCCCATACCGTCGTATAACGGCCGAGGTCGGGATCCATGATCACGCGCACCGCGCGTTCGAAACCGATCGGCGGGATGCCGCCGATCGTGAATCCGACGAGCTCGTTGGCCTCGCGCGCGGTCGCGCGCCGGATATCCGGCTCACCGGTGACCGCGGCGAGCCGCGCGACGTCGACGCGATTCTGGCCTGACACGAGGCACACGATGGGTTCTGGGCCGCCGTCGGACGGCGCCACGAACACCAGCGATTTGACGATCTGACCGAGCTCGCCGCCGACAGCAGCGGCAGCCTGTTCCGCCGTGTGGGTGGACTCGTCGAAGACGACGATCTCGAGATCGACGCCCTTCCGCTCGGCGGCGGTCAGGACGCGGCGGACGGCGGGGTGGTCGATCGGGGCTGGCACGGCGGGAGTCTAGCATCGGCCATCGGCGCTCCCGCTAGCATCGCTGCCATGGTGTGGCCCATCCGAGTCGAGCAAGCCATCGTCCTCGCCGACGGCGTCGTGGGTGCGCGCGACGCCATCGATGCGGCGTGGCCGCGCTGGGCTGCAACAGCACCGTTCGTCATCGCGGCGGATGGTGGTGCCCGGCACGCGGGCCCGCTGCGGTTGACGATGGATCAGTGGGTCGGCGACGGCGATTCGCTCGGCGACGCGGGTGTCGCGGCGCTGATCGCCCAGGGCGTGCCGGTCGACCGGGCCCCGGTCGACAAGAACGAGTCGGATACCGAGCTCGCCGTACGAGCTGCCCTCGACCGGCGACCGGTCTCGATCGTCATCCTTGGCGCGCTCGGCGGCCCGCGCCTCGACCATGCCCTCGCCAACCTTGCCCTCCTGGCCCTCCCGGAGTTGCGCGGGATCGACGTGCGGCTGATCTCTGCCGACGCACGGGTGCGGCTCATCGGTCCCGGCTCGGTCGAGCTCGACGGCCATATGAACGACCTCGTCACGCTGTTGCCCGTGGGCGCCGACGCGATCGCTGTCACGACCGCGGGACTCGCCTATCCGCTCAGGGGCGAGACCCTATCTCTCGGTCGCTCGCGTGGGCTCTCGAATCGACGGACCGAGGTGCCTGCGGTCGTGCAGCTGACCGCCGGTCGTCTGCTCATCGTGGAGTCCCCTGCTACGCTCTCAGGATGAGCATCCCGGCCGTCGGCGACACCGCCCCGCGGGTCGCCCTGCCCGATGCGACGGGCAGTATCCACGACCTCGCGGATCAGCGAGGACGCTGGACCATCCTCTACTTCTATCCGAAGGACGACACGCCCGGCTGCACCGTCGAGGCGTGCGAGTTCCGCGACGCCAACGACACGATCACGGAGCGAGGCGCGGACGTCTGGGGCATCAGTCCCCAAGGCGCCATCAGCAAGCGGAAGTTCACCGAGAAGTTCGGGCTGCCGTTCACGCTGCTCGCCGACGAGGACCACCAGGTGTCGGAGACGTACGGCTCCTGGGTCGAGAAGCAGAACTACGGCAAGACGTACATGGGCACGGCCCGACGGACGTTCCTCGTCGACCCCGATGGCCGCATCGCGCGAGTCTGGGAGAAGGTCAAGCCCGAGGGTCATGCCGCGGATGTCCTCGCGGCGCTCGACGAGCTCCAAGCCGCGCCTGCGTGATCGCGGAGCCCACGTGCATGTCTAGGTATCCAGACATGCAAGAGGCTTCGCTCGTGGGGGGAGACGAGCGAAGCCTCGGCCGCAAAGCGTACGCGCACGCCATCATGGCCGCAAGGAGAGTACTCCGCGACGATCGGCGTGTGGTGACGTCACCGCAGTCTCGGGCGCTGTCCCGTGACTGATCCTTCGCCTAGGCAACCGCACGACTGGCGGCCCCAGCGGTTCATGGTCATCGCCGGCCACCCGGATGACGCGGACTTCGGTCCGGCCGGGACGGCAGCGCGCTGGATCGACGCCGGATCG
>Ga0207648_10003866_pt1 | contig 15633 bp, 13 predicted proteins | sample KBSMisM32_FD_184310 | JGI IMG/M metagenome (GOLD analysis project Ga0207648, IMG submission 184310) | Miscanthus rhizosphere microbial communities from Kellogg Biological Station, Michigan, USA - KBS Miscanthus M3-2 (SPAdes) (version 2) | ecosystem: Host-associated > Plants > Roots >...
CCTGCAGTGAATGTAACGCTGCATGTAAAAGATGAAGATGGTTCGCCGGCAATGGCTTCATTCCTGATTACAGATGGTATTGAGCGGATATTTAATGATACTGTGAATAATGTAATGAAAGCCGATTTTCGTTTGGCAGCAGCAGAACGAGAATTTCCAAACGATGAATATAAAATACCAAAAAAGTTGACAGGTATTTATCCGCTGCCATCGAGACGCGTAGCAATGTATGATGAGTACCCGGATTTTTTCTTTCAGCCGCAGGTATATCGTTCAGATGGTGAACATATCAAATTGCCGCCGGGGAAATATACGGTTACGTACATACGAGGACCTGAATACATACAACAAACGACCCAGCTTGTTATTCCGCAAAATGTTAAAACATACGATGCAACATTCAAATTAAAGCGTTGGATCGATATGGCGAAACTTGGCTGGCATAGCGGAGATCATCATGTGCATGCTGCTGGTTGCAGTCATTATGATAGCCCCGAAGAAGGCGTGAAACCAATTGACATGTGGCGCCAGCAGGTAGGTGAGGATCTGAATGTAGCTTCCGTATTGGCATGGGGACCGAGCTGGTATCATCAAAAAACTTTTTTCACCGGTCATGATGATTCTTTATCGACCGCAAAAAATATTATGCGGAATGATGTAGAAGTTTCCGGTTTTCCGTCTTCGCATGCGGGTCATATTGATTTGCTCCGGTTAAAAGAAGACGATTATCCCGGAACAACAGAAATAGAGCAATGGCCAAGCTGGACGCTTCCTGTTCTTCAATGGGCAAAGTCACAGGATGCGGTTGTAGGTTATGCGCATTCGGGTTGGGGATTGGAGCCATCGGGTCCGACGGATAAGTTACCGAATTATGTATTGCCGAAAATGGATGGAATCGGTGCCAATGAATATGTTGTTACCGTTACACAAAATGCAGTTGATTTTTACAGCGCAGGTAATACACCGGTAATATGGGAATTGAATATGTGGTACCACGCATTGAATTGCGGCTTCACAACAAGATTAAGTGGTGAAACAGATTTTCCCTGCATATTCGATGAGCGTGTCGGGTTGGCAAGAAGTTATTTTAAACCGGAAGGGAAACTGAGTTATGATGAATATGTATCGTCTGTTAAAAAAGGGCATTGCTATGTTTCTGACGGAAGCTCACACATCATCGACTTCAAAGTGAATAATGTGGAAGCGGGTACCCATGACAGTAAGTTATCGCTGCAGGGCAAACAAACGGTGAAAATTTCTGCCAAAGTTGTTGCGCGACTGCCCGAAAAACAGGATGAGGCCGGGGAAGCGATTGCACACCGCTCTCTCGCTGAGCAACCTTACTGGAACATCGAGCGGGCACGTATTGGAACATCACAAAAAGTGGGTGTCGAATTGATTGTTAACGGGCAGCCGGTAGATACTGTAGAAATAACAGCCGATAGTAAATGGCAGGATATAAACTTTACTTACTCCGTTGATCATTCTTCATGGATTGCATTAAGAGTATTTCCGAGTTCGCATACAAACCCCGTTTTTGTAATTGTTGACGGAAAACCAATTCATGAGCGGAAGAGTGCAGAGTGGTGCAGACAGGCTGTGGATCAATGCTGGAAAATGAAGCAGCCAAAGATCAGAACGGAAGAACAGTCAGCAGCAGAGGCAGCCTATAATAATGCCCGGAAAATTTACGACGAGATTATCCGGAATGCGACAGAAAATAACCAAAAATAGAATTTCAGGGAGTTATTTTTACCAGCAACTTTAATTCAATCTCCAGGTTTTGTGGTACGATTTTTTAACCTTATCGTAAATGAAGCCTAAGATAATCCAGATATTGAATCAGCGGCAGTACCGCATATCCGTTGTTTCCAGGTTGATTGTGAATTATATCAACGGCACTATTACGCCAGACCAGGTCAAAGACCTTGAAGAATGGTTGAATGAAGACGAAGCAAATACTGAAATATTTACTCACCTTGTTGATCCGCAGTTTCTGCAACACCTGAGACAAACGAGATGGAATTAAGTGGGGTTTGTGAAAATCTGTCTCAGTTAATAAAACAAACAGCCAGGCATATCATGTACAGGCAGACGAAGTAAAACGTTTGCGTAGCATTTCTCTCTTATTATTGTCAAAAACTCTCGCTAAATACGTAGATTACAAACGGAATATTCAATCTATTGATTTTTTCATGTCATTGTAAATAATATGACTGATGTAACTGCGCTATACAATCAATTGTTGGAACCTTCGCCGGCTTTGCTTTCAGATATTGCCACCCTGGACGGTGACATCATGATTCTTGGTGTAGGTGGTAAAATGGGACCGGCTCTTGCGAAGCTGGCCAGGCGAGCATTGAATTTGGTTGGTTCCGAAAGAAAAGTAATCGGCGCTTCCCGTTTTTCCGAACCGGGTTTGGTGGAGGAGTTGAACCAGTTGGGTATCGAAACACATGTTGTAGACTTATTGAATGAAGATCAGCTTGACTCATTACCCGCTGCAAAAAATGTTCTTTATCTGGCCGGAACTAAATTTGGTACCACGGGTAAAGAATCATTTACATGGGCAATGAACGCTTACTTACCCGGACGTGTAGCCGAAAAATACAGGGATTCCAATATTGTTGTTTTTTCCACAGGTAATGTTTATCCGTTAACGCCGGTTGACGCAGGCGGGGCCACCGAAAAATTATCACCTGAACCATTGGGTGAGTATGCACAGTCCTGTCTCGGCAGGGAGCGTGTCTTTCAATATTTCTCCACAAAGAACAATACACCCGTATTTATTTACAGGTTAAATTATGCAAATGACGTAAGCTATGGTGTATTGCTGGAGATAGCGAAAGCGGTAAAAGAGCGGAAGCCGATTGATTTGCGGATGGGTTATGTAAATGTTATCTGGCAGGGTGATGCAAATGAGATCGCGATCCGTGCGTTGAATCATTGCAGCGTACCGGCAAAGATGGTGAATGTTACCGGGCCCGAAACGGTTTCAATAAAATGGCTTGGAGGGCAATTTGGAAATATATTCGGACAGGAGCCGGTATTTATTAATACAGAAGAGTCAACAGCACTGTTGAGTAATGCAGGAGTATCAAATGATCTTTTCGGTTACCCGAAAGTGTTATTAAATCAAATGATTGAACTTATAGCAGAATGGGTAAACCAGGGCGGAAAAACAATCAATAAGCCAACCCATTTCCAGGAACGACAAGGAAAGTTTTAAAATGTGCAGCTATGAAATTTCCAACACTCGATGTATCGGTAAATAAATTTTTACAGCAGGGTACAGTGATACCTGCGCATCCGTTGGCATTGAATAAACATCTTCAGCTCGACGAGGAAAGACAAAGAAGACTCACGCGTTATTATATTTCATGTGGTGTTGGCGGACTTGCTGTCGGCGTACATACGACACAGTTTGAAATCAGGAATCCGGAAATAAATCTCTTCGAAACAGTTTTAAAACTTGCAGTTGAAGAAATTGAAAAAGCACAATTAAATCGCCCGTTTATAAAAGTTGCTGGTATTTGCGGGCCAAGGGAACAAGCGATAAAAGAAGCCGGGCTTGCCCGTAAATATGGTTATGATCTTGGCCTCGTCAGTATGGGCGGTTTGCCGGATTATACAGAAGAGAAATTAATTGAAAGAATACAGGCCATTGCAGAAATTTTACCGGTATTTGGTTTTTATCTTCAGCCCGCAGTAGGGGGAAGATTGCTAAGTTTTAAATTCTGGAGTGAATTCGCTGAAGTTCCCAACGTGTATGCTATTAAAGTGGCGGCTTTCAATCGTTACCAGACACTGGATGTCGCCCGTGCTGTATGTTATTCATCAAGGAAAAATGAAATAGCGCTCTATACCGGTAACGATGATAATATTGTTGCCGACCTGCTTACCCCTTACCAGTTTCAGATTGGCAGCAAGGTTGTTGACAAAAGATTTGCCGGAGGCCTGCTCGGTCACTGGGCGGTATGGACAAAGGCAGCGGTTAGCCTTTTTAATGAAATAAAAGAAAGTGATAAAGCAGATGCAGATGTTATCAGGGAATTACTTGCAGCAGGTGTACATATAACGGATATGAATGCAGCTATTTTCGACCCGGCCAATTCTTTTCGTGGGTGCATCGCCGGTATTCATGAAGTATTGCGGCGCCAGGGGTTGCTTGAAGGCATTTGGTGTCTGAACCCCGATGAAAAACTTTCACCCGGCCAGTTGGAGGAGATAGATCGTGTGTACAAAAGTTATCCTCAATTCACAGATGATACATTTGTGAAGCAATTTCTTCAAAGAGACCAGGCGATCTCACAGGCATCAAAAATCAAAAGTGATATTGCCTGACTTATGCTTTGGACAATTGCCCATCTTTTACGATGGAAAGGTTGAATAAGAAACAGCCCATTGTGGGGGGCTTTAGCCGAATTACTTTTTGATAGCTGTTCAGGAATTTATTTGTCAGAAATTTGGCTAAAGCTCTTCCATTAATCGGCATTCATCCCTTCCTTGAAAAGTACGGCAATTATCATCTTCAGAAACTCATTCGGAATTTCTATTGAATCAGTATATTCATAAATCCTAACCATCCCATACATGGAGAACAGCAAATTAAGCGCAGGCCAGATTAAAGTTGCAGCCACAGGCTTTCTCAGTCTTTTCTCATTGGTAGGAATTATGTTTTACGGGCTTCCGTTCTTTTATGATTTCTGGTTTAAAGAATATGGCTGGTCACGGGCGACGATAACATCAGGTAATGCTTTTGCAAAAATTTTTGTCGGTTTGTTTGGCTTTCTTGCAGGATGGATGATCGACCGGTATGGTCCTCGGCGCTTGATGCTGGCCGGTATATTAATGGGTGGCATTGCATTGATCGGTTTAAGCCAGGTAACGGCATTATGGCAATTTTATTTATTCTATGTATTCAATGCATTGGGATATATGTGCGGCGGGCCGTTACCTAACCAGGTGCTTACATCCCGCTGGTTTAATAAATCAAGAGGCAAAGCGATGGGCTTCGCCTATCTTGGAATAGGCGTCGGGGGTATGCTGGTGCCGCAGATTGCGAAAGCACTCAACATACATTTCGGCTGGCACAACGCATTAATGATACTGGGAATAATTATGATTGCCATTGCATTCCCCATGGCGTGGATAGTAAAAGAAAATCCTCCCGAATCATTAGCCGGTACGATAAAAGCGGAAGAACCGAAGGTTCCTCTCCGTACAATGTTGAAAAGCCGGGCATTTTACTTATTAGTGATCGGAAGTACATGCTCTATCGCAGCGGTTAGTGGTACCAGTCAGAATTTAAAATTGTTTTTTAGTATAGATTTGAAGTACACACAATCGGAAGCAGCAAACGTGATCTCGCTGGTTCTGCTTGCCAGCATCCTCGGTCGCATCCTGATGGGCTGGCTGGCCGACAGGTTTCCAAAAAAATATGTGATGATCCTCATCTACACATTTGTCGCCGGGTCAATACCGTTACTTTATTTTGCTTCATCACCCGGAATTATTTACGTGTTTGCTTTAATTTTTGGTATTGGTTTAGGTGGGGACTATATGATTATTCCATTAATGGCCGCTGAATTGTTTGGTGTAAAAGTGATGGGCCGCATTATGGGACTTGTTCTGACATCAGATGGCATTGCAGAAGCGTTATCTCCTATGCTGGTGGGCTGGCTGCGCGACCGGGGTGGCAGTTATGCCAATGGTTTTGCAGCATTGATTGTATTTGCCATTATTGGTATCATTACCATTGCTATGTTGCCACGAAAAAAATGACCGAATGATAGATTTCAGAAACATGGATGCCGGAGATATTGAAGCGGGATTGAAACTTTGCCGTGCGGCAAAATGGAACCAACTTGCCCGCGATTGGGAATTGTTTTTACAAATGAGTCCAAAAGGTTGCCGCGTTGCGTTAATAGATAATGATGTAGTAGGCACAGTTACTACACTCAGTTATCAAAAGTCATTCAGCTGGATCGGCATGGTATTGGTTGACCCGGAACATAGGAAAAAAGGGATAGGCATGAAGCTGCTGCATGAAGCCTTAAGCATTTTGCAACAGGAAGAAACCGTAAGGCTTGATGCTACACCAGACGGAAGAAAGGTTTACCTGAAATTGAATTTTGTTGACGAATATCCCTTGAGCAGGATGACTGCTGTGATCAATAAAGAGAAATTAAGTGATGTTAAAGTAACATCAATCGGGAAAAAGGATATCCCTAAAATAGCCGAATACGATGCTGAAATTTTTGGCGCAGACCGGAAGACTTTGTTGCGGTGGCTGCATAAAGCAGCGCCGCCATATGCATTTGTTGTAAAGGACCACGATAAGGTGCAGGGTTATTGCCTTGGCCGAAGCGGATTTGATTATATACATATCGGTCCTGTGGTAGCCAATAACATGCATGTTGCCAAAGATCTTGTTCTTGCTGCTTTGCACAATTGTGTAGGCCAACCGGTGGTCATTGATATTTTACATTTCAATAAAAACTGGATCGCGTGGCTCGCTGAACTTGGTTTTACAACGCAGCGAACGTTTACCCGCATGCATCGTGGATCAAATAATTTTAAATCAATAACCGGGAAACAATATGCCATTACCGGTCCTGAGTTTGGATGATAAGTATTACTTTACCTGCTCCTGATAATTATTTTATTTTAGAAAAAATGATCAATCTCAATAATACACTGCAACCAGGTGATCTCTCAAAAAAGTTAAAAAATTTCTGGCAGCTATCCGGGGAGAAAATCCGTTTGCTTGAAAAGAATTATGATAATGCAAAAGGTTCGCCTGTATTTACTGTAAAAGGTAAGTATACAACAAGAGGATGGACGGAATGGACACAAGGTTTTCAATTTGGTTCAACCATTTTGCAATTCGATGCAACCGGTGATACACATTTTCTCGAATCGGGAAAAAAGAAAACAGTGGAAGTGATGGCGCCACATATAAGTCATACCGGTGTTCACGATCATGGGTTTAATAATGTAAGTACCTATGGAAATCTTTTACGTTTGATGAAGGAAGAGAAGATTCCATTTAATGAATGGGAAAGAAATTTTTATGAACTCGCTTTGAAAATATCGGGTGCTGTGCAGGCCGGGCGGTGGACACCAATAATGAATGGAGGATTTATTCATTCCTTTAATGGCCCGCATTCCTTGTTTGTAGATACGATACGTTCCTGTCGTGCATTAATTGTCAGTTATTGTTTGGGTCACGTGTACCAGGGAGAAGGAGACGTAAAAATTGACCTGCTGGACCGTGCCATACAACATCTGCGTGCAACCGCAAATTATTCTGTGTTCTATGGTGAGGGACGAGACACTTATGATATATGGGGACGCACTGCACACGAAAGCATTTTCAATGTTAAGGATGGCAATTTCCGGTGTCCCGGCACTCAACAGGGTTATTCAGGGTTTAGCACCTGGACAAGGGGGCTTGCCTGGGCCATCTGCGGATTTGCGGAAGAACTGGAATGGTTTGATACGCTGCCCGAAGATCAATTGAAACAGTATGGTGGAAAGAATGACCTTATCAATTTGTTATTAAAACCGGCGATGGCGACTTGCGATTTTTATATGGCCAATGTGTGTACAGATGGCATTCCTTATTGGGATACAGGCGCTCCCGGTCTTGGCAATATGGGTGATTACCTGAACAAAGCAGCTGACCCATATAATTCATTTGAACCTGTTGATAGTTCAGCGGCGGCCATTGCTTCACAGGGTTTATTGCGTTTGGGGAAATATTTACAGGGCAAAGGCGATACGGGAAAAGGAAATCGTTATTGGCAGGCGGGACTAAAGGTATTGGATACATTGTTGGATGAACCTTATTTAAGTACCGATAAAAATCATGAAGGCTTGATTCTTCATTCTATTTATCACCGGCCCAATGGTTGGGACTATATTCCGGCAGGCAGCAAGATTCCAAACGGCGAGTCGAGTATGTGGGGCGATTATCATATACGTGAGGCTTGCCTGTACCTTCAACGGATTATCAGCAATGAAAAATATTACGCATTCTTCAATTGTGTGCAATGAGTGCTAAACCACTGACCGATCTTTCGCAGCTGTGTATTCATACCATTACCACTAAGCCATGGAGCATTGAAGAAGCTGCCAGGAATTTTTCTGCTGAAGGAGTAAAAGGTATAACTGTGTGGCGGGATGCACTTACCGGGAGGGATATACGAAAAACGGGGGAATTATTGCGGAGTTATGGTTTGCAAATGGTTTCTCTTTGCCGCGGTGGCTTTTTTCCATATAAAGATGCGGAAAAAAGAAAAGCTGCAATAGACGATAACCGGAAAGCCATTGAGGAAGCTTCGGCACTCGGCGCACCTTTGATTGTTCTGGTATGTGGCGCTGACCCGGCACAATCACTGGAAGATTCAAGAAAACAAATACAGGATGGTATTGCAACGATTATACCGGATGCAATGGCGTCGGGGATAAAATTGGCTATCGAACCGTTGCATCCAATGTATGCCGATACAAGATCGGCAATCAATACATTAAAGCAGGCAAACGATATGGCCTCGGCGTTGAATTCACCATTAGTTGGTGTTGCTGTAGATGTTTATCATCTTTGGTGGGATCCTGCATTAGAGCAGGAGATAAAACGTTGTGGTGAAAACGATCACCTGTTTGCGTTCCATATTTGCGATTGGAACTCGCCAACCATTGATTTATTGAATGATCGCGGTATAATGGGCGATGGTTGTATACCGGTAAATAAAATAAGATCATGGGTCGAAGCGACAGGTTTTAATGGTTTTTATGAAGTGGAAATATTTTCAAACAAGTATTGGTCGCAAGATCAATCATCCTATTTAAAAAAAATAATAACGGCATATAAAGAAAATACCTGAACAATGAAACAACATACGATTGGTATAATCATGAACGGTGTAACGGGGCGGATGGGAACAAACCAGCACCTGTTGCGATCTGTTGCAGAAATTATGAAGCAAGGTGGTGTTAAAATAGCTCCTGATGAAATCATTATGCCTGATCCTGTTCTTGTCGGCAGGGATAAAAGCAAGCTGGAAAAATTATGTGCGTTGTCGGGTGTAAAAAAAATGACGACAAATGTGGATGAAGCATTGGCGGATAAAAATAACCAGGTTTATTTCGATGCGCAGGTTACGGGTCGCCGAGCTGATGCGGTAAGAAAAGCAGTACAGGCGGGCAAACACGTTTATTGCGAGAAGCCAACAGCTGTCGATACAAAAACGGCATTGGAACTTTATCAATTATGTAAAAACGCAGGAGTAAAACATGGAGTGGTGCAGGATAAATTATGGTTGCCGGGTATTATTAAATTAAAGCGCCTCATTCAGAATGATTTTTTTGGAAAGATTTTATCGGTGAGAGGTGAATTCGGTTATTGGGTATTTGAAGGCGATTCAATTCCGGCACAACGTCCTTCGTGGAATTACAGGAAAGAAGATGACGGCGGTATTATCAGTGACATGCTTTGTCATTGGCGTTATGTACTGGACAATGTATTTGGAAAAGTGAAGGCCGTTTCCTGTATTGGCGCTACTCATATTCCTTATCGTGTAGATGAACAGGGAAAGAAATATCCCTGTACAGCCGATGATGCAGCCTACGCGACATTTGAACTCGAAGGCGGTGTCATTGCTCATTTTAATTCGTCGTGGACGGTAAGAGTACGGCGCGATGACCTGTTGACATTGCAGGTAGATGGAACAAAGGGCTCTGCGGTTGCTGGTCTCCGTGAGTGCTATATTCAGCATTATGGAAACACGCCAAAACCTGTATGGAACCCGGACATCCCTCAACCGATAAATTTCTTTGAAGGCTGGGCTAAAGTTCCCGAGCAGGAAGTGTATGACAATGCATTTAAAGTGCAGTGGGAATTATTTTTAAAACATGTGGTAAAAGACACACCGTTTCCATGGGATCTTCGTGAAGGAGCAAAGGGAGTGCAATTGGCAGAGAAAGGTCTGGAGAGCTGGAGTAAACGTTGTTGGTTGGAAATTCCGGAGTTGTAATTAGAGATTATTGATTTTTAAAAATGAATTAACTGGTATGAAACGAGTAGCACTCATCACTGGTGGTAGCCGTGGTATCGGTTATGGAATTGCACAACATCTTGCGCAAAACGGATTTGATATTGCCATTAATGGCGTACGTCCTGCCGGGGCAGTTACCGATGCAATAAATGAATTGCGAAATACGGGTGCAGATGTATTGTACTGCCAGGGCAATACCGGTTTATCAGAAGACCGGAAGAGAATATTAAAAGAGGTGGAAGGTCATTTCGGAAAACTAAATGTGCTCGTTAACAATGCAGGTATCGCGCCAAAACAACGACGCGATCTCCTTGAAATGACGGAGGAAAGTTTCGACGATGTACTGAACATAAATCTTAAAGGCGCTTTTTTTCTTGCACAGCAGTCAGCCAACTGGATGGTGGAACAAAAAAAAGGCGATAGTAATTTTTTAGGGTGCATTATTAATGTGAATTCTGTTTCAGCCAATGTTGCTTCAGTAAACCGCGGTGAGTATTGTATTTCGAAGGCCGGATTAAGTATGGTAACGCAATTGCTAGCAGTTCGGCTAGGCGAATACGATATACCCGTGTATGAAGTCCGGCCGGGAGTTATCAGTACAGATATGACAGCCGGTGTAAAAGAAAAATATGATAAACTGATCGGCGAAGGACTGACAGTACAAAAGCGTTGGGGATTCCCTGACGATGTAGGAAAAGCAGTAAGTTCATTGGCGCTGGGAAATTTTCCTTACTCCACCGGCCAGGTTATAATGATAGATGGAGGACTTACGCTAAGGCGGTTTTAATGATGCTTACCCGTTTTTCACTTGTCATTGCTATTATCAATGCAATACCACTAAAGGCCAATGCTTCAAAGCAACTTGTGATTTCATTGCCGTTAGCCCCGTAAGGATCGGCCACAGCTCTTGGTATATGTAATACCAGCAACCAGATAAAGATCATAACGGCGGTAAGTGCGCCAAACAATTTCAATTTGATGCCAAATAGAATGGTCAGGCCGGCGCCTGCTAACGCGATGCCTGCCACATACGTCCAGAAAACGTGCCCCGGTATCCATGACGGAACAAGCGTTGCAACAAAATCGGTATAATAAAAATGAGCGATACCGAATGCGACCAGCATTATAGAAAAGAAAATTTTTCCAACAAGAAGTAATTTTCCCGGATTGGCAAACAATGATTTATTAGCTGCGGCACCGTTGTTTGTAACAAAATATGAACTGGCAGTAACGAATGCGCCGCCGGAAAGTGTGAGCTCTTTGAGCGGATCCGTCCATATACCAAGATGCATTGGAGAGTTGGGACCTATAAATAAAAAATAAATAGCCTGTAAAATGCAAAACAGGAAGAATAAACTTCCAAGGAAAACGGATGCATCAAAACCGTATCGGCCGATTATAATAAGCAATCCCAATACCGCGATGATCGCACCGGAAACATAAGCCCACACCGGTGAATGCATCCACAGCGGCCAGGGAGCCAGGAATACCGGTCGAAAGTCTGCGTAAATAAATTGCTGGACCGCAAGGCAAATAATTCCAACTGCATAAAAAATGCGGCCGGTTTTTATAAAGGTTTCCATACAAGTGATGCTGGTTGATTTTTAAAGAAGAACAGTTTGCGTATCTAATGTGCTGCATCATTACCACGATTAAATTTATTGACAAATCGGGGTATTTACCTGCACAAGCAACCAACAACAGGATTGGGAGGATGAACGGCGGTTTTCATTTGACTAACAAGTGTAACAGGAAACTACTTTTTATTGAATCAGCGCGAACCACGGCCCCTGGACAAATGATTCAGGAAATTTAAAACGGATATTTCCGGAGAGTGTGATTTTTATATTGTCAACATTATCTATGGTGCGCGGAAACCAGTTAAACCTTCCTTCAATTGTTCCGAATATCAGGTTTTCATTGCGCATACGAAAGCCACCGCCGAATGCTGAATAATACTCACCCTTGAATAAAGTGACATGTTCCTTCGAAAGATTGGACAGCTTGCCAAAGGCAAAAAAGCCGATTCTGAAGCCAAATATTTGCCAACGGGTAAATACATCTGTTTCCAGGCCGGCCGTAAACCGCTGAACACCATAGGCACTGTCTGTTGTAAATTTTGGCAGACCAAAATCATTATTGAGATAAAGCTTATCGAGTACTTTATACGCGCTGATACCTGCATAACTTATATTGGCGTATTGACGCAGTTTGAACCTGGTGAATGAAAAAAGATGACTGAACCAGTTCAAATTAAAGAAGATGGTATTATCCTGCAGGCTTCCTCGATTGTAATACGTTCCTAACGCCAGCGTATAATTGAAAAAATTTTCATCACCGGTTACCAGCCAATGATCGTATTGCCAGCCGAGATATAACCGCTTCAGGCTGTCAATACGGGAATAGCCCGCAATTATTTTCCGGGAGAAGCCAACGGGTATGTCTTCTGTTATTCCGAAACCATAGATGTAATTTGTTTTATAAAAATTCAATTTGTACCAATTGAATTCACCAAGCATGAATTGTTTGTTGGCGTAGAGATACTTATAAAATAAAGAGTAAGGCTGCCTGTCATAATGCTGTTCAAAATATCTTACAGCAACAAACTTTCGCCTTCTTGAATCCTCTTTTTTGTTTCTATAATCATTGGCTGTGGGTCGCCCTATATTATAACCCACCCAAAAATCGCCAAGCGTATACTTATAGTCGAGGAACAGGCTATCCGGTTTTTGATACCGGTTTATCGATTGATTCCAGCTCGCTTCAATACCACCGGCAAATTTCGAACTGGGTGTGTAAACGGGTCTTTCTAATTTTACGAATACAGAATTTTCGTTTTCGTTACCTAATGATATACCCCGGTTAATGGTGGAATACCCCAGGTCAACATTAATAAAACTTCCGCTGATGTTATACTTTCTGAATAAGATGTCTGAACCAAATTTTGGTTTTCGATTTTTATCCAGCAGCAGTGTATAGTTGATACGTTGTGCCCTGCCGAAAAGATTTGCATCATAAACTGTTGCCGAAAGTTCATTTATGCCTGAAGCATCTGCTTTTCCCCCGATACTAAACACATCTCTCACGATAACATACACATCAACAGAGTCCGGGTTGTCGCGAACCGGAACAACCCGGACGCGGCTGTCTTTTATAAAATCAAGTTGCCGGAATAAACGTTCATTGTCCGCTAACCGGTAGGGGTCTAACGTTTCTCCTTCTTTCACAAAAACAAATTGTTCAATAATAAACGGTTTGGTTCCAGTTTGAAGCTTATTCGCAAACCGTGATATAGCACCAATGATCCGTTCAGAAGTATCCAGGATATTCTGACCGAAGGCGAGTTTTCGTACAATGATTTTACGTACCGCTTTTCCGGCGTATTGCTGAAATGATTTTTCACTTCGTTGAAAAAATACGGAATCGTCTGTTTTTTTCCGCGTGATGAAAAAGCTATGGTAAACATCGGTTGCAAACTCTTTCAATGAATGTTTTTTCCGTGTACTGTCCTGAGCACATAATGAAAACGAAGACGCCATAACCAGGAGCATCAGGATACACTTCGCTGATTCATGAAAATATCGCAGGCGGATTTGCATGAGGATGGTCCGGGTCGTTTAAGTTATTTCGGTTTAGCTGATAAACATATTGTACCAGTAACATTTGATCTTTGCTGGATTAAAAATAAAGAGGAAAGAGTAAGTGTTGTAGAAAAAAATACCCTTGGCCTCAATACGGAAACCGCTTTATTTAAATATCGGGAACAAAACTGAAGAAATCAGTAATGACACTGTCTTTTGGAATACCACCCGCTTTCAATCTTGTGCTGATGATAAAAACAAAAAAGGTGTCGGTTACAACCCAACACCTTTAGCTATACTGCCAGCTTCTTATTCTACCATTTCTTTTCAGTTGTTGTTGGTCCACCCAAAGGGATACGCACACCGGCATTTATAAGAATACCCCGTGTTTTACCAACATTGATTTGTGTAAGATCTTCTTTTTGAAGATTTGTCAACGACCACTCATATTTGGCGTCAACAAACAGGAATGCAAGATCGACACCTAAACCAGCGAATACACCCCATTGCGCCCTGTTAAAGTCGTGTATGTCGAGATCTTTAACTCTCGTCATAATAAATGCTGAACCACCGGCAAACCCTCTCACATTAAACATAGAGTTTGAATTGCCGACGAAATGCGCACCAAGTGCAACAGGAATCTGGATACCACTAATGTTGTAGTCTACATTGTTCAGGTTGTCACCTTCCGTGGAGTATCTTGTACTTTTCCTTACATAAAATAGTCCCGGTTCAATGTATACTTTATTCCCTAACTGTACAGTTCCACCCACCTGGTATCCCGGTCTTGCTGTGAATTTTCCGGTCTCAGGGTTTTTGGAAAAGTTTGTTGCATTAAACCCGACAGCCGGTTTGATCACTACCTGCGCCTGCAGATATAAACTGCTTAGCAGTACAATAGCACTTAACCCAATTATCCGTTTCATAGATTTACGTTGTTTTGATGAATAAATTTTTGTTTACAATTATTGTTGAATACGATGGATATTTTACATCGTATTCATTTATGTCTATCCTTATATATACGAATTACATGCCCATTGCTGAATCTGCTTGCGTACACACAGAAGCGGGTATTTTTAAGCAAAAAATGTGGAAAGCCTTAACCAAAACTTAAGATAATCCCATTATCGGGGGCATAATTTTTTAAAGAAATTAACCGCAACTACGTTTTTCATGGCTCGCAGCAGGAACTGCTTACGTCAGTGCATGGGTACTTTGCAATAGTAATCTCCGGATCCATCAGGTCCATTGCAACGATTAGACTTTGTTAGCGTCCATTAGCGTATTACGACCATTAGCGATCATTAGCGTGTTTTAGCGTTTCGTCTACGCATATCAGCCACTTATCTACTCATTAAAAAGCACCAGCCTGCGCTAATATACCTTTGGATCGTTAACTATTTACTATGTCATTCCCGGTTTTTTTTGTCTTCAGGTTAGTGTTTGCTGTTAGAGTAAATACTATATTCAACCGGATCATCGTTGCCGGGCTTATTCAGCTGTGCTTATTCATTTTTCAATTCAGTGTATTGAGACTGGGAAACTTTAATAATAGTAATAGTTATGAACCGGCAGAGTTTTACTATTTATAAAAGTATTATATCATGAAAGCGTCGACAGAGCGGAAACTGATGCGATGGATGCATGTTATTCTGAGTATACCGATTGTGGGCTACATCTATGGTCCTGTGTCCGAAAACCCGCACGCGGTCTTTGTTGTAAGATGGATCTTATTTCCCATTGTTGTTTTAACAGGATTCTGGATGTGGAAAGGACATGTTTTAAAAAGACAGTTAAAGGAGAATAAAAAGAAAGTTCGACAGGCATAACCCGTATATTCTTTTCCGGTCGCTATTTTCGTTCCGCAAACCTGGAGCTGCAACGTCAGTTGTTTTCTTTGTCATTTTTAAGCGCCTCAGCATTTTTCCTGGCAGTTTCTATTGAGTCTTTTATGCGTCTTTTTTCTTTTTTTCTGAAATAACCTCTTA
>Ga0207648_10003868_pt1 | contig 15632 bp, 18 predicted proteins | sample KBSMisM32_FD_184310 | JGI IMG/M metagenome (GOLD analysis project Ga0207648, IMG submission 184310) | Miscanthus rhizosphere microbial communities from Kellogg Biological Station, Michigan, USA - KBS Miscanthus M3-2 (SPAdes) (version 2) | ecosystem: Host-associated > Plants > Roots >...
TCGATCTCCGGCGGACGGATCTGTTTCACACCGGAGAATCCCGACCAGTTCGACCTCGAGGGCTGCTGGCCGATCAGCGACCGTGATGCCGCCGGCCTCGAACAAGGCGACTGCATCTCTGCCGAAATACCCAACAACCCGGACGACCGCGTGACCGCGGTCAACGAACTCGATCGCCCCTGCCACGTCGGTGTCAAGACGACGGTGTCGACGGGCCGCGCCTTCCAAAACACCTTGATGCTTCTGGTGGTACCAGTAGCAGCCGTGATCGGCGGCGTGATCCTTGTGCGCCGCCGCCGGCGGCGAGCAGCTCAACGAGGCAACGACGCCGGCCCCGTTCGTCAGGCCCGGTAGCACGGCGGCCCAGCGGTGGCCGTCGACCGCGTGTAGCGTGAGTCCATGACGAGCGCGGCGCACGAGTCGGAATGGGAGCCGGGCCCCATCGTGGCTTGGACCGAATCGGACGGCCCTGGCCGACTACCGCCGGTCGCACCGCGGCGCGTCAGTGTTGCTGCGGCGATCGCAGCCGGTGTCGCCGGTTGGGGTTTCATCACCGCCGGCGACGTGTGCCCCGGTCACTCGATGCTCATCGAGATGGTCGGCACGGTCGCAATCGTGCTCACGTTCATTGGCGTCGTCGCTGCGTTCCGCGCTTCGGCTGCTGCTGCGCCGCTCATCCTCGCGGCCAGCGTCTGCGGTCTGACGATCGGTGTCGTCGACGCTCTGCACGACGTGACGCGTAGCAGGCTGATCGCTACGGGGTTCGCGGTCGCTGCCGTTGCCGCTGCGTTCTCGGCCGTCTCCTCGGCACGCATGTTGCGTTGGGAGCGCGCGACGGTCGCCGAGGCCGAGCAGCCGCTGGACGCGCGGCTGTTCCAGGCACCAGCCCACAGGCACGACGAGTCGAACATCGTGGATGCGGACGTGACGCAACCATCCGATCAGCGCTGAGCGGACTGCACGGGGCGCGCCGGCGCCACCTGTTGCGCCCCCTGTGGTGGATCGGACTGACCATCGTATTGGTGGCGCTACTGACGAGCGGCAGCGTCCGATCGATCGCCCGCAACAGGCACGGCCGGGAGACCTGGCCCCGAGTCGAGGCAACGGTTGACAAGGACTACATCGCGGGGCGCCATGTCGTCCCGGTCGAGTTCGTGCATCCGGTGACGGGCCAACTCGTCAACGTCGACATCGTCGTCGTCAACGGCTCGGCGTTGCCGCGGCCCGGTGAGCAGGTGACCGTCGCCGCCGACCCCGCCAATCCTGACTCGGCGGTCCTTCCGCACGACGGTGACGACCTGCAGGAGATCGTCGTCGGCTTGATTGTTTTCGTCGGCGGCGCTCTTGGAGCGGCGGCTGCGCGTTGGTTCGCGATCGCCCGCACAGAACGACTCGTACGCACTTCGCAGGCGTCGTTCGCAATGCTCGCCGCGCTCTCCTCCACCGGACCCATGCGCTATCGGGTCGAGTGTGCCCTGTATGCACTCGACGCAGCGCCAGGGGCGGCTCCCGTGTGCTCGTTCCCGGTCTTGACGTCGGGCGGACTGCCGGTCGACGGCCCCGCATTTCCGGTCGAAGTCCGCGGTCGTCCGACGCCGGGGGGCCTCCTGGTCGCTCGAGCCGGCAATCACATCATCCGCCCGGTGCGACGCGCGCTGACCCGCGGGCACCGGCCTCGACCGGAGCTGATGCTGGAAATGGTTCAGCCGCTTCCCCTCACCGATGCGCCGGATAGAGATCTGATTCGCACCGCGCCGCTGTGGCGGTGTCTCGACCCTTTTGCACTTGTGGGCTTGGCGATTGCGGTCGTGACCACTGCCATCGCGGTCCCACGAATGATCGTCGGGATCGATCGTGTCGAGCGGCTGAACCGTTCGGGGAAGGCGGTGGTGGTCGAACTCGAGTCCAAGCGCGAAACGACTCTGACGGTGAGCTACCAGCCGCCCACCGGTCCACCGCTGCTGCTCGCCACCGACGGCAGCGATCAAAGGACCATCGGCCGGCGTTACCCGGCGCACATCGACGCGTCGAACCACGTGCGCCTCGATGCCGATCCGTACGACTGGGGTCTTCCGGTCGGGTTCTTGGTGTCGTGGTGGGGCCTTGTCGGCCTCGTCGTCTGGCCGTGCGTTCGCTGGTGGCGTGATGCGCGTCGCGCGGCTCGAACCGGACCGTGGTACGAGCTCGAAGGCGGCTTCGATGCTCCCGACGGTTCGTATCTAGTCGCACTGCAGGCCGAACCCGGTGGCAGCGGACACATCGCCACATGTCGGGCGTATCCTCACCACTCCGGCTGGATGCAGTGCAAGGTCGCCGGCGATCTGGATCCGGGTGAGGCGTTCGCCATCGCCGGAGCGTGTGCCAGCACCGGCCGCCCATGGCGTGGACCGTAGGACCTGACGGCGCTCGACCTCAGTCGGTGTCTCCGCTCGGCGCAACCGTTCTGATCATCACGCAGTTGCCCTTCCCCTTCGGGCGTTGGTACTTGAAGCCGGCCTTCTCGTAGGTCGTTCGAGTGGTGTTGTACAGGAACGTCGACGACATCTTCTTGCCTTCGGGGAGGTCGTGTGGATAACCCTCGACGACACCGCCGCCGGCCTTGGCGATGAGGTCGAGTGCGCCGCGCAACGCCGCCGTGGCCACGCCCCTGTGTCGATACGCCCTGTCGACGAAAATGCACGTCAGTCGATAGTCGGGCAGCTGCTCCAGGCCCTTCTCGTAGTCCTTGCGGTGATGAATCCCCGGGAGCTCTTCCGGACTGCCGTACTGGCACCACCCGACCGCTAGATCCCCGTCGAAGACCAGCGCCGCGTGGGCGCACCCCTGGTTGACGAGTCGCTCCTTGCGGAATCGTCCGTTGTTGGCATCGTCGGGATCCCTCGCGGCGTCGCGCGGGTGGAACCACAGGCACCAGCAGCTCGGCGCGCCGAACGAGGCGTTGCCCTGTCGCTCGATGAGTCGAGCGAAGTCGTCCCACGTGTCCGGCCCGAGTGGCTTGATCGTGTACTCGTTCATGGTCGGCACCGTAGACGGTTCAAATCGAGTCAGAGAAGCGCATCAGCGATGGCATCAGCGACGAAACGGCCGTATCGCTCGAGACTCCAATGTCGACGGCGAACCAGTAGATCGAACAGCTCGGGCGAGCTGTAGGTCCACAGCACATCGGCCGCGTGCGCGACACTGACGCCCTTTCTCACGTGACCACCGCGGACGAGATAGCGGGCGTTCCGGGTCATCCTCGCCAATCGGTTCTGATCCAGTTCATGGTGGAGCGCGGCGGCCGCAGGATCAGCGTCGGCGGCATCGCGCAGCAGGAGCAGGATCGGCGCGACTCGGGGGGCGACCTCGGCAGTCAGTCGACCCCATCCCTCGATGACCCGGCGCGGATCCGCCTCGCCTGCCTTGAGCGCGTCGGATCGAACCTCGGCCGGTGTCGGGCCCTCACCCTCCAGCGCTCGAAGACACACGGCGCGGACCAGACCCGGCTTGCCGCCGTACGCCTTGTAGATCGTCGCGTCGGAAACGCCGGCGTCGGCTGCGATCGACTCGACAGTTGTCGCGGCGTAGCCGTGCTCGTTGAAGCGGTTCAGCGCGGCATCGAGCAGGGCGGCGTGGGTCTGGCGAGATCGTTCGAGTCTGGACGCCGAGTTGTAGCGACGGCGCCCTTGACGCTCACTGGTGGATGGCTTAGTCTCAATTCACTCCAGTCTACTGGAATGAAAGAAGGTCTGCTGACCATGACCGCCCAACCGACCAACCTGGTCGACCGCCTTCGAACCGCGACCAACGCCCACGATCTCGACGCAATTGCCGACTGCTTCGCCGACACCTACCGGAACGAGACTCCTGTGCATCCGGCACGAAACTTCGTCGGTCGCCAGCAGGTCCGCGCGAACTGGGAACACATCCTGGCGGCAGTCCCCGACGTCACCGCTGAAGTGATTCGCCAGGTTGTCGACGGAGATGTGGTCTGGTCCGAGTGGGAGATGCGGGGCACGCGCAGGGACGGACAACTCCACCTGATGCGAGGCGTGATCATCTTCGGCGTCAACGACGACCGGGCGACCTGGGCGCGTTTCTACCTCGAGCCGGCCGAGCTCGATGACAAAGACGCCGATGCCGCGGTGCGCGCAATTGTCGGCACCGCTTGACCTTCTCCGTTCAGCGTCGACCCGCTCGCTGCCGAAGTAAATTGACTCCATGCTCCTCGCCGAAGAGTTGGCTCTCGTCGCGATCAATCCGTCGTCAGGTCGCCACGGCCTCGGTCTGCGGGCCGAGATCAACGCCTGCCTGGCCGGGCTCCTGGTCGCCGAGCTCATCCTCGACGACGTCATCGCACCGGGTGACAAAACCGACCGCGTGGCCATCACCGGAAGGGTCGAGCCCAAGGGCGTGACGTTGGCTGCGGCCACTGCCGTGGTGATCGACAAGGGCCCGAAGCTCAAGGCGATCTTGTCGGGCATGGACCGCGGCTTGTCACGCAGGATCGGCTTCGGCACATGGGACACGACAGTCGCTGGCCTCGCCGACGCCGGAGTCGTCGAAGCCACGAGTGGTGGTGTCCGGCCGCGCAACAACTTGATCCAAGGCTTCGTCCGCGATTCGACCGTGGCCGCGCTGCGCCAGGCTGCGGCGGGCGACGGAGCGCTCGACCTGCGTACCTCCGCGCTGTTGTCGATGACCGGTCCGGCGAAGTTGCTGGAAGTCGTCGCGCCCGATCGCAAGGCCCGCGGTCACGCACGCAACCGCATCGATCACGCCCTCGACGGCACCGTGCTCGAACCGATCGGCAGGCTGGTACGGCGGTTGATCTCCGAAGCCGTGGCAGCAGCGGGAGCCGCGACGGTCGCGGCAACGAGCTAGCTCAGGCCGAATTCAGAGCCGCCTCAGCGCCGCGGCGCACGATGCCGCGCATGACAACCACACTTGAACACCCAACCAACCGTCCGTCTCCCGATTCACCCGACCCCAGTCGGAAGCGCTGGCGCCTGCGCACCAAGGTGCTGATAGGTGTCGGCACGGCCGTCGCAGTCGGCGGTGCGATCGGTGTGCTCGACTACGCCGTTTCCGAGACCCAGCACGAGACCCGCCTGTTTCATCAGCAGGTCACTGCCCTCGATGCGGATTTGTCGTCCGGATCGCTCCGTGTTGTCGGCAGCGATTCAGCCGATGTCACCGTCGAGATGACGCTGCACAGTGGCGTGCGGTCGCCATCCCACTCCGAGACGGTCGTCAACGGGCGCCTGCTGCTGCGCTCGGCCTGCGACTTCGGCTTCATGACGGACAACTGCAGCGTCGACTACGTCATCCATGCGCCGGCCGGTGTCGCCGTCACTGCACACGGCGACGGCGGCAACATCGACCTCGTTTCGATGACCGGCGACGCGGACGTGTCGGTGAACGGTGGTCGCGTGCACCTCGACTTCGCCGACGCGCCCCATCACGTCAAGGCACGGGCCAGCGGCGGCCAGATCGTCGTTGCGGTTCCCGACAATGGCCAGGCGTACCGCGTCGATTCCGGCACGTCGGGTGGCTCCTCCAGCGTCGACGTGCGCACCGACCCGGCGAGCGATCATGTGATCGACGCCCACGTCAACGGTGGAAGCGTCGTCGTCAAGTACAACGATTAGGACGCGGTCGCGGTCTGGCCGTCCTCACGACGGTCGGACCGCGACCACCTGGTACATCTCGGCCAACTGCGCAGCGGTCTCGGCTATCCGATCGCGTAGCGCGGGCGGGTCGAGTACCTCGAGGTGCGCGCCGATCCCGAGGAACAGATCGTGAGCGTGATCTATCGACTCGATCGGAACCTCGACGGTCAGCCATTCGTCGTCGACATCGACCGCCGCATCGAGCGCTTCGACCACCGGGCCCGACGAGCACTTGCGCAGCATGTCCCTCCCGATCGCGGTCACCCTGACGCGAGCGGTCCCCTGCAGGCGTTGGGCCCGGAACTCGGCGATGCCGGCCGACCAGTAGGACTGCAGGTCGAACGAGTCGGGAACGTCGAAGGTCTCGTCGAGCGTGGTGAGCTCGAGGATCTGGTTGACCCGATACGTGCGAACCGTCTTGCTTCCGACGGTGGCCGCCGCGACGTACCACGTGCCGTTCTTCAACACGAGGCCGTAGGGCTCGAGCGTGCGAACCGCCTCGTTGGTCCAACTGCGGTACAGCACCGTGATGCGACGTCGGTCCCACACGGCGCGGGCGACAGCTGCGAGGTGCGGCGAGCGATCACCTTCCTGGAACCATCCGGGGGCGTCGAACAGGAACCGGCTCGACAGGTCCATCGCCCGCTGTCGCGGGCCTTCGGGCATCGCCGCCAACAGCTTGCGTTGCAGCTGAGCGACGATCGACGCGTACCCGAGCTCCGCCGCCGGCCCCGGCAATCCCGCCAGGAAGAGATAGCCGGCCTCGTCGTCGGTCAGCCCGTCGAGGCGCGTTCGGTACCCGTCGAGCAGTTGATAGCCGCCCTCGTGGCCGGGCGACCCGAACAGCGGGATACCGGCCTCGTGCAGGGCGTCGATGTCGCGGTAGATGGTGCGCACCGAGACCTCGAGCTCGTCCGCCAGCTCGTCGGCGGTCAACCGGCCGCGAGCCTGCAACAGCAGCAGGATCGACATCAGCCGGCTTGCTCTCACTCCACTGACACTACGTGTCAGGAGAGTGTCCGTACAGTCGAACCATGGCTTTCGACGACAAACGACTGACGACGCTCGACCCCGTCACCATCCGCGGCTACGAGATGAAGCGCTATCACATCGATCAATCAGCGCAGCCGTTGACACCCGATGTCGTCGCCGCGGCCTACACGGCACTCGAACCGCTGCTGCCCGCCGTCGACGAAGGCACTCCGCCCGCGGGCTGGATCGTCGTGCACCGCGGCGCCGGCACCGGCGCGTACGCGCTGGCCTACACGTGGGTGTGGGACAACGTCATCGAACTGCACAGTGCAGTTGCCGGACAACCTGTGATCGGTTGCGCCGACGAGGATCCGACGAACTTCGTCGAACTCGACAAGCCGTGGATCGGGTGCGTGTGGGAGCTCGCTGTGCTGGAGCACGAACGCGCCGCATGGGTTCGACACGTCCTCGACGAGGATGCGCCGAACATCGAGGGGTATCTGAAGGATTGCTGCACCGAAACCGCGGTCGGGCGATGAGCGTCTTCGCCGTGCGCAGCGTGCACGCTTCTGCATGGGACCGTTCGCGTGGCATCCGCGAGCAGGACGGCTGGGACGATCACGCGGCGTTCATGGACGGCTTGGTCGACGACGGCTTCGTGCTCTTCGGCGGGCCGATCGGCGACGGTGAGAGTGCGTTGCTGGCCATCGAGGCCGGCGATGAACAGGCCATCCGGGATCGGTTCGCGGCGGACCCGTGGATGATCAAAGGGCTGCTCGAACTCAGCTCGATCGAGCACTGGTCGATCTGGCTCGACGGCATGCGCCGTCAGTGACTCAGGCCAGAGCGATCGTCGGTCGCACGACAGCGTCGCGACCGTCGATGGCAGTACGCCAATGGCGCGACCGCCACGTGATGACCCCGAACCCCACAAGCATCATCACGGCACCGAAGCCGAAGGCCACGTGCAGATTGACTGCGTCGCCGATGGAACCGATCACGAGCAACCCGATGCCGTACGACAGACCCGTCGCCGCTTGCATGATCGACATCACTCGACCCCGCGACGCGGCCGGAGCATCGCGCTGCAAGATTGCCGACGTCGTGATCCAGAAGCCGGCGCCGGACCCGCCGAGCAGGAACGAACCGACCGCAACCCACAGGGGGTTCGGCGCCACCGCGTAGATGGCGAGCGAGACGGCCAATGCGACGATGAGCCGGCCGATCATGAACGAACGGGCGTGACGGTGGGCGATGATCGTGACGGAGATCCCGCCGAGGATCGCACCGATGCCCTGCGCCGAGGCGACCATTCCGGCGAGGCTGGTACCGCCGTGGTACTCGCTGTGCACGTAGATGGGAATGAGGCCCACGAACGGGATGACGGCCAGGTTGTAGAGCACGAGCATCGCGATGCTGTGCCAGCATCCCGTGGTGGATCGCACCGTGCGGTAGCCGCCGACCAACCGATCCATGATCGTGCCGTGGGTGCCGCCGACCGGACGGAACGAGCGCCGAACCAACGCGACCGCACCGGCGAGAACGACGAACGACGCCGCGTTGAACGCAATCGTCCAAGCCGGTCCGACCAGCAGCACCAAAGCAGTGCCGAGCATCGGGCCGATGATGCGGCCGCTGTTCCACGAGTACACGCCGAGCGAGACCATCGCCATCAGTTCTTCGGGCGGCACCAGATCCGGCAGCATCGCCGCGTAGGCAGGCGCGCCGGTTGCACCCGCGGCGCTCGCCAAGAGGATCAACAGGATCAGCACGGCCGGCGTGCGAACACCGAGGCCGAGCGTCACCGCGAGCGCGGTGGTGACCAACGCCTGAACGATCAACGCGGTGGCGAACACCTTGCGGCGATCGAACCGATCAGCCAGCAATCCGCCAACGGGTGAGGCGATTCCTTGCGGCGCAAAAGTGGCCAACGCGACCAATCCGGTCTGGATCGCCGAGCCCGTGTTGGCGGCGATCAGGCTGCCGACGACGATCAATTGCACCCATGTGCCGATGTCGCTCACCACTGCCGCACTCCACAACAAACGCACCGATTTATGGCGCATTGGGGTGAAGGGGTGGCGAGTCACAACATGCATCGAGGCTAGCCAGACAAGGTGCTCTGAGCAGGGCGGATTCGGTAGGTCTTTTGGCCTATTTCGTCACACCGGAGCGCAATACGGCAAGATTCTGGGGTGAGCCATTGGCTGATGAAATCGGAACCAGAAGAATTTTCGATCGACAACCTGGCGCGCGCCAGAAAGAAGAAGTTCGCGTGGGACGGCGTGCGCAACTACACCGCTCGCAACTTCTTGCTGAAGATGGAGTCCGGCGATCAGTTCTTCTTCGCGCACAGCAGTTGCAAGGTGCCCGGCATCGCCGGCATCGGCGAGATCGTCGGTGATGCGTATCCCGATCCGACGCAGTTCGAGCCCGACAGCCACTACTACGACCCCGGCTCGCCGAAGGCCAAGCCGCGTTGGGTGTGCCGCGATGTGCGCTACGTCGAGAAGTTCCCGGAGATCCTGCCGCTGAGCACCATCCGCGAGAACGCCGACCGGCTCGGCCAGTTCCATCTCCTACAACGAGGAAACCGCCTCAGCGTCATGCCCGTCAGCGATCAGCAATGGGACGTCCTGGTCGCGCTCGCCCACAAGGGCTAGTGGGCCGTGAGTTGTTGATCCCATAGGCGGATGCCGCCGAGGATTCCGGCGACGTTGTCGACGATCGTGACGCGCGGCCCGAGGTCGCCCAACAACTTGGCATTTCCGCCTCCGATGTAGAGGCGATCGAACACGAAGACGGCGTCGAGCGCCTCGATGGCCTTGTCGACGCGCTGCAGCCACCTCTTCTTGCCGACCGCTTGCAGCGCGACCTCGCCGAGTTGTTCGTCGTACGTCTCGCCCTTGCGGAAGGGGTGTTGGGAGAACTCCATGTGCGGTGCCAGCTGACCGTCGTGCAGCACGCACGTGCCGAAGCCGGTGCCGAGTGTGATCACCACCTCGAGTCCCTTGCCCGAAGCGACATCGAGGCCCTGGATGTCGGCATCGTTGGCCAGTCGCGTCGGTTTGCCGAGTGCGGTGGTCAACGCCTGCACGAGGTCGAAGTGGCTCCACGCCTTCACCATGTCGGGGTCGGCTTTCGAGCCGGGCCCCTTCGACAGCACGAGGTGCGGAGCTGACAGCACGCAACCGTCGCGCACCATCCCGGGGAAACCGACGGAGATGCGATCGTACTTCTCGATCGGCTTGATGAGCTCCTGCAGTGTCTCCACCAACCGCGTGGGTGAGAGCGGATACGGCGTCGGTACACGCAACCGATCGGTCAGCATCTTTCCCGTCGCATCGAGCGCCGACGCCTTCAGTCCGCTGCCGCCGATGTCGATCGCCAGAGTGATCGGGCCGGTCTTCGCGTCGGTCTTGGCGGCGCTGGTCTTGCTGGCTGTCGTCATGACCGGGAGACTATGTCTCCGCCCGGATCGCGTTTACGCCGCGTCCGAGCGGGAACTCTGTGGTGACCGGGATGCGGGCCATCATTCGAAGAGGAATGGGAGGCAGCGATGGGAAAGATCGTGGTCACGAACCACCTCAGTCTGGACGGTGTGATGCAGGCACCGGGCGGGCCCGACGAGGATCGACGTGGGGGCTTCGACCAAGGCGGATGGGCCGTCGCCGACAACGACGAGGTGATGGGCCGGGTCATGGGCGAGGGCATGGCCGACAGCGGTGCGATGCTGCTGGGGCGCAGAACGTACGAGTCGATGTACTCGTTCTGGCCGCATCAGACCGACAACCCGTACACCGATGTGCTCAACAAGGCGCAGAAGTACGTCGCCTCGCGCACGTTGTCAGAGCCGTTGCCGTGGCAGAACTCGACCCTGCTCGACGGTGATGCGGCGCACGCGGTGGCCGATCTGAAGAACAAGTCGGACGACGACATCACCGTCCTCGGCAGCGGGGTGCTGGTGCAGTCGTTGTTGGATCACGGGCTCGTCGATCGTCTGGTGCTGATGATCCATCCGGTGCTGCTCGGCTCGGGTCGTCGATTGTTCCGCGACAGCGGACCGCCGACGTCGCTGCGGCTCGTCGACTCGGTCACCACGACGAAGGGTGTCGTGATCGCGACCTACGAGAAGGCCGACGGCAGCTGAAACCTGGACAGCACGCTGTCGACCACTGCGGCGACCAGTTCATCGGTGACACGTTGGCGACGCACGAGTTTGGTGTAGACGAGCGGGCCGGCGACCAAGGTGACGAGCAGGTCGACGTCGACGTCGGCCGGCAGATCCCCTCGCGACACGGCGCGCTCGATCACTTCGGTGGCGAAGCGGCGACGCTGATCGGTCTGCGCCCGCACCAGTCGACCGAGCTCGGGATCGCGTTGAGCGGCGTCCATCAACGACAGCATCATGTCGCCGAGCCGTCCGTCGTACGACGCCTTGGTGGTGCCGCTGAAGCAGGAGATGAGATCGTCGCGCAACGAGCCGCTGTCGGTGACGACAGGGATGTGGGTGCAGGCGTGCACGGCCTCTACCACGAGCGCCTGTTTGCTGCTGAAGTGACGGTAGATCGTGGTCTTGGCAACGCCGGATCGGCTGGCGATCTCGTCGATCGTGGTGCGTTCGACGCCTACCTCGGCAACGAGGTCTGCAGTAGCATCGAGCACAGCCTGACGAGCACGTTGGCTCCGCGATCCCTGTACCTCGCCCATCGCTACTCGATAGTAGCGCCTGGTGCCACAGAGGATATGTGACGTGTGTCAAACCTGGGTAAATGCGGTTGTCGGTTCCGGATCAAGCCGATACGGTCTCGTAGCGTTACGCCAAGGGAGGATGTATGAGCGAAACTCAACAGCCCGGCTCCGATACCGCCCACATCGCCATTGATCCGCTGGTGTTCGAACGCCGTTGGAAGATCCTGGCGGTGCTCTGCACCAGCTTGATGGTCGTCATCGTCGGCAACACGGCGCTGAACGTGGCGCTGCCCACCTTGGCTCGCGAGCTCGATGCGTCGATCTCCGCCCAGCAGTGGATGGTTGACGCCTACAGCCTCGTGTTCGCCGGATTGCTGCTCACTGCCGGCACCATCGGCGACCGTTACGGCCGCAAGGGCACGCTGCAGGCCGGCCTACTCGTCTTCTTGTCCGGCTCGATGTTCGCCGGGTTCAGCGATACCTCGACCGGCGTGATCATCGGTCGCGCGGTCATGGGCATCGGCGCGGCGTTCATCATGCCGGCCACACTTTCAATTCTCACCAACGTCTTCCCTGCGAACGAGCGTCGCAAGGCCATCGCCATCTGGGCCGGAATCTCCGGCGCCGGTGCCGCGGTCGGCCCCGTCGCCAGCGGCTTCCTTCTCGAGCACTTCTCGTGGGGCTCGGTGTTCTTCGTCAACGTTCCGATCATCATCGGAGCGCTCGCCGTCGGACACTTCCTGCTGCCGAAGTCGAAGGACCCTCATCCCGGAGCCCTCGACCCGGTCGGCGCCGTCTTGTCGATCGCTGCGCTCAGCACCCTCGTCTACGCCATCATCGAGGCGCCCTCGCGTGGCTGGGCCAGCAGCGCCAGCCTGCTGTGGTTCGGGATGGCCGCGGTGCTCATCGCTGCCTTCTTGCTGTGGGAGATGCGCAACACCGAGCCGATGTTGAATCTGCACTACTTCCGCGACCCGCGGTTCGGCGTTGCCGCCGGTGTGATCACGCTCAACTTCTTCGCCATGTTCGGCTTCTTCTTCTTGTTGACCCAGTACTTCCAGCTGGTGCTCGGCTACGGAACGCTCGAGGCCGGCGTCAAGCAGCTGCCGTTCGCGGCCGTGATGATGGTCATCGCTCCGAACTCGCCGAAACTGGCCGACCGGGTCGGCACCAACCGGGCTGTCGCGATTGGTCTGTCGATGGTGGCCGCGGCGATGTATTCGTTCCTCTTCACTGGCACCGAGACGTCGTATCTCGAGCTGCTGCCGATCATGGGGCTCATGGCTGCCGGAATGGCCACGTGCATCCCGTCGATGACGGGTTCGATCATGTCCGCCGTGCCGCTCGGCAGAGCCGGGGTCGGATCGGCCATGAACGACACGACGAGAGAGCTCGGCGGTGCACTCGGTGTGGCGGTGCTCGGGAGCCTCGTGGCGTCGCAGTACAACAAGAAGCTCGACCCGGCGCTCAACCTGCTTCCCGAGTCGTTGCACCCTCAGGCCAGCGAGAGCCTCGCAGGGGCGCTGCACACGGCATCCACCGTCGGCGGTGATTCCGGTGCACAGGTCGCTCAGATCGCCCGCGAGGCCTTCGTCTCGGGCATGCACCTGGCAGCGATCATCGGTGGCTCGGTGGCCGTAGCGGCCGCCATCCTCGTGTATCGAAAGCTGCCTGCCGGCAACCCGCATACGCAAGGCGCAGCCTCGGTGGGCCGAGGGCCCACCGAGCAACTCGCCGACCGCTGACACCCGCGATCAATCCTTGCGGCGCAATACGTCGCGACGCGTCGTGAACTCTGCTGCATCGATCTCGCCACGGGCATAACGCTCGGCGAGCACCGACTCGCCGGTCTGACGGGGGTACCCGGTGCGCCACCGCGATCGGATCGCCAGGAACACGACGATCCAGATGGGGACGAAGACGAGCGGGAAGAACGGGAACCATCCGTAGCCGTGACAGGCGCAGGTGGCGAGTAGGAAACTGGTCATGCTGTGACATCCCTTCGTGAGATGAGTAGGAGGGTCGCCGTGGCAGCGACCCCGGTGTAGACGGCGGCAGTCACGAGGGCTCGGGCGAAGCCGAGTTCGATCGTGCCGCCGCGGATCAACGAACCGAGGACCTGGCCGGGGAAGACCCGGTAGCCGGTGTCCCACGAGTCGACGGTGATGTTCTCGAACGGACCCGCCCAGGCGAACCCGACGCCGAGTGCGAGGGGAGCGGACCGGAAGATGACGGCGAGCACCGAACCGAACACCGCCCAGCCGGCCACGCCCAGCATCACGGTGAGGTAGTCGAGTGCGGCGTGGCCGACACCGGCGAGCGAGAACCACGCCGACGTGTCGACGTGCTTCGTCGGCGCGACGACGATCGACAGCACGATCGAGGAGAGCTCCGCGGCTGCCGCCACGCCGGCGGCGACGAGCAATATCCCGACGACCTTGCCGACGATCAGCCGCAGTCGGTGCGGCTCACGGATCAAGAGAGCGCGGAGTGTGCCGCCGGAGAACTCGGCAGCGACGACGGCGATGAACGTGACGAACACGAGGAAGCCGGCGAACGACGCACCGACTGCGAATGCCTGCGTCGCGCCACCGCTCGAGGCGAGCTCGGCCAGTGTGGTTCCACCCTGTCGCGAGTCGGCGATGCCCGTCGACTTTGCCGAGGCGAAGACGGTCAACGTGGCGATGACTGCGAACGCGAGTGCGGCCGCGAGCGAGACCAGCACGGTTCGACGGTGGAGGAGCCGCATGAGCTCGGCCTTGATGATGCGTGTCATCGCCCACCTCCAACGAGTGACAGGTAGCGGTCTTCGAGCGTGGTGCGTTGCACCGCCAGCTCGACGAGGACGATGCCGGCGTCGAACGCGGCGCGGTTCACCTCCGCAGCGAGCTCGTCCGGAGGACCGTCGACGGCTATCAACAGATGATCCGCGTGGCCTTGGATCCGGAATCCGCGCGCCAGGAGGACGGCGGCCAGCTCGTCGCACTGCTCGGGGTACTGCGGCGCGATCGACAGACCGCCAACGGCCGCGTCGAGGAACTCGCGGGTCGGGCCCTGATAGATCGACCGACCGGTGTCGATCAACACCAGCCAGTCGCAGACCTGCTCGAGCTCGCTGAGGTCGTGCGAGCTCACCAGCACGGTGCGCCCGCTGCCGGCGAGGCCGGCGATGAGGGTGCGCATCTCCCGCACACCCTGCGGGTCGAGCCCGTTGGCCGGCTCGTCGAGGATCATCAGTTCGGGATCACCGAGCAGCGCCGCGGCGATGCCCAGCCGCTGCTTCATTCCCAACGAGTACGAGCGGTAGCGGTCGTCGCCGCGACCGCCGAGACCGACCTCCTCGAGCAGCGAGGGGATCGATGCTGGGTCGTGGCACCCGACGGTTGCGAACATTCGTAGGTTCTGGGCGCCGGTCAACGCCGGATAGAAGGCTGGGCTCTCGATCATCGCCCCGACTCGCCCGAGGTAGGCGGCGGGTTCCTCGATCGATGCACCGAGCACCGTCGCCGAGCCGGACGTCGGTCGGACGAGGCCGAGCAGCATTGCCATGGTCGTCGTCTTGCCGGCACCGTTCGGGCCGACGAAGCCGGCAACGACACCGCTCGGAAGCTCGATGTCGAGATGGTCGACGACCGCTCGGTCGCCGTATCGCTTGGTGAGTCCGGAGAGGGACAGGGCTGTGGATGTCATGCCTCCATCGTCTCGACATCGGCTGCCCGTGTAGTCGGACGACGGGAGGCTTGTCGGCTACGCCGCGCGGCGTATCCGCCCTCGTGACGTCTGCGTCAGGCCTGCCAACCGGCGCGGACCAGCCCGGTCTCGTAGGCGACGACGACCAGCTGGGCGCGGTCGCGTGCACCGAGCTTGATCATCGCCCGGCTGACGTGCGTCTTGGCTGTGGCCGCGCTCATGAACAAACGTTTGCCGATCTCCTCGTTGTTGAGCCCGCCGGCGACCAGCGTCATCACCTCGCGCTCGCGGTCGGTGAGCACCGACAGGTCGGCGCGCTCGATCGGCTCCTTGGCCCGGCTGGCGAACTCCTCGATCAGGCGCCGAGTGACGCGAGGCGACAGCAAGGCATCTCCGGCCACGACTGCGCGCACCGCGCGCAGCAACTCGACCGGCTCGGTGTCCTTCACCAGGAAGCCGTTGGCGCCGGCGCGAATCGCCTCGAACACGTACTCGTCGAGATCGAACGTCGTGAGGATCACCACCTTCACGTCGCCCAACCGTTCGTCCTCGGCGATTCGTCGGGTGGCAACGAGGCCGTCCACCACCGGCATGCGGATGTCCATCAACATCACGTCGGGATGTTCC
>Ga0207648_10003873_pt1 | contig 15625 bp, 12 predicted proteins | sample KBSMisM32_FD_184310 | JGI IMG/M metagenome (GOLD analysis project Ga0207648, IMG submission 184310) | Miscanthus rhizosphere microbial communities from Kellogg Biological Station, Michigan, USA - KBS Miscanthus M3-2 (SPAdes) (version 2) | ecosystem: Host-associated > Plants > Roots >...
CGAGGCCGTGCGCGGGTCGGCCACTCGCATCCTCGTCAACGATCGTCTCGACGTCGCGCTGGCCGCCGGGGCTCACGGCGTGCATCTGCGTGCCGACTCGGGGATCGTGGTCGTGCAAGTCTGCGCCCGATCCGGAGTGCCCGGAGCTCGCGCCGCTGCACGGTTCCGGCTGCGACGTGGGACGCAAGCGCTGCTCGTACGGCCACTGCGAGGGCGTCGCGGCGATGTGCTGCGAAGGGTCGTGGACCACAGGGCAGGCGCCCTGCGCCGAGTAGTAGCAGCGCGCCGTTCGACTAGATCCGCGGACTTGATTGAGCGATGATCGTGGGGGCGGGCGGCGCGACGATGAAGATCCTCTGGGCAATCATGATGGCCGTGTCGTTGCTTCCAATGGCGATCAGGTTATGGAAGGTGCGCCAGGTGGGGCGGCGGGTGCACGTGTTCGACGACATCGTCTCGTACCTCACTCTGCCGATCGCGTTCTTGGTCCCGGCCGTGCCGCTGCCCCGGAGCGCGCTCTACGCGATCGGCGTATTCCTCGGTCTCAGCATCCTGGTCTCGATCTACCGGCTCATTCGCAACGTCGGCACCGCCCGAGAACCCTAGATCCACCCGACCGAGCCGCGCGTTGACGGACCGCCCCCCGGGCGATAAACAAGCCTAACTATGTACCTGACGCGGCACGAGACCGCGGGCAGCCCGCGCTGGGCGCTCGACGGTGGCTTCCTTCCTCCTACGTTCTCGCTCGAGCTTCTCTTGCAGATGCCGAAGGCGGCGGTCGCCGGGTTCCTGCGCGCGTTCCCGAAGGGCGCGCCGACGACCGGCGCGCGGCTGCTCGCGCCGGTCGAGCCGACGCAGGAGGTGTGGGCCGCCGGCGTGACGTACCTGCGCAGCCGCGACGCGCGCGAGGAAGAGTCCGCGGTGAAGGACGTGTACACGCGCGTCTACGAGGCGAAGCGGCCCGAGCTGTTCTTCAAGGCGCCGGGGTGGCGCGTCGCCGGTCACGACATGCCGATCCGGGTGCGTCACGACAGCGCCTGGAACGTGCCCGAGCCCGAGCTGGCCATCGTCATCAACAGCGCCGGCGAGATCGTCGGCCACACGGTCTGCAACGACGTGTCGTCGCGCGACATCGAGGGCGACAACCCGCTCTACCTGCCGCAGGCGAAGGTCTACAACGGCTCGTGCGCGGTCGGTCCCGGCATCCACGTCGGCAACACCGATCGCCTGCGCGACCTGACGATCGCCCTCGAGATCACGCGCGCGGGGCGCATCGCGTTCACGGGCGAGACGCGCACGTCGCAGATCAAGCGCTCGCTGGACGAGCTGGCCGACTTCCTGTTCATGGAGCTCGACTTTCCGAAGGGCGCGATCCTGTCGACGGGAACGGGCATCGTCCCGGGGCAGGACTTCTCGCTGACCCACGGTGACGTCGTTGCCATCACCATCGGCGGCGCGGACGGCGTCACCACGATGACGCTGGAGAACGAAGTGGCGGGCAAATCGAGGGCGGACCAACCCAAATAGTGACAGAGTAGGAACCCTCATGGCACTCGAACCTGTCTTAATCGCCGGCGAGTGGCGGCAGCCCGCCAACCCGACCGGATCCTTCAAGGCGATCGATCCCTCGACCAGCAAGCCGCTGTCCGAATCGTATCCGGTGTCGTCGATCGACGACGTCATCGCGGCGTTCCGCGCCGCCGACGAGGCGGTCGTCGCGTTGCGATCGATCCCGGTCGACGCCATCGCGACGTTTCTCGACGACTACGCGGCGCGCATCGAGGCCGCCGCCGACGCGCTGGTGGAACGCGCCGCGCGCGAGACCGGCCTGCCGCGCGAGCCGCGCCTCAGCAAGGTCGAGCTGCCGCGCACGACCAACCAGCTTCGCCAGGGCGCGGCCGCCGCGCGCGAGCGTTCCTGGTCCATGGCGACGATCGACACCAAGGTGAACCTGCGCTCGCACTACGGGGCGATGGGCGGCGCGGTGGTCGTGTTCGGTCCCAACAATTTCCCGTTCGCGTTCAACTCCGTCGCGGGCGGTGACTTCGTCGCCGCGATCGCCGCCGGCAACCCGGTCATCGGCAAGGCGAACACCGGCCACCCGGGCACCAGCAGGCTGCTGGCCGAGCTGGCGCTGGAGGCCGTGCGCACCGCGCGGCTGCCGCCCGGGATGGTCCAGTTGCTGTACCGCACGCCGCCCGACGTCGGCTTCGTCCTGGTCAGCGATCCGCACGTCGCCGCGACCGGATTCACGGGCAGCAAGGCCGCGGGCCTCAAGTTGAAGCAGGCGGCCGACCGCGCGGGCAAGCCGATCTACCTCGAGATGTCGAGCACCAACCCGGTGTTCGTGCTGCCGCGCGCGCTCGACGAGCGCGGGGCCGCGATCGCCAAGGAGCTCTACGATTCGTGCGCGATGGGCGCCGGGCAGTTCTGCACGCGTCCCGGCCTGGCGATCGTCCCCAAGGGCGACAGGGGCGCCGCGTTCGTCACCGAGCTGACCGGGCTGTTCAAGGCGGGCACGCCGGGGACGCTGCTGGGGCCGTCGGGCGCGACGGCGATCGCGGCCGGGCTGAAGGAGCTGGTCGGCAGCGGCGCGCGCGTGCTGGCGGGCGGCCGCGCCGTCGACGGCGATCGCGCCGCGTTCGAGCCGACGTTGCTGGAGGTTTCGGCGGCGCAGTTCCTGGCCCGCCCGCACGATCTGCAGACCGAGGCGTTCGGCACCGTGAACACCGTCGTCGTCGCCGACAGCATCGCGCAGATGACGGACGTCGCCACGGCGCTGGAAGGCAACCTCACCGGCTGCGTTTACAGCGACACCACCGGCAAGGACGACGCCGACTACGCGCGCCTGGTGCCCGTGCTGCGCACCAGGGTCGGGCGCTTGTTGAACGACAAGATGCCGACCGGCGTCGCGGTCTCGCCCGCGATGAACCACGGCGGGCCCTTCCCGGCGACGGGCCACCCGGGCTTCACGGCCGTTGGCATTCCGGCGTCGCTGCTGCGCTTCGCGGCGCTGCGCTGCTACGACGCCGTCCGCCCGCACCGCCTGCCGGCCGAGCTACAGAACAAGAATCCGACGGGCAAGATGTGGCGGCTGATCGACGGCACCTGGTCGCAGGGGGACGTCGCAGGGTGAAGCAGGCGACCGCGTCGACGGCGTCCCTCGCCGAGATCCTCGGCACCGGCGAACTGCTCGCGGCGACGCGCACGAAGGCGAAGGGGCCGGAGGGGCGGCTGCCCATCACGGCCGACATGCTGCTGAAGGAGCCCAGCGGCAACCTGTTCGGGATGACGCAGGACGCGGGGATGGGCTGGAACCCGGCCGAGGTCGGTCGCGCGCAGTTCCTGATCGTCAGCACGCAGGGCGGGCTGCGCGCGGAAGACGGCGCGCCGGTCGCGCTCGGCTTCCACACCGGCCACTGGGAGATCGGCCTGCTGGTGCGCGAGGCGGCGCAGGCGCTGCGCGCCGAAGGTGTCATCCCGTTCGCCGCCTACGTCAGCGATCCGTGCGACGGGCGCACGCAGGGGACGACGGGCATGTTCGACAGCCTGCCGTACCGCAACGACGCCGCGGTGACGATGCGCCGGCTGATCCGGTCGCTGCCGCGGCGATCCGGCGTCATGGGGATCGCGACCTGTGACAAGGGATTGCCGGCGACGCTGCTGGCGCTGGCGGGTTCGCGCGACTACCCGGGCATCGTCGTTCCGGGCGGCGTGACGCTGCCGGCGGTCGGCGCCGAGGACGCGGGCAAGGTGCAGACGATCGGCGCGCGCTACGCGCACGGCCTGATCACCGTCGACGAGGCGGCCGACATGGGCTGCCGCGCGTGCGGCACGCCGGGCGGCGGCTGCCAGTTCCTGGGGACGGCGGCGACGTCGCAGGTGGTCGCGGAGGCGTTCGGGTTGACGCTGCCGCACAGCGCGCTGGCGCCATCGGGCGAGCCGATCTGGCTGGACATGGCGCGGCGTTCGGCGCGCGCGCTGGTGCGACTGCACGCGGCGGGGACGCCGCTGTCGGCGATCCTGACGCCGGCCGCGCTGGAGAACGCGATGCTGCTGCACGCGGCGTTCGGCGGCTCGACAAACTTGCTGCTGCACATCCCGGCGCTCGCGCACGCCGCGGGCCTGAAGCGGCCGTCGGTCGACGACTGGATCCGGATCAACCGCGCCACGCCCCGCCTGGTCGACGCGCTGCCGAACGGCCCGCGCAATCACCCGACCGTGCAGGTGTTCATGGCGGGCGGTGTGCCCGAGGCGATGCTGCACCTGCGGCGGATGGGCGTGCTGAACACCGACGTGCTGACCGTGACGGGCGAGAAGCTGGGCGCGGTGCTCGACTGGTGGGAACAGAGCGACCGCCGGCGCGAGGCGCGCCACCGCTTGAAATCGTCGGACGGCGTCGATCCGAACAGCGTCATCATGAGCGCCGACGCCGCGCGCGCCGCCGGCCTGACGAGCACGGTCGTGTTCCCGTCGGGCAACGTCGCGCCCCAGGGCGCGGTCGTGAAGGCGACGTCGATCGATCCGTCGATCGTCGGCGCCGACGGCGTGTACCGCCACCGCGGCCCGGCGCGCGTGTTCGTCTCGGAGACCGACGCGATCGCGGCGATCAAGGGGCAGGGCGGTGGCACGCCCGTGAAGGCGGACGACGTCGTCGTGCTGATCGGGGCGGGTCCCCTGGGCACCGGGATGGAAGAGACCTATCAGCTCACGTCGGCGCTGAAGTTCATCCCCTGGGGCAAGACGTGCCCGATCGTCACCGACGCGCGCTTCTCGGGTGTGTCGACGGGCGCGTGCATCGGCCACGTCGGACCGGAAGCGCTTGCGGGCGGGCCGATCGGCAAGCTGCGCGACGGCGACGTCGTCGAGATCGTGATCGATCGCAACACGCTGGAGGGGCGCGTGAACCTGGTCGCCGCCGACGGGCGTGAGCTGGACGCGGCGGCGGCCGAGCGGCTGCTGGCGACGCGGCCGGTGCACCCGGGGCTGGCGCCGCACGGCAAGCTGCCCGACGACACGCGGCTGTGGGCGGCGCTGCAGCAGGCGAGCGGCGGAACCTGGGGCGGTTGCGTGTACGATGTCGACACCATCGTGAAGGTCATCGACGCCGGCGTAGCCGCGCTGAACGGGAACCAGCACAAGAAATGACCGCGCGCACCGTCGCCGGCGCAGTCGTCGTGTGCGGAGCACTATTCGCGCGCGCGGCGGCCGCGCAGATTCCGATGCCGTCGCCGAATCCCGACGGCGGACTGCCGGACGGCCCGCCGGCATCCACGCTGGCGCCGCCGCCTCCGCCTGCCGCCGCGCCCGCACCGGCGCCGGCGCCGCCGAAGTACACGGACCAGATCTCGCCCGAGGCGATGCGGAAGCTGACCTGGCGGGACGTGGTGGTGGTCTCGGGTCCGCGCGCCGACGCGGATCCGCAGTGGATGTGGGCGCGCTGGCGCTCGAACCTCTACGGCTTCGTCGAGCTGAACGCGATGCACGACAGCACGCAGAGCTACGGCGCGTCGGCGAACAACCTCACGCTCGCGCGCCCCGGAACCTACGCGGGCCTGCACGGCCGCACACAGATGACCGCCAACAACTCGCTGTTCGGCTTCGTCATCAAGGCGCCCGAATTCAGCGGCGGGCTGCACCCGATGGCCCACGTCGAGGTGGACTTCTTCGGCGTCCAGCCGAGCGACGCGACGGAGCAGTCGCTGTTCGCGTCGCCGTCGGTGCGCATGCGCCTGTTCTACTTCCGCATCAAGCAGGAACTGGGTGAGCGCGGCGCGATCGAGTTGCTGGTCGGCCAGTACCACGATCTGTTCGCCTGGGGCGGCTCCGGCTTCTACCCGCACAGCGTCGCCTTCCTCGGGATCGCGGGCGAGGTCTATCACCGCAACCCGCAGATCCGCGCCACCGCGACCATCCCGCTCTGCTGCGTCAGCATCGACGTCGCCGCCGCGGCGGTGCGCCCGGTGCAGCGCGACAGCGAGATGCCCGACGTGCAGGGCGGCATCAAGGTCAGCGTCGACAAGTGGCGCGGTATCGGCGCGCAGGGCTTCGGTCAGCCCGACAGCCAGCCGCTGGTCGTCGGTTTTTCTGGCGTGTGGCGCCGCTTCGCGGTCGCCGAGTTCCTGCCCGTGCCGGGCGATCCGAAGATCGGGTACGGCTGGGGCCTCGCGGCCAACGCGTTCGTTCCGATCATTCGCGGGCATTCGGCGATGGACCGCCGGAACGCGCTGTCGCTGAACGCGGAGCTCACCACCGGCTCCGGCATCTCGGACCTCTACACGGGCCTGACGGGCGGCGCGCTGTTCCCGACGCTGCCCAACCCGTCGGGCATGATGCCGCCGCCGCTCTACCGGCCGAACATCGACAGCGGCATCGTCACGTTCGACGCCGACGGAAATTTGAAGACGATCGACTGGCGCGCGGTCGTCGTCGGCTTCCAGTACTACCTACCCATCGCCTACGGGCGCGTCTGGGTGTCGGCCAACTACTCGCAGCTCAAGTCGGCCAACATCCTCAGCCTGACGCCCGAGAACAGCCGCGGCGCCGTCTTCTACTACCAGGACTACGTCGACGGGAACGCGTACGCCGCGCTGACGCCCGCCGTGCAGCTCGGCCTCTCGTACCAGTACACGCACCAGGTCTTCGGCGACCGCCCCTTCGGCGGCCCCCACCCCGAATCCCACAACAACCGCGTCGAGCTGGGCTTCCGCTTCTTCTTCTAGCGGCACCGCCCTTGCTTTGAAGGTCCGGCGTGGCACACATCGGCCGCCGGATCGCGCGCAACTGTCAGATTCTCGCCATCGCGGTGTTGGCGTTGGCCACGTTGTTCACCAGCGGTTGCGACGAGTGCGACCAAGGCCAATGGGCCTGTAGGGACGGCGCGACGTTTCAGTGTGTCGACGACGGCGATGGCCCGTTCAATGGCTGGCACTGGGTGCCCCAGGCGGGGTGCACCGTCGCGTGCCACGAGGCGGGAGGGCAAACCCGGTGTGTCGACTCGCGGGAGCCGGTGCCGGAATGCACGAGTGACGCGGACGCTGTTCTCTGCTTCGAGGGCGTTCCATCGGGCTGCTGGGACGGCTATCCGGTCAAGGGCCGGTCGTGCGAGACCGGCCTCGCGTGCGAGGTGGTGGGCGGCGAAGCGCTTTGCCAGTAGCGACTAGCGTCCCGGGACGTCCCAGTTGTCGGGCAGGTGAATCGCGTAGCCGAGATCGACGTTGCGCCATTCGCCGTTGACCAGGTTGACCGTCCAGGTGATGAAGCCGCGCACGGGGTCCAGCTGGTAGCCGGCCGTGGTCGCGCCGCCGCCCAGGACCTCCACCTTCACGTCGTCGATCTTCGACACCGGGATGTTCTCGCGCAGCTCGATGGTCTCGGGGCTGCCGGCGCGGTTGGTCAGCTTGGTGCGATAGCCGCGGAAGATGTGCTTCGTCGAGCTGAGGAAACCCGAGGGCTTGTCCTTCTCGTCGCGCGTCTTGCGTTCGACCTTCAGCTCCTCGTCGATGCCCAGCGAGATCTCGAACGGCGCGCCGACACCCTGGTGGCGCAGGCGCGAGTCGCCGACGTACGAACCGTGGCGGTAGCTGCGCACGCGGCCCTCCAGCAGCGGGTAGGCGGCCGGGTTCTTCAGGGCCGCGACCTGGTAGACGTGCTCGTCCAGCTTGGGCGTCGCGACCAGCTTCACCGCCGCCTGCGTCTCGACGACGTCGACAGGCGCCCATACCGGGCGGCCGTCCGCCACGACGCTGACCGGGTGGGGCAGGGTGAGCACGAACGCGTTGCCCTTGTCGTCCAGCGCGGCGGACTGTGGGCCCGCCTGCGGCGCGCCGCCGCCGCCCGCCTCCAGCCGGTCGCGCCGTTCCTGCGACTGCACCAGCACCTTCTCGCGTTTCTGCTCGTAGCCGTCGATCACCAGCGGCGCGGGCTGCGGCGCCTCGGAGCCCAGCTTGGGCCGCGCGGTCGACAGCATGATGCGGACGTTGGTCCAGTCCTCGCCCGTCGCCTGGCGGATCAGCGCGCCCACCGTCAGGCGCGCGGTCGCGGGCCCGGTCTTCGCGCGGCCGCGCGGCGTGACGTCGATGTCGTATTCGGGCTGCCAGCCGGCCCCGCCCACGACGTACGAGACCGTCGCCGTCACATGCGGCAGCGCGCGGCAGTTGATGGTCACGGCCGCCGTCCGGAACGCGCGCTGGCTGGCGCCGCCCACCTGGGCGAGCTGCCGGCGGACCTTGTTCGCCGACAGCTGCAGGTTGCGCATCGCCACGTCCAGCTTGCGACGCTCGTCGGACAGCGCCGTCCGCCGCGCGCGCAACGAATCCAGCGTCTTCGCCCACACCGGCGTGTTCGGCTTGGGGTTGCGGATCTCCTCCGTCAGCGTCGCCGAGAACACGTTGCCGAACGCGCCGACGTCTTCGAGGTCGGCGGCGATCGCGGCCTTGCGGACCTGGTTGGTCTTGATGTCGTTCTCGATCTTGTCCAGCTCGGTGGCCAGCGCGCGGGCGCGCGGGTCGGCCGCCTCGCGCTCGTTCACCTGCTCGCCGGAGAGACCAATGACCTCGGCGGCCTCGCGCACGTCGCCGCGCAACGTGCGGACGTCCAGCGCGGCGGGCAGGCGGTCGAACGTGGCGCGCGCGGTGCCCTTCTCGCAAGTGACGGCGCGCGCGCGCGTGACCTTGGCGCGATCGGCGAAGACGAGGACGGATTCGATGTCGCCGGAGGGGGACGCCGCGCTGGCACGAGACGCAGCGAGTACGACGATCAGGATGAGGGCGGCGCGCATCAGTTTTGGTAGAGCTGCCAGTCCTTGGGGCGGGTGATCTGGTAGCGGAGCTGCAACGTCTGTGTGGCGCCGGGCGCCATGTCGAGCCGCCAGCGGATCACGCCGTCGACGTCGGGGGCGGCGGTGGCGGCCGGCTGGATGCCGAGCAGCTTCACCTCCACCTTGTCGCGCCGGCTGCGCGGGATCTGGTCGACGATCTCGACGGTGATCTTCTGCTTCTTGTAGTTGGCGACCTGGATCTTGACGTCGTAGACGGTCTCCTCCGCTTTCATGATCACGCCGGTCGTCTTCGAGCTCGGGATGATCTGGCGGACCAGCTTGACGTCCTGGTCGGCGCCCAGCGGGAATTCGATGTCGCCGCCCGGCCCGGTGGTCTGGATCTCGCCGACGCCGACCAGCTCGCCGTCGCCGAAGATCGTGGCCGGGCCGCGCAGCAGCGGACGCTTGCCGTCGTTGCGCACGCGCGCGCGCAGGAACGCCGTCGCCGCCAGCGCGGGCGTCGCCTCGTGGAACGCGCTGGCCTTGAATGTCTGCGACGCCAGCGGGATGCGCGCCTGCTGGCCGGAGCTCGCGATCGTCGCTTTCGTGGGTGCCTGATAGACGTAGTCGAGACCGCCCGCGCTGACCGCCGGCAGGTACGGATCGGACAGCACCGGCCCGCGCGACGGCGCCGTGATGTCGACGAGCGCCAGCGGGATCGGGGTGCCATTCGACGACAGGCTCTGCTGGCTTCGCTTGCCGACGGCCGGCGCGCCGGCCAGGGGCCCGCCATACGCGTCATCCGCCGCTTCCACCTCGTAGGCCGGCTCCCGCTCGCGCGCCATCGCCGGCGCGGCCGCAGGCGCCGCCGACGACGAGGGCGACGGCGGTGGGGGAGACGGCAGCGCGCGCTGGGGCATCGCCTTCGACATGCGCCGCGGGCTCGACCGCCGGATCGCCTCCTTGGCCGCCTCCACCTTCTCTTCGACGTCCCCCAGGCGACTCTGGTAGTCCGACGGCGCGCCGCTCGCCTGCGCCAGGCGCACCTGCACCATCTCGGCGTCGATCGCCTTGCTGATCTCGGCGGTCTGCGACGGCCCCGGCACGGGCAGCGGCGGCTCGACGGGCGGCGTGCTCCGCGCGCGCAGCTGCGGCACGAACTCGCTCCGCTCACCCAGCGTCCAGGTCAGCAGCTCGGGCAGATCGATACCGCGGCCCGGCATCGCGGTCGACAGCAGCAGCGTCGCGTCGGGCCAGTCCTCGCCGGTTGTCTGCTCGACGACCGCAGCGGTCTCGACGCGGATCTGCCCGCGCGCCGACGAGTAGTGAAGGTCGTAGGCCGGCTTCCAGCGCGCGCCCGGCACGAAGTACTCCAGCTCGAGATCGGCGCCCGCGCGCGCCAGGTCGACGATGGCGACCACGTCGACCACTCGGTCGGAGAACCCGCCCCGGTTCAGCGCCTGGATGTCGGCGAGCAGCCGATCGCGATCCTTGGCCAGCTCGCGGCGGTCGCCGTCCAGCTTCAGCAGCCGCGTGCCGGCGACGCGCGCGCGCTCGCCCAGGAAGTCGAGCGCCTTCCACCACGATCCCACGTCGGCGACCAGGTTCTTGCGTCCTTCCCGCTTCTCCTCGGGAACGGGCGGGGCGGGGCTGAGCGCGCGCAGGAAGCCGACCTCCCAGTCGTCGGTCGCGCGCCGGTCGTCCATCGCGGTCAGTCGATCGTTCGCGGCGTCCAGCTCGTCCAGCAGCTTGGCCGCCTGCGCGATCGACAGGCGCTCGCGCTGGACCGGCGTGGCTTCGACGCGCAGCACGCGGCCGCCCGTCGTCGAGACGCGGACGGTGTCCAGGAAGACGGCGCCGGGCAGGCTGGGGAAGTGGATGATCTCGACGCCCGCCTTGCCGGGCGCGCGCCCGCGCCGACGAACGCGCGCGCGATCGCTGAACACCGTCACCTCGGCGATCGGCGCCTCGATCACGGGCGCGCTCTCGGCCGTCTTCGGCGACAGCACGACGGCGGGCACCTTCTCGGCGGCCACGGCGGGCGCCACAGGCTGCGCGCCCACCACCACCGACGCGGCAACGACGATCGCGAAGGAACGCCGGCGCGAGGTCAAAGTGGAGTCGTCGGCGGCATCCGGACCAGTGTCATCGTGCGCAGACCAGGATAACCCCAGATCCAGGTGCGGTCGTGCCCCCAGATCGTCATCGTGTCACCGGCGACGCAGATGTCGGCCTGTGTCGGCAGAATGTTGGCGAAGTGCGTGAGCAGCGAGCCCTGCGTGCTCCAGCGGCCGGCCAGGCCGCCGCCCGTCGGTTCGGAGGCGAGGTCATAGGTGCAGGCGCAGCCGAGGCGGCCGTCGTCGGCGCAGGCGATGTTCTGCACCGGCGAGCCGAGCAAGCCCTGCGTGTACGCCTTCAGATCGTTCGCGAGCGAGCGGACGCCCGACGGAAGCGTGGTCGGATCGGCGTCCGCGCACTGAAAGACGACGCCGAACCGGCTCAGGCAGCTGGCTGAAAGATCGACGGCGCCGCTGCCCATGACCAGCATCTTCGCGGCGTACGTGCCGGAGCCGTCGTAGGTGATCGTGCCGCCCGGCTGAATCGTCAGCGTGTCGAACGGAAAGATGAACTTCGTGATGCCCATGTTCGGTTCGTACATCAGGTACGAGCACCAGTCGCTGCTGGTCGCTTCGGGCGGCGGCTGGCGCGCCATCGTCTGGGCCTGGTCCCTGTACGTGATCGCCTCCGGGTTCTGGAAGGCGGGATCGCGGCAGTTGTCCTGGACCGCCCACACACCCGACGGATCACCCGGGCACGCGGTGCCTTGCGGCGCGCACGGATCGTCCATCTGGCACGCCAGCAGCGCGAGGCAGCTCGCCCCCGCGACCAGCGTCGATTTCAGCGACATCGCCGACAAGATTCGGCGAAAACGCACGGCCAGGCAAGCGCAGCGCGTCCGATCTCGGAAAATCAATCCGCGGACGCGCCGTCGTCGGTCGCGTCGGTACCCGCGTCGACGTCGGCGTCGCTGCCTGAGTCTTCGGTGGCATCGACTTCTGCGTCGACGCCTGCGTCCTCGCCGGCGTCCGTGCCCGCATCCGTGCCGACGTCAACGCCTGCATCGATGCCGGCATCGGTACCCGCGTCGGGGACGCAGCCGTTCGCAGGCAGCGCGCGAATGAACAGCTTCGTCGGCTCGGTGGTCGCGCCTGCCTTCAGCGCGGGGACGGCCGCGCTGCCGCTGCCCAGCACGCAGTCGACGCCGTCCAGGGCTTCGGCGAGGACGCTGACGCCGCCGCCGTCGCCCGGCCCGTAGTAGCCGACGCGCAGGCCCTCCACGCCGATCGTCCCGCCGACGGTCCGCGTCTTCCAGCCCTTCGCGGACAGGCGGACGTGCGTGTTCGGCGCGCCCAGCGGGCCCGACGTGCGCAGGTCCAGGAGGATGAGGGAGTCCTCCTTCGTGCACGCAGTGACAGCGGCGAGGGCGAAGACCAGGAGGGGGGCGCCGCGCTTCATGGCGGGCACACGTAATCCGGCGGGCACTCGGGCTGCGTGTGATTCGGGTTCTTCACCGCGACGCCGATCAGGACGGCGCCGACGAGGACGCCGGTGATCGCCATCCAGAACCAGAGGCGCCGCGTGATCGGCCGCGGCGGTTCGGTCTCGGGCGGCGCCGGCGTCGCCAGCATCGCCGTCGCGACGGCGGTCGTGGATACGGGCGCCGGCTCGGGCGGCCTCGCCATCATCTCCAGCGGCGCGAGCGGCACGTCCACGCCCGCGCCCGCGTCCACCGGTGCCGCCGCCGGTGCCGGCGCCGTCACCGCCGCGTCGCCGCGCGGCACCCCGCCGTCACCGACCTGGGCGCGCGCCGCCGGCACGAACACCAACGCCAGCGCAGCCGCCGTTCCGAACGCGATCGATCGTCGCAGGCTCACTCGCGGCGTAGTTCTATCAGAGACGCGCTGTAAGTGTTCTGCGGAAACATCACCGTCCACGAGTTGCTGCCGCCGCCAGGCGTCGCGTAGTAGCACAGCTCGGACGCGTCGCGCAGCGTGTCCCACTGCTCCGCGGTCGGCATCAGGGGCTTCCCCATGCTCGGACTCGCCCACACCGTGTGCGAGTTCGAGTGCGTGTGGTCGACGATGTAGTGGAGGACGCGCGTCGGCACGAATGGCAGGTCGTTCACGGACAGCGACACCAGCGTCGACTCCTGGGACATCGCCTCCCACGTGGTGTTGTCGAAGTTGTTGACGTGGTTGTAGACCAGGATCTGCAGCGAGCTGCCGTCGTCGGACAGCGTGGCGACGGCGCCCACGCCGTTGTCGGTCGCCGCCGCGATGCCTCCCGTCACCGGGACGATCTTGTCCGTCATCATGTGCAGCAGGCGGAACGCGTTGAACGCCGGCTTGGCCAGGTCGGCCGACGCCGGGATGTTCGCGTCGCCCTTCAACAAGAGGCCGTAGTTGCCCTCGCGGTACGCGCGCGCCGCGCCGGTGTTCATCTCCTCGTAGATGTCCGACAGCGTCCAGTACCCGTACATGGTCGGCATGCGCGTGGTGGTGTCGGTGCCGATGAAGTGCACCGACTTCGCGATGAAGCTGGCCGACGCCTCGGTGTCGCGCGAAAGCTCGGGGTCGTAGCCGGGGCCCCACTCGTCGTTGATGACGTCACCGGTGAAGTTCTTGCTGGTGATCAGGTTCATCAGCGACTTCTTGAAGTTGAAGAAGCCGCCCGCGTCCGAGTTCGGTCCCGAGTCCTTGCCGTAGTGGTGGTAGCTGACGAAGTCCAGCTTGATCTCCGGACGCGCCTTCACGAAGTCGATCAGCGACGGGATCGCGTTGGGCGAGTTGCCGCCGCTGTCGGCGGGCCCGCCGACCTTCACCAGCGGATCGCCCCGCATCAGACCCTGCACGGTGTTGTAGTAGAGCTCGTTGTAGCCGGCCGCGCCGGCCGCGTACATCCAGGTCGCCTCGTTCCACACCTCGAAGTACCAGTTGTTGCGCACCTCTTCGGCGCCGTAGCGACCCTCCAGGTGGAGGACGATGTCGGCCATGAACTTCTTCCAGTGATCCCAGCCGGGCAGCGCGCCGGCGGTGCCCGGAAGGATCGGCTTGCTGATGTTCGGCGACACGCCGCCGTACCACAGCTGCGATTGGATCGTCGCGGGGTTCGACGCGAGTCCGGGCGGCGTGAAGCTGATCTCGACGATCGGGCGCATGCCCGCCGCCACGACCGCGTCGTAGACCTGATCGAAGCGCGTCCAGTTGTAGACGGGCGCCTCGGTCGCCTCCGCCGGCGCCGCGGCCGGGTAGACGCCGATGTCGTTGTTCAGGATGCCGTGGAAGCGCGCGTAGCGGAACCCAGCCTGGTCGTGACCCTTCTTGAGCGCGGCGGACGCGTTCAGTCCCCACGCCGACGTGAGGATCGTGTTCGCGTGATCGGTCGCGACCGCGCCCTCGTAGAAGCGGCTCCACGCGGCGCCCGGCGACGCGCCGTCGACCGTCAGCGTGACCGCCGGCGTTCCGGTGGTCGTCCACGGCGGCGGATCGGCGCAGACGACGCCGGGCGCGTTGCCCGTCGCGCCCGTTCCCAGCCCGCCGCCCAGTCCGCCCAGCCCGCCCATGCCGCCCATCCCCTTGCTGCCGCCACCGCCGCAGGCGCCTCCGCCGATCACCAACGTCACGAGGCCAACAAACAGGCCACAAGAAAAAGGAAAGAGTCTTGACGATTGCATGCGAAGTCTCCGAAACCGCTTCGAAATGTGGCGCTGACGTTACGCCAGCCCGTTCGCAAAGTCCACGCTGCGAGCGCGGGTCGCCTTGCGCGCGGCGACTGGGCCCGCTCACCCTGCACCCGGCCCAGTCACCACGCGCAAGGCTCTCTTAGTGAAGAGCCTGGTGAAGGCGGATTGGCCGGGTGGGTAGGGCGTGGAGGGTGAGCAAGGCCAATCCGACTTCACCAGGCGACCCGCGAACGCCTGCGCGATGGCGTTCCGCGGACGCGCGCATACGTTGAAGCGTGCGCGCGATCGGGTGGAAGAACGCGCTACTTGCCCTTCAACGCGAGAACAAAACGAGTCATCTCCTCGATCTCGTCGGGCGTCAGCTTGCTGCGGAACCTGGGCATCTTGTTGCGGTCGCTGAACAGCAGCGGGTGGCCGGCGTCGGCGATCACCGCCGCGACCCATTTCGCCGTCCCGCGGCCCTTCAGGTTGGGGCCGTCGTTCTCGCCTTCGCCGTCCATGTCGTGGCAGGTGTCGCAGTCCTTCGGCGACAGCAAGTCGCGCCCGCGTCCCGCCCGCGCGGCGTCGGCGTCGGGCGCGCCCGTCTCGGCGTAGACGTACTCGACCAGCGCGTCGATCTCCTCGGGCGTGCCGTCGACCGCGGTCATTCCCTTCTCGATCTTCGCCGGGCCCATGTACAGCGCCCCGTTGGGGTTGCTGAGGAACCCGCGAATCCACGCGCGCGAGTTGTAGTCCTTCAGGTCGGGCCCCTTCTCGCCGCCCGCGCCGGCCAGGCCGTGACAGCCGGCGCAGCGGTCGTCCCAGATCTCGCGCGCGTGAAACGTCGGATCGTTTCGGAACACGTTACCGTCCGGCGGGACGCCCTTCAGCGCCAGCCGCCGCGCCAGCTCGCCCCGGGTCTTTTCCTCCGCGCGTGCCTTGGCGTAGACCGGATTGCGCGCGTCCTTCGCCAGCGCGGTCACGCCCAGCACGGTCACCGCCAGCAGTCCCAGCCCCGCCGCCGTCAGCACCCGGCGCCGGTCATGCGGGCGGTTGGTTGCGCCGCGGTCCAGGAAGGGCAGGGCGAACGCCAGCGCGGTGACGATCCCCGGGATGATCATCGTGGCGACGATCTCCAGCGGGCC
>Ga0207648_10003876_pt1 | contig 15613 bp, 12 predicted proteins | sample KBSMisM32_FD_184310 | JGI IMG/M metagenome (GOLD analysis project Ga0207648, IMG submission 184310) | Miscanthus rhizosphere microbial communities from Kellogg Biological Station, Michigan, USA - KBS Miscanthus M3-2 (SPAdes) (version 2) | ecosystem: Host-associated > Plants > Roots >...
GATCGCGTCGCGCAGGTAGCTCTCCGCGGCCGCGCACCAGCGCAGCTTGTACGCGTACTTGTCCGAATCGACGGACTGGCCGTTGGGCACGTACGCGCACACGATCCGCACGCCTTCGACGGTCGCCGCGATCACGCGCTTCTGCTCGTCGTCGAAGCCCTTCATGCCGGTCGCGACGTCGCCGACATGCACGCCTTCGCGCGCGAGGATCGCGACGCCGTTGTAGGTCTTCTGCCCGAACACGTGCGACTGGTAGCCGGCGGCCTCGAGCTCGGCGCGCGGGTAGCGATGGTCCTCGAGCTTGAGCTCCTGCAGGCACAGCACGTCGGGCTGGTTCTGCGCGAGCCAGTCGAGCACGCGCGGAAGCCGCACGTTGAGCGAGTTGATGTTCCAGGTGACGAGCTTCACGCGTCGGCCTTGATCACGCCGCGGCGCACCTGGTCGCGCTCGATCGATTCGAACAGCGCGCGGAAGTTGCCCTCGCCGAAGCCCTCGTCGCCCTTGCGCTGGATGAACTCGAAGAACACCGGTCCGAGCATCGTTTGCGAGAAGATCTGCAGCAAAAGGCGTGGCTTGCCGCCCTCGATCGTGCCGTCGACGAGGATCCCGCGCGCGCGTAGCTCGTGGATGTGCTCGCCGTGCCCCGGCAGGCGCTCGTCGAGCATCTCGTAGTAGACCTCGTTGGGCGCGCTCATCAGCGGCACGCCCGCCATCTGCAGGCGGTCGATGGTCGCGAGCAGATCGTCGCAGATCAGCGCGACGTGCTGGATCCCCTCGCCGTTGAACTGCATCAGGAATTCCTCGATCTGCCCGGAGCCGCGCCCGGCTTCCTCGTTGAGCGGGATGCGGATCCTGCCGTCGGGCGCGGTCATCGCGCGCGACGTGAGCCCCGTGTACTCGCCCTTGATGTCGAAGTAGCGCAGCTCGCGGAAGTTGAAGAGCTTCTCGTAGAAGCCGGACCAGTACGCCATCCGGCCGCGGTACACGTTGTGCGTCAGGTGGTCGATCGCCTTGAGGCCGTGCCCGGCCGGGTGGCGGTCGACGCCGTCGACGAACGCGAAATCGATGTCGTAGATCGACTTGCCTTCGTCGAACCGGTCGATCAGGTAGAGCGGCGCGCCGCCGATGCCCTTGACCGCCGGCAACCGGAGCTCCATCGGCCCGGTGGGCATGTCGACCGGCTGCGCGCCGAGCTCGATCGCGCGCGCGTACGCCTTGTGCGAATCGCGCACGCGGAACGCGAGCCCGCATGCCGACGGCCCGTGCTCGGCCGCGAAGTAGGCCGCCGCGCTCTTGGGCTCGTTGTTGACGACGAAATTGATACCGCCCTGCCGGTACAGGTGGACGTCCTTCGAGCGATGGTGGGCGACGAGAGTGAAGCCGAGCTTGTCGAGCGTCGGCTCGAGCACGCCCGGCGTGGGCGACGCGAACTCGACGAACTCGAAGCCCATCAATCCCATCGGGTTGTCGAACAGGTCGGCCATGGCGATCTCGCTCCGGGAGCGTGATTATCGGCGGGTGCGGCGACCGGCGCGAGCAGGCGTCAGCGGCGCCTCGGAACGAGGCGAAACGCGGACGATCGAAGCCCGACGCTACTGCGCGGGATACCCGCCGCCCTTGGGCGGCGGCGACGTGCTCTGCGTTTCGGCGCGCGGCGGCTCGGGGGGCCGCGCGCCGGGCACCGTGCGACGCGGCGGCGGCGCCTTCGGATAGCCGGCGTCGTCGAGCATCGCGGTCCAGCGCGCCTCGTTGTAGCCCTTGGCGACCAGCTTGTCCCCGACCACCAGCACCGGCGCCGTCATCTCGCCCGTCAGCGACTTGAGCCGCTCGGCGTTCGCGGGCTCCTCGACGTTGACCGCCGTGAACGGCACGCCGCGCTTGTTGAGCAGGCCCTCGGCGCTCTGGCAGATCTCGCCGCACGCGAACGTGTACAGCGTGACCGGGAATCGTTCGGCCGCCTGTTGCGTGGCGAGCGGCACGGTGTCGGTCTCGATGAAGTTCGCGCCGATGCGCTTCGCCTGTGCCTTCTTGGCGTCGGACGGCGGCGGCTTGTCGGAATAGATGACGCGACCCTGCGCATCCTCGTAACGAAAGACCTGGCTGCCGGGCGCCTGGGCCAGCGCGGCGGTGGCGAGGACAAGCGCGAGCGCGCCAGTCGTGCAGGCGGCGGCGCGGCGGACAGCGCGTGCTCGGGCCATGGAATTACCTCCTCAGGCCGATGACGTTGTCATTCCATTATGCCGCAGAAGGGCGTCCAGTTGGGGCTCCCGCCCCCGGAACGCCACGAACGAATCCAGCGCGGACCGGCTGCCGCCCCTCGCGAGCACCTCGTCGCGGAAGCGCGCGCCGGCTTCGGGCGAAAGCACGCCGAGCTCCTCGAACAAGCTGTAGGCGTCAGCTGAAAGGACCTCGGCCCACTTGTAGGAGTAGTAACCGGCCGCGTACCCGCCCGCGAAGATGTGGCCGAACGCGTGCATGAAGCGGTCGTACGGCGCGACCGGCAGCACGCGCACGTCGGCGCGCACCGCGTCGAGCACGGCTTGCGGCGACGCGAACCGGCCGCCGCGGCCGCCCGGCACGTAGGCGCTGTGCACGAGCATGTCGAAGAGACCGAACTCGAGCTGGCGCATCGTCCCGAGCCCGCTCTGGAAATTCTTCGCGGCGATCATCTTGTCGAAGAGCTCGCGCGGCAGCGGCTCGCCGGTGTCGACGTGCGCGGTCATGTGCCGGAGCACGTCCCACTCCCAGCAGAAGTTCTCCATGAACTGGCTGGGCAGCTCGACCGCGTCCCATTCGACGCCCTCGATGCCGGACACGCCGAGCACCTCGACCTGCGTCAGCATGTGGTGCAATCCGTGGCCGAATTCGTGGAACACGGTGATGACGTCGTCGTGCGTGAACAGCGCCGGTCGCATCTTCGTTCCCTGTCCTACCGGCGCGGGCAGGTTGCACGTCAGGTACGCGACCGGGATCTGCACGCCGGACGCGGTGCGGCGGCGGTTGATCGCGTCGTCCATCCACGCGCCGCCCTGCTTGTGCTCGCGCGCGTAGTTGTCGAAGTAGAACTGCGCGACCGTCGTGCCCGCCTGGTCGGCGATGTCGAAGAAGCGCACGCTCGGGTGCCAGGTCTCGGCCTTCGACTCGCGGATGCGCACGCCGTAGATCGTCTCAACGACGCGGAAAAGTCCCGCGAGGACCTTGTCTTCCGGGAAGTACTGGCGCACGGCTTCGTCCGAGAACGCATAGCGCTCGTTCATGAGCTTCTCGCTCGCGTACGCGATGTCCCACGGCTCGAGCTTCGCGAGGTCGAGGCGGTCGCGCGCGAACGTCAGGAGCTCGGCGAAGTCGCGCTCGGCGTAAGGCTTCGCGCGCTCGGCGAGGTCGCGCAGGAACGCGAGGACCTCGTCGGTGCTTCGCGCCATCTTGGGCACCAGCGAGACGGCGGCGTAGTGCGGATAGCCCAGGAGCTTCGCCGCCTCGAGCCGCAGCGCGAGCACGCGCTCGATCAGCGGCGTGTTGTCCCACTCGGGCTTCGCGCCGAGGTCGGACGCGCGCGTGGCCTGCGCGCGGTGCAGCTCGGCGCGCAGCGTGCGGTCGTGCGCGTACTTCATCACCGGCAGGAAGCACGGCATGCGCACGGTGAGCTTGTAGCCTTCGCGGCCCTCGGCCTGCGCCGCTTCGCGCGCCTCGGTCACGACGTCGTCGGGCAGGCCGGCGAGGCGCTTGGGATCGTCGACGTAGAGCGCGTAGGCGTTGGTCGCGTCGAGGACGTGGTCGTCGAACGACGCCGTCAGCGTCGCGAGCTCTTCCTGGATCGCCTTGAAGCGCGCCTTGTCGTCGTCGGGCAGCTCGGCGCCCGAAAGCTTGAAATCGCGGAGCTCGTTGTCGATCACGCGGCGCCTGGCGTCGTCGAGCTTCTCGAACGACGGCGACGCGGCCAGCGCGCGGTACTTCGCGTACAGGCGCTCGTCCTGGCCGAGGTCGGCGTAGAACGACGTGATCGCCGGCAGGTTCCCGTTGTGGGCATCGCGCAACGCCGGCGTGTTGGCGACGGCGTTCATGTGGCGCAGCGCGCCCCAGGCGCGTTGCAGGCGGTCGAGCGTGTCGGCGACAGGCTCGGCGACGGATTCCCACGACGGCGCGCGCGGGTCGGCGACGACGCGCTCGATCGTCGCACGCGCCTCTGCGATCAGCGTTTCGAAGGCGGGCGTCGCGTGCTCGGGGCGGATCGACGCGAAGCGGGGAAGGCCCGAGAAATCGAGCAGCGGATTGGCGTTCATCGAAAATTCCTTTGCATGCCGCTCCGGTCGGGAGCGTCGTTTCGTCGCGGCGTTACCCGGGATGCGAGAGCGCCGTCTTGAGCCGGGCCAGGTCGTCGGGGGTGCCGAGATTGGCCCAAGGGCCCGAATAATACTCGCCGGTCGCGCGTCCGTCGCGGATGCAGTCGAGCATCAGGGGCAGGAGTTTGAGCTTCTCCCCCCGCGGAAGTTCGTCGAACAGCGCGGCGTCGTAGAGGCCGATGTTGCCGTAGGTCAGGGCCCGCGCGCCGTGCGTCGCGAGGCGGGAGCCGTCGAGCGTGAAATCGCCCTTCGGGTGGTAGGGCGGATTGGGCACCATGACGAGGTGCATCGTCCGCTTGACGTAAGGGCGCTGGGCCTCGATCAACGAGTAGTCGTAGGCGGTCCACACGTCGCCGGACACGATCAGCACCGGCCCGTCGGCGAGCATCGGTCGCGCCGTGGCGATCCCGCCGAGCGTCTCGAGGGGCTCGGGCTCGATCGACCAGTGCAGCGTCACCCCGTGCTCGCGTCCGTCGCCGAGCACGTCGACGAGCATGTGCGCGAGATGCGACGCGTTGATCGCGATGTCGCGGTGGCCCGCGCGCGCGAGCGCCTCGATCTGGTGGACGACGAGCGGCTTGCCGGCGACTTCCAGCAGCGGCTTGGGCAGCGCGTCGGTGAGCGGGCGCATGCGATCGCCGCGGCCTGCGGCGAGGATCATCGCCGTCGCGCGCCCCATCAGAACGTGTATCCGGCCTGCTGTGCTCGACCTTCGACCGTGTCGAGCAAGCGCGTCATCGGATCGAGGGCGGCGTAGCGCTTGCACGCGGCGCGCAGGTAGGCCATGACGCGCGGCATGTCGGCGAGGTACGCGGCCTTGCCGTCACGGTGGTTGAGCCGCGCGAAGATGCCGAGCACCTTGAGCTGGCGCTGCACGCCCATCCATTCGAAGTCGCGCCAGAAATTCGCGAAGTCCGCGTCGACCGGCAGGCCGGCCGCGCGCGCGCGCTCCCAGTAGCGAACCGCCCAGTCGAGCTGGCGCTCCTCGTCCCACGCGACGTAGGCATCGCGCAGCAGCGACACGAGGTCGTAGGTGATCGGGCCGTGGACCGCATCCTGGAAGTCGAGCACGCCGGGATTCGGCGCGGAAAGCATCAGGTTGCGCGAGTGGTAGTCGCGGTGGACGTACACGCGCGGCTGCGCGAGGTTGTTGGCGAGGATCAGCGCGAACGTGCGCTCGAGCGTGTCGCGCTGCGACGCGTCGAGCACGAGCCCGAGGTGCTTGGCGAGGTACCACTCGGGGAACAGGTCGAGCTCGCGCCGCAGGAGCTTCTCGTCGTAGGACGGCAGCTCACCCTCGCGCGACGCCTTCTGCCAGCGTACCAGCGCGTCGATCGCGTCGAGGTAGAGTGCATGGGCGCGCTCGTCGTCGAGGACCTCGAGATATGTGGTTTTCCCGAGGTCGGTGAGCAGCAGGAACCCGCGCTCGAGGTCGTGCGCGAGGACGGTCGGCGCATGCACGCCTGCTTCCTCCAGGAGCCGCGCGACGTGGACGAACGGGCGGCAGTCCTCCATCGGCGGCGGCGCGTCCATCGCGATGAGGGTCGAGGCACCGAAGTGCGGCTCGTCGAGCGAGATGCGGAAATAGCGGCGGAAGCTCGCATCCGACGATGCGGGCGCGATTTCGCGCCGCGTGCCGGGCAGCACGGTCGCAAGCCAGGCCTCGAGCGCGCGGTAGCGGTCGCCAGCGGTCACGAAAGGGAGGGCCGCCCGAAAAGAAATTCGCGAGCGCCTTTGGGTAGAATGACTCGGGTCATTCTAGCAAACCGCGCTCTCCCTCCCCTCGTGCGTCATCCTCGCCGCTTCGTCATGCGCGCGCTCGCCGCCGCCCTCGGCGCGACGCTCGTCGCGCCCGCGAGCGCGCAGCGGGCCGAGGCGCCCGAGCCGCTGACGCTGCGGCCGTCGCGCGAGCTTGCGCCGGCGATCCAGCCGCAGCGTCCGCCGGCGGCGGGCTCGACCGCGGCAAGGCCGCAGCGCCCCACGCTCGGCCTCGACGACGACGCCGAGCGGGGCATCGTGTTCCTGCGCGCCGACCGCCTCGAGGGCGTAGGCAACCGCGAGGTCAGCGCCGAGGGCCGCGTCGAGTTGCGCGCGCACGGCGAGACCGTGCTCGCCGACAAGCTCCGCTACGACATGGCCAAGGACGAGGTGCACGCGACCGGCAACGTGCTCCTGCGCAAGGGCGTGGACTACATCACCGGCCCCGAGCTCACCTACCAGCGCGGAACGCAGACCGGAACGTTCCAGTCGCCGACGTTCGGCATCGGCGAGACCGGCGCACGCGGCGACGCCGGCGAGATCCGCTTCGAGGGACCCGGCAAATATCACATCACGGATGGCCGGTACACGAGCTGCGTCGCGCCGCGCGAGGATTGGTACCTGCAGACGCACGAGCTCGACCTCGACACGGACCGGATGGTCGGGACCGCGCATGACGCGACCGTGCGCTTCTTCGGCGCGCCGATCTTCTACGCGCCGTGGCTCGAGTTCCCGCTCTCCAACGAGCGCAAGAGCGGCTTCCTCGTGCCGACGGCAGGGTCGTCGGGCGCGCGCGGCATCGAGTTCGCGCTGCCCTACTACTTCAACCTCGCGCCGAACTACGATGCGACGGTCACGCCGCGGATCATGACCAAGCGCGGCCTGCAGCTCGGCGGGCAGTTCCGCTACCTGCTCGGCAGCGACGGGTGGCAGAACGGCGGCGAAGCCGATGCGCAGGTGCTTCCCAACGACCGGCAGACCGACTCGACGCGCTACGCGTTCGTGTGGCGTCACCAGCAGCAGATGCCGAACGGCTTCGGCGCCTATCTCGACCTCAACAAGGTCAGCGACGACAAGTACTTCGCCGACCTCGCCGACCGCATCGCGATTACGTCTCAGACGACGCTGCCGCGCGAGGCGGGAATCACGTGGGCGCACGGCCCATGGAGCGTCCTCGGTCGCGTTCAGACGTTCCAGGTGCTGCAGGACCCGAACGCGCCGATCGTGCCGCCGTACCACCGCGTGCCGCAGGTCGTCGGCCAGCTTGCCGAGACCGACTGGGCCGGGCTTTCGTTCTCGGGCTTCGGCGAATACACGCGCTTCGCGTCCGATACGCTGGTCGAGGGCGACCGCGCGGTGCTCTACCCGACGGTCGCATGGAAGCGCAGCGCGCCCGGCTGGTTCGTCGCGGCGCGTACCGGCGTGCACCTGCGACGCTACGATCTCGACGAATCGTTCGGCGCGGACCGCACGCGCAACATCGCCGTCCCGATCACGAGCCTCGACGCGGGCCTGGTGTTCGAGCGCGAGTGGGATCTGTTCGGCACGCGGTTCACGCACACGCTCGAGCCGCGCGCCTACTACGTCTACATCCCGTTCCGCGAGCAGAACTCGCTGCCGGTGTTCGATTCGGCGATCGACGACTACAACTTCGGGCAGCTCTTCACCGAGAACCGCTACCTCGGCAACGACCGCATCGGCGACGCGAACCAGCTCACGATCGGCGTCACGTCCCGGCTACTGCAACCCGGCACGGGCGCCGAACGGCTGCGGGTCGCGCTCGCGCAGCGCTTCTACTTCGAGGACCAGCGCGTGACGCTGAACGAGGTGCCGCGCTCCGCGTCGAGCTCGGACATCCTCGCGGCGGTCGAGGGACGCATCTCGGAAGCGTGGGCGGTGGCCGGCCTGCTGCAGCAGAACCTCGACCGCGGCTCGGTCGAGCGGTTCAACCTCGCGTTGCGCTACACGCCGTCGGCGGGCAGCGCGTTCTCGGCGAGCTACCGGTTCACGCGCCAGCTCGTGAACCCGAACGGGGCGACCGAGCAGATCAAGCAGATCGACCTCGCGGGCCAGTGGCCCGTGACCCACCAATGGACGCTTCTCGGGCGCTTCAACTACTCGCTGGTCGACCGCAAGCTCCTCGAGGGCATCGCCGGCATCGAGTACAATGGCGACTGCTGGGTGCTGCGCGCGGTGCTCCACCGCCTCGCGACGACGGTCGACCAGACCAACACGTCGTTCTTCATCCAGCTGGAACTCAACGGCCTCGGACGGGTCGGAACCAGTCCGCTGGACCTGCTCAAGCGCAGCGTGCCGGGCTACGTTCCGGTGAACGACCCCTTGTTGATGCAGCGCGATCGCACCGCCGATCCGCTTCCGGAATTCTAAAAGGTTTTCCGATGACGACCGTGCATCGCCTCGCCACCGCCGCCCTGGCGCTCGCCGCCTCGGCGCTCGCGCTCGCCCAGCCGCAGACCCCGCTCGGGCCCACGCCCCAAGGTCTCGGCGGCCCGCGGCCGCTTCCGCCGAATCTGCGCCCTGCGCCTGGTCCGTCGACCTCGTCGCGCGACCCTGTGACGCTCGACCGCGTCATCGCCGTCGTCAACGACGAAGCGTTGACGCAGTTCGAGATCAACGAGCAGAAGCGCGTGCTGATGCAGCAGCTCAAGGAGTCGCGGTTGCAGCCGCCGGCGCCCGACGTGCTCGAGAAGCAGGTGCTCGACCGGCTCATCACCGAGCGCGCGATGCTGCAATACGCGAAGGAAACCGGCATCCGCGTCGACGACACGACGGTCGAGCGCACGATCCTGCGCATCGCTCAGGAGAACAAGCTCTCGGCCGACGAATTCCGCAAGGTGCTCGACCGCGAGGGCATCGCGTACCAGAAGTACCACGAGGACATCCGCCGCGAGCTCGTCATCCAGCGCGTGCGCGACCGCGAGGTCGACAGCAAGATCTTCGTGTCCGACGCCGAGGTCGACAACTACCTCGCGACGGTCGCCGCGCAGGCGGGCGGCGAGAACGAGTACCTCGTGTCGCACATCCTGGTGCGCGTGCCCGAGCAGAGCTCGCCCGAGCAGATCGGCCAGCGCCAGGCGCGCGCCGAGCAGGCGCTCGCGAAGGTGAAGGCCGGCGAGGACTTCGGGCAAGTCGCGGCGACGTGGTCGGATGCCAACGACGCGCAGCAGGGCGGCAGCCTCGGCTGGCGTACGCCGGCGCGATTGCCATCCATCTTCGTCGAGGCGGTGCGCGCGCTCAAAAAGGGCCAGACGTCGGACCTGCTCCGCAGCCCTGCGGGCTTCCACATCGTCAAGGTCATGGACGAGCGTGGCCGGAACTCGCCGTCCGTCGTCCAGCAGTCGCGCGTGCGCCACATCCTGGTCAAGGTCAACGAGCTGACGTCCGACGTCGAGGCGAAGGCCAAGATCGACCGGATCCGCGAGCGCATCGAGACCGGCGGAAAGTTCGAGGACCAGGCGCGCGTCAACTCGGAAGATGCGAGCTCCGCGCGCGGCGGCGACCTCGGCTGGATCACGACCAACGACGTCGTGCCCGAGTTCGGGCGCGCGATGGAAGCGCTCAAGATAGACGAGCTCTCGGCGCCGATACGCTCGCCGTTCGGCTGGCACCTCGTGCAGGTGCTTGAGCGTCGCAACCAGGACGTCTCGAAGGACCGGCAACGCGACCAGGCGAGGCTCGCCCTGCGCCAGCGCAAGTCGGACGAGCAATTCGCCGACTTCGTTCGGCAGACGCGCGACCGCGCCTACGTCGAGATCAAGTCGGAAGAGCGCTGAGGCGCTTGAACTGCAGCGCCGGACGCTCGATCGCGTGCCAGCTCGCGAACGCGAGCGCGAAGATCGCGGGGAACGCGAGTCCGAACAGCAATAGCGGTGGCATCGGGCCCAGCGCCGACGCGATCGCCTGCTGCGTCGGGTACGCGTACACGTAGATCCCGTACGAGTAGTCGCCCAAGCGCCGGAAGGCCGGCACGTCGAGCGCCGGGTGATACGCGAGCACGAGCGTCGCATAGACGACCGCGCCGTAGAGCGTGTACACCTCGATGCGCGTATCGAGCAACGCGACGCCCACCATGAGCGCAGCCAGCGCGATCCACGGCGATAGCGGGATCCGATCGCGCCACGCGTAAGCGAGCGCGCCGGCGACGAATGTCCCGCCGAGGCGCGGTCCCAGGAACGCGTCGCCGCGCGGCATCCACGCCACGACCGCCGGCGAATACTCACCGAGCGCGAAGAGCGCCACGGCCAGCGCAAGCGCGAGCCACGGACGCCGAAGCGCGCCGAGCACTCCTGCGATCGCCAGCGCCGCATAGCAGAACACCTCGAGCCACAGCGTCCACAGCGAGCCGTTGATCGCGAGCGGATAAGGGTTGTCGGCGAACACGCCGGGCAGCCGGTCGATGCCGACGAACAGCAGCGTCTCGCGCACGTAGATCCACGTGCGCGGGTCGGCCAGGTACTCGGCGATCGGCAACGCAGTCGCCCAGGGTCCGATCACGAAAGCCGCATAGAACGTCGCCGCGACGTAGGCCGGGAGGATGCGCAGCGCGCGCGCCCTCGCGAAGGTCGCGAGATTCCGCGAGCGATCGAGGCTACGCGCGACGAGGTAGCCGCTGATCGCGAAGAACACGATGACGGCGATCGACGCGAAGTCGAAGATGCGCGTCGCCTTCGCGAGCGGCTCGGCGGCAAGATGACCCGACAGCGGATAGCTGTGCGAGAAGACGACGAGCGACGCCGCGCAAAAGCGCAGCAGGTTGAGATTGTTGTCGCGGCCGCTGTCGCGCGTGCCGAGCGTGACCATCAATGTCCGCGGATGCCGCCGCGGAACGCGTCCTGCGCCGGATAGAGGAGCACGCGGTCGACGCGCGCATTCGCCACTTCGGGCGCGTAGGCGAGGTCGAGCTTGACCTGGACTGCGATCGCGTCGCGCCAGTCGGCCGGCCAGCGCAACGGCACGCGCTCGCCTCCGGTCGCGCGGCCGATCTCGCGCCAAGGCTGGTCGGGGGCGGTGCGCGCGTGCACTGCGATCGACTGCGGCGTCGGCCCCGACCACGCGCGCACGAGCGCGAGGTCGATGCGCTTGGCGCGGATCACCTGGTCGACCGGCGAGACGAGCTCGACGACGCCGCGGTCGGGCGCAACGGCGATGTAGCTCCTGCCCGGGCTGAGCGTGCCGCGCGAGGTGGTCCAGCCGTCGTCCGAGGCGAGCCTCGCGGTGCCGAACGCCCAAAGCTTGGCGCCGAACGGCAGATCGGCATGCGACACGAGGAAGTCGCGCATCGCATCCTCGTTCGGCGTGTTGCGCCATGCGGTGTAGGGCAGGTAGTCGGGATGGTCCTCGTAGATCCCGTTGCTGCCGTTCCACGCCATGATCGAGACTTCGCGCGCGCTGTAGTTGTACATGTCGCGCAGCGACCCGTAGGTCCACGCGTACGGCGGCTTGACCTTCGGGGTCTTGAGGTCGGCCGAGTTGAACTCGACCACGCCCCACCCTTCGTCCATGCGCGCGAACGTCGCGAACATCGTGTGCGGGACCTCCATCGGCACGTCGTTGCGCGCCGCCTCGCCGTAGATCACCGCGCCGAGGTGCCCGTCGCGCGCAATCGCCCCCTCGACCGAGACGCCCGACGAGTCGTAGTTCTGGCCGTGGCTCGCGAGCGTCACGGCGAACGGATTGCGGCCGGGATCCGGGCGGATGAAGCCCTGCGCGGAGAAGATGCGGTCGGGCGGGACGCCCATGTCGCGCGCCCACGTCGACAGCTCGTCGTAGTGCAGGTCGACGATGTGCTTGCGGAATTCTTCCCACAGGTGCCACCACGGGTCGTCCCAGATGCGGAGCTTGCCGGGCGGCACTTCCGGGGTGATGTAAGAGCCCGGGAATTCGCGTGGCGGATCGACTTGCTCCCACGACGTCCAGCCCTGACGCGCGATCGCGGCGACCTGCGGCAGCGTGTAAACGGTCTTGCGTCGATAGGCGCGCAGATCCGGCGCCCCGCCCTCGGGGCGGCCGGCGTACGGGCCGGTGCCGCGCAGCCAGTCGCGGAACTGCCGCAGCATGCCCGGGTTGTAGTCGAACGTCTTGTGCCCGCGGAAGAACGGGTTCATGTACGTGTCGGAATCGAGCACGATGCCGACGAACAGCTCCGGATGCTCGCGCGAGAACCGCGCGACGAGGGTCGCGGCGGCCTGGAGGTTTCGCTTCTTGTACGCGCGCACGCTTTTCGCGTACACGTTGTAGGTGAGGCTCCGCGCGAGCTGCGGCGACTCCGTCGATCCGGCGTGCCCCTTGAGGTAGTCGTCGGGAAACACCTCGTCCTTCTCGGTCCATTGGACGTTGGCCTTGTCCACCTCGAGGTGGTCGGTCAGGTCCCACTCGGGCGTCTCGCACGATGCGTCGCCCCAGATGCCGCCGTTCAGGATGAACTGCACCGGCACGCGCTTCTCGACCGCGAAGCGCATGACGTTGGTCAGGGTGTCCTCCGCGACCGCGTGCGTGCCGCACTTCGCCGCCTTGATGTCGAAGTCGGGGTCGAACGTCCAGTCGGACTTGCTGCCCCGCGTCGTGCGCATGTACAGGATCGGCACCGCCATGCCGACTTTCTGCGTCCGAGAGCGATAGTCCGAATATTGCGACTCGACTTCGTGCGCGCCGCCGATGCCGACGCCCGAGGTCATCATCAGGAAGTAGAACGGCTGGCGCGCGAGCGCAGGGCGCTCGTCGAGCAGCGCCTTCCATTGGGTCATCGCGGCGGGCGGGATCAGGCTGCGGCGCGCGAGCACCGTCTCGCGGCCGCTCTTCGCGATCGCGACGACGGTGACGTCGTGACGCATCGGCGACAGGTCCGCGAAGTCGCCTTCGAACGTGAAGCCTCCGTTCGGGTTGTCGGGAAAGTCCGGCTTCACCTTCGCGACGTCCTCGCGCGCGGTACCGTAGCGCGCCTCGAAGACGCGGTCGTCGACGCGCACCTCGACGCGCGCGATACCCCCCTTCGCGAGCGCCCAGCCGTTCATCGCGATCTTGGTGCCGACAATGCTCTCGGCGGCAGGCTCGTCGAGCCAACCTTCGGGGAGCGGAGCCGCCGGCAGCGGCGCGATCGGGGCGAGCGCGTCGGTGACCGGCGTCGCCGGAGCGGGTGCGGTCGCGGGCGCCGTCGCGGCGGGTGGCCCGCTCGGCGACATCTGGCCGACGCGGCCGTACTTGTGGATCGCGTAGAACTCGACGCCGGCGAGCGCGACGATCGCGCCGAGGATGCCGACGAGCCACATCGGCACGCGACCGCGCTGGCGGAGGGGACTCGGGATCACGGCTCGCCGCGGCCGACGGCGCGAAGCGTCGGCTCTACTTGAAATAGACGTACGAGCCCTGCGGAACCTTGCCCTCGTCCATCTCGCCGCGCTCGGAAAGCTCGCGCGGCGTCTTGTCCCACCAGATCGCGCGCCCCTTCTTCTGCTCGGCGACGACCTCGGGCTTGTTCGCGATCACGTCGCGGATGAACTGCGTGTGCTCGGAAACGTAGTGGCGGGACGGCAGCATGCCCATGGTAGGCGTCGGTCGGTGGCTAGCGAGGCGCCATCTTACCCGTCGAGCTTGCCGCTGACGATCCGGTAGCAATACAGGCGGCACTCGATCGCGCCGTTCCACAGCGGAATGCGGCGATCGGCCTTGAGGCCGAATTTTTTCGGGAGGTCCGGATCGCCCGAGAACAGGCACGCGGTCCAGCCTGCGAATCGTGCCTTCAATGCGTCGCCAAGCTTGGGATACATCTCCGCGACGCGCGCCTTGTCCTCGAGCCGGATGCCGTAAGGGGGATTCGCGACAAGCGCGCCCGACGATGCGGGCGCGGCGCGCGCGAGCGCGTCGGCCTGTTCGATCGCCAGGAAGTTTTCGACCTGCGCGAGCGCGGCGTTCTGACGTGTCTTCGCGACGGCGGCGGAAAGCCGATCGCTCGCGAACAGCAACGGCGCGGCGGGCGGCGGCTTGACGCGATCGCGCGCGCGCTGCTTCAGGCGCTGCCACGTCGGTCCGTCGAACCAGGCGAGCTTCTGGAAGCCGAACGTGCGCGACAGTCCCGGTGCGCGATCGGCGGCGATGAGCGCGGCCTCGATCGCAATCGTGCCACTACCGCACATCGGGTCGAGGAAAGCCACGCCCGGCTGCCAGCCCGAAAGCGCGAGGATCCCCGCCGCGAGGTTCTCGCGCAGTGGCGCCTCCTCGGTGTCGCGCCGCCAACCGCGCTTGAACAACGGCTCGCCGGAGGTGTCGAGGTAGAACGTCGCCTCGCGCGCGGTCAGGTAGGCATTGATGCGCACATCGGGCGCGCGCTTGTCGACCGACGGCCGCTTGCCTTGCGCGTCGCGAAAGCAATCGGCAACAGCGTCCTTGATCGTCAGCGTGGCGAACTCGAGGCTCTTGAGCGGCGAGCGCGTCGCCGCGACGTCGACGCGAATCTTGCGGTCGACGTGGAAATGCGTCGTCCAGTCGATCGCGCGAGCGAGCGCGTGGAGCTCGCGCTCGTCGCGGTACGAGCCGCCGCCGACACGCCACAGCACGCGGCTGGCGAGGCGCGACTCGAGATTGGCGCGGTACGCGATGTCGAGCGGACCTTCGAAGCCGACACCGCCGTCGACCGGTGCGATCGCCGAAGCCTCGATGCGCTTCAGCTCGTCGCCGAGCGCCGCCTCCAGGCCCCGCGGGCACGGCGCGAAGAAGCGCTCCATGCTTCTAGAAGGGCTTCATGACGGCGAGAAGGACGACGGCGATCAGGATCGGCAGCGCCGGGATCTCGTTGAGCCAGCGGTAGAAGACGTGGCCGTGGCCATTGCGGTCCGCGGCGAAATCGGCGACGAGCTTGCCGAGGTAGAAATGGAACGCCAGCAACAGCGCTACCAGCGCGACCTTCGCATGCAGCCAGCCGCCGGTGATCCCGTAGCCGAGCCACAGCCAGAGCCCGAACGCGATCGTCAGCACGGCCGCCGGCGTCATGATGCCGCGGTAGAGCTTGCGCTCCATCACCTTGAAGCGCTCGATGCCGACGCGGTCGTCGGGCGTGCATTGCGCGTGATAGACGAACAGGCGCGGCAGGTAGAACAGCCCGGCGAACCACGTCACCATGAAGACGATGTGGAGCGACTTGACGATCAGCATGGCTGCCGCGCCTACTTCAGGAGGCGTCGGCGCGTAAGCACCAGCGCGACGTAGTAAGCGACGAGCGCATAGGCGACGAGGACCGCCAGGTGCAGCAGGATGTTCTCCGGCACGCGCGCGAGCATCAGCGGCCGCGCGACGTCGATCGCGTGCTTGAGCGGCAGCACGTTCGAGATCGCCGCGAGCCACGCGGGCATCTGCTCGACCGGGAAATACACGCCCGAGAGCAGCAGCATCGGCGTGATCACCAGCGTGAAGAAGTAGGTGAAGAAGTCGTAGCCGGGCGCCTGCGCATTCATGACGATCCCGAACGCGCCGAACACCAGGCCCACGAGGAACCCGAGCGGGAG
>Ga0207648_10003879_pt1 | contig 15603 bp, 17 predicted proteins | sample KBSMisM32_FD_184310 | JGI IMG/M metagenome (GOLD analysis project Ga0207648, IMG submission 184310) | Miscanthus rhizosphere microbial communities from Kellogg Biological Station, Michigan, USA - KBS Miscanthus M3-2 (SPAdes) (version 2) | ecosystem: Host-associated > Plants > Roots >...
CGCAGTGCGCCGACTCGGTCTCCGTGAGGCGCACAGCAAGCTGAGTGCGGCCGTCGGCCGCTCCGATCAACTCGACCGACAGGAGAGAGCGAGCGCAGCGAGCGAACGATGGAGGTCGAACATCACAAGTGACTCGTGCGGGTGCGCACCGGGGTGATCTGGAGGATGACGCGCTCGCTCTGGATCGTGCCGCTGTAGTCGGCGGCGGTGTACTTCTGCGACAGCGCATCGATGTGCGCCCGCGCCTCGGGTCCGCGCACCTCACCGGTGACCTTGCCACGGACCTCGGCGTACTGGTACGGATCGGAACCCCAGATCGTCACCGTCACGTTCGGATCGCTGGTGACGGCCTTGTACTTCAGGCGATGCACTTCGGTGTTGATGAGCACGTGCTCGTCGTCCGCGTCGACCCACATCACATGAGTGCCAATCGCACCGTCCGGCAGATGGAAGGAAATCGAGCCGAAGTTCTTGTCGCGGGCGAAGTCACGGATCACCGGGTCGAGCATGCGGCCACCATACGTGCTTCGATTGTGAGATGCGCCAACTGAATGTGCTCGGCGAGGAGCTGCAGCTGTGCTCGCTCGACCCCCTGACGGGCTACTACCGAACGGGTTGCTGCGAGAACCGCGGCGACGATCCCGGCCTGCACGTCGTCTGTGTCGTGGTGACCGACGAGTTCCTGGCGTTCTCCGCCACAGTCGGCAACGACCTGTCGACGCCGATGCCGCAGCACGGCTTCGCCGGCCTGGTCGAAGGAGACCAGTGGTGCCTGTGTGCGGCGCGCTGGCAGGAGGCGTTCGAGGCGGGCGTGCCGCCGATGGTCCGGCTGGCCGCCACTCACGTGTCAGCGCTGGAGTACTCCAGCCTCGCCGATCTCCGGTCTCACGCCATCGACGCGTGACACCACTCGGCGTCACGGGTCAGCACGTCGCCGTCGAGGGTGATTGCGAGGGCTCGATAGCCGTCGAACCGGGACACCCAATCCAGGCCGTCGAGACCCATCACGAACGCTGTCGTGGCGAATGCGTCGGCCCACGTGAGGTGCGGCCCGACGACGGTCATCGATGCGAGATCACAGGCGGTGTTACCGGTGCGGCCGTCCCAGAGGTGGAGGCCGCGGGCGGCAGTACCGGATGTGGCGACGGCCTCGCCGCGCACCTCGACCATCGCCCGGCACGCCAGCGAATCGTTGGGGTCGGCGATCCCGACGCACCATGGTGAGCCGTCCGCGCGGCTACCGCGAGTTTGGATGTCGCCGCCGACGCTGAGGTACCAGTGCTGCAACCCGGCGCGATCGAGGTGCTGCGCGGCCAGTTCCGCCGCCCAGCCCTTCACGAATCCGGCGGGATCGAGCAAGGTGTCACCGGGCCGGCGCGCCCGAAAGGCTCCGTGACTGACGTGCTCCAGCCACGTGCAGGCGTCGAGCACTTCGATCACCTCCGGGCCGGCGTCGAGCACGTGCAGTTGCCCGGCGTTGATCCGGCTGATGGCACTCGAGTCACGAAAAGTCGAGAACAGGTCCTCCAGCCGGTCGAGCTCGGCCCACATTGCTTCGATCGCTGTCTCGACGACAGCGGCGTCCACGTGGTCGTGCACGTGCACACTCGCCATCGTGCCCATCACGCCATGTGTGCGGACGACGGGGACAGCGACGAGGGTGTTCATCCGCCGGCACCGTCGAGGATTGCCTGCAGGGAGCGCACATACCCGGTCGAAGTGACGGTGGCACCACTGACGCCGTTGATGTTCGCACTCTGTGCCTTCATCACTTGCCTGTGCAGGATCGGAAGCGCGTTGTTGTTGATCGCCACCGAGCGGCGGTGGGAGTTGGGCGACTGGATCGCGTCGACGTCGCAGATCTGTCCGCTCGACGACACCACCGCTTCCACCTGTACGGGACCCCAACGCGTATTTTCCGTGGGGCCATCGATCGTCTTGCCCTCGCACGTCGTCGCGGCCGCGGGCTGCTTGGCCGCCGGCAACGTGGTCGACGAGACCGCCGGTGGCACGATCGATGGGGATGGGGACGGCACGGGCACCGCCGGCGCGACCGTCGGAGCGGGTGTCGCCGTGGGCGTCGGAATCGGTGTGGCGCCGGCAGCCGTGTCGGGCGCCGCGTCGGGGCTCGCCGCGCTGTCGCCGCGTCCATCGACCGCCGATCCATTCGGCGGTCGGTCGAGGACCACCACCAATCCCGCGGCGGACGCGGTGAGGGCGATCGCCGGCAGCAATCGTTTGCCGAGCGAGGCAGCGGGGTGATGGTCGGTCATCGGGTCACCACCACGGCTGCTCGAAGTGGATGTCTTCGGCGGCGACGCCTGCTTCTCGCAATCCGGCGCGTCCTGCCCACAGCAACCGCTCCGGGCCGCACAGAAACGCGACACGGTCGGTGAGATCGGGTATCGCTTTCGCCAGGACCTTGCCGGAGAACGGATCCTTGACCGCGAGCGTCGCGGTCGGGCCGACGAGTGTCATCAACTCGCCACCGAGATCGCGAGCCATGCCGCGCAACTCGTTGACGTAGATCAGGTCGTCGCTACGGCTGGCGCGGTACAACACGACGGGTTGGTGACGTCGGTCGAGCCGTTCGAGCATCGCCTTCACGGGAGTCACCCCGACCCCGCCGACGATGAACAGCACCTTCCTGTTCTCGAGTGCACGCGGGGTGCAGGCACCGAACGGACCCTCGACGATCATCCGCGTGCCCCGCGGCAGCCGGCTGATCGATGCGCTCCCATCGCCGAGCGTCTTCACCGAGATGGTCAGGCCGCCAGTCGTCGGCGCCGCCGACAGCGAGAACGGATGAGCTTCCCACCACAGTCCCCTGACCATCGGCCGCACGATCACGAACTGCCCGGCATCGCCCGCCATCTTGTGCAGATTGCCGCCGGCGAGGCGGATCTCGGTGGTGTTGTCGTTGATGCGACGGGTTTCGGCGATGTGGAAGGGATGCAGCGTCGCGGCGATGAGTCGACCCCACCGCCCACGGATCAACATGATCGCGATGCCGACGTGGAGGGCGATCCACAGCCACCGCGAGAACTTGTCGTCGGCGAACAGCTCGCCCCAGACGATCTCGTGGGCGAACGCCATCGCGAAGCCGGCGTACGCGGTGAGGTGGATGAAGTACCACGTCTCGTACGCCATCTGTCGACGGATGCTGCGCAGTGAGGTGATCGTGACCACGCCGATGATGAGCGAACCGACGAACGCCAGCGCCATGTACCTCTCGCGGCCGGTGAGGTCGATGATCGCCGCGCCGAACCCGCTGTCGAGTCCCCACGCGAACACTCCGGCGACGACGTGACAGGCGACGAGAACGGCCATCGTCTCGCCGAGGATGCGGTGCCAGATGAACACCCGGTCGAGGCCGTAACGGGCCTCGATCGCGTGAGGTCTCGAGACCAGCGCGAGACCTCCCAACCCGGCGAACGACGCCGAGATCCCGGTCAGTTGAGTGAGACTCGTGGCCGCCGGCACCGCACCGTCGAAGAGTGCGCCGAGGCCACCGTGAGTGAGCCACACCGTGAGGACGACACCGAACGCAGCGGAGAAGAACGACAACAGGTGGTTGTCGCTGAGGATCGTGTAGCGATGTCGGGGCAACGGTTGCCCGCTCGACCGCCGCGGGGCCGCGATTCGCTCCGTCGTCTCCGTGACCATTCGTATCAGTGTTGCCGACCTATTACAGGCCCTGACCAAATCGCAGTAAGAGTTCAGTAAAAACTGTCGAGTTGGTTCATCCCCTGCCGGGACCGGCCTCGTGCTGGCCCAGCAGATCTGCGGCAAGTATTTGCTCGTCGACGGCCCGTTGTCCCAGGTAGCACGTCCAATGCAGCCCATCGGCCGACTGCCCGCGACATCCGCCGGCGATGTTCAGATCAGCATCGACGAACAGTTGTGCGGAGTTGGTGTAGTCGTCCAGAACTTCCTGCGTCGGGGCCGAGGCGAGGGTGCACTGGAACACGATGTCGTCGGTGGATGTGCATGACGGGTTCGTCCCTTGGAAGATCATCGATCCACCCGGCAGGCCGCGGCTGACCTCGTCGGTCGACATTGTCGATACCGCCGCCGCAGCAGCGCCACCGATGCCCAATACGGCAACGGCGCCGATGACGACAACTCGCCGCGAGCGCTTCCGGGCGCGCGATGGCTTGCTTGAAACGAGCATTGGATCCTCCTCGATCACGTTGCTGTGGTCGGGTGATACATGCCGCGCAACGCGCGAACTGTTTCGGCCCGCGGCAAGGTCGTTCGCGACGGCGCGCTCCAGCACGTCGCCGAGCGACCTCAAGTCATCGTTCATCATTCGCTCCCTCGCTCGTGATCAGGTCACCGCGCAGCTCCGCCAACGCCCGTGACACCCTGATGCGCGCCGCGAGCGGCGAACATCCCAATGCGTGGCCGATCTCGTCGTAAGTGCTCCCGTTGACGACACGAAGTTCGACGGCGTGCCTCGAGGGTGCGGGTAGCGCGGCGAGCGCGTCTTCGAGATCCGCGTCGCCGTGTATCGAGTCGATGGCAGCCGCGGCGACGGGATCGGGCTGCGGGCGATCCGCCAGCATGCCGAGTCGTTCGCGCGACCGGGTGACGACAGCGTCGTGACGTAACCAATGTGACAGCACGTTCCTGGCGATGCCGAACAGCCACGGCCCGGCGTTGCCGTCGCCAGGGTCGCAGAACCGCGCGCGACTGAGCCAACTGCTGGCAAAAGTCTCGGCGGTCAGGTCGAGCGCGGTGTGATGATCCGCACCGCGGCGCGAGAAGTAACGCAGGATCGCTTCGGCGTAGCGGTCGTAGAACAACCGAAAAGCGTGCGCGTCGTGCTCGGCCTCGACGAGCAACGCGGCATCCGTCGGCACGCCGCGATCAGACATGCCCTCGGACCCAGGCACCGACGAGTGCTCCATCCCCACCAAATGCCGCAAGCGACCCCGAATGTTTCACCGGGGGTTCCGGCTAGCTGAACAGCTTCTTGGCGATCACCATGCGCTGGATCTGGTTGGTGCCCTCGTAGATCTGGGTGATCTTGGCGTCGCGCATCATCCGTTCGACGGGGAAGTCGGTCGTGTAGCCGTAGCCGCCGAGGAACTGCACGCAGTCGGTCGTCACCTGCATGGCCACGTCACTGGCGAAGCACTTGGCCATCGCCCCGGCCATGCCCAATTCGCCGGTGGGATCGTTGTCGTCGACCATCGAACACGCCCGGTAGACCATCGTCCGCGCGGCCTCGATGCGCATCGCGCAATCTGCGGCCATCCACTGCAAACCCTGGTTCTCCGACAACGGGCGGCCGAACGTGCGCCGCTCCTTCATGTACCCGACGGCGAAGTCGAGCGCGCCCTGGGCGATGCCGACCGCCTGTGCGCCGATCGTCGGCCGTGACCGATCGAGCGTGTGCATCGCGATCGTGAAGCCCTGTCCGACCTCACCGAGCCGATAGGCATCAGGGACGCGGCAGTCGGCGAACCGGACGACTCCCGTGGGCGATCCCTTGATGCCCAACTTGTGCTCGAGCTTGTCGACGTGCACGCCCCACTCCGCCTTGGCGAGAAAGCATGTGATGCCCTTGTGGCGATCCTCGGAGGTGCGGGCGAAGACCGTGTACAGATCGCTGGCGCCGGCATTGGTGATCCACACCTTGGTGCCGTTGACGACCCAGTCGTCGCCGTCGCGCACGGCCCGCGTCTTCATCGACGCGACATCGCTGCCCGCATCCGCTTCGCTGAGGCAGTAGCTCGCCTGGCTGCTGCCATCGCACACTCTCGGCAGCACCTCGGCCTTCAGGGCATCCGAACCGAAGTTGATCACCGGCAGCATTCCGAGCTTGCTGATGAGCAGCATGAGACTGGTCGATGCGCACGCCCGGGCGATCTCTTCCACCGCGATGGCCTGCGTGACGACCGAGGCGCCCTGCCCACCGAACTCCTCCGGATACTGCAGCGACGTGAGGTCGGCGGCGACCAGCGCCTTGAATGCCTCCCAGTCGTACTCGGCTTTCTCGTCGGTGGCCGCGGCGCGCGGCGCAATTTTTTCCTCGGCGAACTTGCGCACCACCGCCCGGAACTCTCGTTGCTCGTCCGTGAGAGTGATGGGCTGGCTCATCGTGACAACAACTCCTTCCACCGCCCCGGATAGGCCGCGGCCACTTGAGCGGGTGTCATCCGCAAGGTCGCTTCCGGCACCATGTCGGCCAGAACCCGGGCCTCGTCGTAGTGGTGCAACGTGTTGCTGACGCCCTCGAACAGTCGCAGCCGGTCGGCCTTCAACTCGGCAGGCGGATTGTTGTCGAGGAAGCCCCAGATGGTGAACGCGATCGTCAGGTCGTGGACGACGGGGGCGCGGCTGAACATCGATGCCCGCCGCAAGGCGATGCCGAGGCAACCCTGGATCGCATCGGCGGCACGTTCGCCGGGCTGCAACTGCAGCCGGTCGCGGAAGCCGTTGGCGATCTTCAGCGCGAACCCCTGGTCGGGCCCTTGGTAGCCGAGCCGCGAACCCTCGGGCTGGAAGCCGGTGAGGTCGGCGGGGCGATTCGGCTTCCACGAACCCGGCACCACGTCGGGCGAGCCGTACACCCTCGTGTCATCGACGGGTGAGACGGGGGCGAACTTCGGCGCGGCCATGCCACTTTCTACCCCCCGGACGCCCGTCCTGTCACACCTCTATGTGTGCAGAAGGCCGTAGACGAGGCTTTCCTCGAGGGCCCGCCACGACGCCTCGATGATGTTGGGGCTGACCCCGATCGTGGTCCAGATGCGATCACCGTTGGTCGCGTCGATCAACACGCGCGTGATCGCGCCCGTTGCCGTCGCGCCGTCGAGGATGCGCACCTTGAAGTCGGTCAGGTGAACCTTCGACAGCTGCGGATACGAACCGCCGACCGCCGCGCGCATCGCCGAGTCGATGGCGTTGACCGGGCCGTTGCCCTCCGACGTGTGGACGTGACGCTGATCTCCGACCCACACCTTCACCGTGGCCTCGGTGGTGAAGTCGCCCGTCGACACCTCGTCGGTGATCACGCGCATGCTCTCGACGCGGAAGAAGTCTTGCTGCCATCCGGCTGCGCGCCGCATCAACAGTTCGAGCGATGCGTCGGCCGCTTCGAAGTGGTAGCCCTCGTGCTCGAGCCGCTTGAGGTCGTCGATGACCTGGTTGACCGCCGGCCCGTCCATCGGCAGGCCGAGCTCGGCCGCCTTCATCTGGATCGTGGCACGCCCGGCCATCTCGCTGACGACGAACCGGGTGCCGTTGCCGACGAGTTCGGGGTCGACGTGCTCGTAGGCGTCCTTGGCGCGGGCGATCGCGCTGACGTGCAATCCGGCCTTGTGAGCGAAGGCCGACGCGCCGACGTACGGCGCCTGCGGATTGAGCGGACGGTTGAGCACCTCGGCGACGTGGTGGCTGACGGCCGTCAGCCGTTCGATGCGACCCTCGGGCAGACATGGCATGCCCAACTTCAACTGCAGGTTGGGGATCACCGTCGTGAGGTTGCAGTTGCCCGTTCGCTCGCCGAGCCCGTTGAGCGTTCCCTGCACGTGCCGGGCCCCGGCCTTGACCGCTGCCATCGAGTTGGCCACCGCACAGCCCGTGTCGTCGTGGCAGTGGATGCCGATGATCACGTCGTTGCCGACGTGGCGGTGCACGTCGGTGACGATCGACTCGACCTCGTGCGGCAGCGAACCGCCGTTGGTGTCGCACAACACGAGGTGACTCGCTCCTTTCACCACAGCGGCTTCCAACGCTCGAAGTGCGAACTCGGGATTGCGTTTGTAGCCGTCGAAGAAGTGCTCCATGTCGACCATCACCTGCCGGCCGTTGCCGGCCAAGAACTCGACGGAGTCGGCGATCATCGCTTCGCCTTCGTCGAGCGTCGTCTGCAACGCGTTGAGCACGTGGTAGTCCCAGCTCTTGGCGACGATGCACACCGTGCTGGTGTTGGCTTCGAGCAGGTTGCGCAACGTGGCGTCGTCGTCGACCTTGCCCTTCGGCCGCCGAGTCGAACCGAACGCGACCATCGTCGACGACGTCAGCTGCAACTCGGTCGCGGCGCGGGCGAAGAACTCGATGTCCTTCGGGTTGGCACCCGGCCATCCGCCCTCGATGAAGTGCACGCCCAGATAGTCGAGCTGCTCGGCGATGCGCAGCTTGTCGTCGACGGTGGCCGACACGCCTTCCACTTGCAGGCCGTCGCGCAGCGTCGTGTCGAAGACCTCGACCGATGTTCGAGCGCCGGAGAACCCGCCGGATTCGTTGCTCATTGTGATCCCTTCGTGTGAACCAAGTCCCTGGAAATGAAAGAGCCGCCCGTGTGGGCGGCTCGGAGCGCACATCGGCAGATGCCGAGGTGCGCTACTGAATGATGATGATCGTGGCGACGAGGCGAGTGATCACGTCGGCCATTCAAGTCGGTTTTCGGTCACACGTCAACGTGAACTCTGTGCAAAACCTGTGTGCAAAAGGTGGACAGCAGAAAAACTTCTGGGGATTGTCAAGAAAGTCTGCGGATAACCCTGTGACTTGAAAAATACCCCTTGACCTGCGATGTTGCCGTAGTGCAAGCTATCCGAGTACCGGAAAGCGCATGCCAAACGGGACTCGAGGAACGGTGCCGAACACCGTGGCAGCCAGCAATGGCGGTCACAAGGAGCGGAGGGCCAACCGAGTTCACGAGGTGGAAGCGGGTTCGGGAGGGGAATGATCCATCCTGCCAGGAGGCTTTCGGGCCGAGTGGTGGGGCCGGGGAGGAACGAACTGGGCAACCAGGTCGCTATGAACCGGTTCAGCGAGGGAAGCGAGCCGGGTAACCGGGGTTGCGGAACGAGCAGCTGGGTCGGTTGGAACCGGTTCGCCGGGGAAGACCGGATCAGTGGTTGGGGATCGAGCCGGTTTCGGCCGGGGAGAGAACCGACAAAGGGAATCGCCCGCCAGCGCTTGCGCTGACGGGCGATGACATTGAGTCGAGCTACAGGCTAACGCCAGCAGGTCGACCAGTGGTGGATCATGAACCAAAAGGAGTCGCCCCGGGCGGCGCGCTGGTTTCGGCTAGCAGCGCAGCCCGGGGTGCTTCGCTTTTCCGGCGAGCTCCCGACAGCCCACCGATTACCGTGCCACGCCATGAGCGATCAGCCGGCCCCGCCCGTCCGCGAGCTGCCCTCCGGGTACCAGGACCAACTCGATCTGGGCTACGCGCTCGGCTCGGTGATGACGTTCGCCCAGCGACCGCTGTTGACGTCGCCCGAGCAACTCGACGCCTGGCAACCCGACGTGGCCGTCGTCGGCGCACCGTTCGATCTCGGCACCACCAACAGACCGGGCGCCCGCTTCGGGCCACGAGCGCTGCGCTGCAACGCCTACGAGTCGGGCGGTTACCACCTCAGTTACGGCTTGGAGATCTTCGACCACGTCGAAGTCGTCGACTACGGCGATGCCCACTGCCCGCACGGCCGGGTCGACGCAAGTCTCGAGAACATCAAAGGCCGCGTGCACGAGGTGGCCAGCCGAAGGATCATCCCGTTCACGATGGGTGGCGACCACACCATCACGTGGCCGGCAGCGACCGCTGTCGCCGATGTGTACGGCTACGGCAACGTCGGAATGGTCCACTTCGACGCCCACGCCGACACCGCCGACATCCTCGACGGCAACCTGGCCAGCCATGGCACTCCGATGCGCCGTCTGATCGAAAGTGGCGCGATCCCCGGCCGTAACTTCATCCAGATCGGGCTGCGCAGCTACTGGCCGCCTCAGGACGTGTGGGAGTGGATGGCTGCGCAAGGCATGCGCTGGCACCTGATGGACGAGATCTGGGAACGCGGCTTCCAGGCCGTGATGGCCGATGCCGTCCGTGAGGCGCTGGATGGGCCAGACCTCCTCTACATCTCCATCGACATCGACTCGCTGGACCCGGCGTACGCGCCGGGCACCGGTACGCCCGAACCGGGCGGCCTGGTCGCCGCAGATCTCATGCGGATGGTTCGCAAGCTCGCCTACGAGCACACCGTCGTCGGCATGGACGTGGTCGAGGTCGCGCCCGCCTACGACCACGCCGATTGCACGGTCAACGTCGCCAACCGGCTGTTCATGGAATGCCTTGCCGGCCTCGCCGCCAAGCGGCGCGACGCCGCCGGTCTGGCACCGGGGCTACCTTCGCGCCCATGACACGACCGATCGGAGAACGGCCGGGAATGGCCGCCTACGGCACCGACACACCGGATTGGGAAGCACTGCCGTGGGAGTGGGCGGCCGAACGGCTCATACCGAACCGTAACTATTGGGTCGTCACCGTCTCGGCCGCCGGCGCGCCGCACTCGCTGCCGGTGTGGGGAGTGTGGGACGACGACGATCTTCAGTTCATGTTCTCCTGCGCGTTCGCGTCGCGAAAGGCCCGCAACATCGCCGCCAACCCACGCGTCGTGTTCACGGCGGCCGACACGGTCGAGTGCATCTCGATCGAGGGCACGGCCGCACCCATCACCGACCCGGAGCGCGTCAAGACCTGGGTCGATCGCTACGTCGCCAAGTACGGCGGCGAGCAGCCGGGGCTTGCCGAGTTCCTCCCGCAGAACGCGATGTTCGAGGTCACCCCGAAGGTCGCCTTCGCGGTCATCGAACGCGAGGCCGAGTTCGCCACGCGAGCAACGCGCTGGCGTTTCAGCTAGCGAGTTCGCACCAGTCCTTGTACTGGTCCTCTTCGCCGCGGACGGCGCGGGCGTAGACCTCGGCGATGGCCTTCGTCATCGGGCCGGGGCAGGGGATGTTGCGGTCGTCGATCGACTTCACCGAACTGATCTCCGCGGCGGTACCGCAGACGAAGACCTCGTCGGCCACGTACAGGTCGCTGCGCGTCAGGTTGTCGACGCGGATGTCGAACCCGAGGTTGCGAGCGATCGTCATCACTGAGCTCTGGGTGATCCCCTCCAGCGCGCCGGCAGTGAGCGGCGGCGTGAGGATGATGCCGTTGCGTGCCGCGAAGATGTTCTCGCCGGTGCACTCGGCGATCAAACCGTTGGGAGCCAACATGATCGCCTCGTCGTAGCCGGCCTTCAACGCCTCGACCTTGGCGAGCGACGAGTTGACGTAGTTGCCGGTCGTCTTGGCTGCCGGCGGCATCGTGTTGTGGTCGTGGCGCGTCCACGACGAGACCTTCATCCGCACCCCGTGATCGAGTGCGTCCTCGCCGAGGAACGGCGCCCACGGCCAACAGGCGATCGCCACGTCGACGCTGCACGGCAACGTGTTGAGACCCATCTCGCCATACCCGTAGTAGGCGATGGGACGCACGTAGCAACCCGGCAGCTCCGTCGAAGCGACGGTCGCCTTGGTGGCGGCGACGATCTCGGCCACCGTGTATGGGATCTCCATCCCCATGATCTGGGCGCTGCGGAACAGGCGCTCGATGTGCTCGGTGAGACGGAAGACGGCGGGTCCCTGCGACGTCGGGTACGCACGGATGCCCTCGAACACACCGGTGCCGTAGTGCAACGTGTGGGTGAGGATGTGGATCTGAGCCTTGTCCCAGTCGACAAGCTCTCCGTTCATCCAGATCTTGGGGGTGGTTTGAATAGGCATTGCTGGCTCCCGCTGTGCAGATGCGGCCGTGCGACGGCCGGCGAAGGGTACGACTAGCCTGCCACGGCCGCGGCGATTTGTGAACCGATCTCGCTGGTGCTGCCGGTACCAGTGTGGGCAGCGCATGCCGCACGCACCCGTGTTGCCGCATCAGTTTCGCCGAGGAAGTCGAGCATCAGGGCAGCGCTGAGGATCGCCGCGATGGGGTTGGCCTTACCAGTGCCGACGATGTCGGGCGCCGACCCGTGCACCGGTTCGAACATCGACGGACCGGTGCGCGCCGGGTTGAGGTTTGCCGACGACGCCAGGCCGATTCCACCGCTGACCGCTCCACCGAGGTCGGTGAGGATGTCGCCGAAGAGGTTGTCGGTGACGATCACGTCGTAGCGATGCGGGTCCTGCACGAAGTAGATGCACGCCGCGTCGACGTGGTTGTACGCCGTGCCCACCTGCGGGTAGTCGGCTGCCACCGCGTCGAACGCCCGCTGCCACAGGTCACCCGAGAAGGTCAACACGTTCGTCTTGTGCACGAGGGTCACGTGTCGACGCCCGTCGCGTTGCACCGCCAACTCGAAGGCGAAGCGGATCGCCCGCTCGGCACCCATCCGGGTGTTGACGGATCCCTGCGTGGCGACTTCGTTCGGTGTGCCCTTGCGCAGCACTCCCCCTTCACCCACATACGGACCTTCGGTGTTCTCGCGGATCACCACGAAGTCGTGCGGTTCGGTGTGACCTGGCGCGGTCCCGACGAACGGCCGCTGGTTGACGTAGAGGTCGAGATCGAAGCGCATCTTCAACAGCAGGCCGCGCTCGATCACGCCCGGCGGCACGTCGGGCGTGCCGACGGCGCCGAGCAGGATCGCGTCGAATCCGCGCAATTGGTCGAGTGTCGAATCCGACAGGATCTCTCCGTCGCGCAGATATCGCGCCCCGCCGAGGTCGAACGATGTCGTGTCGACAGCCACCCCGGCCGCACAGATCACCTTCAATGCTTCTGCCGTGACCTCAGGGCCGATGCCGTCGCCGCCGATCACCGCAATTCGATAAGCCATGCCCCGAGATGTTACGCGGCGATAGCGTTTTCGCCCTATGACGACTCAGCTGTCCCGCTCGGCGTACGAACGACTGCAGGCGGAGTTCCAAGATCTCACGACGAGGGGACGGATCGAGGTTGCGCAGAAGATCGAAGCGGCGCGCCTGCTCGGCGATCTCAGCGAGAACGGCGACTACCACGCGGCGAAGGACGAGCAGGGTCACATGGAGGGTCGCATCCGCCAACTCGAGCACATCATCGAAACCGCGGAGATCATCGAGAGCTCCGACGAAGGCGTCGTGTCGGCCGGCAGCATCGTGACGATCGTGTATGAGGGCGACGACGACAACATGGCCGAGCGCTACCTGGTCGGACACATGGAGGAGAAGGTCGACAACCTCGACGTCATGAGCCCGCAATCCCCCCTCGGCGAGGCCCTCATCGGTTCATCGGCAGGAGACTGGGTCGAGTACGAAGCGCCCACTGGAAAGCTGCGTGTGCGCGTCGTCAAGGTGGAGACTGCCTAGTGGCATCGAACCAGGAGGACGCTTCGCCCGAGTTCCCTCCTGGCGCGTCGATGAACATCCCCGGCCGTGGCACGACCTTCGTTCGCAAGGTCGACGGCCCGGCCGGCGCACCGACCCTGCTGTTGTTGCACGGCTGGACGGCGACGGCGGATCTCAACTGGTTCCGCTGCTACAAGTCGTTGGCCGAGCAGTTCAACGTCGTCGCGCTCGATCATCGCGGTCATGGCAAAGGAATCCGCTCACGCAAGTTGTTCCGTTTGGAGGACTGCGCCGACGATGCCGTCGCCGTCTGCGACAACCTCGGCATCGACCACTTCATCCCGGTCGGGTACTCGATGGGCGGCCCCATCGCTCAACTGATCTGGCGTAGGCACCAGCCACGCACGGCAGGCATCGTGCTGTGCGCGACAGCGGCGTACTTCGCGACATCGCGTGAGGAGCGACTGGGTTTCCTCGGTCTCTCCGGCCTGGCCGCCATCGCCAGGCTCACGCCCGCTCAGGCCCGACAACGGCTGACCGAGCAGTTCTTCTTGCAACGCAAGGTCGCCGAATGGGATCAGTGGGCGGTCGACGAGATCTCGGCGCACGACTGGCGCGCCGTGCTCGAAGCCGGCAGGGCCATCGGCAACTTCTCGTCGCGTGAGTGGGTCGGCGAAATCGATGTACCGACGTCGGTGGTCATCACGATGCGCGATCGAGTCGTTCCGGTGCGGCGCCAGATCCGCCTCTTCGAGTCGATCCCCGACGCCGAGGCCTTCCGTGTCGACGGCGACCACGACGCGTGCGTGTCCAATCCGAAGTTGTTCGTGCCGACGCTGATCCGAGCCTGCAGATCGGTCGTCGAACGCGCCCGATGAAGAAGAGCGTCGTGTTCCTGGCCGCGGCCGCTGCAACCGCGGCGTTGGTGCTCGTCCGCCGCAACGTGCGCGGCCGGCGCAACCTCGACATCGCCACGCTCGGCCTGCAGGTCGGCGGTACCTACGCGTCGACCGCGGCGCGCAAGCTGTTCGCATCGACCGAGCGACGTGTGGAGCTCGATCGTGAACGCGAGTTGCGCACCGCGGATGCGATCACCGAGCGCCTCGGCAACATGAAGGGCGCGCTGATGAAGTTGGGGCAGATGGCCAGCTACGTCAGCGAGGGGCTTCCCGAGCCGATGCGGGCTGCGCTCGCCGAGCTGCAGTCCAACGCGCCGCCGATGAGTGCCGAACTCGCCGCCGGTGTCATCGAACGCGAGCTCGGGGCGCCTCCCGAAAAGGTGTTCGTGGAATGGGACCCCGTGCCCATCGCCTCGGCCAGCATCGGCCAGGTCCACCGGGCGATCGTCGTCGATCCGACGACGGGCACGGAGCGCGCCGTAGCCGTCAAGGTCCAGTACCCCGGTGTCGGCGAGGCGATCGAGGCCGACCTGCGCAACGCCGGCCTGCTCGGTTCGCTCCTGAAGCAGGGCTTCAGCGGACTCGACCCCGACGACATGGTTGCCGAGATCCGCGAGCGGCTGATCGACGAGCTCGACTACGAACTGGAGGCCGCGAACCAGCAGATGTTCGCCGACTACTACCGCGGCCACCCGTTCATCCACGTGCCCGATGTGATCGGCTCGCATTCCACAGCGCGGGTGTTGACGAGCGAGCTCGTCACCGGGGCGACCTGGAACGAGATGCTGGAGTGGTCGCAGGACGAGCGGAACCTCACCGGTGAATGCCTGTTCCGGTTCGTGTTCCGCAGCCTGTACGGCATGCACCGGTTCAACGGCGACCCGCATCCCGGCAACTACCTATTCCACGGCGGGGGTCGGATCACGTTCTTGGACTTCGGGTTGGTCAAGCACTTCACCGAGACCGAGATGGCCACCTTCATCGGAATGGTCAGGTCGGCGGCGTACGAGCACAACGTGCCGGCGTTCCGGCGGATCGTCGAAGAAGCCGGCATGCTGCGGCGCGGCGCACCCGCCGACGACGAGGCGATCGGCGAGTACTTCGGGCAGTTCTACGAGAGCGTGCGCGACGACAAGGTCGTCACGTGGTCGTCGGAGTACGCGAGCAGGATCGTTCGCCACACGTTCGACCGCTCGAGTCCGATCTCACAGTTCGCGACCGTGCCGCGAGCGTTCGTGTTCATCCAGCGGATCAACCTCGGCCTGTACGCGTTGCTCGGCGAGCTCCGCGCGACCGGCAACTACCGACGGATGGCCGAAGAGGTGTGGCCGTTCGTGCAGGGCCCTCCGAGCACGCCGATGGCCGAGGCCGAACAGCCGTGGCTCATGGAGCGACGCGGCCGTGACGGTGTGCGGTCCGGCTGACGGCCTGCTCGCGCAACCACCGCCGCAGCTCGCGACGGCCACTCGGCGAGACGGGTTCGCAGTCGATGTCGATGTCCCGCTCGAACAGACCCGCTCGCAACTCGGCGGTCGGCTCGGTGAGCATGCGCACACGATCGATCTGGACGTCGCCGAGCCGATTCAGAAGG
>Ga0207648_10003886_pt1 | contig 15593 bp, 12 predicted proteins | sample KBSMisM32_FD_184310 | JGI IMG/M metagenome (GOLD analysis project Ga0207648, IMG submission 184310) | Miscanthus rhizosphere microbial communities from Kellogg Biological Station, Michigan, USA - KBS Miscanthus M3-2 (SPAdes) (version 2) | ecosystem: Host-associated > Plants > Roots >...
GCGTGCGCACGGGAGCGTCGATCCCCCGGGTCTTGATGCGTAGGGCCTCGACCGCCCCCTCCGCGACGGCGCGCAGCACGCGCCAGCGGAGCAGGCCCCATCGGCTCCCGCCCTTCGGCGTGCGCAGGCCGATGTTGTCCGCGACGGTGGCCGTGAAGACGAGGCCGAGGCCGCGCCGGTCCTCGGGGACGAGCCCCAGGCCGGCCGCGATGGCGCCCGCGACGTCGCGCACTCCGCGCCAGCCGTCGGGCCCACGCACCTCGACCGTGCCCGCGTCGCGTGCGTCGGCGCCGAAGATCGTGCGCAGGGCGCGTGAACGCCCCGATCCCATCAATCCGGCGAGGCCCACGACCTCCCCCTCCCGTACCTCGAGCGTGATGGCGTGCAGGCGTCCCTTCCGCGCGAGGTCGCGCACGCGCAGCTGCGGCTCCGTACCCGCGGGTGGCGGCCCCGCCCGGAGGTCTGCGGCCAGCTCACGTCCGGACATGGCGTGGATGAGGGCTTCGTTGCTCATGGCGGCCATGGGCGCCGTGGCCACCACGCGCCCGTCGCGGAGCACGGTCACGCGGTCCGCGATCGCGCGCACCTCCTCCAGGCGGTGCGAGATGTAGACGAGCGCGGTGCCGCGCTCGCGCAGGGCGCGCAAGCTCGCCAGGAGCGCCTCCACCTCGCCCAGGGACAGGGACGACGTCGGCTCGTCGAGGATGATGAGCCGCGCCCCGAAGTGGAGGGCGCGGGCGATGGCCACGAGCTGGCGCTGGGCGACTCCGATGGCGCCGATCGGCGCCTCGAGGGGCACGGCCACTCCCAGCCGGTCCAGGGCGGCCCGCGCGGCCGCGCGCATGGCGCCGGCGTCGACGAGCCGCAGCGGTCCCGCGCGATGCGGAAGCCGGCCCAGCGCGATGTTCTCGGCCACGCCGAGGCTGGCCACGAGCTGCGGCTCCTGGTGCACGGCGCTCACGCCGAGGGCCTGGGCCGCGCGCACGTCGGGCAGCACGACCTCCCGTCCTTCCCAGCGGATCGTGCCCGCGTCGGGCGCGAGCGCGCCGGAGAGGACGGCCATGAGCGTGGACTTGCCCGCGCCGTTCTCGCCCGCCAGCGCGTGCACTTCCCCGGAGGCGATCGCGAGCGAGACGTCTTCCAGCGCGACCTGGGCCCCGAACCGCTTCGTGAGCGCGTGCACCTCGAAGAGCGGGGGAGGCGGCGTCATGGGAAGGGATCGGAGTATCGAAGACTTGCCTCGGGCGCGCAAACGCGCGAGAGTCCCGGGCCGATGCGCGTCCGGTTCGAGAAGGTCACGAAACGCTTCGGCGAGCAGTCGGCGCTGCGCGAGATCGATCTCGAGGTCGAGGCGGGCGAGTGCCTCGTGCTCCTCGGCCCCTCCGGGTGCGGCAAGACGACGCTGCTGCGGCTCCTGGCCGGGCTGGAGACGGTGGACTCGGGGCGCCTCTGGATCGGCGAGCGCGAGGTCACGTCGCTCCCGCCCGCGGAGCGCGACGTGGCCATGGTGTTCCAGAACTACGCGCTCTATCCGCACATGACGGTGTTCGAGAACATCGCCTTCCCGCTGCGCGCCCGGCACGTGTCCCCGGCGGAGATCGATCCGCGCGTGCGCAAGGCGGCGGCGCGTCTCGAGCTCGACCCGCTGCTCGACCGCCGGCCGGCCCAGCTCTCCGGCGGGCAGCAGCAGCGGGTCGCGCTCGCGCGCGCGATCGTGCGCGCGCCCGCGGTCTGCCTGATGGACGAGCCTCTCTCGAACCTCGACGCCCAGCTCCGCGTGCAGACCCGCGGCGAGCTCAAGCGGCTCCAGCAGGAGCTGGGCACGACCACGCTCTACGTCACGCACGATCAGGGGGAGGCCATGACCCTCGGCCGTCGCGTGGCCCTGCTGCGCGCGGGCGCCATCGAGCAGGTGGCGACGCCGCTCGACCTCTACCGCCGGCCGGCGACACGCTTCGCGGCCACGTTCGTCGGCAGCCCTGCCCTCAACCTCTGGCCCGTGACTCCCGGCGGAGCGGGCCACGTGAAGATGCTGGGAACGGAGTTGGCGGTGCCCGAAGGGGTCGCGGCGCAGGTGGCGAGCGCCGGCCGCGCCGAGGTGGGGGTCCGGCCGGAGGACGTGGCCGTGGCCGACGAGCCGCGGGCCGGACACGTCGAGGGGCGGGTGCGGATCGTGGAGCCGATGGGGAGCGAGACGGTGCTGGTCCTGGAGGCGGGGGGAGAGCGCATCACCGTGCGCACGTCGCCCGACCGCACGGTGGAGACGGGCTCAGCGCTGTGGGTGCGGCCCGACCTCGCGCGCGCCGTCTTCTTCGACGCGCAGACGGGGCGGCGGCTTCAGACGATGTAGCCGGTACGGGCCACGAAGGGGCGGCGCCGGCGGTCCGACCGCCGCGCGCGCCGGAAGTGCGTCTCCCGGTCGAGGAGCCGCACCACCGCGAACGTCGTGCGCGCCGAGCGATACCAGGCCGCGGCCCAGGCGATGCGGCGGCGCAAGCCGGCTATAGGGGCCGGCCAGCCCATTCTTCCGATCACAGGCGCCCTCCTTGCCCCTGACACGGCGCCGTCGCAGCGCCGTCATACCGGCACAGGAAGCTACGGCCCTTGTATCCAAAAGGTTCCACGCCGCTGCGTGCCTTGACAAGGGTCGAGAACGAGGGGTACTGTCCTGCCGATTTCCCGATGGTCCCACTGGTTCCCTTCCGCGTCGGCCGGCCGGCGACAAGATCCCCTCGCTCTTACTGAGGAGTTCACGATGAGGCGACTGCTGTACGTACTGATTGGAACGTTCCTATTCGCGGCCGGCACCGCTCAGGCGCAGGTCGACCGAGCGTCGCTCACCGGGACCGTGAAGGATGCATCGGGAGCCGTCGTCCCCGGCGCCACGATCACGCTCACCGGCCCGCAAGCCCCGTCCACCACCACGACGAACGGGGAAGGCACGTACCTCGTCCTCAGCCTGATTTCCGGACGCTACGTGGTGTCGGCGGAGCTGAGCGGGTTCCAGAAGGCGAGCCGGACCGTGATCCTGGAAATCGGGCAGAAGGGCCGCGTGGACTTCACGCTCGGCGTCAGCGGGGCGACGGAGAGCGTTACCGTCGAGGGCGAGACGCGGCTGCTCAACACGGAGCAGGCGTCGCTGGGCACGGTCATGGACCAGGGCAAGGTGGCGAACCTGCCCCTCGCCATCCGCAACTGGGACGACCTGCTCGCGCTCGTGCCCGGCGTGCAGGGTGACCGCTTCACCGAGCAGGGCGGCGGCACCTCCTTCGGCCGCACGGGCGGCATCAACGTGCACGGCACGCGCTCGCTGCAGCAGAACTTCCTCCTCGACGGCGTGGACAACAACAGCATCTCGGAGAACGTGCAGGAGCTCACGAGCCAGGTCTCGCGGCCGTCCGTCGACTCCATCCAGGAGTTCAAGGTCGTGACCAGCCCCTACTCCGCGGAATACGGCCGCTCGCCGGGGGCCGCCATCAGCGTGAGCACGAAGTCGGGCACCAACGAGTTCCACGGCACGCTGTACGACTTCTACCGGAACGACTCCTTCGACGCGAACGACTTCTTCTCGGAGCGCGCCGGGCTGGGCAAGCCCTCCAACGACCAGAACCAGTTCGGCGGAAACCTGGGCGGGCCCATCATGAAGGACAAGGCCTACTTCTTCGCCGACTACGAAGGGACGCGCATCACCCGCGGCGTCACCCGCATCACGAACGTGCCGACTCTCGATCAGCGGCGCGGGAACTTCGGGTCGACGGTCATCCGCGACCCCCTGACGGGCCAGCCGTTCCCGAACAACACGATCCCCCTCAGCCGCTTCGATCCGGCCTCCACGGCCATCCTGGCCCTGGTGCCGGAGCCGAACCAGGCGGGCGCGAACAACTTCTTCCGCATCGCCGACATCACCGACAACCAGGACCGCGCGCTCGGACGGCTCGACATCCACGCCAGCCAGAACGACAACATCTTCGCCCGCTACATCTACTCGAACCGCCAGCGCAACATCCCCGGCGCCTTCGGGGGCATCCTCGACGGGACGGGGACGTCGGCCTTCGGCAACCAGACGATCAAGAGCAACAGCGTGATGCTGGGCTGGACGCGCATCTTCAGCCCGACGATCGTCAACGAGCTGCGCCTCAACTGGCAGCAGGCCACCTCGGACGCGGTCCAGCAGCCCTTCGGCTCGCCCGTGACGGGCGCCGCCGTCATCCCGGGCAGCATCACCGACCCCCTGGTCGCGGGCGGCCTCCCCGGGATCCAGGTCGACACCTTCTTCCAGGGCTCGGGCCTCGGCCGTCTCGGGTCGCCGGACTTCCTCCCGAAGTTCCAGCACACGAACCAGTACGAGCTGCTCGACTCGCTCTCCTGGCTCAAGGGCAGCCACGCCCTGAAGGTCGGCGCCGACATCATCTTCATGAAGAACCAGTACATGGACGTGCCGGCCACGCGCGGCTACTTCCAGTTCCGCAACCGGTTCACCGGCAACCCCATGGCCGACTTCCTGCTGGGCTACGTCTCCGACTTCCAGCTCTCGAACGTGTTCGTGGCCGACCAGCGCCACCACGCCAGCATGTTCTTCGCCCAGGACGACTGGAAGGTGAACTCGAAGCTCTCCGTGAACCTCGGGCTGCGCTACGACTTCATCACCCCCGCCCTGGAAGCGGAGAACCACCAGCTCAACTTCAACCCCGCGGGCAGCGGGAGCGTGATCCAGGCCAAGGACGGCTCGCTCGAGGACCGCGGCCTGGTCAAGCCCGACCGCAACAACTTCGCGCCCCGCGTCGGGTTCGTCTACAAGATCGACGACCGCATGCTCATCCGCGGCGGTTACGGGATCTTCTACAACCTCTTCGACCGCGTGGGCAGCGAGGATCAGCTCGCCCTGAACCCGCCCGGGCTCATCAACAACGTGCAGACGAGCTCGAACACGGCGCCCCTGTTCCTGTTCAAGAACGGCTTCCCGGCCGGCGCCCTCAACCCCATCAACCTCGATCCCGCGGCGGGCGACCTCCGACGCGTGCGCATCCGCGCCGTCACCAACGACGCGCCCAAGATGAGCATGCAGCAGGCGAGCATCGGCCTGCAGCGGGAGGTCCTCCACAACGTAGTGCTCTCCGTCGACGGCGTGTGGACGAAGGCCTCGAACCTCGCCACCCTCGTCAACTGGAACCAGCCGCTGCCCAATGCCGCCGGCAACAACGCGCTCGGTCCGCTGCCCTATCCGCTCTTCGGCACCTTCATCGAGTACCGGCAGCAGAACGGCCACTCGAACTACAAGGGCATCGACTTCGGCCTGGAGAAGCGGTTCTCCGCCGGCTTCGGTTTCGGTATCGCGTACACGCTGGCCGACTCCAAGGACAACACCTCCGAGCACCTGGCCACCCAGGGCTCGAACTCGTTCCCGCAGGAAGCGCGCAACCTGGACGCGTGGTACGGGCCCAGCGACTTCGACATCCGCCACCGCCTGGCCGTCAACTACGTCTTCGAGCTCCCGTTCGGCTCGAACAAGAAGTACGCCACCTCCGGCGTCGGCAGCGCCATCCTGGGCGGCTGGACGTGGTCCGGCATCTACGCCCTGCGCTCCGGCCGTCCGTTCACGGTGAGCCAGAGCAGCAACAACGTGGGCACCAGCATGTTCGGCATGCCGAACGTGACCGGCTCCACGCCGTTCCCGAAGACGGTGGACCAGTGGATGACGCTGGAGGGCTTCCAGGCCGTGACCTCCGGGACCTTCGGCAACGAGCAGCGCAACCAGTATCGCGGGCCGCGGTGGCAGAGCTTCGACATGAGCCTCGCGCGCACGTTCCGCATCAACACCCGGTTCGGCGCCACCCTGCGCTGGGACGTCTTCAACCTGTTCAACTCGACGAACCTCGGCCTGCCCAACCGGAACATCTCGTCGCCGGCCACGTTCGGGACCATCACGTCCCTGGCCGGTGACGCCCGGATCATGCAGCTGTCCGCCAGATTCGCGTTCTAACGACCAATGCCGGGGGGCGCCGGTTGCGCCCCCCGGTTCCCCAAGGAACCCAAGATGATGCGCGTCGGCAACGCCCCCGTGAGCTGGGGCGTCTACGAGGCGGACCGGCCCAACCCGCCTTTCCGTGATGTCCTCGACGGAATCGCCCGCGCGGGGTACGCGGGCACCGAGCTCGGACCGTTCGGGTATCTTCCGACCGCCCCCCGCGATCTCGACCACGAGCTGCGCTCGCGCGGCCTCACCCTGGGCTCGTCGTTCGTGCCCCTGCCCCTCGAAGACGCGTCCCGGCGCGAGGCTTCGGTGCGGGCCGCCCTCGAGGTCGGGCGCCTGCTCGCGTCGCAGCGCGTGCGCGAGCTGATCGTCGCCGACGACGAGGACCCGCAGCGGACCGCGCGCGCCGGCCGCGTGCCCGCCGACGGCAGCGCCGGCTTCGACGACCGGCAGTGGCGCGAGGCGGTGACCACGCTGAACGCGGTGGCCCGCGCCCTCCGGGACGAGCTCTCCATGACCGTCGTCGTCCACCATCACGCGGGCACGTTCGTGGAGACGCCGCAGGAGATCGATCGCCTGCTCGCGGAGACGGACGCGGAGACAGTCGGCCTCCTCCTCGACACCGGTCACGCCGTCTACGGGGGGGCCGATCCGGTCGAGGTCCTGCGGCGCCACGGCTCGCGGGTGCGCTACGTCCACCTCAAGGACGTGCGCGCGGACGAGCTGGCGCGCGTGCGCACGACCGAGATCGGCATGGCCGAGGCCTGGAAGCGCGGCGTGTTCTGTCCGCTCGGCGAGGGCGTCGTGGACTTCCCGCGCGTGGTGGAAGCGCTGCGCGGGCAGGGCTACGACGGGTGGCTGATCGTCGAGCAGGACGTCGTACCCGACGACGACGGCCGCCTCGAGCCCGAGCCCTTCGCCAGCGCCCGCCGCAGCCGCACCTACCTGCGCGAGAAGGTGGGGGTCTAGCGATGCCGCCCCTCCGAGTCGGCATCGTCGGTTGCGGCGGCATCGCGCAGATGATGCACTTGCCGACCCTTGCGGAGAGGGCGGACCTCTTCCAGATCGTGGCCCTCGCCGACGTCAGCGAGAAGACGCTGGAAGCCGTGGGTGACCGCTACGGCGTGCGCGCGCGGTTCAAGGACGGGCGGGAGCTGGCTGGCCAGAAGGACGTCGAGGCCGTCCTCCTCTTCGCCTCCGGCTGCCACCGCGACGCGGTGCTGGACCTCCTCCCCGCGCGCAAGCCGCTCTTCGTCGAGAAGCCGCTGGCCTTCAGCCTGCCCGAGACGGAGGAGGTCGCGCGGGCGGTGCGCGAGGCGGGCGTGCCCTTCATGATGGGCTACCACAAGCGCTTCGACCCCGCCTACCTGCGCGCGCGGCGCGCCGTGCAGGAGATGCGCGATCTGCGCTTCGTCGAGGTCACGGTGCTGCATCCCGACGACGGCGCCTACCGGACGCATCACGTGGTCCTGCCCATGCCCGGGCGTCCCTGGCAGTCGCGTCCCGAGCCCGAGCAGATCGCGGACATGCACGAGCGCGTGATGCGCGGAGCCCTCGAGGGATGCGTGGACCGCATCGTCGGCGAGAAGGCCCCGGCCCATCACCGCGTGGGCGCGGCCCTCCTCTTCGAGAGCCTGATCCACGACATCGACGCCGTGCGCGGCGTGCTCGGCGATCCCGAAGGGGTGGTCTCCGCCCACGTCTGGCGCGACGGCCTCGCCCAGACCTCGATCTCGCGTTTCCCCGGCGACGTGCGCGCCTCCGTGAGCTGGATCTCGGTGCCGGGTCTCAAGCACTACGAGGAGACGTTGCGCTTCGTGGGGCCCGACACGCGGGTCACGCTCGTCTTTCCCTCCCCCTATATCCGCCACGCCCCCACGCCGCTCACGATCGAGCGAATGGACGGGGGAGACCTGGTCGTCGAGAATCACACCGTGTCCTACGAAGAGGCGTTCCGCGCCGAGCTGCATCATTTCCACGAGGCCTTGAGATCGGGACGGGCCCCCGAGCCGTCCCTCGAGGACGCGCTGGGCGACGCGCGATGGATCCATCAGATCGCCGCCGCCTACGCGGACGGGCCCGCGCGATGAAGCGCGTGATCGCCCTCGCGCTGCTCCTGGGGCTGGCCGCGGAGGCGGCGCTGTCCGTACAGGCGGCGCCTCCGCCCGCCCGCAAGCGCGTTCCCGCGAGCGCCGCTCCCGCCGTCCCCGAGGGGCCGCTGGAGGCGGTGGTCGAGACCGCGGAAGGCTCGTTCACGATCCGCCTGCTCGCGGACGTGGCGCCGCGCCACGTGGCGCACTTCGCGAAGACGGCGCGCGCCGGCGGGTTCGACGGCACGACCTTCCATCGGATCGTGCCGCGCGGAATCATCCAGGGTGGCGATCCGCTCTCGAAGGACCCGGCCAAGAAGGCGCTCTACGGAACGGGAGGGCTGGGCCTGCTCAAGGCCGAGTTCTCCTCACGGCCCATGGTGCGCGGATGCGTGGCCGCCGTCCTCCAGCCCAACCGCCCCGACAGCGGCGGCAACCAGTTCTTCATCGTGCTCTCGGACCAGCCGTCCCTGACCGGCAAGTTCACCATCTTCGGCGAGGTGGCCTCGGGGATGGACGTGGTGGATCACATCGGCGAGACCCCGGTCGACGGCGACAAGCCGCAGAAGCGGATCGTGCTCCAGAAGGTGACCGTCCGTCCGGCCGCCCCGTCGCCATCACCGTCGCCGTCGCCCGCCGAGTGACGGAAGCGGCTGCGGCCGCGCGCGTCCTCGTCGTCTCGCGTGACGACGAGATGTGCGCCGAGGTGGTCCAGGCCCTGACCGGCGCCGGCTACGACGTGGAGTGCGCCACGGATGCGGCCACCGCGTTCACGCGAGCGGAAGCCCAGGCTCCGCGCCTGGCCGTCGTCGACCTCACCCTGCCCCGCCGCGAAGGATGGACGTCGCTCACGCGCTTGCGCGCGCTGTCGCCGCCACCGCCCGTGATCGCGCTCGTCGCGCGCGCGGACTACCGTGCCTTCGCGCAGGCCATCCGGGAGGGCGCGGACGCGTATGTCTTCCGTCCCTTCGTCGCCGCCGGCCTGCTCGCCCTGTGCGAGGCCGTGCTCGCGCGCCCGAGCAGCCCGCCCGTGCGCGAGGTGCGCCAGCACGTCCGGCGCCTGGTGTCGGCGGAGGTGACGATCCTGTCCGCGGACGGCGTGGCCCTCGCCTCGGGAGAGATGGCCAACCTCGGGGCGGGCGGCGCCCAGGTGCGCCTGCCCGTGCGGCTCGAGGCAAAGGCGCGCGTGCGGGTCATGCTGCCCGTGCCGTTCGGCGACGCCGTCGTCGTCGATGCCGTGGTGCAGTGGAACGGCCGCATCGCCAGCGGCTTCGCCCACGGGCTGCAGTTCGTGGACCTGACCCTGGCCCGGCGCCGGCAGCTCGCGGACCTGCTCGACGCGCCCCGCGACTGAGGGCGCGCGTCAGCGCGACCAGGCCACCCCGATGATCGCCGGGTAGTCGACCTGTGCTCCATGCGCGTCGGTGACGAGCGGCACCTTCACCTGCAGCGAGAACGCGCCCGCGGCCCCGACCTGCCGCACCAGGGTCCCCGACACGAGCAGGTCGGTGCGGCCGAGGTTGCCTTCCTCCTCGATCACGCCGTTCCAGCGCTCGGCCCGCTCGTGGGCGAGATCGAGCCCGGCTTGGAGGCGCCAGGGACCGCCGCCCAGCCGGCGCTCGGCCACGACGCTCGCGTCGAAACGATCGCCCGCGCGGTAGCCGTGGGTGTTGGCGTACAGGGGCACGCGGGCCAGGGCGCTGCCGAAGAGGCTGATGTGGCCGAAGTGGCGGCCGACGGACAGGCCCAGGATCGGGTTCCACGTCCCGGTGCCGAACTGGATGTGCTCATGGGGAAGCCCGTGGCGGCCCAGCTCGAACGGGTTCTCCTCCGTGCGCCCGAGGGGGATGGACACGCCCGCGCGCACCGCCGTCGACCAGTGCCCGAAGGCGCGGCTGCCGACGACGAGCGCCCACGGGTCTCCGACACCGTTGAGGGTCTCGTTCCGATGATGGATGTCGCCTTCGGGCAAATCGATCGGCTCGCGCACGGCGTCCAGGAAGTGGATGCGCGTGGTGACCTGGCGGTAGAACGCGGTCAGGTTCAGCCCGAGCCCCGGCTTGAGGCCATACTCCGCGACCCCCACCACGTCGGCCACCCTGATGTCCTGGACGTGCCAGACGAGGGGCGGCCCGTCTTCGGTGCTCGTGTGCTCGTTGTGCACGCGCGTGCCGGCGGCGGCGATCGTCGAACGGAACTTGCCCGGAGGAGGAGGCGCGAGGAAGGACCCGCCGACCGGCAGGTTGGGGTTCGATCAGCCGGCTCAGCCGGCTTCGAAGGCCTGGGCGGGAGAGAGGCCGAGAAACAGCGAAACGCCGAGGACGAGCGAGCCGGCGGCCCGCGCCCTCCGCGTCACTTCGCGGCCAGCGCCTTGTCCAGCTTCTCCATGTCCGCGCCCGCGATGTCGATGCGCTTGCCGGACGGAGTGAAGACGACGAGGTAGGGCAGGGCTTCCAGGCGCGGTCCCAGCTCCTTGCCCAGCGGGCTCTCGAAGTCCACGACGTTGAGCTTCCGCACCGCCACGTCCGTCCGCTTGCCCACGATGTCGCGCAGGCGCTCGTCCACGACGCGGCAGGGCCCGCACCAGTCGGCGTAGACGTCGAACACGGTGTACTTCGCGGCCGCGCGCAGCTTGGGGAGAGGGCCGACGGCGGAGCCGTCGCGGCTGAGCCATTGGACGTCCGCGCCCGCGGGGTACTCGGGGTGCGGCAGGTAGGCCCCGTGCCCGGATCCCACCATGGCCTTGAACCCCGCGCGCTCGACCGCGGCCACCACGGCGTCGTCGGCCACGCCGTCGTCGAGCTTCACCGTGAGCTCGACCTTCTGCTTGTCGAACTCGACCTTGCCGACGCCTTTCGTCTTCTTGAGCTCGCCCTTGATCTTGTCCGCGCACTCGGCGCAATCGGCACCCTGGACGGAGAACACCTGCACGCGCTCGGCGAAGGACGGGGCCGCGGCCAGCACGAGCAGGAAGGACAGGGAAGCGGGCACGCGTTTCATCGGGCTCCTCGCCACCAGTATAGGGGACTCACTCCGCGCGCAGCGCCTCCAGGGGCGGCCGCGCGAAGACGTCGCGCGCGCTCATCAGGCCGATGCCGGCGGTGAGCACGACCACGCCGACGGAGAACGCGGCCAGGGGCACCGCGGGCACGGCGAAGGGCGCCTCGAACTGGAAATGCAGCAGCGCCCAGCCGCCGAGCAGGGACAGGCCGAGGGCGGACAGCGACGCGAGCGTGCCCAGGCTCAGGTATTCGGCCAGGATGACGCGCGCGACCTGCGCACGCGTGGCGCCGAGGGTCTTGAGCAGCACGCCCTCGCGGATGCGCTGGTCCCGGCTGGCCGCCACCGCCCCCAGGAGCACGATCACGCCCGCGGCCAGGCTGAAAAGGGCCATGAACCGGATGGCCAGGCTCACGCGCGCGATCACCTTCTCGATCACCTCCTGGACTTGCGCGAGGTCGATGGCGGTGACGTTGGGGAAGGCTTCGACGACCGCGCGCTGCAGCCGCGCCCGATGCGTCGGGTCGGAGACGCGGGTCAGGGTCAGGAAGGTCTGGGGGGCGGAGGCGAGCGGGCCCTCCGGGAACACGACGAAGAAGTTCGGCTCGAAGCGCGCCCATTCCACCTCGCGCAGGCTGGCCACGCGGCTGGGGATGGTGATGCCCTGCACGTCCCAGGTGACGACGTCGCCGACACCGAGACCCATCTCCTTGGCGAGGCCGGCCTCGACGGAGATGGGCACCGGCTCGTCGGCGGGATGGGGGGACTTCCAGGAGCCCGGCGCCCACGTCTTTCCGGCCACCACGCGCTCGGACGAGCCCAGGGTGTCGCGATAGGTGCTGCGATATTCGCGGCGCACCGTCCAGCGGTTGGGTTGCCCGGGCCGGGGAGGTCCCTCCGCGGTGGCCGTGCCCTCGGCCAGCAGCGCACTCGCGTTGCGCCCCTTCAAGGACGCGATGCGCATGGGCACGATGGGGACGGGCGTGTCCATGGCGAGCCCTTCGCGCTGCATGAGCGCGCGCATGCCCTCGCGCTGGTCGGGCTGGATGTCGAACAGCGCGAGGTTGGGGCGGTCGTGCGTGCCCCCCACGCGCAGGTCGCGCAGCAGGTTGTGGTGCACGAGGTAGACGGTGTCGAGGAGGAAGGTCCCGAAGCCGAGGGCGAGGATCACCATCGCCGTCTGGTTCGCCGGCCGATACAGGTTGGCCAGCCCCTGCCGCCACACGTACGGCCAGCGCGTCGGGAACAGCCGGCGCACCGCCTTCATGAGCAGCACCGCGACTCCCCAGAGCACGCCCAGGGCGATGCCGATGGACGCGGCGAAAACGATCCCCGCGACCGGGCTCGGGGCCTGCAGGACGGACAGGCCTACGATGCTGAGGACGAGCACGAGCACGGCGGCCAGGCGGAGCCAATCGCGCCGGCCGCGCGGCGGTGTCTCGAACGCGCGCCGCAGCACGGCCAGCGCGGGCACGTCGCGGATCGCGAGCAGGGGCAGCAGCGAGAAGAGGCCGGCCACCCACGCCCCCAGGGCGAGACCGATGCCGATGGCGGCGGGAGCGGGCGCGAAGGCCACGTCCACGGGCAGGAGGCCGCGCATCACGCGCGGCAGGAACCACTGCAGTCCCACGCCGATGATCGCGCCCAGCACCGAGCCGGCCAGGCCGAGCGCGACCGCCTGCAGGAGGTACGCGCCGAAGATCTGGCCCGCCGTGGCCCCCAGGCAGCGCAGGACCGCGATCGTCTCCATCTTCTTCTTCATGAGCGCGCGCACGGCGCTGGCCACGCCCAGCCCGCCCAGGAGGAGGGCCACGAGACCGATGAGAGACAAGAAGCGGCCGAGCCGGCCCAGCGAGTTGTTGAGCGAGCGCTGGTCCTCCGTCACCGTGCGGATGCTCACGCGCTCGGACGAAAGGCGGATGCGGTTGCGGTCGGCGAGACGCTGCGCGTCCACGCCCGCGGGCAGCTTCAGGTACGTGTCGTAGCGCGCGCGGGACCCGAAGCGGAGGAGGCCCGTCCCCGCGACGTCTTTGGACGAGAGGTACACGCGCGGTCCGAGGGCGGAGCGGATCCCGACGTCGCCCGGATAGTTGGTGACGACGCCGCGGATCTCGAGCTTGCTCTCGCCGAGGCTGAGGGTGTCGCCGACGCGCGCGTCGAAGACGGTGAGCAGGGAGGGATCGACGAGGACGCCACCGCCTTCGCCGAGCCGGGTCCAGAGCCCGGGAGGCGAGGTCTCGATCGTCCCGTAGTAGGGGAAGCTGCCTTCGATGGCCATGGCCTGCACCGGCCGCGCCCCCGCGGTGCGCGGCACGTAGGCCATCGCGCTGAAGCTGACGACGCGCGCCACCTCGGGCTGGGTCTTGCCGGAGCGGCCGCTCTCCACGATCTGCGCGACCTGGCTCTCCGCCCGTGGCGAAAACGGCGCCCCGCTGCCCATGGCCAGGTCCGCGCCGAGCAGCGCGCGCGCCTGGTCGCGCACGGAGGCCTGGAGGTTGCGCGTGAACGACCCGATGGCGACGAGGGCGGCCACCCCCGCCGTCACCGACGCCATCAGCAACATCAGGCGCCGCGGCGACCGGCTCTCGCGCCAGGCGAGGAGTAGGGGGAATCGCATCCGGTCAGGCGGCAGCGGTGTCGGAGAGGAGGGCGCCGTCGTGCAGGCGCACGATACGTCCGGCGCGGGCGGCCAGGCTCTGGTCGTGGGTCACGAGGATCAGCGTGGTGCCGACCTCGCGGTTGAGCTCGGACATCAGCTCGATGACGCGCGCCCCGGTGGCGGCGTCGAGGTTGCCCGTGGGCTCGTCCGCGAACAGCACGCGGGGCCGATGGCTGAACGCGCGCGCCAGGGCGACGCGCTGCTGCTCGCCCCCCGAGAGCTGGGCCGGATAGTGATGGCCGCGCCCGCTCAGTCCGACCCGGCCCAGGAGCTCGTCCGCGCGCTTCTGGGCCTCGAGCCCGCGCAGCTCCAGCGGCACCTGGATGTTCTCGCGCGCGGTGAGGGTCGGGATGAGCTGGAAGGACTGGAACACGAAGCCGACCTTCTGACCGCGCAGGCGGGCGCGCTCGTCTTCGCTGAGCGAGCCGAGCTCGACGCCGTCGAGCCAGACGCGTCCGGTGGTCGGACGGTCGAGCCCGGCGAGCAGTCCGAGGAGCGTGCTCTTGCCGCTGCCGGAGGGCCCGAGGATGGCCACGAACGATCCGTCCGGCACGTCGAGCGTGATACTTTTCAGGACGGGCAGCTCGTGCCCGCCGGAGAGAAACGTTCTGGTCAGGGATTCACAGCGCAGCATGGGTCAGCATCATTGACGAGAGCCACCGGTCAAAAGTTGTGGTCGCCGCGCGCGCATCCCCCGATGATAACGGGACGGCGCGGCTGGTGTCTCTTCCTGGCCCTCGTGGCCGCCCTGGCCGCCTGCCGCCGCCCGGCCCCCGAGCCCACGCCGGAGCCGGCGCCGGAGGCCGCCCGTCCCGCCCCTGCGGACAAGGGCGTCGTGCTCGCGGTGGGCACGAGCCTCACCGCGGGATACGGCCTACCCGATCCCGACCTCGCCTATCCGGGGCTCCTCGAGAAGCGCGTCGAGGAGGCGGGTCTGCCCTATCGCGTGGTCAACGCGGGGGTCAGCGGTGAGACGTCGGCCGGAGCGCTCCGGCGAATGGACTGGCTGCTCCGCCAGAAGATCGACGTGCTGCTCCTCGAGACGGGCGCGAACGATGCGCTGCGAGGGCAGGACCCCGACTCCACGCGCGCGAACATCGACGCCATCCTGACGCGGGCGGCCGCGCAATCGCCGCCGCCGCGCCTCGTCGTCCTCGGGATGAAGGCGCCTCCGAACTTCGGAGGCGTCTACGGCAGCCGCTTCGACGCGATCTATCCCGAGATGGCGCGCAAGCATGGGGCCGTGCTCGTGCCGTTCGTTCTCGAGGGCGTCGCGGGCATCGCGCGCCTGAACCAGGCCGACGGCATCCATCCGACGGAAGAAGGCCAGCGGATGATGGCGGACCTCGTCTGGGCGGCGATCCGGCCCCTGCTCGACCGCGGCCGTTAGCGCGCGGAGGTCACCGACGGCGTTACGAGGGCCCCGTCCATCCGCAAAGAGTGTTAGCTATGTACCCGGGCGTTGTGTTAGCGATGTTCCCAGTTGCTCACATCCTAACTCTCAACGGGGTATCCGTAGTCGCGCAAGGCGCGGAGGACTCTAGTGGGGTGGTGGTGGTGGTAAGGAATGCCCATCCACCTTCCATCCGCCAGGTCAATCCGGACCCCCTTGAACCTGAGCTCCTTGTATTGCCGCACGGCAGTGACTTCCTTTCGGGTGACAGCGACTCGGCCCATGCTCAAGGAGTAACGTGTCACTTCGAGAGCTAGAAGTCGTCGATTCTTGAGAACGCGCACTACGCTCCAGCTAGCGAAGGCCGCCAGTCCCATGGGCGGCAGAAACGCCCACCATGCTGACGGACCGCCTGCAGCAAACGTTGCCACGCCGATGAGGGCGAGAAACACCGCGAAACACGACATGGCGATGGGTGTT
>Ga0207648_10003887_pt1 | contig 15589 bp, 14 predicted proteins | sample KBSMisM32_FD_184310 | JGI IMG/M metagenome (GOLD analysis project Ga0207648, IMG submission 184310) | Miscanthus rhizosphere microbial communities from Kellogg Biological Station, Michigan, USA - KBS Miscanthus M3-2 (SPAdes) (version 2) | ecosystem: Host-associated > Plants > Roots >...
ATCCATCCCTCAAATGGGAATTACCCACACCCATCCGTGTTTGTCCGTGTTTATCTGTGGCGTTCCAAGAGTGATTGCCACGTCGTGATTTACGAGCGCCTCAGCGCATCGTCGACGACATGCCGCACGAATGGCGTCTTGGCCGTTGTGTACGCCTCGCGATCGAATCGGTGGGCGTCGGCAAGGCGGCGCTTCAGCGCGGCGTATTCGAGCGCAGTGTCGTGATGGGTTCGGAGGTAGTCGCGGAATGCGAGCTGCTCGATCCAGAGCGCGCTGCCGAGCGGGACCAGGTGCAGGTGATGCGTGCGGAGCGCCGGCGACGGCTTGCACAGCCAGTGCATCACGTCGGTGCGGTACGCCGCGTAACAGTACTGATGACGCTCGAGGACGGCCACGGCCGCACGCGAGGCCTCGAGACTCTCGACGCCAGCCATGATGTCGATCACCGGCTTGGCCGCTAGCCCGAGGACCGCCGTGCTGCCGATGTGCTCAATCGCGCCTTCTACGACCCACGCCCCGATCGCCTCGGCAAGCAGCCGCCGCTCGGCCTCGAACCTCGCCGGCCACTGCAGGTCATACCCGACGATCGTTATCGGCGAATCGCTGGACATATTCCGCGTTTCCATGGGGCTGTTCCGTAGACGCCATGGCTAACACTGGACTGCCACGCCGCTGATGAGCAGGAGCCAAACGTGCCGGCTGCTGCGAATCACCCAGACCCAATCCGTGTTCGTCTGTGTTTATCTGTGGCCTTTATCTCTCGCCATCCATGTTGAGTGTGGACCCCTCGCTGAGCGTGTGCTGTTCGCCCTATAGAAGGGCGGACCACGCGTAGTACGCCGCGAAGCCGGCCATGACGAGGGTCGAGAACCACAACGCAACCGTGGTCGCGAGCGACGGATGCAGGTCGGCGGGAACGCGGGCGTGGCGCAGGTACAGCGCCGCGCAGCCGATCAGCGGCAGCATCAAGGCCTGCGCGATGCCGCCGGCGACGACCATCTGCACCGGCGACTCGAAGAACCAGTAGAACACCGCGGGAGCGGTGGCGAGCACGACGATGAAGCGGTTGCGCCAGCGCTGCCGCGCGACGGCATCCTCGCGCGCGAAGACGCCGAGCAGCCGCACCGCGTCCGCCATCATGCGCGAGTGGGCCGCGGTCGCGGCGAAGATCGTCCCGTAGAGCGTGACCACCACGCCGGCGTAGAAGAACCACAGCGCCCATCCGCCGAGCGTCTCGGTGTAGATCCGCGACAGCACGGCGACCGTGTCGCGGGCGGCGGGAACGAGCCCCATGCGGTGCAGCACCGCGGCGCCGAGCAGGTAGAAGGCCACGGTCGCCACCGTGTAGACGACGAGCGAACAGAGGATGTCGAGGTGCATCACGCGGATCCAGCCGCGCGCGCGCGCCGTCCAGCCCGGATCGGCCGAACGCGGGCCGACGAAGCGCGCGTAGCCCTTCTCGACGCACCAGTAGGGATACATCACCAGCTCGGTCGCGCCGACGCCGGTGATGCCGAACACCGCGATCGCGGTCACCAGCCCCGCGGCCGGCAGCCGGAAGCTGAGGCCGGTCACGAGATCGGCGGAGGTGATCGCGTCGGGCCGGCGCAGCAGCACGATCGCGGCAAAGATGGTGAGCAGCGTGAAGAGCGCGACCTTGAACATCGCGAAGCGCTCGATGCGCGCGTAGCCGCCGCCGAGCAGCACCGCAAGCGTCACCGCCAGGCAGATGCCGACCCACGCGCTCACGGGCAGTATCGGAAAGAGCAGGTGCAGCACCTGGCCGACGCCGCCGTACATGCCGCCGACCTGAAGCAGCGTCAGCGACACGGTTGCCGCCCACGCCCAGACCAGCCAGCTGACGCCGGCGCGCGGCCCCGGGACCTGGTCGAACCCTTCGAGGCCGGTCTTTCCCGTCGCGATCGTGTAGCGCCCCAGCTCCGCCTGCACCACCGGCTTGATCGCGCAGCTGACGAGCACGATCCACAGCGCCGCGTAGCCGACCTGCGCGCCGAGCGTGGTCGTGGCGATCACTTCGCCCGATCCGACGATCGCGGAGGCGAGGACCAGTCCGGGGCCGATGCGGCCAAGCGCGGCGGAGAGCGATTGCGGCGGCGGCTCGACCGCGTCGGCGTTGACCGCGTACGGATCGAGCGTCACGGGCGCGCCGGTCGCGATCATTGGCCCTCGACAGCCGAACGCGGCTCGCCATCCGGAGCCGCCAGCAGGAGCCGGTTCTTCGGCGTAATCGTCTCGGGAATGGTCTGCGTCCAGATCCGGTAGCCTGCCGCCTCGAGCTGCCTGGCGCGCATGACGTCAATCGCGAGCCCAGATTCCATCCAGCCTTCGAGCCCGCCGGTCTCCGAGACCGCGGCATCGTGACAGCACGGCAGCACCGCGAGCCGGGCGCGCGCCTCGATCGCGCGGTCGATGATCAGGTCGGTGAGACGGCCGCAGGCGTGGCTCGACACCACGACATCCTGCCTGTCGAGCGTCACGCTGTCCAGCGGCGAGGCCAGGAACTCGACCCGCCCCTGCAGCCGCGGCCAGCGCTGGACCAGCGCCTCGTGCAGCGCCGCGGCCGATCGCGGCAGCCGCACGTCGGCCGCCACCGCGCGCGGCGAGGTGTCGTCGAGGATCAGCATGATCTGCGCGAGCAGGCCGTGCCCCGCCGCGAGATCGACGACCCGTCCGCCGCGGAACAGGCGGCGCGCGCGGCGCGCCACTTCCCACGCTTCGTAGAGCTCCTTGCGCGGAAGCACGCCGGCGGCGCAGACGGCGCGCCCGATGCGGTCGAACAGTGTCTGAGAGGGAAAGCGCTCGAGGTCGTAGGGGGTGAGGCGTGCCTTCGACGCCGGCGAGAAGGCACGCCTCATGATCGTCAGGTGCGCAGCTTGGCGGTGCGCGTCTTGATCGTCGAGGCCAGCGCCTTCATCCGCGCGGCGTCGACGCCGGACGCCGAGGCGGCGTCCTTCTCGATCTCGCCGGCGAGGGTGTCGAGGGTGTCGAGCGCGCCCTTCGCCGGCTTGTCCTTGTCGGCCTTGTCGATCGCGCTCTTGAGCGCAGAGGCGCGCGCCGCGTTCAGCGCCTTGCTGCGGTTCAGCTGATCGAGGTAGGCGCGCGCCACCTTGAACGTCGCCGGCCAGGTCATGCGCGGCTGCTCCTGCGCGTTGAACTCGTCGAGCTGCACGCCGGCCGCCGCGTCGATCTCGTTCTGGGTCAGGAACTCGCTCGGCGTCAGCTTGAAGATGTCCAGCCCGCGCGCGATCTCCGAGCCGTAGATGCGGCCGTTGTACCAGTAGGTGGACCAGTAGCCGCCGATCACGCGCTTGACCGCGTCGATCGGGCCGCGATCGAAGAACGCGATCTCGACCGGGTGCGCCGAGTCGGTGAAGTCGAACACCGACAGCCCGCCCTGGTACCACGCCTGAACCATGATGTCGCGCCCCGGCACCGGGATGAGGGAGCCGTTGTGCGCGACGCAGTTCTCCTGCTCGGTCTGCGGCGCCGGCATCTTGTAGTAGCTGCGGAACTGCAGCTTCTTGTCGACGATGTCGAAGATGGCGTCGGCCCCCCAGTTGAGGAGGTCGGTGGCGCGGCAGCGCGGGCTGGTGCCGCCGCCCCACTCGTCGGTGAAGATCACCTTGGTGCCGTCGTTGTTGAACGTCGCCGAGTGCCAGTAGGCGAAGTTCTTGTCGCTGGCCGCGTCGAGCCGCACCGGGTGCACCGGATCCGAGATGTCGAGCAGGATGCCGTTGCCCGAGCAGGCGCCGGCGGCGAGGCCGACTTCAGGAAACACCGTGATGTCGTGGCACTGGTTGGTGACGCGCGACGGCTGCGTCCCCGGCCCGCGATCGCCGCCCTTCTCGAGGCCGGCGATGGCGCCGGACTGCAGGTCGGCGAAGATGCGCGGCCGGTTGACGATCTTCGCCTTCTCCGGCGACGCCAGCGGCACCTGGATCACGTCGATGCTGAAGAGCGCGGTGTTCGGATCCTTGTCGGGGTCTTCGCTCGAGCAGCCGGCGAGCTCGTCGCCGGGGCGCACGGTGCTGGTGCCCGAGCCGTAGACGTAGATGTTGGCCTTGTCCTTCGGATCGGCCACCAGCGTGTGCGTGTGCGAGCCGCGGCAGGTCTGCACCGCCGCGATCTGCTTCGGATGGCTGATGTCGCTGATGTCGAAGATGCGCACGCCGCGGAAGCGTTCCGCGCTCGCGGTCTCGGTGACCCCCTGCGTGCCGCAGTCGACGCGGCCGCGCGTCTGCTCGACCGACATGAAGAGCAGGTTGCCGTGCACCGACATGTCGCCCTGCCCGCCCGGGCAGACCACCGACGCCAGCAGGCGCGGTTTCTTCGGCGTCTCGATGTCATAGGTGTTGAAGCCGTTGAAGTTGCCGAGGAACATGTCGGCGCGGCGGAACGCGAGATCGGAGTTGGCCAGGTCGAGCCCGCGCGGACCGCCGCGTCCTGCTGCGGCAGCCGCGGCCGGAGCGCCCGGAGCGCCCGGAGCCGCTGACCCCGCCGGCGCGCCGGCGGCCGGCGTCGCCGGCGTTGCCGCCGCCGTGGCTGCCGTGGTCGCGGTGGACCCCGCAGCCGCGGCCCCGCGCCCGGCGTCGGGCGTCACCGTCGCCGCCCCTTCCAGGATGTCCTTCGGCTCGAACGGCCCCGGCTTGGGCATGGTCGCGACCAGCTCCATGTTCTTCGCCGCGACGCCGGCGTTGCGGTAGCCGGGCTTCAGGCCGACGCGCGGATCGCCGCTGTTGATCGCGGCGGTCTGCCCCTCGGGTGGCGCGGCCGGCGGATTCTGCGGGGGGTTCTGCGCCAGGCCGACGGCCGACGCCACGAGCAGCGCCGCCGAGAAACAGAGGACTCGCTGGTCTACGCCTTTCATTTCTGAAGCTCCTTGAGCATCGCGCTCATGCGATCGATTTCCATGCGCTGGTCGGCGTCCACGTCCGACGCGAACGCGAAGATTTCCGAACCCTGCGCCGCGCCCGCCGTCGCGAACAGATCCGCCACCATCGTCAGCGCCCCCGAATGGTGCTTGATCATCCCTTCGAGGAAGAGGCGATCGAACTCCGGGCCCTTCACGGTGGCGAGCTTCGCCATTTCGTCCGGCGTCAGCATTCCCGGCATCAGCGGGGCGCCCGGCATGTGGTGCGCGTGCGGCCCCGGCACCTCCTGCCCGCGCGCTTCCAGCCACCGCCGCATCATCCCGAGCTCGTCGTTCTGCGAGACCTCGATCCGCCTGGCCAGCTTGCGCATGTCGTCGCTGGCCGTGCGCTGGTAGAGCAGCTCCACCATGTCGATCGCCTGGGAGTGATGGTGAATCATCCCCTGCATGAACGTGACGTCGGCGGGACTGAACTTCGGCTGCGGCAGGGCCGACGCCGTGTCGGCGGTGAGCACCTTGTCCTGCTGCCCGGGCGCGCCGGGCTGGATGACGGGAGGCGCCGATCCGCTCGACGCCGAGCCACAGCCGGCCGCGCAGACGGCAGTGACGAACACGATGACGTACTCGAGCGCAGGGACTTTCATGATGACGCCTGAACCGTTAACTCTGACGGGGGCGCGTCCGGGTGTCAAGCCGGACGAGCTTGCGCGCATCGTCCGTCAGATGTCACGGTTGATCCGACGCGCATGCACCGGCCGAACCGCGACTACCCAGAGATCTCCACCGCAGCCTCGAATCAGTTCGTCAAGGTCCGCGGCGCCCGCGAGCACAACCTGAAGAACGTCGACGTCGACATCCCGCGCGACGCGCTGGTCGTCTTCACCGGCGTGTCGGGATCGGGCAAGTCGTCGCTGGCCTTCGGCACGCTCTATGCCGAGGCGCAGCGCCGCTACCTCGAGTCGGTGGCGCCCTACGCGCGCCGGCTCTTCGACCAGATGACGGTCCCCGAGGTCGACGCGATCGACGGCCTGCCGCCGGCCGTCGCGCTCCAGCAGCAGCGCGGCTCGCCGACGACGCGCTCCTCGGTCGGCAGCGTGACGACGCTCTCGAACCTGCTGCGGATGCTCTATTCGCGCGCCGGCAAGTATCCGCCGGCCCAGGAGCATCTGGAAGCGGAGTCCTTTTCGCCGAACACGCCCGAAGGCGCGTGCCCCGACTGCCACGGCCTCGGCCGCGTCTACGCGGTCACCGAGGCGTCGATGGTGCCCGATCCGTCGCTCACGATCCGCGAGCGCGCGATCGCCGCGTGGCCGACCGCGTGGCACGGCCAGAACCTGCGCGACATCCTCACCACGCTCGGCTACGACGTCGATCGGCCGTGGCGGGAAATGCCGAAGAAAGAGCGCGAGTGGATCCTCTTCACGGAGGAACAGCCGCAGGTGCCGGTGTACGCCGGCTACACGCGTGAGGAGGTACGCCGCGCCATCAAGCGCAAGGAAGAGCCCGACTACATGGGCACGTTCACCAGCGCGAAGAAATACGTGCTGCAGACCTTCTCGAACACGCAGAGCGCCTCAATCAAGCGGCGGGTCGCGCAGTACATGGTCAGCAGCCAGTGCCCGCTGTGCGGCGGCAAGCGGCTGCGGCGCGAAGCGCTGTCGGTCACGTTCGCCAACTGCGACATCTCGGAGCTGTCGAGCAAGCCGATCAAGCGGATCGCCGGCATTCTGCGCCCCTACGTCGAAGGCACCGCGACGGGATGGAAGAAGCTTGCGGCGGAACACCCGGAAAAGGCCGTGGTCACGCAGCGCATCACGCGAGACATCTGCGGCCGCATCAAGATCCTGCTCGATCTCGGCCTCGGCTACCTCTCGCTCGATCGCAGCACGCCGACGCTCTCGCCCGGCGAGCTGCAGCGGCTGCGGCTGGCGACGCAGGTGCACTCGAACCTGTTCGGCGTCGTCTACGTGCTCGACGAGCCGTCCGCCGGACTGCACCCTGCCGACACCGAGGCGCTGCTCGCGGCGCTCGACAAGCTCAAGGCCTCCGGCAACTCGCTGTTCGTCGTCGAGCACGAGCTGGACGTGATCCGCCACGCCGACTGGATCGTGGACGTCGGGCCGGCGGCGGGCGAGCACGGCGGCCGCATCCTCTACAGCGGGCCGCCGCGCGGGCTCGACCAGGTAGCGGAGTCGCAGACGCGGCAGTTCCTGTTCGATCATCACGTCGTGCCGCGCCGCCGGCCGCGGACACCGCGGCAGTGGCTGCGGCTCGAAGACGTGACCCGCAACAACCTTCGCCGGCTCGACGTGGACATCCCGCTCGGCGTCTTCACGACGGTGACCGGCGTGTCGGGCTCCGGGAAGTCGACGCTGGTCAGCCAGGCGCTCGTCGAGCTGGTCGCCGCGCACCTCGGCCACAACGTCGAGGCTGACGCCGACGACGAGGCCGACCTCGAGCGATCGACCGTGCGCACGGAGAGCGGCCGGATCACCGACGGCCTCGACTCGATCCGCCGGCTGGTGCGCGTCGATCAGAAACCGATCGGCCGCACGCCGCGATCGAACCTCGCGACCTACACCGGCCTCTTCGATTACGTGCGAAAGCTGTTCGCGGAGACGAAGGCGGCGAAGGCGCGGCGCTACGACGCGGGGCGGTTCTCGTTCAACGTGATCAAGGGGCGCTGCGAGACGTGCGAGGGTGAGGGCTTCGTCTTCGTCGAGCTGCTCTTCCTGCCGAGCGTCTACGCGCCGTGCCCGACCTGCCACGGCACGCGCTACAACGCGCAGACCCTGGAGATCACGTACCGCGGCAAGAACATCGCCGACGTGCTCGGCCTGACGGTGGACGCGGCGTGGGACTTCTTCGCCGACGAGCCGCACGTGCGGCGCGCGCTCAACGTGCTGCGCGAAGTGGGCGTCGGCTACCTGCGCCTGGGGCAGCCGGCGACGGAGCTCTCGGGCGGCGAGGCGCAGCGCATCAAGCTGGCGACCGAGCTGCAGCGCGGCCAGCGCGGCGGCACGCTCTACGTGCTCGACGAGCCGACCACCGGCCTCCACCCGTCCGACGTCGAGCGGCTGATGACACAGCTCGACGGCCTCGTCGAGTCCGGCAACACGGTCGTCGTCGTCGAGCACGACATGCGGATCGTGTCGGGCAGCGACTGGGTCATCGACATGGGCCCGGGCGCGGGGGACGAAGGCGGGAGCGTCGTCGCCGCAGGCGTTCCCTCGGCGGTGGCCGCGTCGAAAGAGAGCCGCACGGCGCCATACCTGAAGCGTGCCGGCGTGTGATAAGATGAAGGTCCTTTCCTGAGTTTCCGGCAGATCCAGCCGCCAATTCACTAAAGCTGCCGCGGTGGTCCTTTGACCGCCCACGCGGTGCGTTTCCGTACACATCCCCGGAAAGGGGCTATCTATGACTTCTCTCACGCGACTCGACCGCGCCACGGTCGGCGTGGCACTCGGTCTGCCGTGCCTCACGTCGCTCATCATGATGCTGTGGGCACCCGGGGTCGTGACGCCGACAACCTACGCCGTTGTCGTGGCGCTGCTCCTGGCGACCGCCGCCATCGCCCTCAACACCTGGAAGAGTGCGCAGGGCACCGGCAGCATGGGGCAGTTGCTCTACGAGACCGAAAGCCCGGTCCCGGATCAGCGGAAGCGACGCTCCAGTCTGGTGTCGACGCGGTCGGCGATGACGCTCATGGGTGTCAGTCTCGCGACGAGCGCGGCCATCGTCCTCGTATGGCTCATCTAGCCGTCGCCGTTTCTCCCGGGCGCCGGCTCGCCGGCGTCTCGGCAGACGTCGTGGCCCTCTTGCTCGTCGTCGCGGGCATCCCGCTGGCGATTCTTGCCATCGGCGCGCCCCTCGCGTTTCTACTCAAGCTGCTGCTGATGCTCGCAGCGCGTTTCTGAGCATCGAAAGGACCGTTCCATGCCCGCCGCTCGAGGAGATCAAAAACCCTGCGTGCAGGCGCTCTGCACCGGGACGATGCAGTTCGGCCGCAGCAGCGACAACAACAAGGGGCGCGAAGACGGGCCGCTGGGCAGCGTCCGCATCGCGACCACCGCCGACGATCCTGACCCGATGGGCTGGATCTGCAGCCGCAACGCCGAGCACTACCGGCCGGCCGAGCGGTCGATGCTGCACCTGGTGGCGAAAGAACCGCGCTGATCCACGACGCCGCCTGAGCGGCATACTGGAGGCGTGGCGCACCGCACCGAACGCGACAAGATGCTCGCGGGGGAGCTGTACGACTCCTTCGATCCCGATCTCGTCCGCGCCCGCACGCGTGCGCACGATCTCTGCTACCGGCTGAACGCGATCGGCGACGCCGACGACGCCGCGCGGCGCTCCATCTTCCGGGAGCTGTTCGCGAGCGGCGGAGATGACGTCTACATCCAGCCGCCGTTCTACTGCGACTTCGGCAGCCACATCAGCTTCGGCACGCGCGTCTACTTCAACTTCAACTGCGTGATTCTCGACGTGTGCGAAGTCCGCGTCGGGGACTTCTGCTTCTTCGGTCCCGCCGTGCAGATCTACACGGCGCTGCATCCCCTCGACCACGTCCAGCGCCGCACGCTGGAGTTCGGCAAGCCGGTGACGATCGGCGACGACGTCTGGGTCGGCGGCGGCGCCATCATCTGCCCCGGCGTCCGCATCGGCTCGCGCGCCGTCATCGGCGCCGGCAGCGTGGTGACGCGCGAGATCCCGAAGGGGGTTTTCGCCGCGGGCAACCCGTGCCGCGTCATCCGCACGCTCTGACCGCGCGCGCTACCGAGTCTGCTTCGCGAGAAAGTCCAGCAGGTCCTGCTTCCAGATGTCGACGCCGATCGGCGCGAACAGCGCGTGGCCCGGCGCGCGCGGGTTCGGGTTGGTCGGGTGCATAAACGGCGGGTAGATCTTGACTTCGGCCGCCGCGCCGGCCGCCTTCGCGGTCGCGCAGATCACGCGCGCGCTCTCGGTGGTCAAGTCGTTCTCGGCCGCCATGCAGAGCATCGGGACGCGGATCTTCTTCGCCGCCGCGATCAGTTCTGTCCGCAGTTCCGGGCTCTTGTCCCAGTTCAACGCCCCCGGCGCCTGGTTCACGATGGCGCGCAGCGACGTGCTCTTCGCGGCGGCCAGCGTCGTCACGATGCCGCCGAACGAGTAGCCCTGCATGACGATGCGCTTCGGATCGATCGGGAAGGTCTTCTTCGCATAGTCGACGGCGGCGTTGACGTCGGCGGCCTCCAGTGCGAGGCGATCGACGAAGCGCTGACCGCGCTCGTCGGGGCCGATCTCCTCGGTGAACGTCGCCCCTTGCGACTTGCCGTAGCCGCGTCGCTCGGGAACGAGCAGCGCGTAGCCGGCGGGCACGACGAGGCGCGCGATGTAGTAGACGGGCCACTCCAGCCGTTCCTGGTTCGCCCGCGAGCCGTGGTTGTAGACGACGAGCGGGAAGGGGCCGGCGCCCGTCGGTTTGAAGAAGTAGGCCTCGAGCTCGAGCGTCCCGTTCTTGTAGAAGAACGTTTCGTGCGGCGGATCGTCCGGACGCGGCTGCGGCGTCTGCTGCTGCGCTGGCGGTTGCTGGGCAGCCGGCGGTTGCTGCGCGGCAGCCGGCAGCATCATCCCGGCGATCAGCAGCGCGAAGACGGCTGGAAACGCGCGTGGCATGGGCGCGAATGATACGCCATGACCGGGAACCGGCGCTCGCCCCGCGCCGTCTGTGTGTGGCATGCCGCTCGTTGACGAAGTCGGACAGGATCTGCGGTACGCGGCCCGGGTGCTGCGCCGCTCGCCCGGATTCACCGCCACGGCGATCGCCACGCTCGCCCTGTGTCTCGGGGCCAACCTGGCGGTGTTTGCCGTCGTCAACGCCGTCCTGCTCCGGCCGCTGCCGTTTCCCGCATCCGACCGGCTGGTCCGCGTCTACAACACGTATCCGAAGGCCGGCGTGCCGGACGACGGGGCGTCGTTCACGAACTATTACGAGCGCCGCGGCGCCATCGCCGCATTCAGCGGCGTCTCGCTCTATCGCGAGGGGACGGCGCTCGTCGGCGAGCCGGGCTCGACCGAGCGCGAGCCGGTGATGCGGGTCACGTCCGACTTCTTCGCGACGCTCGGCTCCGGGCCGTTGCTGGGGCGCGCCTTCACCGAAGGCGAGATGAACGTCGAGGCCGGCCGCGTCGCCATCCTCACCGACGGCTACTGGCGGCAGCGCTTCAACGGCGATCCGAGTGTGGTCGGACGGACGATCCGCGTCGACGGCGCGCCTCGGCTCGTCGTCGGCATCCTGCCGCCGTCGTTCCGGTTCCTCTCTTCCAGGGCGCGCCTCTTCTTTCCGCTGGTCACCAGTCCTGGCGATCGCGGCCCGATGCAGCGTCATTCGGGAAGCTCGTCGCAGATGGTGGCCAGGCTGCGTCCCGACGCCGCCATCGAACGCGCGCAGGCGGAAGTGGACGCGCACAATGCGTCGCTCGAGGCCAGCAGCCCGACGGCGAAGATGATCGCCGACGCCGGGTTCCGCTCGCTGGTGATGCCGCTGCACGGTGAGCACGTCGCCGCGGTCCGCCCGGTGCTGCTGTTCGTGCAGGCAGGCGCCGTGTGCCTGCTGCTGATCGGCGGTGTCAACCTCGTGAACCTGCTGCTGATCCGCGCGACCACACGATCGCGCGAGCTCGTCGTCCGCCAGGCGATCGGCGGCAGCCACGCGCGCATCATCCGGCAGGTGGTGGTAGAGACGCTGCTGCTGGCGCTCGTAGGGGCGGCCTTCGGCCTGGCCGCGGGCGCGGTCGGCATCCGGCTGCTCGCGACTCTCGGCACCAGCCTGCTGCCGCTCGGCGCGCAGATCGGCTTCGACACCAGCGTCGCGGCCGCCGGCGTGCTCGCCGCACTCGTGCTCGGCGCCGCGATGGCGCTCCCGATCGCGTGGTTCAGCCTCCGCAGTCCCGCCGCCGCAGCGCTCGCACTCGACTCGCGCGCGGCGACGGCCGGCCCCGGCGTCCGCCGCCTGCGTCACGCGTTCCTCGTCGCGCAAGTCGCGCTCGCATTCGCGCTGCTGTCGGCCGCGGGCGTGCTCGGCGTCAGCCTGCAGCGCGTCACCGCGATTTCTCCCGGGTTCAACTCGGCCCGTGTGCTGAGCGGACAGATCTCGGTGCCGGTGCGCACCTATCCGGACACGCCGTCGCGGCGGGGGCTCGTCGATCGCCTCATGCAGGCGCTCGAGCGGCAGCCCGGCGTCAGCGCCGCCGGCCTCGTGACCAACGTGCCGTTCAGCGGGCGTGACATCAAGAGCGCGATCACCGTCGAGGGCTGGAGGCCGGCGCCGGGCGATTCCGTTCGCGGTCACTACGGCTACGGCGTCGGCGGACGCTACTTCATGGCGATGGGGATGCCGCTCGTCGAAGGGCGCTTCCTCGACCCCGGCGACATCCAGCGCGGCGATCGCGTGGTCGTCGTCGACGAAGATTTCGCCGGACGCTACTGGCCCGGCGGGAGCGCGCTCGGACACCGGCTGTTCGCCGGCCCCCGCACCGGCTCCGATGCCGAGGCCTACACGATCGTCGGCGTCGTCGGCTCGCAGAAGCAGGCCGGGCTCACCGACACCGCGTCCACGGGCGCCGTCTTCTTTCCCTATGCCGACCGCTTCGACACGGACCTGTTCCTCGTGGCGCGCACGCTGCTGCCGCCGGAGTCGCTGGCCTCGTCGATGCGGCAGGCGGTGCGCGGCGTGGACGCGGATCTCGCCGTCAGCGACCTGCGCTCGATGGACACGCGGATCGCCGACAGCCTGGTCGCGCGGCGATCGCCCGCCGTGCTCGCCGCGATCTTCTCCGCGCTGGCGCTGCTGCTGACCGCGATCGGGACGTATGGCGTCATCAGCTACGCCGTCGCGACGCGGCGCCGCGAGATCGCGCTGCGCATCGCGCTCGGCGCGACCCCCGGACGCATGGGGCGCGAGTTCGTCTCGCTCTCGCTGAGACTCGCGACCCTCGGCTCCGCCGCCGGCCTCGCCGGCGCCTGGCTCGCCAGCGGCGCCCTGCGTACGCTCCTCTACAGCGTGCCGCCGATGCACGCCCCGACGCTCGCCGTGACCGCCGCCACGCTGTGCGCCCTGTCGCTCGCCGCGTGCGTCCTGCCCGCCGTCCGCGCCGCACGCGTCTCTCCCGCTGAAGCACTTCGGGACTAGAAACACATGACCGTGTGAACACCATAAGAGCGCCGCAACGAAGGTAACTGCGGCGTCGGATCACAGGAGATAAGGAGAGTAGGAGACAAGGAGTCTTTTGTGTGAAGTCACCTTCATCTCACGCCGGGTATAACCGGGCCGCGATAAGATCGACGCCATGAAGATGACGGTGTTATTCGCGGCGGCGGTGCTGGTGACTCAGCAGGGTGGAGTCGATCCGCGGCCGCCGAATGCAAAGGATCAGAAGCCGGCGTTCGAGGCGCAGACACGCGCGCCGGAACATAAGACGAACGTCGTCTTCGACGTCGTCACCGCGGTCGAAGGGATCGAGAAGCCGTGGGGGCTCACCTTCCTCCCCTCGGGCAAGATGCTCGTGACCGAAAAGGCAGGACGGCTGCGCGTCGTCGCGAAGGACGGCACGCTCTCGCCGCCGGTGAGCGGGCTGCCGGCGGTGGACGCGCGCAACCAGGGCGGACTGCTCGACGTCGTCCTGCATCCGCAGTTCGCGTCGAATCAACTCATCTACTGGAGCTTCTCGGAGCCGCACGACGGCGGCATGACCAACACCGCGGTGGCGCGCGGCACGTTCATGGACGGCGCGGAGCCGCGGGTCGAGAACGTGCAGGTGATCTATCACCAGGCGCCGTCGATGGCCTCGACGATGCACTACGGCAGCCGGCTGGTGTGGAACCGCGACGGCACGCTGTTCGTGACGCAGGGCGAGCGATCGATCACGCCGGGACGCATGCAGGCGCAGCAGATGGACAGCCTGCTCGGCAAGATCGTCCGCATCAACGAGGACGGTTCGATCCCCAAGGACAACCCGTTTGTCGGCAAGGACGGCGTGCGCCCGGAGATCTGGTCGTTCGGCCACCGCAACATCCAGTCGGCGACGCTCAATCCGTCCACGGGCGAGCTGTGGGAAGTCGAGCACGGCACACGCGGCGGCGACGAGATCAACATCGCCCGCAAGGGGAAGGACTACGGCTGGCCGACGATCGCCTACGGCATCGAGTACCAGGGCGGGCCGATCACCGGCGGCATCACGCAGAAGGATGGGATGGAACAGCCGGTCTATTACTGGGATCCGGTGATCGCGCCGAGCGGCATGCTGTTCTACACCGGCGATCTCTTCCCCGCGTGGAAAGGCAGCCTGTTCGTCGGCGGCCTGGTGACCACCAACCTGGTGCGCCTCGACGTGAAGGACGATCGGATCGTCGGCGAAGAGCGTCTGCTCAAGGACCTGCAGCCGAAGCCGGAACGGATCCGCGACGTGCGCCAGGGGCCCGAGGGCGCGATCTACCTGCTGACCGACAACGACAAGGGACGAATCCTCAAGCTCGTCCCGAAGCCGTAGGGCTACGACTCCGCTGGCGGCTCGCGGTGGGCCGCCAGCCAGGCCAGCTTGTCGGGATTGCGCACGACGCGGATCGTCGTGATGCGATCGGCGTCGGTCGAGAAGACGAACACGCTCTCCAGCTTTTCGTAGCGGTAGACGAGCGCCGCCGCTTCTCCGTTGATGTCGGCGTAGACCAGCCGCCACGCCTCCGGCGACGGATCGATCTCCGGCAGTCTCTGCCACAGGCCGGAGATCAGCTTCGCGACCGAGGCGGCGCCGATCACCGGCCGCATCGCCGCCGGGGCCTTGCCGCCGCCATCCGACGTGAACGTTACGTCCGCGGCGAGGAACTGCTCCAGTCTCGCGAGACTTCCCCCGCGCACCGCGTCGAAGAACCGCGTCACCATCTCGCGCTGCTGCTCGGGCGACGCCTCGAAGCGCGGACGTCCTTCGGCGACGCGCGTCTTGGCGCGGTGGACCAGCTGCCGGGCGTTGGCCGGCGTCGTCTCGAGCACGCGCGCCACGTCGGCGTAGTCGGCGTCGAACACTTCGCGCAGCAGGAACGCGGCGCGCTCCGCCGGCGAGAGCGTCTCGAGGAGCGTCAGGAACGCCATCGTCACCGACTCGCGGCGCGAGATGACGTCTTCGGCGCTCTCGATCGCGCCCGTGGGGACCGGCTCGGGCAGCCACGGCCCGACGTACTGCTCGCGCGTGGTACGCGCGGCCTTCAGCCGATCGAGACACAACCGCGTGACGACCGTCGTCAGCCACGCGCGTGCAGACGTGGGCTGTTCCGGCGACGAGGCGGCGCGCAGCCACGCGTCCTGGACTACGTCCTCGGCCTCCGCGGCGCTGCCGAGCATGCGGTAGGCCACCGAAAAGAGCTGCGAGCGAAGCGACTGGAACTGGGCCGTATCGATCATGCCGCCGTGCCTCCACAGAGTATGACGAGGCAGCGGGCGCGCGTGTGACGGCAGCGCAGAGCCAGCTCGAGCGCGAAGCGGCCGCATCCGCAGCTCTATTGGAATTGAGCGATTCGAGAGCCAGCGGCTGCTCCCTTTCACCACGGAGTCACAGAGCACACAGAGCAGCAGAGAGAAGCAGGCCACAGATAAACACGGACGAACACGGATTGGTCTGCGGTGAATCGCCGCCGCGAGTGCGCGGTGAAGACCAGTGAACAACC
>Ga0207648_10003892_pt1 | contig 15582 bp, 15 predicted proteins | sample KBSMisM32_FD_184310 | JGI IMG/M metagenome (GOLD analysis project Ga0207648, IMG submission 184310) | Miscanthus rhizosphere microbial communities from Kellogg Biological Station, Michigan, USA - KBS Miscanthus M3-2 (SPAdes) (version 2) | ecosystem: Host-associated > Plants > Roots >...
CTCTTCGGCTCGTTGTTCATAGGGCAAAATCACCCGGTAACGGCCCGGCTCCTTCGAATCGAACGCCCCTTGAGATCGTCTGCAGCCGGTCTCTTCTGGCGGCTAGTTCCACCCCTCATACCTTTTGGTCCGGGGCTGCCGGCATTTGCCAGCCTTCGCCCATGGCGGTGAAATCAAGGCATGAGCTCCGTGACCGAAATTGAAACGGCGATCCACAATCTCAGTGTGGCTGAACAACGGATCATTGCCCTTCACTTGGCTGATCGTCTGGTCGACAAGGAATATCCGGGAGGGTGCGGCGCGGTGGACGAAGGCATTCGCTTCCTGCCTCGCTACGAAACCTGCCCGGCGCTTCGCGAATCCCAAGGCCCGAAGCTCCGGCAACGGGCCAGGACGACTCGCTGACCGGGCAGACTGCGGGCATCCCAAAAACGCCGCCTCCTTGGACTCTCGCGGCGGCTGTCCGCACGGTCTTCGAACCGCGTGGCTCACTCGATAAAACCAGGGCGCGTGCGCTTCTTCGGCGATGTCCGATTCCGTTCCCCGGACGTCCCCTTGTGCGTTTCTTGGCAAACTCCAGCCGTTGCTTGGCGGCGGAGGAGACGCGAATTGACCCGCTTGGATCCGAGGCCAACGACTGGCCCGTCCGACCCCTTCCCCCGAAATAAAACAATGAATGTCACCTTCAACATGACCACGACCGGGGGCCAGATCGGCCCGGTCAAATTTCGCATCGGCCGTCAGGTCATCGAACCCTTCCACACCGCTCCGTGGTGCGACCGGCCGGAGGCGAAGAAGCTGATTCCCCTCCTGCGCGAATTGCGGGGGGATTTCTTTTGCGCGCCCTTCGGCGCCGGCCCCGGCTGGCGCGGCGAAGTGCATCCGCCGCATGGCGAGACGGCCAACGCGGATTGGACCGTGACCTCGTCCGCTCCGGAGCGTCTGGTCGCCGTCCTGAAAACCCGCGTCCGGCCGGGCAAAATCACCAAGACCATCGAGGTCCGCCCCGGCGAGACCAACCTCTACCAGGCCCACCTCTTCGAGGGATTCCAAGGCGGGATGTGCTTCGGCCACCACGCCATGCTCGACTTTAATCGCAACGGCACCGGCGTCCTCTCCACCAGCAAACCGCGCCTGGCCCAGGTGCTTCCCGTGCCGTTCGAAAACCCGGTGCAGGGCGGTTACTGCTCGTTGAAACAGGGAGCCTGGTTGCGCCGGCTGGACCGCGTGCCGATGGCCGACGGCGGCCAGACCGACCTGACCCGCTTCCCCGCCCGCGAAGGCTTCGAGGACCTTGTCATGATCCACCACAAGGACACCGACGATTTCGCCTGGGCCGCCGTGGTTTTCCCTGAAAAAAAGTTCGTCTGGTTTTCCCTCAAAAACCCCGCGCATCTCGCCTCCACCGTGCTCTGGCATTCCAACGGCGGACGCCACTACGCGCCGTGGAACGGTCGCCATCGCGGAGTGCTCGGTGTCGAAGACGTCACCGCCTATTTACACCTCGGTCTGGGGGCGTCCCTGGCGAAAAATCCCTGGAATGAACAGGGTGTGCCCACCTCGCTTCATTTCACCCGGGGCAAAACCACGCGCATCCCCTACATCATGGGCGTCGCCGCGCTGCCCGACGGTTTCGACACCGTGCGGAGCATCCGTCGCACCGCGACCGGCATCCGCCTCCAGTCCGCGAGCGGCCGGCGGATCGAACACGCCGTGGACACCTCCTTTATCCGATAACCCCGCGCTTCAGAAACCCGCTTCCCTCGAAACCCATCATGAAAATTTACCGCGATTACCTGCATAACCTTAAGGGCAAAGTGCTGCTCGGCTGCGACGGCTTTGTTGACGAGACCTACGAGATCGTGGAGGTCCGCAAGAGCCCGACCGAGTTCGTCCCGATGAAACGCCTCCGCCAATTGGGCGAACTGCTCGTCGCGCGCGCCGACGGCGGCGTCGGCATGGAGCTGGTGCCGAAGCGCCGCTGCGAAGGCGGGTTCGCCATCAACACCGGCCGGGTGGCCGCCTGTTTGGGACTCAAGCCCTGCCTGCCCGGGCTTTATGGCAAGGAAGCCATCGATCCGGCCTACCATGAGTTTCAGGACACCTGTGAACTGCTCTCGCTCGGCAATCCCGCCCTGACGATCGCCCTGGAGTTCGGCGACGGGAAGGTGCTGATGAGCAACCTGGAGGCGGTCTCCAGCCTGACGTGGAACGACTTCAAGAACCACTTTGGCGAAAAGAAGCTCAAGGAGCTCTTCTCGGGCGTGGATATTCTCGGCCTGGGCTACTGGTCCCTCACGGCCAACTTTGACGGCCTTTTCCACGGATTCATGGACCAGTATGAGACCACCACGCCCCCGCGTCGGATGTTCTTCGACTTTGCCGACATCAAAAAGAAATCCAGCGAGTCGTTTGTCAAAAGCCTGGAGATGATCCGCGCCTATAATGACAAAATTCCGATTACCTTCAGCCTGAACGAACACGAGGTCATGGAGCTGTTTTCAAGGATCGGGGTGGAGCGCCCGGAATTGAAGCCGGCGGCGATCGCCTCCGCGTTGACGGCCGCGCGTAAAAAGATCGGTTTCGACGAACTGGTGGTGCACACCCCGGAGTTCGGGGCCGCGTCCAGCGCGAAGGAAGGCGAGGCGTATGCGCTCCAGGAGCGCCAGACCAAGGTCGTCCGCCTGGCGGGCGCGGGCGACAGCTTCAACGGCGGCTACCTCTGCGCCTCCCTCGGGAACCTCCCGATCAAGCAACGCCTCGTCATCGCCAACGCCGTGACCGCCTACTTCGTCACTCACGCCACCGGCCCGACCAAGGAGCAACTGCTCGTCCAAATCGAAAAAGCGTCCGACCATTGAACCGGGAACCGGCGACAGCGCGCGCCCGCCGGTGCCTGCAAGCCGTTTTAACCACGAAGGCTCACGGATGGGCACGGATGAAGACCCTGAGCTCCGAGTCCCCTCACTCAGGGTTCATCCGTGTTAACCGGGGGGCCCTCGATCGAGTCGTGACCACGGATTTCACAGATTATCACGGATCGGCCTGAATCCGTGCCTATTGGTGTAATCTGTGGTGAATCAGGTCCGCACGGTTCGATATGACTCAATAGGTCGCTGCCTAAGCTTGATTTAAATAAAATGTTAGCTAACGTTTTATTTAAATGCCTTACGAGCCGTTAGATCAAAACCGTCTCACTCAAGCGCTGCGTCGCTTGGGGGAGTTGGCCGTGGCCGAAGGCGTGGAGCTGGAATTGTCACTGTATGGCGGCGCCGTGTTTACCTTGGTCTATGGATCGCGTGACAGCACCAAGGATGTGGATGCGTTGCTTCGGCCCTCCGAAATCGGTCAGCGCCTCGCCCGGCAAGTTGCCCGCGAACAAGGGCTGCCCGGGGACTGGATCAACTCCGATGTCGCCCAATTTCTATCCGAACAGGAAGCCAAGCGTGCATTGCCCGCCGATACGTTTGGTCCGGGACTGGTGGTCACCGTGCCGACCGCGGCCTACCTGCTGGCGTTGAAATTGCGCGCCTGCCGACCGCCTCTGCCCGGTTATCCAGGAGACGCGCCCGACATCCGCTTTCTCCTCGGTAAAATCAAACCCGCATCGCTCGACGAGGTGGAGGCGCTTTTCGCCCGTTTCTTTCCCCGCGACGTTCTCGGCGACCGTGCCCGGGAACTCGTCGAAACCACGCTCGCCGATCTCGGCTGATTCCCATGCAACCACGTCCGCAAACATTGGCCGAAGTGGCCGCCCGCTCCGATTCGCTCGCCCGTTTCGGCCAGGAATTCGCGGACTGGCTGCACACCGTGCGCACGCTCGGGGCGCGTCCGTCGCTGGCGCGCACGGTCGCCGACGCGCCACCGCGACTGGCCGGACGTTTTGCCGAAGGCCGCTTGGCCGACGCCACGCTGGCCGCCTACGCGGAGTGGTTGAGCGCTCGCATCCGCACCGCACCGCCAGAGTGGTGTTTTGAGCCGGAACGGATCGCCGCCGAGCCGTGGTTTGCCGACGAAGGCCCGCGCGCCCGCCTGTTTGCCCTGCGTGACACGCCGCCGCCCTTCAAACGCCGCAATCTCTACACCGCCGAGCCCCACCTGCCGGTGTGCCTGCGCCGCGGACGCCCGCCGGTGTCGGCCGAAACGAAGCGCGCCAACAACGCCGCCCGCCAACGCCGGTTTCAGCAAAAACGCCGCGAACTCCTGCGGGATTTGCTGAAGCGGGTGGGGTGAGGCTGAAAACTAGCAACTAGCGGCCCGACCCCTTTGGCTCGCTCCGCGAAGAACGCGAAGGTCGCGAAGCCATCTCCGGAGTGGGTTCTTCTTCGTGATTCCTTCGCGCACTTTGCGGTTAACGGCGAAGCCGTGACCACGGATTGAATGGATTATCACGGATCGGCCTGAATCCATGACCAGCGGTGTAATCCGTGGTGAATGGGTGGCCGAATGTTAACATGTTTCGGCCTGACCGCTTTTGGCCGCCTGAACGTTAAATGAGCCGCGACCCTGGCTGGCGCGGAGTGTGCGAACGCGCGATCCGCGACAGCCATGGACACTCTTTCCATCGCCTTGTTGGGCCTCCGTGGTTTTCATTTCTTTATTTCAACCACGGTTCCCACTTCAACGATCTGAAAAAGCTCCTTCATTTCGGAGTCATCCAGCGCAACGCATCCCCAAGTCCAGTCTGATGATGAACCTCTTCCGTGAATAAAGATCTCTCCACCAAGCTTGGTATTCCATGGCGGTGTAACCCCTTTTCGCTGAGCAGAAACTATTCGTGAATATTCATCTTTGGTAATAAGTTTCGAGTCTAGCCCGGTTTGGGCGTCACTAGGTGATGGATAGCTAATCCCTAATGATAAATAAAACTTACTATTCGGGTTCTTTACGCACACATAATAGCTCCCTTCAGGAGTCTTTCCGTCGCCTGATTTCAGCTTTTTTCCTACGGGGGCGAATCCAAGCCCGACTTTATAAGTCTTGATAATCGCATCGGCTCTCCAGAGTTCAAGCATTCGCTTTTCTTTGTATATGACAATACGAAGCTGATCTGCTTTTACCGTGCAGCCGAGGACTGCCAAGATCAGTATCGCGACGATTTTCTTCATGTAGTGCCCGATGTTATTTATAGATGAGCCGCAACTATGGCTGGCGCGCCTGGTTTGGCGTCTTCTTCTGAATGAGTGATTTTACGATTTTTATGTCGGATTGAGAAAGGCGATATATCGGCTGTTTGGATTTTGATAATAACATTAGTTCGCCTCTTTCAACATCGTAAAGCCAGCGGTCTGATAAATCGATCTTGTGGGAAAACGTTCTTGGCGCGACCGATCCGCCTATTTCTTCTGCGCGCTCAAAACATGCAATCAATGCATCAATATCCGACTTTTCTTCGAGAATGCATGCAACTGAGAAATCTGCATTCCGAATACAGACAGGCCCGGTTGGCTTGATTTTAGGGCCACCGAAGCACGGAGAAACCAGCACTAGCGAGACAATGGTCAATAAGATACGGGATTTCATGTTTTGCCGAACATCAAAGATGAGCCGCGCCAGCTAGGGTCGTTGGCGCCTTGTCAGGCTCCGTCTTCATTTTTGGTGGTAATCGTAATGCCGCCAATCAAGCGACTTACGCCGTTATAAATCCATGCGCAAGCGAAACCTGCCATCATGGATATGAGCGCATAAAAAAGTGGTGTAATCAAATAATAACCAATTATGGCGCCTGTTGATGGACCAAAACTCAGGGAGGCGTCCATGGTCAATCCTGCCGATTTGGGTGATATGGAATATACCAGTATCACAAAAGCGGAGTAGGCTGACGTTACGATAAAACCAAGCGCGAAAATATTTTTCCGAGTGATGCGGGGCAAATGTAGCGGATTTCCTGTTTCATGATTTTGCCTAACTTAAAGATGAGCTGTGGTCGTTGGCTCTAGTGTCTGGTTCGGTTCCGTTGCTCTGCGCCTGCACTTAGCACGCTCCAAGTGCCGTCTAGACTTTGAAGATCGAAATAGTAGCCGGTGCCATTCTGAAATCTGATTCTCATCTCATAGGTATTCGACATGCTAAAATCCTTCATCTCGATTTTATAGGAGTATGCGAAGTCCGAAGAGCGAAAACCGGGATCTTCAGCGAAAAACGTCGGTACTCGCTCTGGATAGTCACGCACAAGCTTAATGACCCGCTCTAGCTCGGCCTCAGCTGCGGGCCAGTCCATATGCGGGAAGGAAAAAATCACTAGCGGTGCGACCAGCCAAGCGAAACCAGCAACTAAAAACGTCGCTACACAAACTTTGACGTGCTGTGCCTTCATATTGCCGAACGTCAAAGGATGAGCCGCGACTATGGCTGGCGCGACTCCTGCGCAGCAGGGGGCGTGACAGCCATGGTCGCTGGCTCTAGCGCCTTGTTCGGCGTCTTCGTATTCTTCTCGATCATGCATGCACCCGGCCCGTCTATCGACTTAATGATTCCGTCTTTTTCTTTCTGGCTAAGCAACATGCCTGAGTCGGGAAGAATGAATACCATGCCGGCTTGAAAATAATCATCAAATGTATGAATAACGTTTAGGGAGCCACTGATGCCCAATGACAATGCCCTTTCTGCTTTTTCTTTATTACCAACCTCCAAATAGTTTTTGGCCTGCGCCAAATGTATGATATTTGAATAATATGCCTGCTGGGTTGCCTTTTTTGCGACGACTAGACCGCCCACAATGTATCCAACTCCAAGCGAGAATACCGTGAGCAACAGGTGCGGAATGTATTTTTTCATTTTTGCCGAACGTTATAGATGAGCCGCGACCCTAGCTGGCGCGATCTGTGCGGCTCGGAGCACGGAACTTGAAGGCTGGGGTCGTTGGCTCTGGAACCTGGTTCGGCTCATTTGTTTGTAAATGGAATAAACTGGTGTTTACTATACGTCCCTGCGGTATCATAACTTACGCTAACACCACGAATTTGACCATATTCCTGAAATAGCACAACTCTGGCATAACCTGCATCCTTGAAAAACTGTACTGTGCGTTCGATTTCTGGGTCCCAATCTTTTCCGTCATACGAAACCCCATAATAGCGGACTAAAGCCATATTTTTGTGTTTTTGGCTTTTAAAAAACTCTATGCATCCCTCCCTCGGAATTCGAATTCGTCTTTTTTGGCCTGACTCTGGATCAAAATCATAGAGACCCATATCGAATTTATCTACATGAACACCAATAACTGATACTTGGACATCGGCCTCCGTGATAAGCTTTTGGGTCACGGCATGGCCATCCGCATGGAGTGCCGTGCAAATCAGGGTTAATGCGAATGCCAATGATAATGTCCTTCCGATTTTCATTTTGCCTAACGTTTTAGGTCAGACATGCGGTTCGCTGGCGCGGTGGGTGCGCAGCAGCCGACGTGACAGTGAATCGCATGGTCTGTAGCGCATGGTTAGGCGTTTTTGAATTCTTTTTCGATCGCTTGCTGCTCTTGCGTATTGCCGAGTGCAATATCCGCCTTCGCCTCATATGCTCGAAGCGCCTTGTGTATGCTCCAAAACTTGATTCCTGCGAATACTGAGATGAGGAGCTGAATTCCAAGGATAGTAATCGAGAATTCTGTTTCTGTGTCGGGCGGGGATAATAGGCGCTCGCCGCTACGATAAAATAAACCCGAGGCAGCTAAGAGATACAAATAGCTGTAGCATCTAAGCTGGCTGGCGGTGGTTTTGGCTGGCGCGACTCGTGCGAAAGCACGAGTCGTGACAGATGGGGTCATTGGCTCTAGGGACTGGTTCGGCTCCGTGGTTTTCATCGATTGGTCGATTTGTAGTCTGCTTCCAGCTTTGCATCCCATCTTCTGTGTAATCTCAAAAGTGCATATTTTGAGATCGCATTCGGGAGCCAATAAATGAGGGCAATCGCTAGCGAAGCAAAGAACGAAATGATAATCGCTGACTCATCGCTAACACCCTCTCTGCCGGTTTTTCTGGTATAAATCACTAATGCGAACATCAGCTGCGCGAAGACATAAAGACACAGAGCGTAAAAAGAATGAGGCGCGCAGATCACGTAATGCCAGAAGGTGGTGCGGTCCTGTCTTTTCATTTTTTTGCCGAACGTTCAAGATGAGCCGCGACCGTGGCTGGCGCGCCTCGTGCGGCTCTGAACACGAGGCGTGACAGCCATGGTCGTTGGCTCTAACGCCTGGTTGGGCTCAGTGGGGTTTTCTAATAGTGCATTGACGTCATTGGGCCCTGATACTATTTTCGACTTTCGGAAGTATTCTGAGCCCTTTGATGGATCAAAATCTTCAATCCAAGCCGTCGCTCGTAATTTTATCTTATCATTTTCGAATATGAAGAAGATTACTTGAGTCTGATTTGCGCCGGAGCCTGATCTTCCACCATTACACAGACAGGCCATAAGTTCTTTCTTTCCGTCTTTATTATAGTCGCCGGAGAATAAATCGATGATGCTGCCGCCACCTACAGATCCCAGTTTTGCATAATCAGTGAATTTTGATTTAATTGAGTTAGTCGAGATTTGAACGGCCCACTTCCCGTCCATGCATGTCTCGACTAAGACTAGATCATCAAGACGGTATATTGAAGCTGATACTAAGCCGTCCGGAAACGCATGATTTTCGTCTATCATGGGGATTTCCTGAGCTGAAGCAACTGACGTAAACACGATAAATACGAAATGAGCGAGTTTCATTCTATTTTGCCTAACGTTTGAGGTCCGGCGCAGGCGCATGAAAGGGGGCAGGCCGTTACTTGCTAGATTTCGGGCCATTTAGGGGGCAGGGTGTAAAAACTTGGCCGTGTCGGGATAAAAGTAGCAAGTAACGGCCTGACCCCTTTGGCTCGACGGTCATTCTTGTATGGCTTTGAGCGTTGCGATAACCTTTGGCCCTAAATCGCGAACGAATGCGGTCTTCGCTGGCGACACATCCTCACCATGAATCGCTAATGAACAAATCGAATAAATCTCACGTGCCGCTCGTGCAATCTGAGGATCAAGAACTTCTAGCTGCATGAGTGTGCTAATCAATGCGCCAAAAGAGAAACGGCGCTGATCCTCAACCGCAATAGAACGCGCATTTAATATCCGCCGTGCTTCGCGCTCAATCTCATATCTAACTGAAAATAGATATGTGGTGTCATTCGGTGGAGAGGGCGGAGGTGCCGGAGGCGCCGATACGCCGCGGGAGGACAATTCGCGATCAAGAGCCTCCTTCAACTTCCGCTCAAGTTCAGGAAGAAGGGTGTCAGGCGAAGCGGATGGTAGAACAAATTGCTGACTCAGCTGATCGTGCGTCCATCCTGCGGCACTTCGAGTGCTAACATAATGGATCAGAAGATTGGCTGCGCTTCTCGTGCTGACGAAGCAAATCTTGGATGTGGCTGCCGAGTCGGTCTCAACAAAGCGCCATAGCTCATCTTTTCCTTCAGCCGCACTTCGCGTCTCTACTACGCGGACTAATAAATCGGCTGCGCTTCTGGTGCTCACCTCATGCACAAGCACGTCAGCTGAGCTTTTGGTATTTTTTATGCGTATTAGGGCCATGGTTTTTGTTTTTTTGCCGAACGTTCAAGATGAGCCGCGACTATGGCTGGCGCGACTCCTGCGCAGCAGGAGGCGTGACAGCCATGGTCGTTGGCTCTAGCGTCTGGTTCGGCTCCGTCGTTTGGGCGGAATCTCGTATTGCTTTCCGGCGACGAACTTCTTCAGCAACGGCTTTCTTTCTTCTTTCGATGCTCGTCTCTTCTTTTTTTCGGATCTCAGTCAGCGCCTCATTTTGTTTTTTCAGGTTTGCAACTTCGGCTTCAAGTGCCACGACCCTCTTTTCCAGCGCACCTATATCTATAATATTCGTGTTTAGCGGAGGCTGATCCATAAACGATGGAGCTTCCTGCAGCGTAACTGTCGTTTTAGGTTCTTCTTTAATTTTCAGTTTTTCGCTGGCCGGACTATCCGCCCGAGGAACTAAATCGGTAGCGCCAGCGGGTTCTGCATTTAAGACTCCTGCGAAAAGCAGAAATAGTGTGAGTGTTTTCATGTTTTTTGCCGAACGTTATAGATGAGCCGCGACCCTAGCTGGCGCGGTCTGTGCGGCTCGGAGCACAGAACGTGACAGATAGGGTCGTTGGCTCTAGCGCCTGGTTCGGCTCTGTGGTTTTCTTCATTTATTAAGGACCTTGAATGCACCTTCACCGGCGATAATCAATTCATCTCCTGAAATGAGAATGTCGGAGCTGGTTGATTTCATTTTCTTATCCAATACAACGGCTCCTGATTTATTGTATACCTTAACTCTTCCGGGGCCTCCGTATGCACTGCCGGGCATAATGCTTCCTCCTTCGCTGGCGTAAACTTCATACCGTAGGTCGGTTGATTCGAGATTGTCTTTGTAAAGGAGTGTCTCGCGTGATTTGCACCCCGACGGGAATACGAGAATACTCAATAGTGCTAGGATAGGCGGCTTTTTCATATTTCTGCCGAACGTGGAAGGTCAGACATGGAGTGCAATGGCGCGACACGTGCGAAAGCACGGGGCGTGACAGTGCACGGAATTGTCTGAAGCGACTGGCTCGGCGAAATAAATGCTTCGACGACCAGCGGGTTTAGTCTGCGAAGTTTGGAAATCGGGTATCATATCTTCTGTGATCTCTCGTCTTAAAATCGAAATAGTCTCGGTGATTCGCTGCCTGAAAAATGCTCCGTGTAATCGCTTCTTCGTGTGTGCCTTAATTTAGTGCTGATGGAAATGGATCGAATATGCCGAGCGTCTTAGATCAGACATGCCTGTGCTTGGCGCGACAGGTGCGAAGCAGCTGGCGTGACAAGCATAGGCATTGTCTGTAGCGCCTGGTTCGGCTCCGTAGTTTTTCTTTTATAAGCTGTGATATTCATCCGCGTAAGTTTGGATTTTTTCAAGGTTCGTTCAATGCTTCTGGCGGGATCTTCTCTCGATCATAATTGTGCCGAGGGCCAACAGCACTCCTTTCCACAAGATACGCCGGGTAAAAAATCACATATGCGACTTTTTCGCTCCACTCTGGCCAACCTTCAGGCGTGTAGCACCAATACTCTTGATTCGCTGCTGGCGACGCGAACTGATACGCAATCGTAAACGCAGCGGAGTAGCTTGCGAGCGAGATTCCTGCGATAGACAGTAGCTTCCTTCGTTTCATTTTGCCGAACGTTGTTTAGGTGGAAAAAAGTTGGCCTATCACAGGACGAAGCCTGCTAAACTGGAAAAAAGGGGACTTTTTCGGGATTAGCTGGCCTGATACTTGCAGTGCAAGTTGCATGAAAAAAGGCGAATCGGGAGAGGAATCAGGGGCGGATGCTGCAAAAAAGCCAGTGTTGAAGCCGAAGGACGCAGTGCGGCGGATTTTAACGGCTGCCGGGGCGGAACTGCCGGACAAGGAGGCGTTCTGGCTGGGATACCACATGGAGCGTTTTGTGAGTCATACGCGAAAGCATGGCGAGCTTTTAGAATTCCCAGTGGCAGTAGAGGCTTACATCACGTTTTTTAAGCAGACTTGTCCGCCGGACTGGCAGGTGGACCAGTTGAAGCAGGCGTTGGTTTTGTTCGGTCGGGGCACGGAGCGATGGCGGTGGGTTAAGGCGGCCGAAAATGAATTACCGGGAAATCCGATGGCAGGTCCACAGGGCTGGGTGTTGCGGTATCGGGTGAAGGCGAGCGGGGTGAATGGAACGTTGGTGTCGGCGCAGGGAGAAGTGTCCTCAAAGGGGCCGCCGGTGGAATTGGAGGCGTGGATCGACGGGTTGCGACGTGCGATCCGGGTCAATCACTACTCCATCCGCACGGAGCAGACGTATATCGAGCATGTGAGGAGGTTTTTATTGTTTACGGGGCCAGTGTCGGCGGAGGAGTTGGGCGAAAAGCAGGTGCAGCGTTATCTGGAATATTTGGCGCTGACGCGGCGGGTGGCGGCGAGCACGCAAAACCAGGCGTTTTCGGCGCTGTTATTTTTCTTCAAGCGGGTGTTGGTTCGGCCGTTGGGAGAAATGGAAGAAACCGCACGGGCGAGACGGGGACGGAAGTTGCCTGAGGTGTTGAGCAAGGAGGAGGTGCGCAGGTTTCTCGGGCTAACGGAGGGCACGAGCGGGTTGATGCTGAGGCTGTTGTATGGCGCGGGGTTGAGATTGCAGGAGTGCATCCACCTGCGGGTGAAGGAAATGGATTTTGAGCGCGGGATCATCATGGTGCGTGATGGCAAGGGTGGAAAGGACCGCACGGTGATGATGCCGGAATCGGCACGGGCGGCGTTGGGGCAGCACTTTGAGCGGTTGAAGGTGTTGTGGGAGCAGGACCGCGCGGCCGAGGTGGACGGGGTGTGGTTGCCGGATGCGTTGGACCGAAAGTATCCGAACGCAGGCAAGGAGTGGGGTTGGCAGTGGGTGTTTCCGGCCAAGGGGATTTCGGTCGATCCGCGTTCGGGACGGTCGCGGCGGCACCATGTGAGCGACAACATGCTGCATAAAACGGTGAAACTGGCCGCGCAGCGCGCGGGAATCGCCAAGACGGTGAGTGCGCATGTGCTGCGGCATTCATTCGCGACGCATCTCTTGGAGAACGGCGTGGATATACGGACCGTGCAGGATTTGCTCGGACATACCAGCGTGGAGACTACGCAGGTTTATACGCATGTCATGGCCAAGCCGGGGTTGGGCGTAAGGAGTCCGCTGGATGCCTGAGGGTGTCGAGGGGCTATCGGCGAAAAGGGCGAGCGGGGGGGCGGAGGACTGAGAGATGAGGGTTGAGAGTCGGCGCTGGCGGCGCGACGGGTCGCGGCGTCGAAAGCGGCGAGGGCTCGCCGCACTCCAAAACGAACGGGCGCGAGCGAGTGGCGGACTGTCGCTTCGCTCGAAACGCGGCCTACGGGGCGGAGGGGCCAGCCGCGTGACCGCGGCTGCTACGGGGGGGGACCTGAGAGCTGAAACCTGAGACCTGAAAACGGAGCACTGAGGCTGAGTTGGAGACGAAACGACTCCGTCGTTCCGCTACGAGGGAGCTGGCGCCTAGCGCCAGAGGGGGACCAGGGTTTCGGCGCGGACCCAGCCGGTTTGGCCGTCGGGGAAGACCAGGCGGCGCCAGCCGAGGAAGGTTTTGTCGGTCGTGGCCACCACACCGACACCGAGCGGAGATGATTTTTGCGGGGTGTCGAGGTCGGTGGGGATCGAGCGGAGCGTGGTCGGCGTGACCACGACCACGGCGCGGGTGTCGGCGAGCGGGCCGTAGGTTTTTAGGCTCACGCCGGCGGCGAGCGCGAGCGCAATGGCGGCCGCCGCCATCGCGCTCGCGCTCGCAGTTGAAGGGGAAAGTTTAAGTTTAAGGCCGGAGCGGCGGTAGGCGGCGAGCAGGGCGAGGGACAGGGCGAGCGCGCCGAGCCAGGCGGAGGCGATCAGCACGGTTTGCCAGCAGGCGGGCGAGGCGAGGGCTGCGAGTTGCGAGTTGAGCGTTGAGAGTTGAGCGACGGACGGGGGAGACACGCCGGCGGTCTTCCAGGCGTAGCAGAGGTGCCAGCGGACGGACGGGTTTTGCGGTTGCTGCACGAAGGCGGCCAGGGCGTGGCCGGCGGCTTCGGGGGCGCGGTTTTGCTGGAGGAGCGCAAGCGCGAGGTTGTGGTGCGCGGTCCAGTCGGTGGGCGCGGCTTTGAGCGCGTCGCGCCAGGCGGCTTCGGCGGCGGGGAAGTCGGCGGCGCGGTAAGCCGTGCCGCCGACGGTTGAAGCGGAAGGTTTAAGTTTAAGATCGGACGCTGACGCGGTCTCGGCGGCTCCGGACGGGGCTGGGAGGCAGAGGACGGATCCGATCAGCAGGACCAATGGGAGCAGGTTGCGGGGGAGGAAGAGTTGGAACGATGAGAACGCGGGGGCGGGGCGGGCGGCGAGGGCGGCTTGGGCGCGGGCGGGCCAGTCGGCGGGCATGGGAGCCGTGCCGTAGAGCGTGTGGTCGGCTTCGGCCCAGAGGGTGGACCAGGCGGCTTCGGCGTTGGTGGACGCGGGACTTGAATCCTGGTCGAGCCCGGCGAGGAAGCTGGAGAGGGTGGGGACGGCTTGCGGGAGACGCCAGAGGATCGCGGTGTCGCGCTGCCAGGATTGGAGGAATGAAGAAACCTGAGGGCTGAGACCTGAGACCTGAAGGGAGGAAGCGGAGGGCGGAGAGCTGAGAGCTGAGAGCTGAGACTTGAGACCTGAAACCTGAGGAGTGGAGGTTGGAGTTTCAGCTTTCGGCATTTCGGCGAGTTGGCGGAGGGTGGCGGTCAGGCGGGCGTGGGCTTCGCGGAGGGGGCGGGCGGGGTCGGTCACGCGGGCGCGGCGGAGGGCGAGGACGGCCCAGAGAATTAGCGGGCAGAGGGCGGAGGACAGAAGACCGATGAGGACGGCGGTGCTGGAGCGCGGCGCGAGGGCGGTGCCGGCGGGCGGGAGCGGGTCGCGAGGCAGCGCCGTCGGGGCGGCCGCCGCAGGGAGGGCGGCGCTGCCGGTTGAAGGGGGAAGTTTAGGTTGAAGGTCGGAGGGGGCGGAGGATGCAGGGGTTGAAGAAGGAGGTTTAAGTTGAAGATCGGCGGGGGAGATCTGGATCGTCACGGGTTTCGTGGAGAGCGTTTCGTAGGCGCCGGTGGCGGGGTTGAAGATCGAGATCGAGACCGGGCCCAGGGTGTAGGCGCCGGGCTTGGTGGGGATGAGGACGATGTCCTCGGTGATGGAGGCGTCGAAGAGCGAGTTGCCCTTGGTGGTGCGCTTGGCTTGGGGCTGGACGAGGCGGAAATCCTTCGAGACGGAGCGGGAGGGGAGGCCGGCGATGTCGGGCCAGTTGCCGGTGCCGTCGAAGGTGAGCGTCCAGGTGATGGGTTCGCCGACGGCGGCGGTGGCGGGAACGATCTTGGAGTCGAGGGTGAACTGGCCGACGGCGCCGCTGAAGCCGGCGGGGGCGGGCGAGGGGAGCGGCTTGACGGTGACCGAGGCGGGCTGGCTGGTGATGGTGAAATTCGAGCCGGTGGCGCGGCCGAAAATGTCCTGGCCGGTGGCGATGATCACGTCCTGTTCGGCCGCCCCCAGTTTGAAGGTGCCGGCGGTGCGGGCGAAGGCGCGGGTGGTCTGGGTGATGATCGACTCGGGCTGGCCGCTGCCGGAGGCCTGGGTTTCCACGGGGGAGCCCCAGGCTTCGACGATGAGCGGGTCCTTGTTCCAATTGAGATTATTGGACGGGCGGAAGGGGCGGTTGCCGCGAATGACGAGGTTGTAGCGGAGGTCGAAAACCTCGCCCTGCCAGACCGGTTTATCGGGGGCGACGAGGTTGGCGCTGGCGATATCGGTGAGCGAGAGGCTCGACTGGCCGACGGTGGCGTCGCCGATTTCGAAGGAGGCGGAGAGGACGGTCTGGCGGCCTTTGTCGGTGTCGATCTGGAAGGCAGGGATGGTGAGGGGGCGGTGCTCGGTGGGGCGCACGCGGTAGGTCAAGGTGACGGTCTTCGAGGTCGAGGCCTTGAAGTTGACGACGTTGACGCTGGTCTGTTGCGAGCGGGTGGGCGGCTGGGTGAAGGTGAGGCCGGGGACGCG
>Ga0207648_10003893_pt1 | contig 15582 bp, 13 predicted proteins | sample KBSMisM32_FD_184310 | JGI IMG/M metagenome (GOLD analysis project Ga0207648, IMG submission 184310) | Miscanthus rhizosphere microbial communities from Kellogg Biological Station, Michigan, USA - KBS Miscanthus M3-2 (SPAdes) (version 2) | ecosystem: Host-associated > Plants > Roots >...
CGACGCGGGAAGACCAGCCCACCCGCCCTCGGCGAGCGGCACCAACCCCAACCCCTCCTGCCACGCCCGCACGACCGCCGCCGCATTGACGGAAGTCCCCTTCGCCTCGAACGTCAGCTCGAACCTCACATCGCCGATCCCGTCTGTGACGGTCAGCCGCGGCACCAACGTGACCGCCGGCTTCACGACGCCCGCCGCGCGCCCCGCCAGATCCCCGCGCCACCTCTTCAGCTTCTCGACAAACCGAGGCGTGTCCCGCGCATCGAACGTCGTCCGCCTCCCGACGACCAGCTCCAGATCCGACCGCAATCTCTCGACCACCCGCTGCTCCGCCGGCACGTCGCGCAGCGGAACCGCTCCGCGTAAATAGACGAGCTTCCCCGCATCGATCCGCGCCACCGGCGGCGCCCCATAGACGAGCGTCGGCAACACGCTGAGGCCGCCTTCGACTTGATCCAGGTCGAGCACGATCCGCGGCGCCAGATCACGGGCCACGGGCGGAATACGGTCGCTCTGGATATCGACGACCGCCCGCCGCGCAAGATCCGGGAGCACCGTCGTCACCAACTCCCCCATCTCCGCGGGTGAGAACGCCCGCCGTATGGGCAAATTCTGCAAGAACCCCCCCGTCAGATCCGTCTCCGCCAATTTATGCAACGCCGCCCGCCCATCATCGTCATCGCAGAGCGCGAGACCTGTCGCGACGACCTGGCGGACGCGCGGGTCGGCGGTGATCGTGAGCGAAACAGATCGCGTGCCCTCACGCCGCCCATCACTGAGCGTCGCCACCGGCCGCAACTCCTCTTCAGAAATCGCGATCGCCACCCCATCCAGCGTCAGTCGCTGCGCTCCCGCCATGATCCCCATCAGCGCGAGCACCTTCGTCGGCTGCATCGCCACCTTCCGCGCCGCCGCCCCCGCCCCCAGCAGCCGGTCGACCTGCAGATCGACCTCCTCGATCTGAACCTGCGCCGCCCGCGCCGGATCCGCGATCACCGCCGTCAACTCCGTCGCCAGCGCCTCCTCCGTCCCGTCCCCTGCGATCAACACCCGCGTCAACCGCAACCCACCGTCCACCCGCTCGAACCGATACCCCACCCGCGCGCGCGCCGGCCGCTGGACAGCCGCGGGCGCACTCTCGCCGGTGGCCTCGTCCGCCCCCGCCGCCGACAACGCGATCACCGCCGCCGCCACGTGCTCGCACGGGCTCACCCGCGACGGACAATCACACTCCGTCTCATTCTCCGTCGGGTAAAGAACGGCGGTCGGCGCCACCACCCGCCCCGGCGAGCGCACGCGCAACACAATCTCTTCAGCCGTGCGCGATTCGACCGTGACCGCGCCGTTCCGCGCCAGCGTCACCCCCTGCGACCACAGCCCCGGCTTGCACCGCCGCCGCACCGACGCAATCAGCGCCGCCAGCTTCGGATCTTCGGCCGCCATCAGGTGACGATCTGTAACTGACGCCGGTAGTCCGACACGATCGGATTCTGCGGGCCCAGATGATCGAAGATCGCCAGCATCGCCCGCCGCGCGCCATCGTCGCGAAACTTCCGGTTGCGCTTCACCAGGTCCAGCAGCTCCGCCAGCGCCGGTTCCCATTCCAGCGCCGCTGCGTGCGCGCTCGCCAGGGCGAACCGCGCCTCGAGGTCGTTCGGATCGCGCGCCAGCGCCGCCGCCGCCGCGTCGCGCCCGCCGAAGGCCGCCGCATCCCGCGCGAACGTGAGCCGACGACGGATGGCGTCCGCCGCGTCGGCCTGCGGGCTGCGCGCATCGACGGACGCGAGCGCCGCCTCGGCGTCGTCGGCGCGCCCGGCGTCGACGAGCAGCCCCGCGAGCGCGACCGCCGCCTGGTCTCCGACCTCGGGATCGCCTTGCAACGACCGCAGCGCCGCCTCCGCGCCCGCACGGTCGTTCTTCGCGACCAGCGCCGTCGCCGCGGCGAGCGCCTGCTTCCCCGGCGACGGCGCCAGCTCGGCCAGCCAGCGCCGGAGAAAGTCGGCCGACTGAACCCCGACGAACTCCTTCGTCACCGCGCCGCCGCTGAACGCCTTCACCGCCGGGATCCCCTGGATGTCGTACCGCGCCGCCAGCTCCGGGCTCTTGTCCGTGTTCACCTTGACGAGCTCGACCCGCCCGCCCAGCGCCGCGACCTCGCGCTCAAGGATCGGCCCGAGCACGCGGCACGGGCCGCACCACGCCGCCCAGAAGTCGACCAGGACGGGCACCTCGCGCGAGCGCGCGATGACGTCCGCCTCGAAGGCGGACTCGTTCACGTCTTTGACGACGGGCGCGGCTGCATCAGCCATGGATGCAATGTATTGCCCGTCAGGCCTGCGGGCCACGGCTCTCTTCGCACGGTGTCGTCACATCCGCACGCACGTCGTCCGCAAGCGGCTTGCCCTCACCCCGGCCCTCTCACGCAAGCGGGAGAGGGGGCCAGATCCGATCAGGCGACTGGCTTCGAGGAAGCGGTGCTCTTGCGGTGGCGGTCGGCGAGGCGTCGCAGCATCTCGACGCGCGAGAGGTAGAGGTGCCAGCGCTGGCCGTGGCGTTCGTAAGGGTTCGCCTGGCTCACCCAACCCTTGATCTGGATCGGCGTGGTGACGGTCGTCGAGAGGTACACCTCGGTGAAGAGGTTGTCCTTCATGGCTCGTTTCGCGTCTGCGGGACTCTGAAAGAAGTTGTCGCCCATGGGCGGGACTTCTAACAGATTTCGCGTCGCATATGTAGGACAAACGTTCACAATCGCCCACGGAAGCCCACTGTCGGCGCAAGAAGGCGAAAAGATTCGCACCGAGCAGATGTATACTGGAAATTAAGTGTGAGTGATTACTCCATCCAACTACCATAATGAACCTCGCGATGCGGCGGACGCCCGCATCGGACGGTACCGTCTGATCGGACGGCTGGCGAAGGGCGGGATGGCGGAAGCCTTCCTGGCGTTGTCGGGCGAGCTGCCGGGCCTGCGCACGCTGGTCGTGGTCAAGCGCATCCTGCCGCACCTCGCCGCGAACGATCAGTTCGTCCGGATGTTTCTCGACGAGGCGCGCATCGGCGCGATGCTCGATCACCCGAACATTCCGCGCATCATCGAGGTGGGCCACGACGAGGACGGCTACTTCCTCGCGATGGAGGCGGTGCCCGGCAAGACGCTGTCGGCGATCCTGCGACGCGCGTCGCGTCGGCAGCGACCGCTCGGTCAAGCGGACGCCGCGTTCATCGTCGGCCGCGCCGCCGCCGCGCTGGGCTACGCGCACGCGCACACCGACGCCGACGGCCAGCCGCTGAACATCGTGCATCGCGACGTCTCGCCGGAGAACATCCTGGTCTCGTTCGAGGGCGCGGTGAAGGTGATCGACTTCGGCATCGCGAGCGCGCACGGGCGCATGAGCCAGACGCAGGTCGGCGGCCTCAAGGGGAAGGTCGAATACATGTCACCCGAACAGGCGTCGGGCGCGCCCGTCGACCATCGATCCGACGTGTTCGCGCTGGGCGTCGTCTTGTGGGAGGCGCTGTCCGGCCGCCACCTGTTCCGCCGCGAGACCGAGTTCGCCGTGATGCGCGCGATCACCAGCGAGCCGATCCCGCCACCGTCGGGCCCGCGGCCGATCGCGCCGCGCCTGGAACGCATCGTGATGACGGCGCTGGCGCGGGCGCCCGAGGATCGCTTCCAGGACGCGCACGAGATGGCCCTGCTGCTGGAGCGCCACGCGTTCAGGACCGACGGCTTCGATCCCGCCGCGCTGGTCACGCAGCTGAAGCAACTCTTCCCGGCCGACCATGCGGGCTGGAAGGCGACGGTGGGCACCGCGCAGGCGAGCGAGTCCTCCGGGCACCGGAAGATCACCAGCGCGTTCCCGCTGGTTGGCAGCGACGGCGGCCATACGGGAGGACCGACGCTGCCGCTGCACCTGAATTCGCGAAGCGAGGCGCCGACGCGCCCTGAAATCGGCCGCCCTGAAATCGGCCGCATGTTCCCGGCGGAGGTGCAGTCGGGCGTGGAGCTCGATGATCACCACACGTCGTTGCCGCGGCTCACGGGCTGGGGCGACGCGCAGCCGGATCCTGCAAGCGAGGGTGGCGATCCGTCGTCGATGCCCGGCGACGATGCGGCGGCTTACGCTGCGCTGAAACGGTGGGCGAAGAGACGCGCCCGGCTGCGCTGGCCGATGTGGCTGGGCGTCGGGGCGATCGCCGCGGCGGGCGTATTCGCCGCCCTGCGCTGGAGAGCGGACGCGCCCGACACGCCCCCTGCGATCATCGATCTGCGCAACGAGGCTCCCGCGGCCGCGGCCGCGGCGAAACCGCGCCCGATGGTCGAACCGCTTCAGTCGGTCGTGGATTCGCCGAGCCCGGCGGCTGCGCCGGCGAGCTCGCCGGCGGAAGCCGCGACCGACGATCCCGCCGCGCTCGCGCCCGATGCGCCTGCGCCGACGGCGCCGGCGGCGATGCCCGATCCGCCGCCACCGACCGCGCCGCCGCCCGCCGCGACGAAGCCCACCCTTCGGCGGTTCCTGCCTGTCCCCGCGCGCGTCATCAAGAAGCCCGCCGTCCGCAAGCCAGCGATCGCGCAGCACGCACCCGCCGCCGCGAAGCCGGCGCCCGCGCCGCCGTCCACCGAACCGCGTCCGCCGCAATCGCCGCTCGTGCGCCCGGGCTGGCGCGATCCGTTCGGCCAGTAACTGCGGGCGGTGTGTGATGCGCGCCATGGCCTTGCGAACGGCGCGGGGGTACCGTGGTCGCGTGGATGCAAGATTCTTCGCCGCGGTCCTGATCGCGTGCAGCCTCGGGTGCGGGAGCAGCAAGGGCGGCAAGTCCATCCCCATCGATCAGCTCGCCAGCGAATACGCGGCGGTCTTCTGCCACAAGCTCTACACCTGCTGCGACGCGAGCGAGCTTGCGGCGCGGGAATCGACCGGGCCCGACGAGGCGGCGTGCCGATCGGTCGTGGCGGCGACCGTGAACGACCCGGTCCTGCAGGCGCAGGTCGCCGCCGGGCGCGTCGTCTATCACGGCGATCGCGCCCGCAGCTGTCTCGACACGGTGGCGGCCCTCCCCTGCCAGCAATGGGCCCTCGACGAGAAGCTGATCCGCTTTCCCGCGTGTGACGCCATCACCGAAGGAACGCTCGCCGCCGGCAGCGCCTGCGCCATCAGCGACCAATGCATCGACGGCTTCTGCGGCTCGAGCACCGGCGAGCTCGTGTGCGCGGCGCCGGCCCAGGCCGGCCAGCCGTGCTCGTTCGCGCAGTGCGTGTCGGGGCTGGCGTGCAGGACCGACGAACTTGCGTCCCCGGGGATATGCGGACCTCGGTTGCCGGACGGCGCGGCTTGCGTCGACCAGAACGATTGCGCCAGCGGCTATTGCATCAGCGACGGCACCGGATCGGCGTTCTGCGGCTTGCCGACGAGCTGCAACGGTGTCTGATGCGTGATCGCGTGGGTGCAAGATTCTTCGCCGCGGTCCTGATCGCGTGCAGCCTCGGGTGCGAATCCCGCGTGCTCGGTCCTGTGGTCGACAGCAACACTGGAACCGGCGGACACGCCGGTACCGGGGTCAACACGGGCCAGAGCGGAACCACGGGGGCCGGCGGCGACGCCGGCGCGAGCGGCACGACCGGTGGCGGCGCGACGGGCGGAACCACTGGCGTCGGCGGCACCACCGGCAGCGGCGGCGGCGGAACGACCGGCAGCGGCGGCACCGGTTTCATCGGCAGCGGTAGCGGCGGTTGTGGGATCTCGTGCGGGTCGTCGGCCTGTCCCGTCCGGGCCGGCCAGCCGCGCGTGGTCGCCACCTCGCCGCAGAATTACCAGCTCATGGCGCTGGCCGCGAACGCCGACACCTTGTTCTGGGGCACATATCCGAACCAGACGCTGGGCGAGGTCCGCTCGATGCCACTGGCCGGTGGACCGTCGACGCTGCTCGCCGCCAACGTCATCGTCAGCCAGCTGCACCTCGACGGCTCGACGCTGTATTACGTGACGAACGATCGCAGTGGTGGTTCGTCGCTGCTCGCGATCCCCGCGACCGGAGGAACGCCACGGATGATCGCGACGGGATCGCAGATCGGATCGCAAATCGCGTACGTCACCTCGAATGCGTCCGGCGTCTACTTCGCGCAGAACAACGTGATCATGCGCGTCGATCCGGCGGGCTCGGTGAATACGCCGGTCGCAGGTCCGACCGGTGTTGTCTGGGGCTTCGCGGTCGACGAGACGAACGTTTACTGGGCCGCGTATGCGAATGGGGGCGCGCTGTATCGACGCGCGTTGACGGGCGGAGACACGACGACGATGCGCACGTCGACCGCGCCCATCACGTTCCCCACCGTCGACGGTGACGACATCGACTTCATCGAAGGGACGAACACGCCGGCCACGTGCGCGAGCGCGATCTGGGCCATCGCCAAGGTGGGCGGCGCGCCCCGCCTCATCTCTCCCGGGACCAGCGGCATCGATGTGGCGCGCGTGGTTCGCGACGGCACCACGCTGTACTGGGCGAGCAATAGCCCCCACGGCGCCGTGCTTCGGATGATCAGAGGCCAGACGCCGGAGACACCCGAGATCCTCGCCGCGGAGCAGGTGAACGTCGGGGCACCGGTCGTCGGCGCGACGGACATCTACTGGATCGCGAGCGCGGCTGGCGGGTCCTACGAGATCCGCACGCTGCCGAAGTAGGTCTTACCGGCGGTCGGCGTCGGGGGCGGCGCGTTCGATGTCGCCGCGCGCGACCGCGCCCAGCAAGAACCCGCCCGCGATCACCGGCAGCGCGACCGCGCCGGTCCGGGTGAAAAGCTCGCGCGCTTGCGCGAGGGACATTCCCGGGCGGAGGCACACGGCGAACCGCTGCGTCGCCGTCGAGATTGGCGCCACGTCGGCCGCCGCGGCGAGCGCGCGCTCGTCGATGGAGCCGATCACCTGCTCGTTACGTTCGACCAGCAACAGCGAGGCGCGCTTCAGCGCGGCGACCTTGCGCGCGCCCGACACCGGCAGATCCGCCGGCACGACGGGGATCGGCCGGATCGGCAGATCGCCGATGCGAAACCCAACGCCGTCCGCGCCGCCGAACGGAAGCACACGGGATTCCCCGGCGCGCCGATCGCCCCCCATTAGCGATCGGCTACCCACACGCCCCTGCTCCCCTGATTCCCTCGCCAGGGATCCCGTGTGCTCCGTCGACTGCATTTCGCCTTGAACCAACTTTCAAGCGACGTGCCACGGTGGCAACCCCGGAAACCGCGCCGTTGCGTCGGGGATGCCCCGAGATGGTGACGCCCACACGGATGAGGCGTTACGAACCTCGCTCAGGGAATCAGTGGCGGAGGATGGCGCCGCTGCCGTCCTGAGCGATGGCCCAGGCGTCGCCGGACGCCGTGCCCCAGACGCGGATCGGCGGCGTGTCGAGATCGGTCCACGCGCCGTTCTTGTAATGGTGAAGTCGATCGCCGCTCGTGTAGACCTCGTTCGGGCCGGGCGACCACGCGCCGCCGATGCCCTCCTGATAGAAGGAACGGACGGTCGTCCAGGTCGTGCCGTCGAAGTGCTGGAGCTCGCTGGTGTACGGTGTGGTGCGGACGGCCCAGACGTCGTCGGGCGCGTTGGTCCAGACGATCGCGGGGTCGGCGGTGACGTCGGGCGGGAGCGGCGCCGGTGTCCAGGTGTCGCCCTGCCAGCGAAACGCCTCCCTGGCGGGCGACGCGGCGAGCAGCCAGCCGTCGTCGGCGGCCGCGCCCCAGATCTGCTGGATGTCGTCCGTCGTCATCGCGAACGTCTGCCAGGGGTCGTCGCCGTGACGGCGAGCGAGCAGGCCGCGCAGGCCCCCGATCCAGACGGTCGACGGATCGGGGGCCCAGACCGTGGTCACTCCGTTCGGCGCGCCGTACGCATCGCCGGCCTCCGCAGCTGTCGGCAGCGAGACGCCGCGGATCGCGCGCCCGTCCCAGTGGAGAAGGTGCGGCACGCGCGAGATCAGCGCGGTGGGCGCGCCGCCGAACCAGACGTCGTCGGGGCCTGACCCGTGGATGGCGTAAAGGAACGCCGACGTGCCCGTGGTGATGCGTCGCCAGTTGTAACCGGCCACCTCGAGCATCTCGCCGTACTGTCCCACGGCGAGCGCCGTGCCACCGTCCACCCAGATGTCGGTCATGACGGCGCGCGCGCCGGTCGTGAACCGCCCCCAGACCACGCCGTCGAAGTGATACGCGGTCCCGGACGTATCGAATGTCCACAGATCGTCGGCGCGCCCGCGCACCCGATCGATGCGTAGCTGTTGCCACGACCCTTCCGGCGACGGGACCGGCGGCAAGCTGACGGCGAACGACGCCGACCACGTCGATCCGTTCCAGCGATCGACGCCCACTGTCTTCGTGCGCGTGACGGTGCGGAACGCGTCGTTCGGTCCCGTGGCCCACACGTCGTTCACGTACGCCGTCTGATCCGTGTGGTCGACGGTCCAGGCGCGCCCGTCGAAGTGCAGCAGCGCTCCGTTGGTCGCGAGCCAGACGTCGTTGGGCGCGCGGGCGCTGATGCGCGCCGCCTGCCCACCCAGCGGGGTCAGGAACGCCGTGGCCTTGGCGTCCACGGTCCAGGCGGCGCCGTCGAAGTGGTACGCGAACCCGTGCGCGCCGCTGCCGATCGCCCACACGTCGTTCGGCCCGCTGCCGGCGACGGCGTGCAGGAGCGCGTCGTCCGCGCGGTATGCCTCGGTCCAGGTGGCGCCGTCCCAGTGGAGGATCGTGCTCACCAGCGGAACATCGGTGCGCGCGCCGACCGCCCACACGGACCTGGGGCTGGAGCCCCAGATTGCCTCCACGCGCACGGCGAGCCCGGTCGCGACGCGCGTCCAGACGCGGCTCGCGTCGCGGTGCAGGAAGACGGCGGTGCGCGCGTCGACGCCCGCCCAGACGTCGGTGGCCGACGAGGCCCACACGGCGGTGAGGCCGCGTCCCTGCGGCAGCGGGTTGTACCAGCACCAGCGGTCCTCCTCGCACAGGCGCGGCTGAGCTTGTGCGCCGGCCGGCGGATCGCCGGCGGTCATCCCGGCTGCGCCGGCTGCGCCTTGCGCGCCACCCGCGCCTTGCGCGCTGCCGGCCCCGCCGGAGACCGGCACGGCGCCGGCGCCGGTCGCCCCGCCGATCGAGGAGGCTGGTCGATCGGACGTCAGCGCGCCGCCGCGGCACGCTCCGCACAGCGCGACCACGCACCACACCGCCCAAGCCCCGCGTCGCCGTCGCCAAGCCAACATCTCGTGCCCCCGATCGAGAGCAACGTAAGGTGGAAACTGACGCGGGGAACTGGCCCGCGCACGTCGCCCGAAAGCGGCGTGCCCTCACCCTAACCCTCTCCCGCAAAGCGGGAGAGGGTATCGGAACCTCTCCCGCGCGAGCGTCGCCCGCAAGCGGATTGCCCTCACCCCGGCCCTCTCCCGCAAGCGGGAGAGGGAGGAGTCAGCGGAGGCGAATGAGGTAGATGTCGTCGAGCCAGAAGTCGTAGGTGGCGCCGAGCGTGACGGATTCGATCCGGATCGAGGTCACGTCTTTCGGATCCCACGGGATCTCGGCGCCCCAGCCGTCCTGCCTGAAGGCGACTTCGGAGAAGTAGATCGTGAACTGCTTCCAGCTGTCGGCGGCCGGGAGGACGAAGACCTCACCCCAGTCGTCGCCGCACATGCCGACGCCGCGGATCTCCTCGTCGCAGGTACCACCGTTCTCGATCGACGTCGTCGCGCGCATCGGCAGCTTGATCTTCAACGAACGAGCCGAGCCGAGCTCTCCGCGCGCCCAGAACGTGATCGCGGCGTACGCCGTGAGGTCGTAGGGCCGCTTCGGGCCGACGTAGATCGCGCCATCGGTCGAGATGGGCACATTGAGTTCCGCGCCGATGCCGGCGCCCCAGGTCGTGCAGCCCGACCACATTGCATGGAGCGACAGCGCCCCCATCGCTGCGTTGGGGACGCCCGTCGGCGGCGCCTGGCCGACGTACGGCATGTTCGGGTCCCCGGGCGTCGGCGTCTGTGTGCACGTCCCGTCGTTGTACGTGTACCAGTAGCCGTTCCGGGGCGGCGACCCGTACCGCACGATGGTGGCGACTGTGGGGTCCTCGAAGTCGCTGAGCAACGGCGGCTCGCCGCAGTAGAAGCAGACCGAGCCGCCCGCGCCGCCCGCGCCCGCGCCGCCCACGCCCGCGCCACCCAATCCGCCGAGGCTGCCCGAGCCGCCCGCATCGGGATCGAGGTTCCGCGCCTCGCAACCGCCCACCACCGCCGCCGACACCATCACGATCGCGATCGCGATTCGCCTCATGTCCGGCTCCTAGCGTAAGAGATAGATGTCGTCGATCCAGAAGTCGTAAAGACCGCCCGCGTCCGCCGACTGGAATTGTACGCCGAGGACGTCGGCCGGGTTCCACGCGAACGGTTGGCCCCAGCCTTCCTGCTTGAACATCGCGTCGGAGAATTTCACGGTCACCGCCTTCCAGCTGCCGTCGGCGGGCAGCGTGACGGGCTCGCCCCATTCGTCGCCGCAGCGATCGACCCCCAGGACCGCCTCGTCGCACGTGCCGTGGTCCTGGATCTGCGTGGACGCGCGCATCACCACCTTCGCGCGCACGGTCGACTCGCTGCCCGGCGACGCCATCGCCCAGAACGCGATGCCCGCGAACCCGGTCAGGTCGTACGGCATCCGCTGCGGCGAGACGCCGCCGTCACCGCCCGGCCCGTTGAAGTCGGCGCCCACGCCTGCGCCCCACGTCGCGCACGCGTTCCAGCTCGCGTGCAGCGCGCGCCCGCGGCTGACCCCGGGCGGCGGCACGGACGACGTGCTGGCGTAATAGACGGTGCCGTGCGCCGGGCTTTGCAGACACGTCCCGGCCCCGTCGTTGTACGAATACCAGGACCCGCCGCGCGCCGGCGTCCCCAGCGGCAGGACGAGCGCGCGGCCCTCCTCGAAGTCGCTGATCAGGTCCATCGGATCGACCTTGGCGGGCGGCATACCCGGGCCCAGCCCGCCGGTGCCGCCTTCCCCGGCCGCGCCGCCGCTGCTGCACCCCGCGCCCGCGCCTGCCCCCGCCCCCAGCAGAAGCAGGATGACCGGAGCCGTGGCGACCGCCGCCAGCGCCCGTCGGGACGTCCCCGATGGCCTCATTTCGCCCAGTATTATACGCTCGCGCCCCGATGCGATTCCTGGGCCTGGATTCGAGCACGCAGAGCCTGACCGCGCTGATTGTCGACACCGAAACCGGCGAGGTCATCGATCGCAGCATCCAATTCGGCGCGCGCCTGCCGCAGTACAAGTCGCCGAACGGCTTCCTGCCCCACGCCGACCCGCGCGTGAAGCACAGCGACCCCTTGATGTGGGTCGAGGCGCTTGACCTGCTGCTGGGCGAGCTGCGCGCGGCCGGCATCGACCTGTCCTCCATCCGCGGCGTCAGCGGCGCCGGCCAGCAGCACGGGTCGGTGTACCTCGGCCGTTCCATCGCCGAGGCCGGCCAGTGGGACGCCAGCGCGCCGCTCTGCGACCAGGTGCGCCCACTGCTGTCCCGCCAGACGGCGCCCATCTGGATGGACGCGTCGACCGGCGCCGAATGCGCCGAGATCACCAAGGCCGCCGGCGGCGTCGCCAGGATGGTCGAGATCACCGGCTCCGTCGCCATCGAAAGATTTACAGGCCCGCAGATCCGCAAGTTCGCGAAGGACGACCCCGCCGCCTACGAGCGCACCGCCGAGATTCACCTGGTGTCGTCGTTCGTGGCGTCGCTGCTGACCGGAACCACCGTCCCGATCGATCTCGGCGACGGCGCCGGCATGAACCTGCTGGATCTGCGCGCCGCCGCCTGGAGCCCGCTGCTGCTGGACGCCACCGCGCCCGGCCTCGGCCGCAAGCTGAAGGCGCCCGTCCCCAGCGACACGTACGCCGGCACGGTCGCCGACTACTTCATCAAGCGCTACGGCTTCGCGCCCAATACGCCCGTCATCGCCTTCACCGGCGACAACCCGTCCAGCCTGGTCGGCATGGGCGCCAGCGACCCCGGCACCGCGGTCGTCAGCCTCGGGACCAGCGACACGATGTTCGCGGCGATGGCGGCTCCCCGCACCGACCCCAAGGGTTACGGAAACGTGTTCGGCAACCCGGCGGGCGGCTTCATGGCGCTGTGCTGCTTCTCGAACGGGTCGCTGGCGCGCGAGGCGGTCGCCAAGAAGGTCAACCTGGGCTGGGAGGACTTCGCGCGCGGCATCCTGCAGCAAACCAAGCCGGGCAACGGCGGCAACATGCTGCTCCCCTACTTCGTCCCCGAGATCACCCCCCGCCTGTCCGCCCCGGCGGAGCGCTGGTTCGGGGCGCCCGACTTCGTGGCCGGCAAGGACGCGGCGGCGGCGGCCCGCGCCGTCGTCGAGGCCCAGGCCCTGTCCATGCGCCTGCATTCGGCCTTCATCGGCGCCCCGCCGTCGCGCATCCTGGTGACGGGCGGTGCGTCGAAAAACGCCGGCATCCTGCGCGTCCTGGCCGACGTCTTCCAGGCCGAGATCGTGCCGCTGCGGGTCGCAAACTCGTCCGCACTGGGCGGCGCCCTGCGGGCCGCCCAGGCCGTCGAGGGGCGCCCCTGGTCGGAGCTGTTCGCCCGTTTCGCCGCCCCCGACCTCGACCGACGCGTCGCACCCGACCAGGGATCAAAAATGACCTATGAGGGACTACAAACGCAGCTTCAGGACCGACTGAAAGAGCTACTGGCCCAAACGCCCCCAACACGATAAGGAAGCAGCATGTCCAAGCAGCCCGCCTTCCCCGGAATCGAGCCCATCCGTTACCAGCCCGACGCGCCCGCCAACGCGCTGGCGTTCCGTTACTACGACAAGGACAAGAAGGTCCGCGGCAAGCGCATGGAAGACCACTTGCGCATGGCCGTTTGCTACTGGCACACGTTCGTGTGGAACGGGTTCGACGTGTTCGGGGCGGGGACGTTCGGGCGGCAGTGGCACCGGGAGGGGGACGCGGTGGAGCTGGCCAAGGACAAGGCCGCGGCCGCGTTCGAGCTGTTCAGCAAGCTGGGCGTGCCGTTCTTCTGCTTCCACGACAGAGACGTGGCGCCCGAGGGCAAGTCGCTGGCCGAGACCAACGACATCCTCGACAAGATCACGGACGTCCTCGAAGCGAACATGAAGCAGACGGGCGTGAAGCTGCTGTGGGGGACGGCGAACCTGTTCTCGCACCCGCGCTACATGGGCGGCGCCGCGACCAACCCGGATCCGGAAGTGTTCACGTACGCGGCCGCGCAGGTGAAGAAGGCGCTGGACGTGACCAAGCGCCTCGGCGGCGAGAACTACGTGTTGTGGGGCGGCCGCGAAGGCTACGAGACGCTGCTGAACACCGACATGAAGAAGGAGGTCGATCAGCTCGGCCGCTTCATGAACCTGGTCGTCGACTACAAGCACAAGATCGGCTTCAAGGGTCCGCTGCTGATCGAGCCGAAGCCGCGTGAGCCCACGAAGCACCAGTACGACTACGACACCGCGACGGTGCACGCGTTCTTCCAGAAGTACGGCCTCAAGCCGGAAGACTTCCAGGTGAACATCGAGGCGAACCACGCCACGCTGGCGGGCCACAGCTTCGAGCACGAGGTCGCCTACGCGCTCGCGGCCGGCATCTTCGGCAGCATCGACATGAACCGCGGCGATCCGCAGCTGGGCTGGGACACCGACCAGTTCGGGAATGACATCGCCGAGCTGTCGCTGGTCGTCGCGCGCATCGTCGCGGCGGGCGGCTTCAAGACCGGCGGGTTCAACTTCGACGCGAAGGTGCGGCGCCAGAGCAACGACCTCTCCGACCTGTTCCACGGGCACGTGGGCGGCATGGACAACCTCGCGCGCGCGCTGCTGATCGCCGACAAGATGCTGACCGACGGCAAGCTGCAGGCGTTCGTCGACGAGCGGTACGCGGGGTGGAACGAGAAGCTCGGCAAGGACATCCTCGCCGGCAAGCTCTCGCTGGCCGACCTGGCGGACCGCGCCATCGCCGACAAGCTGGACCCGAAGCCACGCTCGGGGCGCCAGGAAATGCTCGAGACGATCGTCAACCGCTACCTGTAAGCGGCTGACCCTCACCCCGACCCTCTCCCGCAAGCGGGAGAGGGAGAGAGATCCGGTCCCCTCTCCCGCCTTGCGGGAGAGGGTTAGGGTGAGGGTTCGCCTTGATCTGGCCCTCCGCCCGGGCCAGGGTGAACTGACGGTGCAGTACCTCTACGTCAACTGCGACTGCGGCGCCCACCTGGTCAACCGCATGCCCCCGGAATTCGAGGAGACGATCCCCCTCCCGTTTCCGAAGCAGATCGGCGGCGAGGTGCGCAAGGTGGCAGCCGCCGACTTCATCGCCTGGGAGCGCGCCGGCGTACGCGACCTCCCGACCGTCTACCGCGTCTGGCTCCACCGCGCCGACGCCCCCGGCCGCACCGGCCGCGCCGTCTACTTCCGCGCCGGCGGCGACGACTACTCCGTGTTCGCCTCGCTGACGCCCACGCTCACCGCCCGCAAGCTCCCCGCCGGCTGGCTCCACGAAAAGCTGCTGCCCGCCCAGAAGCAGGCGACCGGCTACGCGCAGACGGTGATCCCGCGCGTCGAGGACGTGGCGGGCGGCTCGCTGCGGCCCACCGACGACGACGGCACCATCCCGATCTCGCCCGAGGGCTTCGCGTCCCTGTTCGCCGGCACCGACGTCGAGCTCGAGTCACTGCCCTTCGCCGCGGTGTTCGCCGAAACCCTGCGCGCGCTCGAAGCCGCCGCCGCCCACGCCGCCGACTGCGGCCGGGCGCTCCGCCTCCACCAGGTCTGATCTCCCTCTCCCTCTGATCTGACCTCCCTCTCCCGCTTGCGGGAGAGGGTCGGGGTGAGGGCCGGTTGGGGGTAAGCTCCCGTCATGCGCGCAGCCTGGTTGGCATTCGGAGCCGGTCTCGCCCTCGTGGCGTGCGGGAAGAGCAACAGCCCCCCGGCCCACGTCGAGATCTCGGGTCGGTCGCCGGCCGAGGGCGCGGCGATCGCCGCCCGCGCGGTCTGCACCCACAGCGCCGCCTGCGGCAACGTCACGATCATCTGCAGCGCCGGCGGAACCGCCGGGAGCAGCGGCAGCGGCGCCGCGGCGCCCGCCACCACCTGCACGGCCACGATCGAGCCGGTCGCATACGCCGACTGCTACGCCGAAGCGAACAGCGACATCGCCGAGCTGCTGACCTGCGCCGCGCCCACGCCGGAACAGATCGACACCTTGGAGATGTGCTTCGACTGGTTCGCCACCCAGCCCTGCGTCACGCAGGCGGAAGCCGACGCGAAGGCCCGCTTGCTGGAATCCGGCACCCAGCCCCCGCCCGATCCGATGCCCGCGGCCTGCGCGCTGCTCGTCGATCCGCCGGCCGGCTGCTAGCGCGCGAATCAGGCGGCGGTCGAGTCGAGCTGCTGGTGCTTCTCCGCCAGCGCGTCCTCGAACGGCCGGAGATCGATGTCCATCATCCGGGCAGCCGCCAGCCCGCGGAGGATCTCCTTGGCCGCGGCGGGCGCGCCGTCGTAGGCGGCGATGTCCTTCCGAAGCTGGTCAGAAAC
>Ga0207648_10003894_pt1 | contig 15579 bp, 13 predicted proteins | sample KBSMisM32_FD_184310 | JGI IMG/M metagenome (GOLD analysis project Ga0207648, IMG submission 184310) | Miscanthus rhizosphere microbial communities from Kellogg Biological Station, Michigan, USA - KBS Miscanthus M3-2 (SPAdes) (version 2) | ecosystem: Host-associated > Plants > Roots >...
ATGTCGCGCTGGATCTCGTTGCTGTCGGGGAGAATGCAGTGCCCGAGGCCGAGACCGTCTCTGGGCGTACGGCGCGCCGCATCCTCGTCTGGACGACGACGCCATGGACGCTCGTCTCCAACACGGCGCTCGCGGTGCATCCGGAGCTCACATACGTCGAGCTGCGGAAGACGGACAGCACAGACACGCGCACGATCATCATGGCCGAGGCGCGCGCAGGTGCGGTGCTCGGCGAAGACTATGCGACGCGCTGGACCCGCGTGGGGACGCTGACCGGGGCGGAGCTCGTCGGTGCGCGCTATCGCCGGCCATTCGATTGGCTTCCGTATCCCGCGGGCACGAATCACGAGATCATCGTCGGCGAGAGCTTCGTGAGCGCCGACGACGGTTCCGGTGTCGTGCACATGGCGCCGGCGTTCGGCGCGGACGACTACGCGGCGGGACGGCGGCACAACCTCGCCTTCCTGCAGCCGGTGACGGCGCGCGGCGAATTCTCGGACGACGTGCCCGTTGTTGGCGGCCAGTTCGTGAAGCACGCCGACCCGGCACTGATCGAGGAGCTGCAGCAGCGGGGCGTGCTGTGGAAGGCGGGGACGATGACGCACTCGTACCCGCACTGCTGGCGGTGCGGCACGCCGCTGCTGTACTACGCGCGCACGTCGTGGTTCGTGCGCACCTCGTCGTACAAGGACGAGATGCTCTCGCGCAACGGGCGTGTCGGCTGGCATCCGCCCGCCGTCGGCTCGGGGCGGTTCGGCGAGTGGCTGGAGAACAACGTCGACTGGGCGATCTCGCGCGATCGGTACTGGGGCACGCCGCTGCCGGTGTGGGTGTGCTCGGCGAGCGCGGAGCATCTCGACGTGTTGGGGAGCTACGCCGAGCTGGCGGAGCGCACCGGCCGGACACTCGGCAGCGACTTCGATCCACACAAGCCGTCGGTGGACGAGCATAGCTGGGCGTGCCGCGAAGCGGGTTGCTCGGGCACGATGCGCCGCACGCCGGAGGTCATCGACACCTGGTTCGACTCGGGATCGATGCCGTTCGCGCAGTGGCACTATCCGTTCGAGCATCGCGACGCGCTGGGCACGCGCTACCCAGGCGACTTCATCGCCGAGGGCCTCGACCAGACGCGCGGATGGTTCTATTCGCTTCTCGCGATCGCGACGGGGCTTGGCGACGCGCTGCCGAACAACGCGAGCGACACGGCGGCGCCGTATCGCTCGGTGGTGGTGAACGACCTCGTGCTCGACGCCGAAGGACGCAAGATGTCGAAGAGCCGCGGCAACGTCGTGGATCCGTGGGCGGTGTTCTCGCGGCACGGCGTGGACGCGGTGCGGCTCTTCCTCGTGAGCAGCACGAAGGTGTGGGAGCCGCGCTCGTTCGACGAGAATCTGATCCGTCAGGGTGCGGGACGATTCCTGCTGACGCTGAAGAACATCTACAGCGGAATGTTCGCGCAGTATGCGAACTTCGGCTGGGCGCCGTCGTCGGCGGATCCTGCGCCGGCGGATCGGCCACTGCTCGACCGATGGATCCTCTCGCGCCTGGCGACAGTGGAGCGTGCGGCGGACGAAGCGCTCATGGACTACGACGCGACCGCGGCGGTGCGCACGATCCTCGAGTTCGTGGACGACGACGTCGCCAACTGGTACGTGCGCCAGTCGCGGAAGCGCTTCTACGACGTGGACACGCTGGACAACCGCGCGGCGTTCGCGACGCTGCACGAAGTGCTGACGGTCGTGTGCCGACTGCTGGCGCCATTCGCACCCTTCGTCACCGACTGGTTACATCGGGAACTGACGGGCGAGTCGGTGCATCTGGCGTCGTACGTGCGTACCAGCGGCGCAAGCTCCGATGCGGCGCTCGAGTCAACGATGGCGAGCGTCCGGACGCTGGCGACGCTCGGCCGTGCGGCGCGCGAACAGGCGGGTATCAACGTGCGCCAGCCGCTCGCGCGGATGGTGTGTGTCGCGCCGAACGCGAGTGCGGCGTCGCTCGCACCGCTGCTGCCAGTGCTGGCCTCGGAGCTCAACGTGAAGAAGGTCGAAGTGGCGACGAGCGCCGATGCGCTGGTCACTCTCGAAGCGAAACCGAACTTCCGCGCGCTCGGCAAGAAGTTCGGCAAGCGGACGCCGCTTGCGGCGGATGCCGTCTCGCAGTTCACGAGCGAGCACCTGCGTCGGTTCGAGCAGGGTGAGGAGCTGGTGGTGACGGTAGATGGCGATTCGCACGAGATCACGGCAGACGATCTCACGATCGTGCGACGTGCGTCGGGTGCGCTGGTGGTGCAGGAAGAGCACGGATACTTCGCGGCGATCGATCCCGCGGTGACATCCGAGCTCAGGCAAGAAGGGATGGCACGAGAGCTCATCAGTCGGGTACAGCGTATGCGAAGAGACGCCGGCCTGGCAGTGAGCGATCGCATCCGTCTCGGCATCGACGGTGACGCCGCGGTGCTCGAGGCAGCGACGATCCATCGAGAGTGGATCGCCGGAGAAGTGCTCGCCACGGACGTGGTGCTCGGCGGCGAGCCGGAGGGGAACATCTTGGCGAGACTGCGCGTGGACCTCGATGGGGTTCGTGCCACTCTGGCCCTAACCAAGGACGAGTAGCGATGCCCACGTCAGAGAACACTGCCAAGAAGTCGAAGGCGATGTCGAAGAAGCTGCTCCAGCACTTCGAGAAGCGGCTGATGGAGGAGCGTCGCCGCGCCGTGAAGGAGCTGGGCAACTACGGCGAGGCGTTCGGCGCGACGTCACAGGAATCGGACGGCGATCTGAGCAGCTATTCCTTCCACATGGCCGACCAGGGCACGGACGCGATGGAGCGGGAGAAGGCGTTCCTGTTCGCGAGCCAGGAAGGACGTTTCCTCTGGCACATCGACGAGGCGCTGCGCCGGCTGTACCGGTCGCCCGAGACGTTCGGCAAGTGCCACAATTGCGGGAACGACATCGCGTTCGAGCGGCTGGATGCGTTGCCGCACGCTCGGTACTGCATCCAGTGCAAGCAGCGCGAGGAAGATGCAAAGTCGAAGTAACGCGTCGCTGTTCTGGCCGATCCTCTTCGTGGTCGCGATCGTCGACGTGATCACGAAGGCGGCTGCAGAGCGCCTGTTGCTGCCGCGGGGTATCCCGCACGAGGTGCTGGGGAATGGCCTGCGCTTCACGCTGGTCTACAACCCGGGCGCTGCGTTCGGGCTGAACCTCGGGCCGCAGTCGCGGTGGATCTTCGCCGGACTGACGCTCGTTGCGCTGGTGATCCTCGGCCGGCTGTACCGCACCACGCGGGCCGGGCACGTCGCACGGTCGGTGGCGCTCGCGCTCGTCTGCGCGGGAGCCGTCGGCAACCTGCTCGACCGGATGCGCTCGTTCTTCGGCGTGGTCGACTTCATCGACGTGGGCGTGGGTGATGCACGCTGGCCCACGTTCAATGTCGCCGACATGGCCGTGAGCGTCGGCGCGGCGCTGCTGGCGTGGGTGCTCTGGCAGGAGGACCGCGAGGCACGTGCCGACGAGGTGCCGGCGCTGACCGCACCATCCGTCTCCACGGCGGCGGTGGCGTCGGTCTCTTCCTCGGCGGGCGAACCGGTGGACGTAGCATGACGGACGAACCGAAGGTCCAGCGCGGAAGCGCGCTCCTCTTCTGGGGCACGGCGGCGACGGTGATCGCGATCGATCAGATCACCAAGCTCCTCGCCGAGCGAAATCTCATTCGCTACGTGCCGAAGGAGATCTTCGGCGAGTACGTGCGCTTCACGCTGGCGTACAATCCCGGCGCGGCGTTCAGCATGTCGCTGGGGGAGAACTCGCGATACATCTTCGGCGCGTTCGCGCTGATCGCGCTGTTCGTGCTGTGGCGGCTGTATCGACTGTCGGGGCCGGCCAAGCGGACGGGCGACCGGATGCGCATCCTGGCGCTGGGGCTCGCGTGGGGCGGTGCGGCGGGGAACCTCCTGGACCGGATCCGCTCGACGCACGGCGTGGTCGACTTCATCGACGTCGGCGTGAGCAGCTGGCGGTTCTGGACGTTCAACGTCGCGGATTCCGCGGTGACGATCGGCGCGCTCGTGCTGGCCTGGTCGCTGTCCCGCGAGGATCGCGAGGAGCGTGAGGCGCGGGAGGTCACCGCGATCGCGGGCGACGCAGTGGAGAGCGACGCGGCGCGGGGAGCGTCCGGACCGGACGCGTGAGCGACGCCGGCGCAGGCCGGCCGGGTGCGCGGCACGAGCTGGTGGCGCCTCCCTCCGCTCCACGGCTCGACCTATTCATTGCCGGAGCACTCGACCTCTCGCGCACCCAGGCGGCGACGCTCATCGCCACGGGGCAGGTGCGCGTTGGCGGGCGCGCCGAGCGCGCGAGCTACCGGCCGACCGCTGGGGAGCGGGTCGTGGTGGAGATCCCAGCCAGGCCGGCGCGGGCCGTGGAAGCCGAGTCGATCCCGCTCGCCGTCGTGTTCGAGGACGACGAGGTGCTGGTGGTGGACAAGCCGGCGGGGATGGTGGTCCACCCCGCGCCCGGTAACTGGAGCGGCACCCTCGTGAACGCGCTCAAAGGGCGGGGCGGTCCTCTATCGGAGGTCGGAGGGGAGGAGCGGGAGGGGATCGTTCATCGCCTCGACAAGGAGACGTCCGGGCTGCTCCTGGTGGCCAAGACGGACCGCGCGCACCGGCTTCTGGGGGCGGCGATGGGGCGGCGGGAGATCGTCCGGCGGTATGCCGCCCTGTCCTGGGGGCACCTCGACGCCGATCGGATAACCGTCGATCGGCCGATCGCGCGCGACCCGCGAGACCGAAAGCGTATGGCGATCGTCAGTAGCGGACGGGCGGCACGAACCGATCTCGTGCGGCTCGCTCGCTTCGATTCCGTGGACCTGCTGCGGGCGCATCTGCACACCGGGCGCACGCACCAGATCAGAGTGCATCTCTCCTCACTGGGGCACCCAGTGGTCGGAGACGATACCTACGGTGGGGGCGGCGGGCGGCGACTGGTTCCGCTTCCCCCGAAACGACATTTCCTGCACGCAGCATGGCTCCGATTCCGTCACCCCGCGTCCGGGGAGCCGGTGGAGCTGCGATCCCCGCTGCCGCAGGACCTGAAAGGGGCGCTCGTCGCGGTCGCGGGCGCCGAGCACGTCCCACCCGATCTCGATCCGCTGGAGCACTTTGGCTTCTACCGAGACTCTTCCTGAATCGCGAGCCACCGCGCGCACGCTGCTGTTCCGCGTCGCGGGGAAGGTGTACGGCTGCGATATCGACGCGGTCCGGGAGATCATTCCGTATCGGCGCGCCACGCGATTGCCTGGCGCGCCGTCGTTCGTCCAGGGCTTAATCAATCTGCGCGGGACGATCGTGACGGTGCTGGATCTGGGGACGCGCATCGACCCGGCGCGGCCCGTGGTGCGGGACGGGTCGATCATCCTCGCCACGCACGGCGCGCGCGTCGTGGGCATCGCGGTGGACGAGGTCATGGACGTGCAGGCGATCTCGGAAGAGCACGTCGAGAACCATGGCGGCGCGCGCGACGCGTTGATCCGTGGACTCGGGCACTTGGAGGACGGCGTCGTCGTTCTCATCGACATTCACACGTTGGTCACGCAGGTCCTGCTCTAAGGGGGCAATCGAGTGAGTCATACGGTTCTCATCTGCGACGACGCGATCTTCATGCGCACGATGGTCGGCGACATCCTGCAACAGGCAGGGTTCGAGATCGTCGGCGAGGCGGAGACGGGCGTGCAGGCCGTGGAGAAGTACAAGCAGCTCCGTCCCGATCTCGTCACGATGGACATCGTGATGCCCGACATGGGCGGGATCGACGCGGTTCGGGAGATCACGAAGTTCGACCCGAACGCGAAGGTGCTGATGTGCAGCGCGATGGGGCAGCAGGCGCTGGTGGTCGAGGCGATTCAGGCCGGAGCGAAGGACTTCGTCGTGAAGCCCTTCCAGCCGAGCCGCGTCCTCGAGGCCGTCCAGCGCGTGCTGGGCTGACGGCTCCCATCTCCTCCTCTCCGTCGACGGACGCGCGTGGATAGCGCCCAGTACGCCGAGCTCTTTCTCACCGAGAGCCGCGAACACGTCTCAGCGATCAACCACTCCCTGCTCGCCCTCGAGCGGGGTGCGGGGGGCGATGAGCCGGTGGGCGCGATCTTCCGCGGCGTGCACACGATCAAGGGGATGAGCGCGACGATGGGCTACACGGCCGTCGCGTCGCTCTCGCACGAGCTGGAGACGCTGCTGGATCTCGTCCGCAAGGGCGGACGCAGCGTGGACGCGCGCCTGATGGACCTGATGTTCCGCGCGGCGGATCTGCTGGAGCGAGCGATCGAGTCCGCGGTGAGCGGTGTGGCCGCGGTCGACGTCTCGCCGATGGTGGCTCAGCTCCAGGCGGAGGCGACGCGCAGCGGGACACCGGCCTACTCCTCGCTCGCCGTGACGAGCGAGTTCCAGATCGGGATGACGACCGAGTTCCCGATCCCGACGACGGGCGAGTTTCCCCGCGTGACGAGTGAGTTCCCGGTGCCCGCGGCGGATGCGTGGACCGCTCCGGCACCGGCAGGCCCCGGTCTGCTCGTTCGCGTCCGTCTCATCGCCGGCACGCCGCTCAAGGGCGTCCGCGCGTTCCTCGTCGTCGAAGCGGCGAAGAAGCTGGGGACGGTCAGCGCCGTGTCGCCCGCGATCGAGCAGCTCCAGGCGGACGAGTTCGAGAACGATTTCGCCCTTCGGCTCACGACCGACCTGACCGAAGACGACGTGGTCGCCGCCCTGCGGAGCGCGGGCGACGTCGACGAGGTGCGCGCGGGCGAGAGCGCCGCGACGCAGACGGTCGCTCCGGCCGCCGCGCCGACGAACGGCAACGGCGCGAGTGCCGCAACGGCGGCAAACGGCGGCGGGGCGAACGGTGCAGCCGGTGTTCGCCAGCAGCGCAGCGTGCGCATCGATCTGCGACGGCTCGACAATCTGATGAATCTCATCGGTGAGCTGGTGATCACGCGCGGCCGCCTGATGCAGCTCACCGGACCGATCGACGATCCGGCGCTGGCCGAAACGGTCGCGCAGACGTCGCGGCTCGTGGCCGACCTCCAGGACGAGATCATGACGAGCCGCATGGTGCCCGTCTGGCAGGTGTTCGACCGCTTTCCGCGCCTCGTGCGCGACGCGGCGCGATCCGTCGGCAAGCCGGTGGAGTTCACGATCGAAGGGAAGGAGGTCGAGCTCGATCGCTCGATGCTCGACGAGGTGGGCGATCCGATCGTGCACCTACTGCGCAACGCGATCGATCACGGGATCGAGACGCCGGAGGTTCGGAGGGCGGAAGGGAAGCCCGAGTCGGGCCGGCTCACGCTGAGCGCGGTGCGCGATCGCTCCGCGGTCGCGATCCGCGTGACCGACGACGGGCGTGGGATCGACCGTGAGAAGGTGCTGAAGCGGGCGCGCGAGCAGGGGCTCGTGGACGCGAACAAGACGGAAGTGTCCGACGAGGAGCTGTTCCGCATCATCTCGCTGGCCGGCTTCTCGACGGCGGAGAAGGTGACGGATCTGTCGGGGCGCGGTGTGGGCATCGATGCGGTGCACAACCGCGTGCGCGCGCTGGGCGGCTCGGTGGACATGCGCACATCGCCGGGCAATGGCACGACGGTGACGCTGCGGCTCCCGCTCACGCTGGCGATCGTCCGCTCACTGCTGGCGCGCCTTGGCGACGAGACGTACGCGATCCCGATGACGCATGTGAGCGAGACGGTGGAGCTCCACGCGGACATCCTGCACACGTTGAAAGGGCGCGAAGTGCTGATGATCCGCGAGGAAGTCCTGCCGCTCATTCGGATGCGACAATTGTTGGGATACGAGGGTGAAGCGACGCGTGGCCTGGAACAGGTCGTCGTCGTCGAGATGGCGGAGCGACGCGCAGCGCTCGTGGTGGATGCGCTGATCGGGCAGCAGGAGATCGTCGTCAAGCAGTTCGACGGGGTGCAGAACGGCCACGCGCTGTTCGGCGGAGCGACGATCCTTGGCGACGGTGCCCCGGCGCTGATCATAGACGTGAGCAGTCTCCTTTAACGGCACTCCCATGGATGACATTCGTTCTCTGAAGGCGCTGCAGCTGGACGCTCTCCGAGAAGTGGCGAACATCGGCGCGGGCCACGCGGCCACGGCGCTGTCGCAGATGATCGGCGGGACGATCATGATCAGCGTCCCGACGATCAATGTGTCGCGGCTCGAGGAAGTCCCGCCGCAGATCACCGCGCCGGAAGAGCCGGTGGCGGCCGTCCTCATGCACATGCTGGGCGACCTCACCGGGCGGACGCTGCTCGTGTTCCCCAAGCCGACGGCGGCGCGCCTGGCGGAGCTGATGCTTCGCCGGCCGGCCGGCAGCTCGTCCGAGTTGGGCGAGATGGAGCAGTCGGCCATCAAGGAAGCAGGCAACATCCTGAGCAGCGCCTACATGAACGCCCTGAGCGACTTCATGGGGATGATGCTGCTGCCGTCGCCGCCCAGCCTCGCGATCGATATGAGCACTGCAGTCCTTACCACCGCCTACCTGCAGTTCGGCACCGACCGCGATTACGTGTTCTGCGTCGAGAGCGAGTTCTACATGACCGACGTGGACGAGAAGCTTCGCGGCTTCTTCCTGCTCCTCCCCGATCCCGCCTCGCTGCAAGCGATCCTGCGCGCCGTTCGCGTCGCCTGAGCCGGTCGCTCCCGCCCGATGCCCAGCCTCACTTCCGAGCGTGACCGCGAGGTCCTGCGGTCATTCGCCCGGCGGATCGATCCGTCGGACGCCGGGGCACACAACAATCTGGGCGTCCTCTATTACAACAAGGGGTTGTACGAGGAGGCGGTCAGCGCGTTCATGCGCGGGCTCGAGCTCGACCCGAAGATGCAGGTCGCGCAGCGCAACCTCGAGATCGCGTACTTCAACACCGGGTACTACGACAAGCGCGTCGCCGAGCTGGCGGAGCGGCTGCGCGTGCGCCCCGACGACCGGGACGCCCGCTGGGAGCTGGGCCGCACGCACGCGCTGCTCGGGCAGACATCCGATGCAGTAGCCGAGTTCACCGAGCTGCTGCGCTTCCATGCGAGCGACATTCCGTCGCTCGTCCAGCTCGGCCTCGCCGAGCGCACCAACGGCGACCTCGATCGCGCACTGGGCTATCTCGAGCGCGCGCTGTCACTCGATCCCTCGAGCTCCCTCGTCAACTTCTACATCGGCGAGGTGCTGTACAATCGCGGCGTGAATGAGGGCGCGCTGGCCGCGCTGCGTCGCGCCGTCGAGCTCAACCCGCACAATCCCGACGCGTACTACCTGATGGGCTTCGTGCTCGGCGACATGGGCCGGCATGAAGAGGCGCGCGAGGTGACGCGCCGCGCGATCCAGCTCAATCCCACGCTGTCGCGTGCACAGGCGAACCTCGCGATCGAGCAGAAGAACGGCGACGAGCGTGGCCCGTTCGGGAGCGACGCGCGTCCGACGCAGATGGAGGTGCACGCCGAGGGGCAGCTCGCGCACTTCAACCTCGGGCTGGCCTTCCGACAGAAGGGCTACTACTCCGAGGCGCTGCGCGAATACGCAAAGGCGCTGGAGCGCGGTGAGGATCGCCCGCTCGTGCAGCAGGCGATGGCGGAAGTGCATCTGCTGCGGCGCGAGGCCAGGGCGGCGGTGGAGCTGTACGACGAGCTGCTCACCCAGCATGCCGACAGCCCGAAGCTCTGGAACGAGCGTGGTGTCGCGCTGCACCAGGACGGAAAGTTCGCCGAAGCAGAGGAGTCGTACCGGCGTGCGATCCAGGCGGAGCTGGGCTACGCGCTGGCGCACAACAACCTCGGCGTGGCGCTCTATCATCGCGGCGACGGCGAGCAGGCGATCGCCGCGTTCCGCGTCGCGCTCGACGCGCAACCAGGTTTCGCCAAGGCGCGGCTCAACCTCGCGCTGCTGCTCAGCAAGGGAAAGCGATTCCAGGCGGCGCTCGAGGCGTATCGCACCGTGCTGCAGACCGAGCCCGAAAATCCGGCGGCGTGGAACGGCGTCGGACTCGTGCTGTCCGAGCTGCGCAAGCACGAGGACGCGCGGAACGCCTTCGCGCGCGCGGTGCAGGCGCGCCCCGACTACGCCGAGGCCCACTACAACCTGAGCTTCACGCTCTCCAACCTCGGAGACTTCGAGGGCGCGCTGCGCGAGACGAAGCGCGCACTCGAGCTGAACCCGTACTACGTCGCGCAGAAGTTCGAGCTGGCGATCGACCTCGAGTACGAGGATCCCGATCTGTCGATCCAGCCCGACCTGGGCGCGGAGCACCGCGCGGAAGAGAACGTCGAGGATTTCTCGTTCGATTCGGGCGTGCTCGACTCGCTGTTCACGACGCTGGCGCCGGCTCCGACGCAGAACGACGGCGCGGGCGAGCAGGTAGCGGGGCAGGACGGCTACGCCATGGCGACGGACTATCTCGCCATGGGGCTCTACGAGCGCGCGGCAGCCGAAGTGAGTCGCGCCCTGGCGCGCGGCGCGTCGCGCGTGGACGGCTTCTCGCTGCTCGGCGACATCTACGCACGACAGGGCGCGTACGGCGAAGCGCTCGACCGATATCGGGAAGCAAAGCGCGAAGCGCCCAACACCTTCCGGCCGGCGATCGGCGAGGCGACCGCGCTGCTCGCGATGGAACGCGGCACCGAGGCACGGCCGATCGCCGAGGCGATGCTCTCGGCGGGACCACCGGACATCGACGTGCTGATGCTCGTTGCCGCGGCGCGTGCCGCCACCGGTGATCCGGCCGCGGCGCTCAACGCGCTGGAGCAGGCCCGCAAGCTGGAGCCGCTGCGTGCCGACGTGCACCAGCGTACGGGCGACATTGCCGCGTCGGTGGGAGACTTCGACGGCGCGATCGCCGCGTACCGCCATGCGCTCGAGCTGGATCAGGACTACGCGGTCGTGCGCTTCCAGCTGGCGAAGCTGCTGCGCGGGAAGGGGATGCTGCGCGAGGCGGAGGCGGAGCTCGAGAGCGCGCTCGACGCCGTCCCGACGTACGCCGAGGCGACGCTGGAGCTCGCGTCGCTGCGCCGCTCGTCTGGACGCACCGACGAATCGCTCGATCTCCTCATCGCACTGCTGGAGCGGGATCCCTATCACTTCGACGCGCTGCTCGCGCTCGCCGAGACGCTGCTCGCCATCGGCCGCAAGGGCGACGCCGCGCACGCCATCCGGCGGATTCTCCGCTTCGATCCGGAGCACGTCGGGGCGCTCTACTACGAGGGCGTGCTGCTCACCGACCAGAAGCGGTTCCGCGACGCGATCGAGCGGTGGCGGCGCGCCATCGAGCTCGATCCGTCGAGCGACTTCGCGCGGCGCGCGCGTCGCGAGGCCCGCACCGCGATGGATCTCGACATGATCTTCTCCGCGACCGCGGCGGCGGGGGTCTGACGCATGGCGATCGAGGGACCGCTTCGCGAGCTCGGGATCCACGACGTCTTCCAGCTGCTCGACCTGAGCCGGAAGACGGGCGCCTTGCGCGTCACCTCCGACCTGCGCGACGACGAAGGTGTCGTGCTGTTCGACGGCGGGCGTGTCATCCACGCCAGCGTGCGCAGCCACCCGACGTCCATCGAGCGGATCCTGCGGCAGGCGGGCAAGGTGAACGACGCGGACTTGGCGGTCGCCTCCGCGCTCGACACGCGGGCCGGCGAAGGGCTCGGCGATCGCCTCGTGCGCGCCGGCGTGATCACGCAGCGCGAGCTCGAGCGACAGCTCCGGCTCGCGATCGAGAGCGTCGTGTTCGAGCTGCTCTCGTGGCAGGAGGGATTCTTCTCCTTCGAGGAGCGGGCCGTCGCCGACGTGCCACTCGACGCGCGCATCCGCATCTCGACGGAATCGCTGCTCATGGAGGGCGCGCGCCGCATCGACGAGTGGTCGCGCATCGCGGACAAGATCCCGAGCCTGAGCGTCGTGCCGATGCTCGCGTCGGTCGAGGACGATCGTGCCTCCGTGCTCGACCTGTTGCCGCACGAGTGGGAGGTGTTGATGATGATCGACACCTCGCGCGACCTGCGCGGGATCGCGGCATCGCTTGGACGCAGCGAGTTCGAGGTGGCGAAGATCGCGTACGGCCTCGTTTCAACGGGTGTCGTCGAGCTGTTTCAGGGACAGGCGCCGCGCCCCTCCGGCGAAGTCTCGCTCGGCGCCGAGCCGCACCTCGAGCGAGCGCGTGCCGCGCTCGCGGCGCGCAATCCGGAGGAGGCGCTGTCCGCGGCGCGGGCAGCACTCAAGGTCGATCCGGCCTCGACAGAGGCGCGGCTCCTCACTGCGCGTGCGCTTGGACGGCTCACGCGCCATCAGGACGCGGTAGACGAGCTGCGGCGCGCGGTCCAAAGCGATCCGCTCACAGCTGCAGTGCATGTCGAACTCGCGTTCGCGGCGATTCGAATCGGCGATTTCACGAGTGCGCACGCGAGCTGGGAGCACTATCTGCGGCTCGCACCGAATGCCCCCGACGCGGGGCGCGCCCGCGCTGCGCTCGAGACGGTGACGCGACTCATGCACCTCGCGGAGGCGCACGCCGATGGCTGACGAAGTCCGCCGTCTGAGCGACGAGCTGGTACGCGATCCGGGGAGCCGCGTCTTCGTGCCCCTCGGCGAGGAGCTGCGCCGTCGCGGACAGCTCGATCTCGCGCTCAAGTTCACGCTGCGCGGCCTCGAGCGGCATCCACACTTCGCCGACGCGCACGATCTGCTGGCACGCATCTCCGTCGATCGCGGGGATCTCGAGCGCGCGTTCGACGAATGGGACATGGTGCTGCGCCTCGCGCCCGGACATCTCGGGGCGCTGAAGGGGATGGGCTTCGTCTGCTACCAGCAGGGGCGGTTCGCGCAGGCGGAGGAGTATCTCGCCGCCGCTGAAGCGCGCGACGGCGCCGACGGTCAGGTGGCGAGCGCGCTGGCGCACGTCCGCGAGGCGCGGCTCGAGCTTGCGCAGCGTCCGCGCGATCCGGGGCGGTTGCCCGCCGGCACATCACACGATCCGCGCTATCTCTTCTCCGACGTGTTGAGCGAGGCAGAGCAGACGGCGCTGCTGCTCGATCGCGATGGGCTCGTGCTCGCGGGCGCGTACGTCGCGTGGGATGGCCGCGACGTGGGACAGGAGGTCGGCGCCGAGCTCAGTGGCGTGACCGACGCCGCGCGTCGTGCGACACGGCATCTCGCGCTCGGCGAGTGGTCGTCGATCGTGTTCGAGACCGAGGTCGCCGTCGTCGCGATGAGTCCCTCGTCCAACGACGGGCTGCTCGTGCTGGCTACGTCGCGCGCGACGCCGCTCGGGCTCGTGCGCCGGCTGCTCGACAAGTGCGCCGAGCGCGCGCGTCGCTGGCAGGGAGGGCGGCTGTGAGCGCGCGCCCCTTCGCATCGATCCTCGACACCCTCACCCGGCAGCGCTGGGTGACGGCGGCGCTCGTCGTGAGCGAGCGCGATGGGATCGTCGTCGAGTCCAATCTGCAGATCGGGCAGTCGGGTGACCGCGTCGCCGCGCTGGCCGCGTCGCTCTACCGCAAGGCGCGGCAGTCGGCGCGGGCAGCAGGGCTCGGGGCCGTGTCGTTCATGCAGCTCGAGGCGCCCGCCGGCCGGCTGTGCGCCGTCGGCGGGGGCGATCTCGTGCTCGTCGTCGTCGCCGAGCCCGCGGTGAACGTGGGGCTCATCCGCGTCGAGCTACTCCGGGCCGTCGGCGAGCTGCTCGCCGTGGGCGGCGCGGACGAGGTGGCCTGATGCAGATGACCGTGGTGGAGTCGTGGATCGAGGAGCCGCTCAAGCGGTTCGTCGTCGACGCGGGCGCCGAGCTGGCGCTTCTGCTCCACCCGAGCGGGCAGGTGCTCGCTCAGCACGGCTTTGCGCGCTCGGTGGACGTGATGTCCGCCTGCGCGCTCGCGGCAGGCATTCACGCGTCATCGGGCGAGCTCGGCAAAATGCTCGACGGACGGGCCTTCCGCGGGTTGCACCATAGCGGACGTACTCGTCAGATATACCTAGCGGAGGCTCAGTCGCCACGCGGAGTGTTCGTGTTCCTGACCGTGTTCGGTCCGGCGAGCTCCCTGGGGTTGGTGCGCCTCTATTTCGAAGAGCTCGTGGCCGGACTCGTGGCCGCCGCCCCTCCCCTCGAGGCGGCTCCGGGACCGGCGTTGGCCGAGCACTTCGAACGCGACCTCAATCGCAACCTCGCCGTCCTGTTCGGCCGCGCGTAGGCCCACCAGCGTCCCAGCCCCCTCCGTGTCGCTCGTCAACTACGCCACGCGCGAGATCACCTGCAAGATCGTCTACTACGGGCCTGGTCGCTCGGGGAAGACGTCGAACCTGCATTACATCTACGGGCAGGTGCCGGAGGATCGGAAAGGGAAGATGGTGTCACTCGCGACGCAGACCGACCGCACCCTCTTCTTCGATTTCCTCCCCCTCGACCTGGGCACCATCTCCGGGTTTACGACCAAGTTCCAGCTCTACACCGTCCCCGGTCAGGTCTACTACCAGACCACCCGCAAGCTGGTGCTCCAGGGCGCCGACGGCGTGGTGTTCGTCGCGGACAGCCAGTCCCGCCAGCTCGACGAGAACATCGAGAGCTTCCAGGACCTGCACGCCAACCTCGCCGAGCAGGGGGTCGACCCGCGCACGATGCCGCTCGTCGTGCAGTACAACAAGCAGGACCTCCCGAAGGGACTGATCCTGCCGGTGGCCGAGCTGTCTGACGCGATCAACTTCCGTGACGTTCCGGAGTTCGCGGCGGACGCGCTGCACGGTCCCGGCGTGTTCGAGACGTTGCGCGGCATCTCGGAGATCGTGCTGCGCCGACTGAGCGCCGCGGGCTCGCAGCCCGCCGCGGCCGGCAGCAAGTAGCGAATGCAGGTCGAGCCGCGCTCCCGCTTCGACAACTACGTCGTCGGCTCCGCCAACCGGCTCGCCGTCGCGGCGGCGCGCGCGGTCGCGGAGTCGCCGGGCGGCGTGTACAACCCGCTCTTCATCTACGGCGGGTCGGGGCTCGGCAAGACGCACCTCATCGGCGCGATCGGCAACGAGGCCGTTGAGCGCGCGCCCGAGCTGACCGTGGAGTACCTCTCGCTCGAGGATTTCATCGAGCAGATCCACGCCGCGGTCGCCGTCGGCGAGATGGAGCGGTTCAAGCAGCGCTACGGCCGCGTGGACGTGCTGCTGCTCGACGACATGCAGTTCCTCACCGGGCGACGCGAGACGCAGAGCGAGCTGCTCCGGCTGTTCACCGCATTGCAGGGGAGCGGCCGGCAGATCGTCATGACGAGCGACCGTCCGCCGTCGGAGATCACCGACGTGGACGAGCGGCTCATCAGCCGCTTGAGCGGTGGCCTGATCGTCGACATCGGCGCGCCCGATTTCGAAACGAAGGTCGCGATCCTGCGCGGCAAGGCGGAAGAGCGGAAGGTGAGCTTCGCGCCCGGCGTGATCGAGGAGCTGGCGCGACTCGACTTCACGAGCGTGCGCGAGCTGCAGGGGGTGATGGGACGCCTCATCGCGCAGCAATCGCTCGATGGCACGCTGACGCCCGCGCAGGTGCGCGCCGTGCTCGGCGTCGACGGCCCGGTCGAGG
>Ga0207648_10003899_pt1 | contig 15560 bp, 12 predicted proteins | sample KBSMisM32_FD_184310 | JGI IMG/M metagenome (GOLD analysis project Ga0207648, IMG submission 184310) | Miscanthus rhizosphere microbial communities from Kellogg Biological Station, Michigan, USA - KBS Miscanthus M3-2 (SPAdes) (version 2) | ecosystem: Host-associated > Plants > Roots >...
CCGCTTTCCACCGTGATCGGCGCGCCGCTGTCCGGCGTTTTCCTGTCCATGACCGGCATTTGGGGCCTGCCGGGCTGGCAATGGATGTTCATCCTGGAGGGCCTGCCGGCCGTCATTCTGGGCATTGTGATCTACTTCCATCTGCCCGACCGTCCGGCCGAGGCCAAGTGGCTGCCGGCCGAGCAGAAGCAATGGCTGGAATCGGCCCTGGCGGCCGATCCTACCAGGCCTCGCAAATCACATCTCTTCGATACTTTTCATTCCTTTTATGATCCGCGCGTTCTCGGCATGGCGGTGATCTATCTGTGCAACACCTCGGCGAACTTTTCGCTGGCTTTTTTCCTGCCTCAGATCGTGGGGACCATGGGCCTCAGCCAAATCACCACCCAGCTGCTGGTGGCCATCCCCGCCTTCATGGGTGTGCTCGGCCTATTGGTGATCGGCAATCTCGCGGACCGCTTCGGCAAGCGGCCGCTCTTAATTACCTGCCTCGTGATCACCGGGTTGGGGCTGGGCACGGCCGCCATGATCGGCGCGGCCGGCGCCTCGCTGATCGGCATCGCCGCGCTGTCCTTTGCCGGCATCGGCATCCACAGCCTTAAATCCCCCTTCTGGGCGCTGGCGCCCATGACCCTTTCGGCCTCCGCGGCGGCGGGCGGCATTGCCTGGATCAATTCGGTGGGCAATTTGGGCGGCTTTTTCGGCCCTACAATATTGGGTTGGCTTACCGATCACTTTGGAGGATATCGGGCGGGAATTCTCGCCTTGGCCGGCGTCCAGCTGGTGGCGATCCTCATCACTCTTCTATTGCGCCCACGCGCGGGAACCGGAAAGGCATGAAAAAAGGTCTGTCCAACGGCCTGACCAATTACGGGGACCGCGAATTCGCGCTGTTCCTGCGCCGCTCCTTTGCCCGCTCCATGGGGCAGTCGGAAAAGCTGCTGGATGCGCCGGTCGTCGGCATCGCCGCCACGCCCTCGGGCTTCAACAATTGCCATCGCTCCATTCCGGAGCTGGTGGAGGCGGTGTCGCGCGGCGTGCTGGCCGAAGGCGGCATGCCGCGGGTGTTTCCCACCATTTCGCTGGGCGAGGTATTTCTCAATCCCACCAGCATGAAATTCCGCAACCTGATGGCGATGGATACCGAGGAGATGATCCGCGCCCAGCCGATGGACGCGGTTGTGCTGATCGGCGGCTGCGACAAGACCGTGCCGGCGCAGCTGATGGGCGCGCTGTCGGCCAATGTGCCGGCAATTCAGCTGGTCACCGGCCCGATGTCCACCGGCCGCCACAAGGGCGAGCGCCTGGGTGCTTGCACCGATTGCCGGCGCTTCTGGGCCCGCTTCCGCAGCGGGGAGATCGACTCCGACGAAATCGAAACCGTGGAAGGCCGCTTGGCGCAGACGGCCGGCACCTGTGCGGTGATGGGCACCGCCTCCAGCATGGCCTGCATCGCCGAGACCATGGGCATCGCGTTGCCTTATTCCGCCGCCATTCCGGCGGTGAATGCCGACCGCCTGGTGATTGCGGAGTGCAGTGGCCGCACCGCCATGGCGCTGGCCAGGAATCCCATTCTGCCCAGCCAGATCATCACCGAACAATCGGTGGAGAATGCGCTGCGCGTGCTGATGGCGATCGGCGGCTCGACCAATGCCATTATCCACTTGACCGCCATTGCCGGCCGCGCCGGCATCAAAATTTCCTATGACCGGCTCAACGCCATCTCCGACGAGACACCGGTGCTGGTGGATCTCAAGCCGGTCGGCGAGGGCTATATGGAGGACTTCTATGCCGCCGGCGGCATCACCGCCGTGCTGCGTGAGCTGAAGCCCTTGCTGCATCTGGACACGATCAATGTCCAGGGCCGCACCCTGGCCGAGCGGCTGAACGGTGAGGAATGGGTGGACCGCAAAATCGTCCGGGAATTTGCCAATCCGGTGTCGCGCATGGGTGGGCTAATCGCGCTCACCGGCTCGCTGGCGCCGCAAGGCGCGATATTCAAGCGCGCTGCCGCCACCGAGAGCCTGTTCGAGCATGAAGGCCGCGCTGTGGTGTTCGAGGGCTTGGAAGATTTGGCGGCCCGCATCGACGACCCAGGCCTGGACGTGAAGCCGGACGACATCTTGGTGCTGAAGAATGCGGGCCCCAAGGCCTGCGGCATGCCCGAAGCCGGTTACCTGCCCATTCCGCGCAAACTTGCGCAGCAGGGCGTCAAGGACATGGTGCGGATCTCCGATGCGCGCATGTCCGGCACGGCTTTCGGCACGGTGGTGCTGCACGCGGCTCCCGAAGCGGCAGTGGGTGGACCATTGAGCGTGGTGCAAAATGGCGACCGCATCCGTCTTTCGGTCCGCAACAAGCGCATCGACTTGCTTGTGGACCAAAGCGAAATCTCCAAAAGACTGGCCGCGCGAAAGCCGGTCGAGCCGCCCCGCCGCGGCTATGCCGCGCTGTATCAGAGCACCGTCACCCAAGCGCCCCAAGGCTGCGATTTCGATTTTCTCGCCGGGCCGTGACGCCTATGGCCCAGCCCCGCCTGCTTGTGACCTGTCCCCTGCCAGACGCGGTGATCGCGCGGGCGGCGCAGGACTTCGCCGCGATCCTGTGCCAGGACCGCACCATGACGCCGCAGGAGATGCTGGCCGCGTTGACGGCGCAGCCGGCGGAGGCGGTGCTGCTGTCCTCGCGCACCAAATTGGATGCGGCGGTAATCGCGAACTTGCCGCCTGCGGTCAAAATCGTCGCGACCTGTAGTGTCGGCTATGACCATATCGACATACGGGCGGCGACAGCCAAAGGCGTGGCCATCACCAACACGCCGGAAGTGCTGACCGACGCCACTGCCGACCTTACCATGATGCTGATGCTATGCGCTTGCCGGCGGGCCGGGGAGTATCAAGCGATCATGCATGCGGGTTGGCGGCATCGCCACCAACTCAACGAAATGCTGGGGGTGCAGGTCAGCGGCAAGACCCTTGGCATATTGGGAATGGGCCGCATCGGACGCGCCGTTGCCCAGCGCGCCCGTGGGTTCGGCATGAAGATTGTTTACAGCGATGTGCGGCGATTGCCGCCCGAGTTGGAGCAAGACTCCCGTTATTTTGCGGACTTCCACGCCATGCTGCCACACTGCCAAATCCTGACCGTGCATACGCCCGGCGGTCCGGAGACCGACAACATCCTGGATGCCAAAGCCATCTCCCTGTTGCCGCGCGGAGCAGTGCTGGTCAACGCCGCGCGCGGTCAATTGGTGAACGAGGAGGCATTGATCGATGCCCTTCGCGCGGGCCATTTGGCGGCAGCGGGGCTGGACGTCTACCGCAAGGAGCCGGACTACGATCTGCGGTTGCGCGACCTCCCCAATGTTTTCCTCACCCCGCACATGGGCAGCGCGACCGTGGAAACGCGAACCGCCATGGGGATGCGTTGTTTGGACAATATCGCGGCCCTGCTGGCGGGTGGCCAGCCGCCTGACCTCGTGCGGATCACCTAGCCCCTGCCTGGCCGCTTGCCGCCGCTGTCGGAAACGGGCAACGTTCCCCGGCTATAAGGGGAGACGCGCGTGAAAAATTCCCTCTGGACATTGGCCGCTGCGGCCATTTTTTTGGTCGCCACTTCATCCGCCTTTGCGGAACAAAGCCTTTGGCGGTTCGACAATCTCAAGCGGATCGGAGGCATGTCGCCGAAAGTCGAGGGGGCGCCGCAACTGGTGGACTCGCCCGTCGGCAAGGCGGTGCAATTCAATGGCAGCGATACAGCGCTTTTCTTTCCCGGCCGGCCGCTGGTCGGCGCCAAAGCCTTTACCATCGAGGCCATCTTTCGCCCCGAGGGCGGCGATTTTCAGCAGCGTTGGATGCACATCGCCGAGACTGATCCGGCCACGGGCCTGGACGCCAATCCCAATGGCACCTCCGATCCCAATCCGCGCTTCATGTTCGAAGTGCGGGTGGTGAAGGATCAATGGTATCTGGACGCCTTTGTCCAAAGCAAAGCCGGCTCAAAGGCTCTGGCTTTCCCGGAGAAACTTCATCCCCTCAACCAGTGGTATGCGGTGGAGCAGACCTATGACGGCAAGACCTATCGCGCGTATGTCAATGGCGTGTTGGAAGGCGAGGGCGATGTCGCGTTCACGCCGCATGGTCCGGGCCACATGATGGTGGGCGTGCGCATGAACCACGTCAACTATTTCAAAGGCTCAGTGGCCCTGGCGCGTTTCACCGACAAGGCGATTGCGCCCGCTGCCTTCCTCACACTGCCGAAGCGCTAGAGCACTGATTTCGAGCCTTTTGGGGTAGCATGGCGCTGGACCTATTTGATGCGTTGGTAACGACGGCCGTCGATGGGATCATCGTCATCGACGGGGTGGGCAATATCCGCACTTACAATCCGGCTTGCGAACGGCTGTTCGGCTTTACCGCCAAAGAGGTGATCGGCGAAAATGTCAAAATGCTGATGCCGGAACCCTATCATAGCGGGCATGACGGCTATCTCGCCAACTACAATCGAAGCGGCGAAAAGCGGATCATCGGCATCGGCCGAGAGGTGATGGGCAAGCGCAAAGACGGTTCGACCTTTCCGATGTATCTTTCGGTTGGCGAAGGAAGCCTGAACGATGAACGCATCTTTGTCGGAATCATCCACGATCTGACCGTAAGCAAATGGGCCGACGACGCGTTGCGGGAGCGAGAAGCCCGCCTACGATCCATTCTCGATACCGTCCCGGACGCCATCATCACCATCGACGAGGAAGGCCGGGTTGAATCCTTCAGTCCTGCTGCGGCGCGGTTGTTCGGATACGAGGAAAGGGAAGTGATCGGCAAAAACGTCAAGATGCTGATGCCCTCTCCCTACCGCGAGCAGCATGACGGCTATCTCGCCGCTTATCGGAAAACCGGCATCAAGCGCATCATCGGTGTCGGCCGCATCGTGGTGGGCTTGCGCCGGGACGGCAGCACCTTTCCGATGGAACTGGCGGTGGGCGAGGTGGCAAATGCCGGCCGGCGGCTGTTCACCGGCTTCGTCCGGGATTTGACCGAGCGCCAAGGTGCCGAGCGGCGGTTGCAGGAATTGCAATTGGAACTGATGCACGTCACACGCCTGAGCGCCATGGGTCAGATGTCATCGGCCATTGCGCATGAGCTCAATCAGCCGCTGACCGCCGGCGCCAATTACATATCCGCGGCGCGACGATTTCTGCAGCGGCCGGACGGCACGGTCCAGGCGCAAGACGCCATGGAACAGGCGGCCAAGCAACTTTTGCGGGCAGGCGCTACGATCAAGAATCTGCGCGACTTCATCGAGAAGCGCGAAGGCCAGCGGCTGCCGGAGAATCTCAACAAGATTATCGAGCAGGGTATTGCACTGGCCTTTGTCGGGATGGCGCATTTGAACGTAAAAGTCAGGCTGCAGCTGGACGCCTCCTTGCCGACCATCTTTGTCGACAAGATCCAGATCCAGCAGATTTTGATCAATTTGATCCGCAATGCCATTGAGGCGATGCAGGAGACGGAAAGCAGGGAACTGTCCATCACCACCAGCCGGCTCGATGTCCGCTTCGTTTCGGTTGCGGTGCGCGACAGCGGGCCCGGCCTGCCGGGCGAGATCCGCAAAAAGCTGTTTCAACCCTTCGTCACCACCAAGGAGAGCGGGATGGGGGTGGGATTGATGATCTGCCAGTCGATCATTCAGCTGCATGGCGGCAGCATCGAGGTTTCGCCGGAGGCGGAGCCGGGAACGACCTTCACCTTCCGGCTGCCGGTCGACGAACAGGCGATCGCCGAAGCCAAAGCAAACTCTTAAGCGGGCTGCGCTTCCTGAGCTAGTTTATCGTCCGTCCGGCAAATTCCGGCTCCGCCGTAAGCACCACGCGCACCAGGTCCGAGAGGCTGGACGCTTCCATCTTGTCCATAATGTGGGCCCGGTGGATCTCCACCGTTCGCGGCGAAATGCCCAGTTCGAATGCAACGACCTTGTTGGATTGGCCTTGCACCAGCTTTTCCAGCACGCTGCGCTCCCGCGGCGTGAGAGAGGATAACAGGTCCTTAGCCGCTTTTGCTTCCTCGGCGCGGCCACGGGCCCGCGAGCCGATTTCCATCGCCCGCCGCACGCTGGTCAACATGATTTCCTCCTCGAACGGCTTTTCGAGAAAGTCGATGGCACCGGCCTTCATGGCCTGAACCGCAAGTGGGACGTCGCCATGGCCCGTCATGATGATGACGGGAAGCTCAATGTGACGCCGAATGACTTCCAGCTGCAATTCCAACCCGCTCATATCCGGCATGCGGATATCGGCCACCAGGCAGCCATGCTTGGGATGTTCGTCGGCGAGGAAATGCTTCGCAGAGTTGTAGCTGCGCACCTTGAATCCCGCAACTTCCAATAGCAGCCTCATGGAATCGCGGATGTCGGCATCATCGTCTACGACAAAGACATAATCCTCGCTCATGCTCAACCCGACGAGCGCCGTGGCGCGTTGCAGACCAGGACAAAATTGGCGTCTTCGACAGGGCAGAGTAAAGCCGGAAAATTCTAGAATCCAGCGCGAGCAGGCCATTGACAGGAGGGAAACACCTCCCCGCCCATGGAGCAGATTAATGTTTGCACATGGTTTGTTCGCGGATGGACAACGAAGGGGGCAAGGATTCGAAGCCCGGGCGATGTTGCGCTTTCATTGGCAGGGCCGGCGATCATCGATGGACGGATTAACCATCCCGGGAAAGGCCAAGGCGCCATGTCCCGGTGTCAGGCGACGTGGGACAAATCCTCCGCAAGGGCGCTGAATTGCTCCAGATCGGTGATGTCGGTGAAGGCGACCACGGTGGTTCCATTGGGCAGCCGCGACAGGGACAAAGATATGGTCCGCCCGTCCGCCCGCTTGGTCTTGCTCCATTCCCCGAAGCGCTCCGGCGTGGCGGAATTTACGCCGCAAGAGACCAGGCCCCAGATGCCGTCATGGCCGATGCGGTCGGTGCAGAGATTGGCGATCTCCGCGAAATGCGGCTGACCGTCCAGCTCGCTTTCCGACAACTTCCACATCCGCGCAAAGGGGACATTGTGCATCACCAGCCGGCCATCGGTTCCGAAGATGGCGATGCCCTCATCCAGCGTGTCCAAAGTCGCTTTTTGCACCTGGTTCAGCAAGTTGAGGGAGGATTCCAGCCGCAACCGCTCGGTAATGTCCTCGAACAGGATAAAGACGCCGCCCATCAGATGGGGATGGATGACGATGCGGATGCTCCTGCCATTGGGCAGATGCCAGAATTCCTCGCTGCGCCGGCCCGCCGGGTCAAAGGCCGCCAGTTGCGCCGCTTTCCATTCCGGGAAATTGCGCCGCTCCGGCAGCCGCCGCTTGTCGCGCAGTCGGTCGAGAATCTCGCCATAGGAGGGATGACTGTCCAGCCAGGGCTTGGGCAAATCCCACAGATCGGCATAGGCCTTGTTGCAGCCGGTGAGCCGGCGCTCGCCGTCCAGCACGGCGACCCCGAAGGGAAAATGATCGATGACGTCGTCCTGGGCGTCGCAGCTGAGTCTCAGCTTGGCGACCAGTTGCGCATTTTCGGTGACGTCGCTGGCAAACCCCGCCACGCCGGTACCGGCCATCGGCACCAGGCCGAGCGAGAACACCCGGCTCTCGCCCTTGACCAGGACAGTGGCCCGTCCGCTTGCCGCTGCGCCGCTTTCCAGGGCTTTCACGGCCAGGTCGCGCTCCGAGCGCTGCAGCATGGCGTCGGCGGCGAGGGCGTCTTCCAGGCTGGAAAAGCCGGCGGTGGAAACAAAGGCTTTGTTCGCCCAGACGATGCTGTTTTCCGAGCCTCGCACCCAGACCGGGACAGGAATGGCCTCCAACACTTCGCGATAATGGACGCGATCTTCCGATGCGCAATCTCGGTGGAAATAAAGAACGGCGCGGCCGGCGACTGGGACGCCGCGCAAGATCAGGTCGCAATGGCCGCAAGGCACGGAGAGGGCGAAGGGGGTGCCCGCCTCGACCAAGGCGGCCACGGCGCGGCTGACTTGACCCGTCTTCGAACTTTCCAGGCAGATGTCGTAAAGCGCCTTGCCTTCTCCGTAATATTGCTGCTCGCGGCCGCGCGACTTGAGCACCACGGCGCCTTCTGCCGCGCCGGTCAGCAAGGCCTTCTTGAAGCTCTTTGCCAAATCCGCGGCGACCAAATCCATCTTGGCGCGGCGCTGAAAGTTGCGCAGCCTGACTTGCAGCCAGGCGGCCCACAGGAATGAGATCGAAGCAGTCAGGCCGGCCAAAAGGGTGAAACTGCTTGGTACGCAGTCCGCCAGGGAGCCGCCGACCATGCCGGCAATATCGGGCGCGATCGCGGGCAATACCGGCATGGCGGCATATTGGGCCAGGGATAAGGACCAGAGCATGGCTTAATCCTCGGCCGCCAAGGCGCGCAGCGCGGCCTTGTCCCGCAATACGATCTGGTGGGTATTGGGAACAAGAACGGCGCCGGTGGAACGCAGGCCCGTAATCGTGCGGCTGATGGTTTCGATCGTCAGCCCGAGATGATCAGCGATATCCTGGCGGCTCATGGGCAGATCCAGGCGGTCGCCGCAGGAGGCGCCGACACGGTCGGCCAGCCGGAGAAGGAATGAAGCGACGCGCTCGCGGGCCTTCTGGCAGCCCAGCACGAACAGGTGCTGCTGCGCCGTCAGCAGATTGCAGGACAAGTGCCGCAACAGCTGCGCGCGCACATCGGGATTCTGTTCCGCCAGCTGATCGAAGCAGGCGCGGGGGAAGGCCATTAAGGTTACGTCCGTCACCGCTTCGGCGCCGACCGGCAAGTCGGGACTCTCGACGAAGCCCATCAAGTCGCCGGGCAAGAGGAAGTCCACAATGTAGCGGCGGCCATCCGGCATATAGCGGCAAAGCCGCACGGTGCCGCTGATGATGCGAAAGACCTGGTCGGCGGGATCATCCTGATTGAAGATCGGTTCGTTGCGGGTGAATTGAAGTTTCGCGCCATGCGCGTCGATCCGCTCCAGCTGGTCGGCGAGCGTGACCGGTGCCGGCATGCCGCCCGGCGGCCGCGAAAAGAAGCGGCGATTGATCGCGGCGCTGGATGCCGGCGTGCTGCGCGCTGTGCTGATTGCGATCGGCAATTCTGCCCCCCAAGGATTGCGCGGACGCCGTTAGCGTTCGCATAGCGTTAAGCCCTATTGTCTTGTCGTTGAAATCGTTAGCCAGGAAATCCGCCTAGGTAGTTTCACCTGTGCGCCTGTCTGAGTGCCCCGTATGCCCAGTGAACGCTGTTCGATCTTGGCGATAGAGCTTCTGGCCGCCGGAGTCTTTTTCCAAAGGCATAAACGGACCCATACGGAAGTATAAAACCGCTGAAATGTCAGTTGCTTTCAGGGGGTTGGCGCGCAGAAAAGGCCCGCGAATACGCAGTTTTGCTTAGGTAATCTCCGTGTACGGCAATGGATCTTGCGTTGACAATTCGCAATGCGGCGGCGGCCCCTTTGTCCCATTCATCCGGCGCCCGCGCAGAAGGCGCGGTCATAGGGATGGGGCCGACAGAATGTTTTTGCTCTTGTCTTCGAATTTCGCTTTCGCGCGCGATCGCCGCGCCGCGATCCGCCAAACCGCGCCGGTCGCCGCTTTGCCTGTGCCGCGCTCCAACACCAGGTCGCGCAAAGGCGTGCGCGGAGCCGCCAAGACGATTTGGCGGCGCAGCACTACGGGCAGCAACCACATTTCCGCTTTCGGAGTTTGGCGCGATCGCAGCCGGCGCGTGGTGTCGCGCGTCAATCGCACGGGCGAAACGCGTTGGCATCGTCTTCCGGTCGCGGGCGGCTATGCCGGTCGCCGCGTGTTGCCATAGGAGGCGGCAATGCGGGTCCTGGTGATAGATGACGACAATGCGGTCCGCCGCAGCATCGAGTTGCTCCTGCGCGCCGACGCCATGTGTGTCGACAGCGCCGAGCTGGGCGAGGACGGCTTGGACATCGCCCGGCATTACGACTATGACGTGATCGTCTTGGATCTCGGCCTGCCGGACTTGAGCGGTTTTGAAGTTGTGCGGCGCCTGCGTTCCGCCAAACTCGCCACGCCGGTCGTCATCGTGTCGGGCTCTGCGGCGCTGGAGGACAAGATACGTGCGTTGAAAGCCGGGGCGGACGATTACATGACCAAACCTTTTAGCGGCGACGAATTGACGGCACGCCTGCGCGCCGTGGTGCGCCGTTCCAAAGGCTGGTGCGATGCCCGAGTTTGCCTCGGTCCGATGACGCTCAATCTTGCCAGCAAGACCTTGGAAGCCGATGGACAGACGATCGGCCTCAGCGCCAAGGAGTATCAGATTTTGGAGCTGCTTTCCTTGCGCCGCGGCGCGACGGTGAGCAAGGAAACCCTTATCAATCACATTTACGGCGATGGCGAAGGTCCGGATAGCCGCACCATGGAGGTCTTCGTGCACCGCCTGCGCCGCAAGCTTGCGGCTGCCTCGCATGGAGAATCCTTCATCGAAACCATCCGCGACCAGGGCTATCTGATGCGCCGCGCTGCCTAGTGCTGGCGCCCCGATGGCAAGATACGGGTCAACCAATCCTCCAAGGCTTCCCCGGAAAGAGGCTTGCGTAACACGGCAGTGATGCCGGCCTTGGCGGCGCGAACGCCAACCGGCGTTCCATCGGAAGTGACCATGACGGCGGGCGTGTGCAAGCCCTGAGCCCGCAATTCCTGGATGAGATCCAGGCCGGTCATGCCCGAAAGATGGTGGTCCAAGACGATGCATGCGGCCTGGTCGGCAGTGCCGGCGGCAAGAAGCTCTTCGGCATTGGTGAATGTGCGCACGGCAAAGCCGGACGCTTCCAGCAAGGTCCGGGTCGAGGCACGCACCGCCTCATCGTCCTCAATCACGAAAATCAGGCGCAATCCGGAGTCGCCCAAGTCCATCTCCGTTATCGTCGCCCCGTGGCTCGAAGCTTGGGTCGAGAGCCCTTCAGCCGATATACGTATTTGTGCGTAGGCGCCCGCGGCCGCACCAGAATCCCGCGAATAACAAAGGTTTCCAGCGAATGTTTCACCAAGCGAGCTCTCCGCAAGGTTAGGGCAAGCGCATCAATTTCTGCGGTCTCGTGCTATAGGTCGCGCGATCGCGATACGAACTTTCGCGCACCACCGGACCGGAAGAATGAGCGCCTCCGCCACCAGGACTATCTGCATTGTCGACGATGACGCGGCGGTACGCGATTCTCTCAGCCTGCTATTGGAAAGCGGCGGGCTTGAAACGCGCAGTTATGAAAGCGCCGACGCCTTTCTGTTGGCCGGCTCGCAGGACATGGCGTGCTTGATTCTCGACCTGCACATGCCCGGCTTGTCCGGCTTGGAGTTGTTGCGGCACCTGAGAACGGTCGGCCTGTCGCTGCCGGTCTTTGTCGTCAGTGGCCGCCGCGATGCGCAGCTGGATGCCGAAATTCAGGCTGCCGGCGCCACCAATCTCTTGTCCAAGCCCTATGACGACGAGCAGTTGCTGACGCTTGTGAAGCGTGCCGTGGCGGCCTAGCTCGAGCCCGGATCCTTGGATCGATAAAGATTTAATCAAATCGCACAACCCGCCTAGCCCGGTTGTTAGCAGCCGGGTCGCTAGCCTGTTTCCGTTCGCAATGGGGAACCAGGCATGCGTCGGCTGGCGAAGCATATCGGCATGGCAGTGATGACATGCGCGCTTTCGGCTTGCGCGGCGTCCGACACCGGCATCTCCGCGATCCAGCCCGCGGCCCTTGTCGCGGCCCCGGCAAATCCCGCGCCCATGAACCGGTCGGGACGGGACGCGCGCGCCCCTTCGGGATATCTGGGCTTTTGCAGCCGCAATCCGCAGGAGTGCGGCGCCGACAGCAGCCAGCCGGATAGGATCAAGCTGACCGGCGATGTTCTGGCCATGCTGGAGAAGGTGAATATCGCGGTAAATGAAGCGGTCGAGCCTGAAGACGACAAGGTTCATTACGGCGTCAACGAGTTTTGGACCGTGCCGACCGATGGCGCGGGCGACTGCGAGGATTATGTGCTGGCCAAGCGCAAAATGCTGTCGCTGCTGGGCCTGCCGGAAGCGGCTTTGCGCATCACCGTGGTGTTGGACCATGGCACCATCCGCCATGCCGTGCTCACGGTGGTCACCGACCAGGGCGACTTGGTGCTGGACAGCCTCAAGAACGAGATCGTGACCACCGACAAGACCCAGTATGTGTGGGTGGAGCGCCAGGATCGCGCCAGCCGCACCGGCTGGATGTCGTTGCAATGATCCGGGCGGGCGCTTAGCGCCGCGCCGCGTCGGCCCTCACGCGATAGACTTGCAGGGCCTCGCTATCGGTCGACAGTTTTTCCAGCCAAGGGGGAATTGTCCCGCGCGCCAGATCGTCTTCTACGGTACCTGGTTCCGGATGAATCGGGCTTGCCGGGCATTCCACCAGATAGTCGATATGCAAGGCGCGGAATTTTTCTTCCGCACGCCTGGCATCGGCGCTGAGCGCGTCGTGCGCCGCCAAGATACCCCAGGTCATCCGGTGATAGGGCGCGGTCAGAGCCGTGTGGGGCGTATTGGCCAGAATGAATGGCCCCATATAGATGTCCGCCAGCACCAGTCCGGGCGAAAGAGCCGCCAGCCGCCGAAAGTCGGCGGTGTCATGGCAAAGCGCACCGGCCTGGGTTGTGCCTGGCGTGCTCGGCCTTCCCATCAGGGAGGAATAGCCCTGCAAGGCAAAGGCAACGGCGCCTAGCGGTGACAGCAGCACGGCGAAAGCGGCGGTCGGCACCATGACGCCTTTCCAATAGCGCGCCGCAATCATGGCGAAGGCGGAAGCCAGAACTGGAAAGCCCAACCACTGCAGATAATTTTCCATCCGGAAGGCGGCGAAGCCCGTGGTTACCGCGACCAAGACCGTGACGCCGGCAAGCCAGGTCGCGGCGTCAGGACGCGGCCATTGGCGGATCAGCAGGATCGCGACCGCCCCGATCATCATCGCCGACATCAAGATCAGCGCGATGCCGAATTCCCGGAAATGGCTGAGGATGGTCGGCAGGGATTGCAACTCGAACACCGACGAGAACCAGAAGGGCTGCAGGCGCGGGTCGACCGCCGCGAAGACCCCACGAATACAGCGCGGGTCGAAGGCCAGATAGGCAAGGGCGGCGGCGAGCGCCAGCACGGCCAGCCCCGCGATGCGGCCGCCGGGGGAGAGCCTTGCCTGCACGACGGAAAGGCCGGCCAAGCCTGCGGCGGCGACCGCGACGGCCGTGACCAGATTGACACCGGCGGCGTCGCAAAATGCCATGGTCCAACGCCAAGGCGGTGTTTGCAGGCCGTAACAGACCAGCGTCACCGCCAGCAGCGACAAGGCGTAATGGCGCGTGGAGCGCGGCTCGTCGCGGCCCAACGCCGCCATCAGCGCATAGCTGGCCCCGGCCACCACATGAAAGGGCAGGCCCTCGATCCCCACCGCCAGGCCCAGTCCGGTCGAAGTGCCGGCGAGCAGCGCCCAGCGTGCCCGGTGCTCGGCGGCCATGGCGCAGGCCATCGCGATCATCACCAGGACGATCTGGATATTGTGGTGATCGATGCGGCCCGGAATGAATTCCGCGAAGGTGAGCTGGTTGACCCCCAAAAAGACGGCGCAGACGAACACCGCCAAGGAGCCGCCCAACCGCCGCGCCATGGCTAGGGCGCAGAACACGGCCGGCAGGATGAGGGACAGCGGCCACAACAGCCGCACGGTGATCTCGGCGGCGGCCGGCGAAAGCGCCAGGCGCAACAGCCGGATCTGCGCGGCCAGCAGCCCGTCCACAAGCCGCGACCAGTGCATCATGGTGCCCAAAGGCGGCTGCAGGCGCGTGACCAGCTGATCGTACCATCCCTGCCCGGACATCAGGTCGCGCACCAGCACCAAGCGCATGGCGTCGTCGGGATCGCCGAGCGTCTTTGCAACCTGGCTGTATTGCAGGACCAGCGCGGTGCCGGCGAACACCGTCACCGCCAGCGCCGCCCAAAACAGGCGCCGGTTGGAGCTGAGATCGGGAGGGGGTGAAAATCTCATTGCGAGGTCTGGGCGGAGGAGATGGAATTGGAATCTGGTCCGGCAATGCCGGCGCAGATGCTGTCATTTACGCCGTCGCGCCGCCGGCGCAGATCGAAAGTACCTACTAGAGTGACCCGGTCGAATCCTCGGTCGAGAACTTCTTCAAACCGGATCGTCTCTAGCGGTTTGTGCTGCGGTATTGAGGGATAGGTGTGCTTCCAAAAACTATAGTCCGCAAAGCGCCGGTCAATGACAACCCAGGAAGCGTCTCGGACAACAGAAAGACACGCATCCTGGTACTGGGCAGGTGTCGTGTACCAAGGTAAAAAAATGTCGTATTTGGAAACATGCTCGCGTCCCGACAAGAATGACAACACCGGTATATGCGGATAGAAGAAAAACGCATCTTGAGGCGGTGTCCGGGCTATGATGGGCAGCGTTTTCGGCATGCCGTTGGTGAAAAGCAAGAACGATGCGCCGCCTCGCGGAGTCTGAACTATCGGCGTTTGATATGCGGTTCGGGCGAGAATGGCGAAGGCGATCGCCGAAGGCATGCAAAGCAGAATCACGACGGCAGCTGTCGTGTAGCGATAGATGGGGCGCAGTGGCTCTGTGAGCCGTACAGCACAAAGCGCCAGCAAGGGCAAAACCAATGGCACGGCATATGCGACATGCGCTGAGTCCGGGCGCGGAAAGCAGGCAAGAAAACCGGCCAAAGCGAAAGCTGCGCAAAGTCTTAGTCTGTGGTCATGAAGGCTGTTGCGCCAGCCGCGCGCACTGGATAGCAGGAGCAACAGGGCCGCGAGTGGAAAGGCGTATTTGAGAGGAAGGTCGTATAGCGACGCGCCATGGTGAAATGGCACATACTGAATTGAACTATACTGTGTGAGAGGGAACCGTATGACGTCGTCGAACGCTGCGGCCAGAATGTGTTGTTGAGCGAGGAATGCTAGTGTTCCCACGAATACCAGTGCGCTGCCGAGCACAAAGGCAATAAGCTCTTTGCGGGTCTGCTGCGAGCCGAGGAAAGCCGTTGCGGCCGCCAACATGGCCCAGGCGCCGCATGTTTGCGTGATCATGGTCGCTGTGCCGGCCGCTATGCCGGCCAAAATAGGCCAATGCAACGAGCGCCGCTCTGCCTGTTCCTGGCTGGCAAAGGCAGCCCAGGCAGACAGCATCGAGAAAAATGTCGTGAACCAGTGATGGCTGACCTGCATAAAATGCCACTGAGTCATCATCACCCAACCAACTACCAGGAGGGCGGAAAGCGGAGCACTCTTGGACGACAGTCGGGAGGCCAGAAAGGTGAAGCAAGAAATCCCGACAATGGTCAGAAGTGCCAGTGACCGCGCAGATTCGATGGAGGTACCGGCGATGCCAAACCACGTGGCCATCAACAGGAAACTACCGGGCGGCAGGAATTCAAAGAAGTCCGCGTAGAGCTGCTTTCCCCGCAGGATCAATTCGGCGCTGCGGAGAAAAATTCCCTCGTCGGCTAGATCGTAAAACACTCGAAAAAATGGCGCACA
>Ga0207648_10003901_pt1 | contig 15553 bp, 13 predicted proteins | sample KBSMisM32_FD_184310 | JGI IMG/M metagenome (GOLD analysis project Ga0207648, IMG submission 184310) | Miscanthus rhizosphere microbial communities from Kellogg Biological Station, Michigan, USA - KBS Miscanthus M3-2 (SPAdes) (version 2) | ecosystem: Host-associated > Plants > Roots >...
CCGGATACAAGCCCCTTTGCCACTATTTTTCTCATGTTGCAGGATTCGGACGCGGAATTGGGGATATTGCTCAGCAAAATGACAAATTACCTGGAACGTCTTATCTGTGGATCCATCATCTACAATGATCATTTCTTTTTCAAGGCCTCTATGTATAGAAATATGACAAATTTTTTCTAGTACGGTTTGGATAGAAGCTTCCTCATTATAACAGGGAATGATGAGTGAGAGTGTGTTCAAAATGATGGGTTTATCATCAAAAATAATATAATTTAATTATGGCAGGTTATTCAGGTAAAATGCACTTTCAGGTTCAACCAGTATTTTTCATAAACATGGTAACTGATCAGGCTGACTGCAAAACCCATTATCGTTACAATAAGCGAAACAGCAAGCTGCAGGTTAAAACCCGTTAATCCCATGCTGTCCTGGACTATTGTTTCTACATACGGATAAAATATCACGTAAACGGGCCAATGAAAAATATAGAATCCATATGAGTACTTGCCGAAAAACCGTAAAACGGAATTCGTAAATACAGCATTGATAACTTTGTTTTCGAGTTTGACAGATTCATAGACCAATATGGCAAAAAGAGCTGAAAATGAAGCATACCCTGCCATCGGCCATACAGGGAAATCAAGAGTTTGGTGCAGGAAATAAACCGTAAAATTGAGGACCGCCAGACTGAAGATCAGGATAGTGGAATATTTTCTCAATAGATCACGATTAATATGGTAAACGATGGCCAGCATTGATCCTATCAGAATGCCATCAATTCTTGTAAAAAGGAACAGCCCATACGGATTAAATTCTACTGTATTCCAGATATATATCCGGGATGAAATTACAATTACAAGACCTATTATACAGCAAAGCAATAATTTTTTAGGGTTTTTGATCAGGACTACAAAAAATGGCCAGATCAGGTAATATTGTTCTTCCACTCCCAGCGACCAGTAGTGGACCAGAACGGGCGATTTCCCATCATATGTAAATATTAGTGCCCAGTTTTGAAGATAGGTCCAGAACCACCATTGATAGTGTTTGTAATAACTTAAATCAATAGGAAAATTTTTTATGTGAGGAAAGATCACGAGAAAGAGAAGCAATGTGAGATAATACAGGGGAAATATCCGAAGTACCCTTCGTACATAAAAGTTTTTAAAATAATTCCGGGTATTCCTGGTATTCAAAAGTATATCTGTGATCAAAAAACCTGATAACACAAAAAAAAGATCAACACCCAGCCAGCCGAAGTCGCAGTAAGGAATAAATTGGAAGTTATGATAGACCACAACTAGCAGGATAGCTAAGCCACGCAGGCCATCCAGGGCTGGATAATGTGTTCTGCTTGAAACTTCATTGGTCATATCTTGTTTGAATATAGTCAAATTGAAGATCAATACGGATTTTGGTTATCACAACTTTCTTATGAATTAAATTGTATGGCTGAGAAATGGAGGGGCGTAGCAAAAACATTGTAAATATGATACAGGATTATCAATAGGATCAGACCTTTTATGGTTTTTTTATCCAGTTTCTGAAAATTCAGGATCAATGTGGTATAACAAAATAGTACAGGCACCAGTGAAAATGTGAGCCGGTCCGCATAGTAGCCAACCAGCCAGAAAAATAAAACTGTTTCAATAAGGACAAACAGGAGTAAGCGCCCTGTAGTTGGCATCAGCTCATTAAGGCGGTTACGTATGCCAGGAAGAAGGTCCGCATTTCGCTTATAAATTAAATATGCGATCAATAAAAATAGCAGCGGAATAATAAGACAGCCGAATGTTAAAAGAAAATGATAACTGTGGGAAAGGAAAATACGCCAAATGGAGCCACCACTGTCTTTGAATGCATCCGTTATCCATACAAATTCCCTGTATTCTTCAAGCTCGGGATTATAAAAGGTAATTCCTGCTGATTTTAACCAGACGATCCAGAGAATCATCGGAAGAGAGAATACAATTGTAATAATTATGGCCCGTAAAAAAGAGGCGATTGTAAGCCGGTTTGATTGTTTTTTTTCAATGTAAAGGTAGCCGCATACAAAAACAGGAAGTAATAATAACATATTGCCGTAGGTCAGCAGCAGCAAACCCATTGCGAGGGCCATCAACAATATTTTCCGAAAATTTATCCTCCTGCTTAAGATAAGTATGCCTGTGTGGATGCAAAGCAGAGGGGTAAGGATATTAAGCAATTGCTGGTGCGGTGTCCAAAAGAAAAGTCTGGTTTCCTGGTTAGATGCCAGCATAAACAGGAGCATTGCAAATAACAGGCTGCCATTTTTCCAATTTCCCGAAATCGCAATAATAATTTTTTCAAATAGCAATAACGAAAAGAGGAGAATGATAATATTAAGAATGACATATCCGATATAAAAAAAGAAATACTTCGTGCTTTGTGCAGGGTGTGAAACCGTATATCCGTTTTGAAATATATTTTTTTCTTTCAGGTATCGGTCGATTGTTCCATGTAGGGGAGAAGTTAAATAATAAATGGTGTTGCCTAAAGCAGCGCCAGCCATAACATAGAAGGCTCTTGCCTGTCGGAAACTGTTTTGCTGCATTAAATTGGAGGGATAAATGGCACAATCAATAAAAATGTAGGAATCCCCGTTAATAATAACACCCATATGGTTATTAAGCGGGATGTAACTATGATAGCCTTCATTCAGGGCTTCTTCATCGGGAGGTGGCGAGAAAAGAAAGGATAGATTGGCGATGAGTATGATCGCCAGGTATTTGAAGATTTTTTTCATCTAGTGGTTTACTTGTTCAACTATTGAAAATGCTCCTTGAAAAATAAATTGGTTCAACGAATATATTATAGAAGAAAAAACCTGATAATACCAGGATGAAAAACACTATAGCAGGTTTGCCCAGCTTTTTTCTATTCATCATCAATGCAAAAATGATCATCAATAGCGGGGCCAATGACGAAGTGAGCCTGTCTGCATAGTAGCCCAATAGCCAGAAGAAAATAACTGTTTCGATCAATACAAATAAAACCAATCTTGCCAAACCAGGTACATTCTCTGAAGTATTTGTGTAAACTACATCCTGTCTGGATATCTTTTTCCATAACAGGAATATTATAAGTAGAACCATGGGTACAAACAAAGTACCTGTAGAAAATAAAAAGGCCAGGGTTTTCCTCCAAAAAAAATACAAAAAGGAATGTTCTTTCAGCCTGTCAACGATCCATATAAACTGCCGGTATTCGACCAGTTCAGGGTTATAAATAGTGACATTGATCGATTTCAGATACAGTATCCAGATTGTAGCGGGCAGGAAGAAAAGGATGACAAACAGCAATGAATATAATAGCGAGGCATAACCCCGGTTTGTGCCGTTCTTTTTTTCTGCATAAAGATAGCAGCCAACAAGAACAGGCAGCGCTAGCAAAAAATTTCCATAGAATAAAAGTAATAGTCCGAGTCCAATTGAAATAAGAAATAGTTTTTTAGTACCAGCCCTTTTTTTCAATATAAGGATCCCAATGTAAACCGATAGCAGGGGTGTAAGGATATTAAACAATTGCTGGTGCACGCTCCAGAAAAAGACCTTTGTTACGGGATGGGAGAGAAGCACCGCCAGTATCAGTGAAAAAAGTAGTGTTCCGTTTTTCCACTCCCCTGATAAGGCCTTTACGATTTTTTCAAACAGCAGAAGACAGATTAAAAGAATGATAACATTAATGATCAGAAAGCCTATATAAAAACAAAAGAAATAGGTACCGGTATTAGTTTCGTAATCATAATACTGGGGCAGGAATGAAGTATTATTTTTTAGAAAAGCGTCAATTTTGCTGTGAAATGGATAGCTGAGATAATATACACCCAGGCCCACGAATCTCCCGGCCATAACAAAAAGGGGGCGAGATTGCCGGTAGGTATTTTTTTTAAGCAGTTGAGATGGTTCAGTAGCCAGCCATATAAAATTGTATGTATCGGCGCATATTACAACTCTCATTTGATTGTTTAGTGCAAAGCAACTCGAGCGTTCGCCTTCAATTGTATATGCGTCCCAGCAGGGAGAGAATAGGAAAGAGCCACAGGTTATGAAAATGATAGCGAGGTATAAACTGATTTTTTTCATTTTAGCGGGAGGCATTGTCTTTAGCCCTAAGTATGTATTTCCCTATCATGTCAAATTCCAGGTTCACCAGATTGTTCTTATTTAAATGCTTGAGATTCGTATGCTCAAATGTGTAAGGAATAATGGCAACTGTTAACCTGTCTTTTCCCACATTAAAAGCAGTCAGGCTAATACCATTTATACAAATAGACCCTTTTTCGATTACCAGGGAAGTAAACTTATCCGGAAAACTTAATTCAAATTCCCAGCTACCCTGTTTGTCAACCCGGCTGATACATTTGCCAGTGGTATCAACATGACCCTGTACAAAATGTCCATCCAGGCGGCTTCCCAGTACCAAACTGCGTTCAATGTTTACTTCTGTCCCTGTTTCCCAGCTTCCGAGGGTGGTTTTTTGAAGGGTTTCGTCGATTGCAGTTACCCGGTAATCAGAACCCCGGATTTCTTCCACTGTAAGGCAGACCCCGCTGTGGCTGACACTCTGGTCCACCCTGAAATCGTTGGCCAGGGGGCAGCTGAGCCAGAAGGTCTTGTTGGAGCCCCTGGAAATGACCTCTTTAACGATGCCCGTGGATTCAATAATGCCTGTAAACATGGGCGCAAATTACAGGAAAAGGACGCATGGTTGGTTGCAGGTTCCCGGATGTGGTTTATGCCATGGTAGGCGCCTTGGGTCTTGCCGGGGGTCATGCCGAGGTTCGTGTCTCACGAACCACTATTTTCCGGTTCGGACCATGGCGGGGATTCAGAGTCCAACTCTTGAAATTCCGGAAAATTCACCCTATCTTTGCCGTCCCAATCTCAATACCCATTGGGAAGGGACTTAAAAAACATACCAGGGAGGTATATAAAATTTATGCTTATTATCGATTCTAAGGATTGTGAAAACATCGACAAGGCGCTGAAGAAATACAAGAAGAAATTCGAAAAATCGAAGGTTCTCCTTCAGTTGCGTGAGCGTCAGAGCTTCACAAAACCTTCTGTTAAACGTCGTGGACAGGTGTTAAAAGCCATCTACAAACAGAAGATCGCAAGCGGAAAAATTGAAGAATAGACCCAAACCGGGTTCAATAAATAGATGATAGCTGCAAAGTTTTTATAGCTTTGTAGCTATCATTTTTTATTTACAGGAGTATGTCCTCTCCATTAACTGACAACATCCAACCCTTCCTGGATTACCTGAAGTTTGAAAAAAGGTATTCCGCCCACACAATCTCCTCATACCAGCAGGATATCAATTCCTTTTTCGAGTTCCTTGACCAGACCTATGGATCTATGCTCATGGAGAATATCACTGCCACCTACATACGAAGCTGGCTGGCTGGAATGAAGGAGAAAAAAATGACAGCAAAGACCATCAACCGGAAGCTTTCAGCACTTCGATCATTTTTCAAATACCATCTAAAGAGGGGGGCCATCAGCCAGATGCCCACAGTCAATGTTATTGCTCCCAAGATCAGCAAGCGGCTGCCCGTTTTTATGAAGGAAAGCGAAACAAAGGAATTGCTGGAAACCCTGGCGGCAGGGTCTGAGGACTGGAAAAGCCTGAATGCAAGGATGCTGATCACCCTGTTTTATTCTACGGGAATGCGCCTGAGTGAGTTGATCGGGTTAAGGGAAAAACAATTGGACTTTTCCCGGTCGCAGATCCGAGTGCTCGGAAAAGGAAACAAGGAGCGGTTGATCCCAATAAGCCAGGATGTCATCAGTTTAATTAAAGATTACCAGAAGCAAAAAACAGCAAACCAGGAACAGGAGGAGGATTTTTTACTGGTAACAGAAAAGGGGAGGAAATTATACCCCAAATACGCCTACGTTCTGGTGAATAAGCACCTTGGCGGGGCGATCACGCTCGACAAAAAAAGCCCACACGTGCTTAGACATACCTTTGCCACACATTTGATGAATAATGGCGCCGATCTTAATGCGGTAAAAGAATTACTGGGTCATGCCAGTCTTGCAGCCACACAGGTGTATACCCACAACACCATAGAGAAGTTGAAAAATGTGCACAAAAAAGCGCATCCAAAAGCCTGATAATTTTTGTTAGATATAGCAAAGTTTTGGGATCAAATCCTTGCAAAAATCTTCACATTAATGTAACTTCATAGTGATACAATTCTTAACTTATGTAAACAAAAACCCATCTGCACTATTCGTAAAGTAATGACACACCCAAACTCCAACTAAGTTCTTTTATTTATTGTTTCATTTTATTAAACAAGTGATCATGAACGTAAACATTCAAACAGTTAGGTTTGATGCGGACGCAAAGTTGGTTGATTATGTCAACCGGAAACTAGAGAAACTGAACACATTTCACGACCGCATCATTAAAGTAAATGTATTCCTGAAGCTTGACAACGTGGTTCACAACATTAAGGATAAGATCGCCGAGATCAGGATACATGTTCCACGACATGAGTTCTTCGTAAAATCAACTAGTAAATCATTTCAAGAATCGTTTGATGACGCGTTTGATTCGATCGTCAACCAAATAAAAAGAAAAAAACAAAAGCAGGCTGCTTAACAAAAAAACCCAAACCCCGCACTCACAGTGTGGGGTTTTTCATTTTAGAATATTAAGGTTTTAGGGGTTTAAAAGGTTCAAAAGGTTTAAGAGTTCCTTTCACGCTGTGGTTCTTCCTTTTCGAACCACGGCCACACGAACCACAACAATGAATGCCCCGAAATGGTTAGTGAGGCCCTAATTCGAGATGGAAGAATCAGGTCGAAGAACCATGGCGCCTGAATGAAGACGCGTGAACGATGGCATAAACCTCCAGGTTCCTGTTTTACCTCGTAAAATTGCTCGTAGACTCTCCATGCAAGTGATTGAAAACAAGCAAAAAAATTAAGAGCAAAATTTTTACAATATCCAAATTCCCTTACCTTTGCCTTCCCAAATTTTTGGGGTAGTTCTTTATTGCTTCTACCGCCGTATCCGCACAGGCGGAAGAGGTGGTTCCAAGTGCCACTTTAGCTCAGCTGGTAGAGCAACTGATTTGTAATCAGTAGGTCGTTGGTTCGATTCCGACAAGTGGCTCAGTTAGTATATTTGAAATAATGGGCAAGTAGCCAAGTGGCCAACGGCAACAGACTGTAAATCTGTCCTCTTCGGAGTTCGGTGGTTCGAATCCATCCTTGCCCACATCGTACGCTTAGTGAAGGCGTGCTGGTTGATAAAAGTTCTTTTTATAAGCGGAAGTAGCTCATTTGGTAGAGCGATAGCCTTCCAAGCTATAGGTGGCGAGTTCGAGCCTCGTCTTCCGCTCTCAGAGCAGTCCATGCCAGCAATCGCAAACGGGCTGCGGCTTTGACTGCCATTAGGCTATGCCGTTGTAGCTCAGTGGTAGAGCACTTCCTTGGTAAGGAAGAGGTCAAGGGTTCAATTCCCTTTAACGGCTCAATAGAATAGAAAATAAATATTTGGTAAAACACAACTAAAATCGATAACAATGTCAAAAGAGACCTTTAAGAGGGATAAACCCCACGTTAACGTAGGAACCATTGGTCACATTGACCATGGTAAAACCACTCTGACTGCTGCTATCACAACCATTCTGGCAAAGAAGGGTATGGCAACAGCAAAAAAGTATGATGAAATTGATGCTGCACCTGAAGAAAAAGAGCGTGGTATCACTATTAATACGGCACACGTGGAATACCAGACGGTTAACCGTCACTATGCGCACGTGGATTGCCCTGGTCACGCTGACTATGTGAAGAACATGATCACTGGTGCTGCCCAAATGGACGGCGCTATCCTGGTTGTGGCTGCTACCGATGGTCCCATGCCCCAAACCAAGGAGCACATCCTGCTTGCCCGTCAGGTAGGTGTACCCAAGATTGTTGTGTTTATGAACAAAGTTGACCTTGTTGACGACCCTGAACTTTTGGAACTCGTGGAAATGGAAGTACGTGAATTGCTTACTTTCTATGGTTTCGATGGAAATAATACACCGATCATCAAAGGATCTGCAACTGGCGCCCTCGCTGGTGAAGACAAATGGGTGAAAGCAGTTGAAGAACTGATGGATGCTGTAGACAGCTACATTCCGCTGCCTCCCCGTCCTGTTGATCAGCCATTCCTGATGTCTGTTGAAGACGTATTCTCTATCACTGGTCGTGGTACTGTTGCCACTGGCCGTATCGAAAGAGGTCGTATCAAAGTGGGTGAAGGTGTTGAGATCGTAGGTCTGATCGAAAAACCTCTTACTTCTACTGTAACAGGTGTGGAAATGTTCCGCAAACTGTTAGATGAAGGTGAAGCTGGTGATAACGCAGGTCTTCTTCTCCGTGGTATTGAAAAAACACAGATCCGCCGTGGACAGGTAATTGTAAAACCAGGTTCTATCACGCCTCACACTGAGTTCAAAGCTGAAGTGTACGTGTTGAGCAAAGAAGAAGGTGGACGTCACACTCCATTCTTCAACAAATACCGTCCTCAATTCTACTTCCGTACAACTGACGTTACCGGTGAAGTAGAACTGGCAGCTGGTACTGAAATGGTTATGCCTGGTGATAACACTTCACTCACTGTGAAGCTGATCCAGCCGATCGCGATGGAAAAAGGTTTGAAATTCGCGATTCGTGAAGGTGGTCGTACAGTAGGTGCAGGCCAGGTGACTGAAATTTTAAAATAAGGTCTTGAGCGAACGTCCCGATTGTTATCGGGAGCTGACGCTCAACTCTTTTCTAAAGATTTTATATCTTTGGGACATATTACTAAAAGCTGTTTCGCACCTTGCGGAATAGCTTTTAGCTTTCTTAAGGCATAGTTCTCCTGGTTATTATCGGAAAACAGGATGTCAAAGAAACGGGCGTAGTTCAATGGTAGAATAGCGGTCTCCAAAACCGTTGATGGGAGTTCGAATCTCTCCGCCCGTGCGAGATAAAAACGATTAACATGAACAAGATCTCAACTTATTTCAGAGACTCATACAAAGAGCTAACAGAGAAAGTAAGCTGGCCTAATTTTTCACAACTGCAACAATCAACCATGATTGTACTGGCTGCCACCCTGGTGATCACAGCTATTGTATCTCTCTTCGACTTTGCTGCAGGCGGTGTGCTGAAATTTCTTTACAATATACTTTTCAAGTAATAATAATGGAAGCAACTACTCCCAATACGGAAAGCAAACAACAGGAAACCAAGTGGTTTGTCCTCCGCGTGGTTAGCGGTAAAGAAAGAAAGGTAAAAGAATACCTGGATAAAGAAATTTCCCGCGGCGGATGGAGTGAAGTGGTAAAGCAGGTTTTCCTGCCTGTTGAAAAGGTTTATAAAGTACAGAACGGGAAAAAAGTAATGCGCGAACGTAACTATTATCCCGGTTATGTAATGATTGAAGTGATAGATGGAAAACTGAGCGATGATTTACGCGATACTATTAAGAATACCAATAGCGTGATCCATTTCCTGGGGAAGGAAAATCCTATTGCCCTTCGCAAGGCAGAGGTGAACAAGATGCTGGGTAAAATGGATGAAATGGCCGAGTCTGGTGGTGTGAACATGATTGAGCCATTCATTGTTGGCGAAACCATCAAGATCATTGAAGGTCCGTTCAACGACTTCAACGGTGTAATTGAAGAAGTGAATGATGAAAAAAAGAAACTGAAAGTGACCGTAAAGATCTTTGGCCGGTCAACTCCTGTAGAGCTTAATTACATGCAGGTAGAAAAAATAAGTTAATGATACTCCAGGAATAAAGAATGGCCCACCTTTGGCGGGCCATTTCTATTTAATCATTAAAACGATTGGATATGGCCGCAAAATTCAAATTCCTCCTCCTGTATTTCCTTTCATGGGTTTTGTTTTTTGACTGCCTCAGGATACTCTTCCTGGTCTATCACTCCTCCAAAACAAAAGGACTTCCTTTTTCAACGGTTGCCGCAACCTTCTGGTATGGCCTCCGGATGGACCTTTCCATGGCGGCTTATATTCTCCTTCCTGTAGTATTATTTGTGTTGTTGGCCTTAATAATACCCTTCTTCAGGAATTTACTGATCTATAAGATATACACGGGGATCATTTTATTCTTTGTATTACTTGTTTCCATCTGCGACCTTGAGGTCTATGACGCCTGGGGATTCCGTATTGACGCAACTCCCTTAATGTTTCTTTCCTCTCCCCGTGAAGCAATGGCCTCGGTTAGCCATTTGCCATTGGTATTTATTCTCCTAGGATTTGCACTGGCCTTTACGCTGGTATGGTTTGCTTTCCGGTTTGTTCTTAAAAAAATATTCTTCGGTTCCCAAACCCGGATGAAGATCGTTACAGCTGTTGCATTGCTTGCCTTTATGGCCGTATTGATAATTCCTATCCGGGGAGGTTTTCAACTGGCGCCATTGAACCAAAGCAGTGTTTATTTTTCCACTAACAACTACGCCAACCACAGTGCCATCAACGCTTCCTGGAATTTTTTACATAGCCTGTTCAGCAAAGGAATATCCGGGAAGAACCCATACCAGTATTTTCCTGCTGACTATCAGAAAAAGATTGTTGACAGTTTGTATAAAGGCGGCGGCTCAATTACTCAACTGGTCAATTTTCCAACAGATACCCCCACCAATGTAATAGTGGTGGTATGGGAAAGCTTTACAGAAAAGGCAACACATATTGCGATAGATAGTCAACAGGTAACCCCACAATTCAATAAACTAAAGTCCCAGGGCATCTATTTCAGTAATGTTTATGCAACGGGAGACCGGACAAATAAAGGTTTGCCGGGAATATTGAGCGGCTATCCGGCCATGCCCAATACTACCATCATCCATTCGCCGGGTAAATCTGCAAAGCTGAAAGTGCTCTCGCAAATGTTTAAAGAGAAAGGATATGTAACACCATTCTTTTATGGAGGCGAACCGGAATTCGCCAATATCAAATCCTATTTGTACCACGGTGCATTTGACCCGATCATTGCCAGGAGCAATTTCTCTTCAAAGGATATGAATTCAAAATGGGGAGCCCATGATGGCGTTGTAATGAACAGGGTGGTGAATGAGCTCAACAAATTGAATAAACCATTTTTTGCCACCTGGCTTACGCTAAGCAGTCATGAACCATTTGAAACTCCGGTACCTCCGGTTTTCAAAGGAAAAGAGATAAGCATGCAGTTCATGAACTCACTCCATTATACAGACCAGGTGATTGGGGATTTTATAACGAAGTGTAGTCAGCAGCCCTGGTGGAAACATACTATCGTGATCATAACAGGAGATCATGGCCATCGATTACCGGATACAGGTCATCCTGCAGATGACTTCAGAATACCTATGCTATGGTTGGGTGGGGCCTTGCAACAAACGGGAGTTGCTGTAAATAAAATAAGTTCTCAACTGGATATTGCATCTACACTCATCAACCAGGCGCATTTCGTGGAGAATCCATTTCCCTTCAGCAAGAATATATTGGATGACGCTATAAATGAATGGGCCTTTTTTACCTTTAATAACGGATTTGGATTTGTGGATACTACCGGAAGACTGGTATTTGATAACGTAGGAAAATTACCAGTTCAAAAGGAAGGCCATGCAGGTGCAAAAGAAATGGAGGCGGGTAAGGTAATGCAGCAATTCACCTACGAAGACTTTTTGAGAAAATAAGGTGATCCACTCAGTATAATCCTACGCGTGTTAAATATTTGAAAAATAAAAAATGTTTTGACAGGCGGTAACAAATTGCTTTGCCATACGTATATCTTCGTATTATTGATCGTTCACACTCCGAAACCAACCAAACCGTATGAAGAGGAAGATTCTTCTTTTTGTATTACTTGCATTTTCCTGTTTTGCTTTTTCACAGCAACCAGTGCCCAAAAACCTGCCCGCTAAAAGAACAACAGCCAGTTTTAAAATAGATGGTCATTTAGAAGAAGCTGCATGGAAGGAAGCTATTCCTGCCACACAGTTTGCAGAATGGAGACCCAATTACGGAGCAATCGAAGATTCCATCTCACGCACAGAGATCTATTTGCTGTATGATAATACCTCAATTTATATTGGAGGCTATTGCCATGAGAAATCGAAAGACAGTGTTTCTACTGAACTGGTAGGAAGGGATGTCATCGGCGTGAATGATTATGTGGGTATTATTTTCGATACTTATCTCGATAAGATCAATGCCTTTGGATTTTATACCACGCCGCTGGGTGAACAATTTGATGCAAAGTATTCCAATACAGCAGGCGAGGATGATTCCTGGAATGCGGTGTGGGCCAGTGAAGCTAAATTGGTTAATGACGGATGGACGTTTGAAATGCGTATCCCTTATTCTGCCATACGATTCGTAAGCAAAGACAATCAGACCTGGGGTTTGAACATTACGCGTAACCGTAAAAAAGCGGGTCGCCAGTTCATGTGGAACCCGGTTGATCCAAAGGTGAATGGATTTGTGAACCAGGAAGGAATGTGGACAGGTATTGAAAAGATACAGGCACCGATCCGACTTTCTTTCTCTCCTTATTTATCTACTTATGTTAACCATTTCCCTGAAGAAGGAAAGAAAAAGGACTGGACTTCTTCGGTAAATGGTGGAATGGATTTGAAATACGGGATCAGCGATGCGTTTACACTGGATATGACCCTGATCCCCGACTTCGGACAGGTACAGAGTGATAACCGCGTATTGAATCTTACACCCTTTGAAGTAAAGTACCAGGAAAACCGGCCGTTCTTTACAGAAGGAACAGAATTGTTCAGTAAAGGGAACCTGTTTTATTCCAGGAGAGTGGGAGGAGAGCCAATACATTCAGGAGATGTGTATGGAAAGCTAAACGCAAATGAGGAAGTAACGGAAAATCCCGTTCAATCAAAGCTGATCAATGCCACCAAGGTTTCCGGAAGAACCAAAAAGGGATTTGGACTTGGTGTATTCAATGCACTAACGAAGCCCATGTATGCTACTGTGAAGGATGAAGTAACCGGTGAAAAAAGAAAGGTTGAAACAGGGCCACTTACCAATTATAATATCATAGTATTTGATCAGACATTAAAGAATAACTCCGCAGTATCATTTATCAACACCAATGTTACGAGAAGCGGTAAGGATTATGATGCTAATGTGAGTGCAGCGTTGGTTGATTTTAATAATAAGAAGAATACTTATAACTGGAATGGAAAATTTGCGATCAGCCAGTTGATGCAGCCCGGCAAGAACACAAACGGCTATTCTCATAATATCGGGTTCGGCAAAACGGGTGGAAGATTAAACTTTCAGTTCAACCAGGAAGTTGCCGATGAAAAATATGATATCAATGATATGGGCATACTGTACAATAACAATTTCATTGATCATAGATTCTGGACCGGTTACAGGTGGCTAAAGCCCAAGGGGATCTATAATCGCATACAGGTAAACTACAATGCCTATTACAGTATGCTTTACAAGGATGTGCCAGGACAAAAGATCAATAGCCGCTTCCAAACCTTCTCAACCAACGTGAATGCCAACATTCAGTTCAAGAGTTTGTGGTGGGCTGGTTTATTTTTTGGTTATGTGCCACATGGAAATGATTTCTATGAGCCAAGGAATACAGGATATTCATTCCGCACTCCTTCCCGCAAGCAAATGGATATCTGGTTTGAGACGAATTTTACCAAGAAGTATTATGCCAACCTGGATTATTTTGTAGGAATAAGGAGCCTGTTCAACAGTCCCAATCATGAGATAGGTTTATTTCATAGGTACAGGTTCAATGACAAATTTGCCATTCAGCATAACCTCAGGTATAATCCCGCTCGTAATGATGCAGGATATTATTCAAATTATTACCAGCAGGATGCACTCGGTAATCCTGTTCTTGATCCAAATGGAAACAAGATCCTGGAAGATATTTTGTTTTCAAGGCGCGACCTGGAAACAGTGGAGAATGTTGTTTCCTTTAAATACAGTTTCAATAACAAATCAGGGATCACCATCCGGACCAGGCATTACTGGAGCCGCGTGAAACCAAAGCAATTGTATGACCTCCAGAAGGATGGTAATCTTTTGCCTACCAAACACAGCAACCAAACCATTGATCCGAGGAATTACAACATCTTTAATGTGGATGCTGTATATACCTGGCAGTTTGCTCCTGGTAGCTTTATTAATATTGTGTGGAAGGACCAGACAGACAACAGCGATATGGATGCCGAATACCGGTATTTCAAGAACTTCACTCAAACGGTAGACAGGCCTCAAAACAATAATCTTTCCTTCAAGATCATCTATTACCTGGACTACCTGGATTTCAAGAAATGGAGGAGACGAAAATCTTAGAATTTGCCAATCAAACTTGAAAATTCTAAGATTTTCCAATGATTTAGATTATCTTTGCAGCCCCAATTAGTTCTTTCATTTCCTCCGCCGAGGCGGAGATATGGAGGCCAGAAGGTAAAACCCTCCTGGTCAATGATTTGGGAGACCAAGTAGTCCACCGCGGTGGATTGAAAGGTCGTTAACACCAAAAAAGATTAAAATGGCAAAAGAAGTATCTGGCTTTGTAAAGCTTCAGTGCAAGGGTGGTCAGGCCAATCCTGCACCTCCGATCGGTCCGGCGTTAGGTTCCAAGGGTGTGAACATCATGGAATTCTGCAAGCAGTTCAATGCAAGAACGCAGGACAAAATGGGAAAGATTCTCCCAGTATTAATCACCGTTTATACAGACAAGAGCTTTGATTTTATTATCAAAACTCCCCCGGCAGCCGTTCAGCTGATGGAGGCCGCTAAAATTCAGAAGGGTTCCAAGGAAAGTAACCGTAACAAGGTTGGTAAGGTCAATTGGACACAGGTTGAGGCAATTGCCAAAGACAAGATGCCCGATTTGAACTGCTTTACTGTTGAAAGTGCTATGAAGATGGTAGCAGGTACTGCACGTAGCATGGGATTGAATGTAGAAGGTAAAGCTCCCTGGGACAAATAAATTTTATTCTTCCGTTGAAGCGAAAGTGTAGACGGTAAATTGAACTAATTATGGCATTCATCAGTAAAAAAAGAAAAGTTGCTCAAGGCAAGGTTGATAAGAATAAAGCGTATTCGCTGAAGGAAGCTTCTGCGTTGGTGAAAGAAGTAAACACCACAAAGTTTGATGCTTCTGTTGACCTGCATATCCGTCTGGGCGTAGATCCCAAGAAAGCAGACCAGGCTATCCGTGGTACAGTAAGACTGCCCCATGGTACTGGTAAAACAAAAAAAGTATTAGTGCTCTGCACACCTGATAAAGAAGCTGAAGCAAAAGCAGCCGGTGCTGATTTTGTTGGACTGGATGAGTTTGTAACCAAGATCGAAGGTGGATGGGTAGATGTAGATGTGATCATCGCTACTCCTTCTGTAATGCCTAAGATCGGTAAGTTGGGTAAGGTGCTCGGTCCCCGTAACCTGATGCCCAATCCTAAAACAGGTACAGTTACCAATGATGTGGCTAATGCTATCAATGAAGTGAAAGGCGGTAAGATCGCTTTCAA
>Ga0207648_10003906_pt1 | contig 15544 bp, 14 predicted proteins | sample KBSMisM32_FD_184310 | JGI IMG/M metagenome (GOLD analysis project Ga0207648, IMG submission 184310) | Miscanthus rhizosphere microbial communities from Kellogg Biological Station, Michigan, USA - KBS Miscanthus M3-2 (SPAdes) (version 2) | ecosystem: Host-associated > Plants > Roots >...
GTCGGCCGCGGTCGCCTTCTTGCTCCACAACCACCATCCCGCGCGCATCTTCCTCGGCGACGTCGGCTCGATCCCGCTCGGTTTCCTCGCCGGCGCGCTCGGCGTGTTCGGCTGGCGCGAAGACCTGTGGCCGCTGTGGTTTCCGCTGCTCGTGTTTGGCCCGTTCATCGGCGACGCGACGCTCACGCTGGTGCGGCGCCTGCTCCGGCGCGAACGCGTATGGCAGGCGCACCGCGATCACTACTACCAGCGCATGGTGCGCATGGGGTTCGGGCACCGGACGACCGCGTGGACGGGCTACGCCGTGATGCTGGTGTGCGCCGGCGCCGCGCTCCTCGGGCGCAACCAGGCGCCCGCGCTGCAGGCGACGGCGTTTTTCGGGGCGAGCGCGCTGCTCGCGGCGTTGGCGGTCTGGGTCGACCTGCGCTGGACTCGCTTCCGGCGCTCGCAGGGGGCGGCATGAAGCTGCGGCGGCTCATCGTGCTCGCGCACGACGTGGTGGCGGCCGGCCTTGCCTGGATCGCCGCGTTCTGGCTGCGCTTCAACTTCGATCTGCCGCGCGATTACCAGGAGCTGATGATCGAGACCCTGCCGTGGGTGCTCGGCGTTTACGCCGTCATTTTTTCGTTTCTGGGCCTCTACCGCGGCCTGTGGCGCTACGCCAGCCTCCCCGACCTGCAGCGCATCGCGGCCGCGGTGGCCATCGCGGCGCTCGCGGTGCCGGCGACCTTCGCTTTCCTGCAACCCGAGCTTTCGGTGCCGCGCACGGTCTACGTCCTGACGCCGCTGCTGCTCGGCCTCGCGATGGGCATGAACCGCCTGATCTACCGCGCATGGCGCGAGGGGCGCCTGCTGCCGGTGATCACCAAGCCGCAGGCGACGCCGGTCCTCGTGCTGGGCGCCGGGCTCGCGGCGTCGGGTCTGCTGCGGGAGCTCGCGGCGAGCCCGGAGTGGCGCGTGGTCGGGTTGCTGGACGACGACGCGAAAAAGCAGGGCGCGGCGGTCGCCGGGGTGAAGATCTACGGAGGCATCGAACGTGTGGGCGACGTGGCGAGGAGCCTCGGCGTGAGCCAGGCCGTGATCGCGATGCCCAGCGCGACCCATCAACAACGGCAGCGCGCGCTCGACCTTTGCGCCAAGGCCGATCTGCAGGTGATGACGGTGCCGGGCCTGTCCGACATCGTCTCGGGGAAGGTGAGCGTGTCCGCCCTGCGCGCGGTCGAGCTCGACGACCTGCTCGGACGCGACCCGGTCGAGCTGGACGACGCGGGACTGCATTCGTTTCTCGAGGGCAAGAGCGTGCTGGTGACCGGCGCGGGCGGCTCGATCGGCTCGGAGCTCTGCCGGCAGATCGCGCGCTATGCGCCTTCACGGCTGGTGCTGTTCGACGCGTCAGAGTTCGCGCTGTACTCGATCGAGCAGGAATTCCGCGACCGCTTCCCGCGCGTCGCGGTGGCCGCGGTCATCGGCGACGCCAAGGATGCGCGGCGCGTGGGCGAGGCGTTCGCGCGCTATCAGCCGCAGGCTGTGTTCCATGCGGCGGCCTACAAGCACGTGCCCCTGATGGAGGAGGAAAACGCATTTGAGGCGGTGCTGAACAACGTCGCGAGCACCATCACCGTGGCGCGCGCGGCGCAGCAGGCCGGGGCAGCGAAGTTCGTGCTGGTGTCGACCGACAAGGCGGTGAACCCGGCGAACGTGATGGGCGCGTCGAAGCGCCTCGCCGAGATGGTGTGCCAGGCGCTAGAGGGAAACGGCACCCAATCGGTCGTGGTGCGCTTCGGCAACGTGCTCGGCTCCACCGGCAGCGTGGTGCCGCGCTTCCATAGCCAGATCGCCGCCGGCGGACCGGTGACCGTGACGCACCCGGACATGGAGCGCTACTTCATGTCCATTCCGGAGGCGGCGCAGCTCGTGCTGCAGGCGGGGATGATGGGCAAGGGGGGCGAAATCTACGTGCTCGACATGGGCGAGCCGGTGAAGATCGTCGAGCTCGCGCGCCAGATGATCCGGCTCTCGGGCTTCGACGAGGACGACATCCGCATCGAGTTCAGCGGGCTGCGCCCGGGCGAGAAGCTGTACGAGGAGCCGCTCGCCGACGCCGAGAAGACGCTGCGCACGCCGCACCCGAAGCTGCGCGTTGCGCAGGCGCGCTCGCCCGGCGACGGCTTCCTGGATGCGCTGCTCGCGTGGCTTGAAAGGCCAGGCGACGTCAGCCCGGACGCGGTGCGCGCGCAACTGCGGCGCTGGGTGCCGGAGTACTCGTCGCCGAGCCGCTGAGCGGCAGGCCGAGCAGAACGCCGGCCATTCCCCAGAAGAAAAGCGAGTTCTGGCGCACGAACAAGGTGTCGGTCATGTTGCGCACCACCATCCCCGCCGCGACCGCGATGAGCGCGATGCCGCAAGCCATGGTGCGCTCGTCCGCCGAGCGCGCGTAGCGCCAGCCTTCCCGCAGCAGCATCCCGAGAAGGATCGCGAGCAGTACCAGGCCGGACAGGCCGCCCTGGACCAGGGCTTCGAGCACCAGGTTGTGCGTGTGCCAGAGGTGGCTGTCGAGCGTGCCGAAGTCCTCGCGCAGCGGTTCCCGCAGCAGCCCGCGGCCGAAGCCATAGCCGACCAGTGGCCGCTCGGCGATCTGCTCCACGACCTCAGGCCATAGCAGCAGTCGGGGATCGGCCTGCAACGCCTTGCCCGTCCCGGTGGCTTCGCGCGTTGCCTGGACGCTGAAAAAGGCGAGCGAAATGACCGCGATCAGCGCGAGGCAGGCGCTGAGGATGCGCTGCTTGGTGAGCTTGGCGCGCAGAAAGCCATCGGCGCGCATCAGGAGCAGGCCGCCCAGCAGCATCAATTGAACGGCGAAGCCGAGCCACAGGGTGCGGTTCAGCGTGAAATAGGCACTCGCGGCGAAGAGCACGGCGAGAAGCGGGATGAGCACGCGGACCGGCCGTGGCCAGCCGGCGCGGCTGCCATACCAAGCCGCCATCGCGAGGCAGGGAAGCAGGGTGAGCAGCGCGCTGGAATGATCGCCGGGGCCGCTATGCCAGCCCACCAGGTACTCGGTCCAGCCGCGGGAATAGGTCCAGAGCGCGATCGCGATGGCGACGGTGATGGCGATACCGAGCACCGGCAGCACGATTCTCCCGGCGTTGCGGGCCTGCGCGCCCACGAAACAGATCCACAGCGCCGCGCCGGTATAGAACACTTCGTTGCGCCACTCCTTCTCGCTGCGCTCGGGCTCGACCGACCAGGCGATGGAAGCCGCGGCCCACAGTCCCCAGAGCAGGAATGGCAGCCAGATCTGCGGCAGCGCGCGGATGTCGTTGCGCTCGCGCGCGACCGTGATGCTGGCGAGCACGATGCCGGCCGCGAGCAACAGCAGCCGCAGCGCGACCGTATGGCTGAAAAGGCACGCGGCGAGAAAGAGCGCGGCGACCCACGCGAGCAGGGTTTCTGGTTTCACTTCGGGCGCGATGATACGCGGGCCCACGCCTGCGCCACCTGGTCGACGGTGACGCCGGCGACGTCGTCGGGACCCGAGGACACGATTTCGTAGGGCACGTGCCAGGGGTGCCAGTGGCGAATCTTGTCGGGCATGTCCTCGAACAGCGCGACCACCGGCAGGGCGAGGCCGGCGGCGATGTGCATCGCGCCGCCGTCGGCGCCGATGAAGCCGCGGCATTGCGAAAGCACCGCGATCAGGTCGCCGAGCGAGGCGGTTTTCGCCGGGATCAGCGGCACCTCGGGACCGACGCGGGTCGCGATCTGGGCCGCGCGCTCGTCGTCGCCGGGATGGCGCGGGTCGTCGGAGCCGCCCGGCGCCCAGGCGAGCACGATGCCTGCGCCCCCGCGCGCCAGGGCGCGCGCGAGCTCGACGAAGCGCTCGACCGCCCACAGGCGGCGCGATTGGCGCGCGCTGATGTGCAGCGCGATCCACGGTTTGGGCTGCGCGAGCGCGGGGAAGCGGTTGCGCCATTCGGCGACGCGCGCCGGCGATGCGTACACGCGCGCCGGGCCCGGCGGCGTGTCGACGCCGAGCGGCGCGCCGAGCTTCATGATCGCTTCCACTTCATGTCCTTGCGCGAACGGCGCCGGCGCCACCGGATCCGTGATCCCGCCGGCGCTTTGCCCCGCGTCGGGCGGAATGCCGACGATGTGGCGCGGGCGCACCTGCCGGGCGAGCGCCAGGCCGTGGTGGTCGAAGGTCGACTTGCCGAGCAGCACGTAGTCGAAGCTCGCGCGGCGCAGCGCCGCGATCATCCGGTAGCGGTGGACCAGCACCGACCACCAGGACTCGCCGTCGGCGCGATGCTTGAGCTTGGTGTAGCTGTGGATCGCGTCGAGGTCGGGATTTCCTTCCAGCACGCCGACGTTGTAGCTGTTCACCAGGGCGGCGAGATGGGCGTCCGGGTGGCGCGCGCGCAGCGCGGTCAGGAGCGGCGTGGTGCAGACCAGGTCGCCGATGTTGTCGCGGCGGATCACCAGGATGCGCAGGCTCACCGCAGCCCGTTCCTCTCCAGCCAGAGCAGCAGCACGAGGAAGGTGTAGGCGAGGCGGCGCGAGCCGCGGCCCTTGAGCGCGCTCTGCCACAGCGCCTTCACCGCGTCCGCGCGCAGGAACGGCGCGATCTCGCCGGCGCGGCCGATGACGTGCTCGCCGAGCTCGCGCCAGGGGCCGTTGAAGTTGTGCCGCAACGGCACCGAGAAGCCGTGCTTCGGCCGCCCCCAGACTTCCTCCGGCAGATGGCGCCGCGCCAGCGCGCGCAGCATCGCCTTCGATTCTGGCTGCAGGTGCCGCTCCGCCGGCTGCGCGAGCGCGAAATCGACCACCCGGTTGCCGAGCAGCGGCACGCGCACTTCCAGCCCGTGCGCCATGCTCGCGCGGTCGACCTTGGCCAGGCAGTTCTCGCTGAGGTAGGTCCACAGGTCCGCGCGCATCAGCGCCGCGCTGTCGAAGCGCCCGCCGAAGCTGCGCGCCAGGTCGCGCCACAGCCCAAGCGTGCCTTCCGGTTTCGCGGCCGCGAGCGCTTCAGGGTCGAGATAGTTGGCGAAGCTTTTGCGCGAGTGCGGCCAGGGCCCGAGCTCACCGCGCTGGTAGAGCAGGAACTGTTCGCCCGCCAGGCTGCGCCGCAGCAGCGACCCCGGCGCGATGCCCGCGCCGAGCAGGGCGCGCAAGGCGCGCTTGCCCGCGCTGTCGGGATGATCCGCTTCGGTGTCGCGGAAGCGCTGGTAGCCGCCGAACAGCTCGTCGCCGCCGTCCCCGGAGAGCGCGACCGTGACGTGGCGCCGCGTCATGCGCGAGAGCTCGAAGGTGGGAACGTACGCCGGATCCGCCAGCGGCTGGTCGAGCGCATGCACTGCGCGGCGCAGCTCGTCCGGGCCGATGCGCGGCGCGTCGAGCACGTGGTGCTCGGTGCCGTAGCGTTGTGCGACCGCGCGCGCCGCGGGCGACTCGTCGAATCCGTCTTCCGGGAAGCGCACGCTGAAGGTGAGCAGCGGCCGCGCGTTGGCGGCCGCCATGTAGTGCACGATCAGGCTCGAGTCGATGCCGCCCGAAAGGAACGCGCCCAGCGGCACCTCCGACACCAGTTGGTCGCGCACCGTTTCCGCGAGCAGCGCATCGAGTTCTTCGAGGGTCGCGCTCGATGATTTCGCCGGCTGCGGGATCGACCAGTACGGCTCGAGCCGCAGCTTGCCTTCCGACCATTCCATCCAGTGCGCCGGCGGGAGCTGCCGCACCGCCTTGAGGAAGCTGTGCGGGGCAAGCGGGGTCTGGAAGGCGAGATAGTCGCGCAGCGCTTCATAGTCGAGCTCGCGCGGGAAGCCGGCGATGGCGAGAAACGGCGCCAGCGTCGAGGCGAGCGCGAGGCCGCGGTGCGTGGAATAGAACAGCGGCTTGATGCCCAGCCGGTCGCGCGCCGCAAATACCTTGCGCTCGGCGGCATCCCAGATCGCGAACGCGAAGATGCCGTCGAGGCGGCGCACCACGTCGCGGCCCCATTCCTGGTACCCGCGCAGGATCACCTCGGTGTCGGAGCGGGTCTGGAAGCTGTGGCCGCGCGCTTCCAGCTCGCCGCGCAGCAGGACGAAGTTGTAGATCTCGCCGTTGTAGGCGATGACGTGGCGCCCGTCGGGGCTCGCCATCGGCTGCAGGCCGCCGGCGACGTCGATGATCGCGAGCCGCGCGTGGCCCAGCGCCGCAGTCGCGTCGCGCCACACGGTGCGCGCGTCGGGCCCGCGGCACGCGAGCGGCTGCAAGGTCGCTTCGACGCTCGCCTGCCAGGGCGTGCCGACCAGGGCGAGGATGCCGCACATGCTAGGTGGCTCCGGCGAGCGCTTCGTAGGCGCTCACCATCCGTTCCTGGGTGAATTCCGCCGTCACTGCGGACGCATCCGCGCGCGGCGCGGCGAGCATCGTGCGCATCGCCGCCGCCAGCGCCGCCGCGTCGCCGGTCGGCACCAGCCCTCTCGCGAGCTCTCCTTTCAGGATCTCGCGCGGCCCCGAGGGGCAATCGGTGCTGACCACGCGCGTGCCGCAGATCAGCGCTTCCACCAGCACATTGGGCATGCCTTCGCGATCGGAGGAAAGCACCAGCATCTCCGCGGCGCGCATCCACGGATACGGATTGCGGCGAAAGCCCGCAACGAGGACCTGCTTCTCCAGTCCACTCTCGTTGATTAATGATGTGAGGAGCGCAGTTGGCTCGGTGAGCAGCACCAGCTTGTGCGCAAGTCCGGCCTGCTTGAAGGCATCGAGCAGCAGGTCGTGGCGCTTCTGCGGCATGAAGCGGCCGACGTGCAGCACGAACGGTCCGGCCGGCAGGTCGGGCTCGGGCTCGCGCGCGGCGTCGCGGATCGCGTCCACGTCGTAGCCGTTGTAGATGCGGACCACGTGCGCGCTTTTCAGGCCGAGCGCGCGCCTCAGGTCGTCCGCCACGCCGTCGGAGACGGCGATGAGATTGCGGCCCTCGTACAGCCGGCGGTAGCGCCCCAGGCGGCGCGCGGCCCTGCGCGGAGACTTGCGCTCGAGCTGCCGCACCTCGGCCGACAGTGTGTTGGTGATGCGGCACCACAGGTTCGGCAGTCGCGCGCTGGTGGCGACCTGGTCGGCAAACGGCAGCGTCGAGATCGTCACGCAGTCCGTGCCGAGGCCGAGGCGGCGGTAGAGCGCGCGCAGCGCGCGCGCGCCCAGCCAGGTGCCGAGCCAGCCGTGGCGCGCATGAACCACGTGGACCTGCAGCCCGGGCGGCACCTCGTGCTTGACCTCCGGGTCGAGCGCGATCAGGCGCACCTCGTGCCCCCGCCGGCGCAGGCCGCTGCCGAGGCGCAGCATCATGCGCTCGGCGCCGCCGCCCGCAAGGCTGGAGACGACGAAGCTGAATTTCATCGGGCAAGGCCCATCGCGCGGGAATGATATCGTCATCCGATGAATGAGTTGTCCGTCGTCATTCCCACCTTCGACCGGCCCGAGCTGCTGCACGAGACGCTAGGCTTGCTCGCGAAGCAATCGCTCGCGCCGCACGAGGTCCTCGTGGTGGACAACGGAACCGTGCCCGCAGCCATCGCCGAGGACGCGTCCCGGCCTTTCGAGCTGCGCTATTTCCGCATCGCGGCGCGCGCCGGTGTCGCAAAGGCGAGAAATTTCGGCGCGGAGCATGCACGCGGCTCGTACGTCGCGTTCCTCGACGACGACGATTTCTGGAACCCGGACTACGTGGAACGGCTGCGCGGCATCATCCGCACGCACGCGCCGGGCTCGGCCGACATGATCGTCGGGAGCGTGGACCATCTCGACATGCGCTCCGCGGTCCCCGACCGCCACTTCTATCGCTTCGCGGGCAACGACCCGGAGCTCGAGCCCTGCTTCTACTTCAACCCGGGCTATCTCGGCAGCTGCCTCACGGTCGAGCGCTCGGTCTTTCTGCAGCTGGGCGGGTTCGACTCCGCCTTCGCCACCGGCGAGGACAAGGAGCTGGCGATGCGCTACATGGCGGCTGGGCGCTCGATCCGGTATGACGCCGGCCTGGTCGCGGTCAACCGCGTGCACGGGCCCACGCTTTCCGCCCACATCGACCATTTGCAGACGGCGCGCGCGCTATTGCAGAAATACCGTGCGCAGGCCGATTTCCGGATTCGCGTGAAGGCGCTGCGCGAGGCGTACAAGAAAAGCCGCCGGAAGCGCTACGTCTTTCACCTCGCGCTGCTGAAAATCGTGCTCGCGTTCACGCGCGAAAAGCCGGCGTAGACGCAGCTTCGAGCACCTTCGCCCACACCGGTTCCACCGCGAGCTCCGCCATCGGAACGTCGGCAGCGCACGGTGCGGGCCGCGGATGGTCCACCACGTAGCAGCGCGGGCGCTCGAGCGGGCCGATGGCCTGGCTGGACGAGTGGCAGTGATAGAGCGCGACCATCGGCGCGTCGAACGCCGACATGATGTGCGTCGGTCCGGTGTCGACGCCGATGTACAGGTCGAGCCGTTCGAGCAGCGCGGCGCTCTGGCGCAGGGTGACGCTGCCGGCGAGGCTGGTGACCCGGCCGCCAATGCGCCGCGCGAGATCGTCGGTGCGCGCGCGCTCCGCGGCGCCGCCGAACAGCATGAAGTGCACGGTCGGCCAGCGTGCGCGCATGCGCTCGCACAGCGCGGCGAAGTGCTCCAGCGGCCAGTCCCGGTAGCTCGTGGCGTGAAAGCCCGCGATTTGCAGCCCGACGAGCTGGCCACGCCCGGCCGGCAACCCGGCGAGATACTCGTGCGCCCAGGCTTTCTCGGACGGGGTCACCTGATAGGACAGGCGCAGTCCATCGGGCTCGACGCCGACGGCGCCGGGCAGCAGAAGAACCTGATGCACTGCGTGCAGGCTTTGGAAAGCGGGATGCTCGACCACGCGATAGAGCCGCTCGTTGACCGCAGCTTGTTCCTGGCGGAACGCCACCACGCGCGGCGCGACGCGCAACGCATAGTCCACCAGCGGGCGGTCCATGCCGTAAACGAAGGCGAGATCCCAGCGGCGCGAGAACAGGCGGCCGCGCCACGGGGCGCGCTGCTTGGTGATGGCGCCGGTCTCGGCGACGAATGGCAGGTGCTCGACGACCTCGACGCGCTTCGGATGACCGAGGAAGGTGAGCTTCGCCTGCGGCCATGCCTTGGCCAGCGCGCGCAGCACCGGCGTGGTCAGGATCGTGTCCCCGATGCGCGTGACGTTGATCACCAGCACGCGCGCCGGTGACGGGGTCACGAGCGGTAGTATTCCTTGAACCACGCCGCGAAGCGCGCGAGCCCGGTGTCGAGCGGCGTCGACGGCGCGAAGCCCACCGCATCGCGCAACGCCGCGGTATCGGCATAGGTCGACTTGACGTCGCCCGGCTGCATCGGCTTCAACGCGAGCTTCGCCTTCTTGCCGAGCGCGCGCTCCATGGCCGCGATGTAGTCGAGCAGGGCGACCGGCTGGTGGTTGCCGATGTTGTAGATCGCGTACTTGGCCGGCTTGTCGAGCACCCGGATCGTGCCCTCGGCGATGTCGTCGACATAGGTGAAGTCGCGCTGCATGTCGCCGCGGTTGAACACCTGGATCGGCTTGCCAGCCGTGATCGCGTTGGCGAACAGCATCGGCGACATGTCGGGGCGGCCCCAGGGTCCGTACACCGTGAAGAAGCGCAGGCCGGTCGTGTTCAAGCCATAGAGATGGCTGTAGGTGTGCGCCATCAGCTCGTTTGCCTTCTTGGTCGCCGCATACAGGCTCACCGGATGGTCCACGTTATGCGACTCCGACCACGGCAAGCTGGGGTTGTTGCCGTACACGCTCGAGCTGGACGCGAACACCAGATGGTCCGGCGGCGTGTGCCGGCACGCCTCCAGCAGGTTGGCGAAGCCGACCAGGTTGGTCTGCACGTACGACTGCGGATTCTCGAGCGAGTAGCGCACGCCCGCCTGCGCGGCGAGGTGCAGCACAGCGCCCGGCCGGGTCTTGCGGAACAGCGCCTGCAGCGCGCCCGGTTTGGCGATGTCGAGCTTGTGGAACTTGAAGCGGCGGTGCTTCAGGCGTGCGAGGCGGTCCTTCTTCAGCTTCACCGAGTAATACGGCGAGAGGTTGTCGACGCCGATCACCTCGTCGCCGCGCTCGAGCAGGCGCTGCGCGCAATGCATGCCGATGAAGCCGGCGGCGCCGGTGAGCAGCACTCTCATCTCAGCGCTCCTCCGCGCGGCGCAGCTCGATCAGCTTGGCGTACTTCATGTAGCTGTTCATGCAGCCGATGGAGATGTGCAGCAGCCCCGGCAGGCCGTCGAGAAAGCCCAGGCGCATGAGATAGAACTTGATGAAGCGCACCACCGGCGAGCACAGGAGGTGGAACACGCCGGCGCTCTTCCCCTGCTCGAGCGCCTGGCGCGCGGCGAGCGTGGTGTAGCGGTTCTGGCGCTCGAGATACGTCGCCAGGTCGTCGGACGAGTCGTGCATCAGGTCGCCGTCGAGCGTGCCGGGCGTGACCGCGAACAGCACCTTCTCGTGCACCAGGTCGTCGCTCCAGCGCGCGTTCATGCGGTTGAAGAGGCGCGGGCTCCAGTCGGGATAGCCCTCGCCGTGCGCAAGCCAGCGGCCGAGGAAGCGGTTGCGCCGCGGCATGCGGTAGACCGGCGAGCTCGGCGCGGCGAGCGCCTGCTTGATCGAGGCGGCAAGCTGCGGCGATACGCGTTCATCGGCGTCGAGGCACAGCACCCAGTCGTTCTTCGCCTGCTCGACCGCGAACTGCTTCTGGCGGCCGAAGCCGAGCCATTCCTTCTGCACCACGCGCGCGCCCTTGCTCGCCGCGAGCTCGCGCGTGCCGTCGGTCGAAGCCGAATCGACCACCACGATCTCGTCGGCGAAAGCGAGGCTGTCGAGGCAGGACTCGAGGACGGCGGCGGCGTTGCGGGTGATGAGAACGGCGGAGAGCGGGTTTACCGGCAGGGGGTTCAATATGATTCAATTCTAGCGAATGACAACAATACTGTTCGTCAAGACGTCCTCGCTTGGCGATGTGGTCCATAACTGCCCCGCGGTGTCCGATGCAGCGCGCGCTTTCCCCGGGGCGGCGATCGACTGGGTGGTGGAGGAGCCGTTTGCGGGCATTGCCGCCATGCATCCCGCGGTGCGGCGCGTGATTCCGGTGGCGGTGCGGCGCTGGCGCTCGGCGTTGTGGAAGCCGGCGACCTGGTCGGAGATCGGCGCATGGCGCCGCGGGCTGCGGCGCGAACGCTACGACGCCGTGGTCGATACCCAGTCGCTCCTCAAGAGCGCGTTGATCACATCGCTGGCCCTGGGCAAGCGCCACGGCCTCGATCGCGCGAGCGCGCGCGAGCTGCTGGCGCCGCTGTTCTACGACGTGCGCCATGCGGTGCCGCGCGGCCAGCATGCGGTGGAGCGCAACCGTCAGCTGTCGGCGCAGGCGCTGGGGTACTCCCTTTCGGGTCCCCCCGACTACGGGTTGCGCGCTCCCGCCTCCGCCAAGTCCGCCTACGCCGTGCTGCTCACCATGACGAGCCGCGAGGACAAGCTCTGGCCCGACGAGCGCTGGATCGCGCTCGCGCACGAGCTGCGCATGCCGACCATGCTGCCGTGGGGGAGCGATGCCGAGCGCGAGCGCGCGCAACGCGTCGCCGCCGCGGTGGGCGGCACGACGATGCCGCGGCGCCTCGGCGTGGACGAGCTCGCCAGCCTGTTCGTCGGCGCGGCCGCGGTGGTCGGGCTCGATACCGGTCTCACGCATTTCGCCGCGGCGCTCGGCGCGCCGACCGTCGGTATCTACTGCGGCTCCGACCCCGCGCTCACCGGGATCTACGGCGCGCCGCGCGCGACCAACGTCGGCGCGCCGGGGCACGCGCCGCAGGTCGACGAAGTTCTGCGGGCGCTTGCGTGAGGCTGCTCTACACCATCCTGCTGCGCCTCGCGCTGCCGCTCATCCTGCTGCGGTTGTGGTGGCGCGGACGGCGCGAGCCCGGCTACCGCGAGGGCATCGAGGAGCGCTTCGGCTTCTACGCGGGCGAGCGGCCCGAGCGCGTGATCTGGGTGCACGCGGTCTCGGTCGGCGAAGCACGCGCCGCCGCGCCGCTGGTGCGCGCGCTCCAGCGGGCGTACCCGGATCACAGCATCCTGATGACCGGAACCACCGCCGCGGGCCGCGAGACCCTCCGCCAGGTCTACGGCGAATCGGTGATCATCGCCTTCCTGCCGTACGACTATCCCGAGTCGGTGCGGTCCTTCCTCGAGCACTTCCGGCCGCGCCTCGGCATCCTGATGGAGACCGAGATCTGGCCGAACCTGCTCGCGCGCTGCGCCACCAACGGCATCCCGGTCGTGCTGGCCAACGCGCGCATGTCCGAGAAATCGGCGCGCGGCTACCAGCGCTGGCGCGCGCTGAGCCGCCCGGCGATCGCCAGCCTGGCGGCGGTGTGCGCGCAAAGCGAAGCCGACGCCGGGCGTCTGCGCGCGCTGGGCGCGGCGCGCGTCGAGGTGACCGGCAATCTCAAGTTCGACGTGGCGCTCGACGCCGCGCAGCTCGCCGCCGGGCGCGAATGGAAGGCGAAGGTCGGGCGGCCGGTGCTGCTGCTCGCGAGCACGCGCGAGGGCGAGGAGAAGCTCTTGCTGGAACATCTCCCGGAAAATGAAACGTTCCTCACGGTGGTGGTGCCGCGCCATCCGCAGCGCTTCGACGACCTGGCCTCGATGTCGCAATCGCGTCGTACGCACGCCCGCCTGCCGGATCCAAAGGACCGCATCCATCTCGGCGACACGATGGGGGAAATGGCGTTCTACTACGCCGCCTGCGACGTGGCGGTGATCGGCGGCAGCTTCATGCCGCTCGGCGGCCAGAACCTGATCGAGGCGCTCGCCGCCGGCGCGCCGGTGGTGTTCGGCCCGAGCATGTTCAACTTCGCGGAAGCAAGCCGCCTGGCGCTCGACGCCGGCGCGGCGATCCAGGTCTCCGGGCCCGCGGCAGCGCTGCGGTCAGCTCGGGAACTGCTGGCGGACGGCGCCCGCAGGGCAGCCATGAGCGAAGCGGGGAAAAAACTCTGCGCGCTGCACCGCGGCGCTACGCAGAAGCACCTGGCGGTGCTCAGCGCGATAGAGCGGCGTTGACCTCGGCGAGGTCTTCCTCGCGCAGGCTGCCGGCGGCGGCCTTCAGCCGCAGGTTGTTGGTGATGGTGTTGTAGCGCGCGAGCGCGAGGTCGCGCCGCGTGAGGAAGAGCTGCTGCTGCGCGTTCAGCACGTCGATGTTGATGCGCACGCCCACCTCGTAGCCGAGCTTGTTCGAGTCCAGCGCGCTCTGCGAGGAGATCAGCGCCTGCTCGAGCGCCGTTACCTGGGCGATGCCGTTGATCACCGCGAGATAGTTCTGGCGCGCGGAAAGCGCGGCGTTGCGGCGCGCGTTCTCCAGGTCTTCCTTCGCTTTGTTCGCGAGCGCCGCGGTCTCGCGGTCACGCGAGGTGAGCGCGCCGCCCTGGTAGAGCGGCATGGCGAGCTGCAGGCCGATCACGGTCTGCGTCGTGTCGCGTCCGGCCAGGCTGTCGACCGTGGCATTCTGGCCGGTCTGGCCGTGCTGGGCGAAGAAGTCGAGCGTCGGCAGGTGCGCCGCGGTGTTGCGCTTCGCCTCGAGCGCCGCGACTTCGTTGTTGGCCTCGGCGATCTGCACCTGGTAGCTCTGCTTCTCGGCGATGTCCACCCAGGTCTGCATGTCGTTCGGGTTGGGCGGCGTGAGCCGGATGTCCGCGCGCAACGGCGTGAGCTCGCCCGGCTCCCTGCCGGTGAGCAGCTGCAGCGCGCGCCGCTTGCTCTCGAGGTCGTTCTGCGCGGCGATCTCGGTGGCGCCGTTCAGGTCGTAGCGCGCCTGCGCCTCGTGCGTGTCGGTGATGGTGGCGGTGCCGACCTCGAAGTTGCGCTTCGCCTGCGCCAGCTGCTCCGAGATCGCCTCGCGCTGCGCGCGCACCAGCAGCAGCGTGTCCTGCGCGCCGAGCACGTCGAAGTAGGCCTGCGCCACGCGCACGATCAGGTCCTGGTAGGCCTGGCCGAAGGTCGCTTCCGCCTGCCGCACCAGGAAGCCGGACTGCTCGTACTGGATCCAGTTCTGGTAGCGGAACAGCGGCTGGGTGAAGGTCAGCGTGTAGCCGACCGATTCGGGATAGCGGGTGGTGCTCGGCAATATCAGCGGGTCGCGCGAATCGAGCTCGTTGCGCGTGCGCCGCGCGTCGGCGCTCAGGTTCAGCGTCGGCAGCAGCAGCGCGAGGCCCTGCGGCCGGCGCTCGCGGCCGGCATCGACCTGGTGGCGTGCCGCGGCATACACCGCGTCGTAGCTCTGCGCCTGCCGGTAGACCTCGAACAGGTCCTGCGCCGCCGCGGAAAGCGGCAGCGCGAGCAGGATGAGCGCCTCAGCAAGTCGCCTAGTAAATCGGAACCGCTGGATCGACGGTGCGCGACCAGGCATCCAACCCCCCCTGCAGATTATGTATTTTGGCGAAGCCATTCTTCTCGAGAAACATCGCGACCTGCTGGCTGCGCCCGCCGTGATGGCAGATCGCGACCACTTCGCGTGCATTGTCGAGCTCGCCGACACGCGCCGGAATCTCGCGCATCGGGATATGCGTAGCGCCTTCGATGCGCGCGGCCTGCCATTCCCAGGGCTCGCGCACGTCGAGCAGCAGCGGCTGGTCCCGGCCGCCATCGGCAAGCCAGCTGGCGAGCTCCGCCGGGGCGATCTGGCGGATCACGTCAGAACCTGAACCGCGATGGATGCTCGGCGTTGGCGAGCGGTGCGATCACGGTCTCGAACAAATCGCTCGCGTGCCATGCGCCCGGCGCGCTCGACACCACCAGGCGCGCGGTCATCGCCGGCGCCTCGCCGACCACGGCGAACAGGCGCCCGCCGGGCGCGAGCTGCTCGACCACGCTCGCCGGAAGCAGCGGGGTGGACCCGGTGAGCACGATCACGTCGTAGGGCGCATGCGCGGTCCAGCCGCGCGCGGCATCGCCGATTTCCAGCGTGATGTTGTCGCCGCCGTGACGCTCGAGGTTGGCGCGGCCGAATGCGGCGAGCGCCGGATTGATTTCCACCGAGCAGACCTGTGCTGCGCGGTGCGAGAGCAGCGCGGTGAAGTAGCCGCTGCCAGTGCCCACTTCGAGCACGCGGTCGGTCTTGCGCACGCCGAGCTCCTGCAGCACGCGCGCTTCCATCTTCGGTTGCCACATGCGCTGCCCCGCCCCTGCCTCGAGCGGAATCTCCATGTCGGAGAACGCGAGCGCGCGGTGCTTCTGCGGCACGAACTCCTCGCGCGGCACGATGTAGAGCAGGTCGAGCACGTCCTGGTCGAGCACGTCCCAGGTGCGGATCTGCTGCTCGACCATATTCAGGCGCATCTGCTCTAGATTCATGGGCCAGCGGATTATAATCGTCGCCTTAGCGTTGGGGGTCCCATGCGGTCGCATGGGTGAGAGACACCCTTCGAACCTGATGCGGGTCATGCCGCCGTAGGGAGACGCAAATGAACGCCAATCCGAAATTCCTGGCTGCGAGCGCGCACGTCG
>Ga0207648_10003915_pt1 | contig 15517 bp, 8 predicted proteins | sample KBSMisM32_FD_184310 | JGI IMG/M metagenome (GOLD analysis project Ga0207648, IMG submission 184310) | Miscanthus rhizosphere microbial communities from Kellogg Biological Station, Michigan, USA - KBS Miscanthus M3-2 (SPAdes) (version 2) | ecosystem: Host-associated > Plants > Roots > Rhizosphere...
CGCTTCTGTCCGATGCGCTACTGCATTGTGCGCCATGTTGGCTTCCTTCTGGGCCATAACCACGGCCACGCTTCCGGTGATCCAGCCGCTGTTCCCCAGTCAATCGAAGAAGTAGTACGGTTACTTCGGCGACCCACTCCCTGGCGACGCGATATGGAGTTTACATATCAGCTACTCGAGGGGTTGACCGCAACGATCGAGACATGGCCCGACGCTGGCAGCGAACTCGAAGACGCGATTTTCGCCTGCGCCGCGGTACTGTTCGTCGAACCGGCCCGCAGTGAACGAGCCAAGCGCGCCCTGATCCAAGTGTTCGGCACTCGGCGCTTCGAATTCTTCGGCGGCTGCCTGGCCTTCATCCGCACCGCGCACTACTGGACTATGCTGCATCCGGAAATCCACAGCGAAGACGACATGCAGACACTGATGCGCGGGCACGAAGAGCTCGCCCGCCTGCTGCTGGACGATCCGGAGGCTGATCGATGCGAGATGGGCGAGCGCCTGTTTGATGAGCTGACGGGGCTGCGCGATTTGCATGAGCGCAAGGAACTGGAACGCGCCAAGCAGGCGTTGGAGGAGAAGGACCGGCAGAAGGACGAGTTCATCGCGGTCCTCGCGCATGAATTGCGCAATCCATTGGGAGTGATTCGTGCGGCAGCCGACGCGCTGAGCCTGATTCACCCGCAGGATCCCCGAATTGGACGAGTGGCGGAGCGTTTGGATCGCCAGACTAGCGCGATGGCGCGCATGCTCGATGATCTGCTGGACGCCTCGCGGATTGCTCTGGGCAAGGTTTCGCTTGAAATAGAGCGAGTCGGTCTGACGGAAATACTTACCGACGTCCTTGATGAGCAGCAGGCGCGCGCGCAGCAAGCGGGACTCCGCATCATTTCGAAATTCATGAGCACGCCTTGCTTCGTCAAAGCGGACCGCGTTCGACTCCGGCAGATTCTGGACAATCTCGTTTCGAACGCCATCAAATTTACTCCGGCGGGCGGATCGATAGACCTTTCGTTCGTGGAGGAGCAAGCGCACGCGGTTATCACCGTGCGAGACTCCGGAGTGGGATTTGACGAGCGCTTCGCGGATATTCTGTTCGAACCCTTCACACAGGAGAAGCAAGGACGTGATCGAGCTGGCGGCGGGCTCGGCCTGGGACTGGCAATCGCCATGCAATTGACCCGGCTGCAAGGCGGACTATTGTCGGCGGAGAGCCCGGGAATCAACAAGGGGGCGGTCTTCACGCTCAAGATTCCGCTCGCCAATGGATCGCAAGACGCTCGAAGCGCAGACACTGCGACAATTCACCGCCGCGCCAGGACGGTCCTGTTGGTAGAGGACAACAAGGACATCGGAGATGCTCTCGCCGATTTGCTGCAGCTCTCGGGTTTCCAGGTAAGGATCGCTCCCGACGGTCCTGCTGCAATCGAGGCTGCTCTCGAAATCACTCCGGATCTCATATTGTGCGATCTCGGTCTGCCCGGGGAAATGGATGGTTTTACGGTGGCGCGCACTTGCCGCACCAAAGCCTCTCTACGGTCAGTGCGCCTTGTTGCAGTGTCGGGTTACAGTTCTGCCCAGGATCATGCCGACGCGAGAGACGCAGGATTCGAATGCCTGCTGACAAAACCACTTACTCGCCAATCATTGCTCGTCATAACGCGAGGATAAGAGCCCTTGCTGAGACAACTCAGGGTCCGACGTCGAAAGCCCGAGATTGGACCTCAGTCCACCCAGCGTCGCGCGTTGCGAAACATCCTCATCCATGGGCCGTCTTCGTTCCACGCAGCCGGATACCAGGAATTCTGAATACTGCGAAACACACGTTCCGGATGGGGCATGACGATAGTGAAGCGGCCATCTTCGGTGGTGAGTCCGCAGATGCCCTCGGGTGAACCATTCGGATTCAGCGGATAGCACTCAGTCGGTTTGCCGCGGTTGTCGACGAATCTCAGTGAGATCAAATTGCGCGCCGCTGCCAGGTGGCCATCGTCGCGAAACTCCGCAAAGCCTTCACCATGCGCCACGGCGATAGGCATGCGGCTGCCCGCCATCCCTTCGAAGAACAACGACGAACTCCTGGGTACTTCCACCATGGCCGCGCGCGCCTCGAATTGCTCGGACCGATTGCGCACGAAATGCGGCCAGTGCCCGGTGCCCGGGATGAGTTCATGCAGATTGCTCATCATCTGGCAGCCGTTACATACACCCAGTGCGAACGCGTCCGAACGCTGGAAGAACAGTCCAAACTGCTCCCGGGCACGGGCGTTGAACAGAATGGATTTTGCCCAGCCTTCTCCGGCGCCAAGCACGTCGCCATAGGAAAAGCCGCCACACGCGACAAATCCCTTGAAACCCAGCAGCGCAATCCGCCCGCCGATGATGTCGGTCATATGTACATCGACCGATTCGAATCCGGCGCGGTCGAATGCAGCCGCCATTTCCATCTGGCCATTTACGCCCTGCTCGCGCAGGATCGCGATCTTCGGGCGTACGCGCTTCGCAATGAACGGGGCGCAGATGTCTTCGGCCGGATCGAACGTAAGGAGCTCGTGCAATCCCGGGTCGGCGGTGTCGAGGATGCGGTCGAACTCCTGCTGGGCGCAGTCCGGATTGTCGCGCAGCCTTTGCATCTGATACGTCGTTTCCGACCATGCCCGCTGCAGCGCCACGCCTGATTCGTTGTAGATCTCCTGGTCCCCCGACCGGACGACGAGCCTGCCGCTGCGATTGAGCGTACCGAGCCTGCGAAACTCGGCCGACAGCCCGGCTGCTTCGAAAGCGCCTCTCACCGCATCCCAATCTGTCGTCGCAACCTGGATGACGGCGCCGAGTTCTTCGTTGAACAATGCAGTGCGCGGATCACCGGAGATATCCACGGTCACGCCGATGTGCGACGCAAACATCATCTCCGCCAGGGTGACCAGCAACCCGCCGTCGGAACGGTCGTGATAGGCAAGAATGGCCCCCTGCCGATTGAGCCGTTGGATCACTTCGAAAAATGCCTTCAGCTTTGCTGGGGAATCGACATCCGGTGTTTCTCCCCCGAACTGATCGTAAACCTGCGCGAGCACCGATCCGCCCATGCGGTGTCGTCCCACGCCCAGATCAATGAGGGCCAGTGCGCTATCCTCATCCCGGGGCTGCAACTGCGGGGTCAGGGTATTGCGAGCATCCACGCAGGGGGCGAAGGCCGAGACAATCAGCGACAATGGCGCAACGACTTCCTTGTTCCTTGTGCCGTCCTTCCAGGCCGTGCGCATCGACATCGAATCCTTGCCGACCGGGATGCTGATGCCGAGCGCGGGGCACAATTCCATCGCAACTGCTTCGACAGTGTCGAACAATACTGCGTCTTCTCCGGGAAAACCCGCCGCCGCCATCCAGTTGGCCGACAGCTTGACGTCGCCGAGCTTCGCAATGCAAGCCGCGGCAATATTGGTAAGGGCTTCGCCCACCGCCATGCGTCCGGAGGCTGGACCATCGATCACGGCGAGCGGGCTGCGTTCCCCGATCGCGAAGGCTTCTCCGCGGTAAGTCGTAAATCCCATCAAAGTCACGGCGACATCGGCAACCGGCGCTTGCCAGGGTCCGACGAAAGGATCGCGCGAGCAAAGGCCGCCCACAGTGCGATCGCCGATCGAAATCAGAAATGTTTTGTTTGCCACCGCAGGAAAGCGCAGCACACGTTGCACGGCGCCGGCAAGATCGATCGCCGAAAAATCGGGCTCCGGCAGAACGTGTTTGCGTCGCCTCACGTTCCGGGTCATCTTCGGCGGTTTGCCGAGTATGACCTCGAGTTGCATATCGACCGGAAAATTGCCGAACAAGGGATCCTGCATTTGCAGCTGGCCATCATCGGATGCCGTGCCGACTACGGCGAAAGGACAGCGTTCGCGCTTGCATAAATCCGCGAAACCGGCGAAACCCTCCTGCGCAATCGCCATGACGTAACGCTCCTGCGCTTCATTGCACCAGATCTGCGCCGGCGTCATGCCCGGTTCTTCCGAGGGAACGTCACGTAAATTCAGATGGCCGCCGCGGCCGGCGCCATATACGAGTTCGGGCAGTGCATTGGACAGGCCGCCGGCTCCCACGTCATGGATCGACAGGATCGGATTCGCCTCGCCCATCGACCAGCAGCGGTCGATGACTTCCTGCGCCCGGCGCTGGATCTCCGCGTTGCCGCGCTGCACGGAGTCGAAATCGAGGTCGGCGGTATTTGCACCGGTATTCATGCTCGACGCGGCTCCGCCCCCCATGCCGATCAGCATGCCGGGACCGCCGATCTGTACCAGCAGCGAGCCAGCCGGCACGCCGGACTTGAACGACTGCATGGCGGGGATCGAACCAACCCCGCCGGCCAGCATGATCGGCTTGTGATAACCACGTACTTCGCTGCCGGCAGACAATTCGAACGTACGGAAATAGCCGCAAAGATTCGGGCGGCCGAATTCGTTGTTGAACGACGCCGCGCCGATCGGTCCCTCCAGCATGATCTGCAGCGCGGAGGCAATGCGATCCGGCTTGCCGATGCCGTTCTTTTCCCATGGCTGCGCGAAACCGGGAATGCGCAAATGCGAAACGGAGAATCCGGTCAACCCGGCTTTCGGTTTGGCCCCGCGACCGGTCGCGCCCTCGTCGCGGATTTCACCGCCGGAACCTGTCGCCGCGCCGGCAAACGGCGCTATTGCCGTCGGATGATTGTGGGTTTCCACTTTCATCAGGACATTCGTGCGCTCGATGGAATACCGGTAGGTCCCCGAGGCATCCGGATAAAAGCGTTCGATCTCGGCGCCCTCCATGATCGAGGCGTTGTCGGCGTACGCCACCACAGTTCCCGCCGGATTCGCGGCATGTGTATGGCGGATCATTCCGAATAGCGACTTGTCTTTCTTGTTGCCATCGACGATCCAGGCGGCGTTGAAAATTTTGTGGCGGCAATGCTCGGAATTAGCCTGTGCGAACATCATCAACTCGACGTCGGTCGGATTGCGTCCCATGCGCTGGAAATTTTCCAGCAGATAGTCAATTTCGTCCGACGAGAGGGCCAGTCCCATTTTGCGGTTGGCACGCTCCAGCGCTTCGCGTCCGCCGGACAACAGGTCGATGGTGGACAAGGGCTGGGGAGCAAAGTGCTGAAACAACTGCGCGGCCTCATCGAGCGAATCGAGCACCGTTTCGGTCATGCGATCGTGGATCAACGGCAACATCGCCTTCACCTGACCCGCATCGAGACGTCGTCCTGTTTTGATTCCGACGTAGAAGGCCACGCCCCGCTCGATGCGTTCGATGGCATCGAGCCCACAGGAGTGCGCGATGTCGGTGGCCTTGGACGCCCAGGGAGAAATCGTGCCCAGCCGCGGCACCACCAGCAACATACGTCCTTGCTCCGAAATCTGTGCCGTTGCGGGGCCGTACGTCAGGATGCGTTCGAGAATCTTGCGCTGTGGCGGCGCCAGCGGAGCATTCAGCGCAGCGAAGTGCCAGTATTCCGCGGTGATGGTCGCAATCGAAGGGGCGGTACGCTTGAGGGCTTGAGTCAGCTTCTTGAGGCGGAATTCCGACAGGGCATTGCGCCCGCGCAGCGTCAGAAAATCTGGCATTTCGAGATCGGCGAGTCGTTAAAGCAGGATTATAGCCTTACTGTGGTGTGGTTTAATCTCACTCATGCGCAATGCAATTACCCCCGTCTTGCTTGTCCGGGAAGTACGGCAGATCGAGCAGGCGGTGCTGTCTCAAACGCCGGCGCCGCCTCTGATGCTGCGCGCGGGATTTGCGGTGGCCGAACTTGCGCGCGAAATGCTCGGAGATCGCGGCAAACGCGTGCTGGTGCTGGCCGGGCCGGGCAACAACGGGGGCGATGCCTTCGTTGCCGCACGTCAATTGAAACAATGGTGGTATGACGTCACCGTTGTGTTCACGGGCCAGGAAACCAACCTTTCGTCCGATGCCCAATCCGCCTTCGCGGATTGGCGGGCGACGGCAGAAATGCCGAAGGCATCGATTCCCTCCGGCCGTCGCTGGGATTTGATTATCGATGGCCTGTTCGGCATCGGCCTTCAACGGTCGTTGGACGACACGCACGGCCAGTTGGTGAACTGGAGCAATGGTTCGGGCATTCCCATTCTGGCTATCGATATTCCCAGCGGCCTGCATGCCGACACCGGGCGCGTGCTCGGCAGCGCGATCCAGGCCCGCAATACGCTTACATTCATAGCGCTGAAGCCGGGTCTGCTGACCCTCGACGGTCCCGACCATGCCGGCGAGATTCATGTCGACACAATCGGCGTGGAACTTCCTGAAACCACTTCACCGCACGGCGGACGCATTGAATCCGCGCTGCTCGCGACGTTTCTGCCGCGACGACGGCACAACAGTCACAAAGGTACGTTCGGCAACGTCGGCGTTATCGGCGGCGCGAACGGAATGGTCGGCGCTGCTTTATTGGCGGGACGGGCCGCGCTGAAAATGGGCGCGGGACGCGTTTTCGTTGGTTTGTTTGCCGATTCGCCTTCGGTTGATCCTGTGCAACCGGAGTTGATGCTTCGTCCCGCGCAGGACGTGCTCAAGATGGACGGATTGAACTGCATTGCCATCGGCCCGGGGTTGGGCGAATCCGAGACGGCAAAACATGCGCTGGCTGCGGCACTGTCGCATCAAGCGCCTTTGGTGCTCGATGCTGATGCATTGAATCTGCTCGCTGCGCACCCCGAACTGCAAAAAAAGATCGCCGCAAGGACCGCTGCTTCGATTCTCACGCCACATCCTGCGGAAGCAGCCCGGTTGCTTGCCATCACCACGCAAGAAATCCAGCACGACCGAATCGCCGCCGCATGCGCTTTGTCCGCGCGATTCAAGTCAGCCGTGGTGCTGAAAGGCAACGGCAGCCTCTGCACCCTGAAAAATGGCAACTGGTTCGTGAATACCAGCGGTAATCCAGGAATGGCCTCGGCGGGAATGGGAGATGTGCTGACCGGAATCATTGCTTCGCTGATTGCGCAAAGCGGCGATCCGGATCTCGCATTGCTTGCCGGCGTACACCTGCACGGGTTGGCCGCGGATCGTTTGGTTGCCGCCGGCATCGGTCCCGCCGGCCTGACTGCTTCCGAGGTTACGGACGCAGCCCGCGGACTACTCAACGAGGCGCACTCCTGACGGCCAGGCCGCAAAAACAGCCGATCAGAGCGTTGCAATCAACACCACGAACCAAGCGAGGGGCCCATGCCATGAATGTCGTTCACTACACGCCCATCGGCCTGGTGCACAGCCCGTTCACGGAAATCTCGGGAATGCCGATCCAGCCTACTGCGGCGCAAGGCGTGCGCGGCTCTGTCGTTCTGAACAGCGAGTTCGCCGCCGGTCTGCGGGACATCGAAGGGTTCTCCCACCTGATTCTGATCTACCACCTGCACCTGGTGCGCGAGTTCTCGCTGTCGGTCAAGCCATTTCTCGATGATGATGAACACGGCATATTCGCAACCCGCGCACCGAAGCGGCCGAATCCGATCGGATTGTCCGTGGTCAGACTGGTCGCGCGGAACGAAGCCAGTCTCGATATTGAAAACGTGGATATCCTGGACGGCACGCCGCTGCTTGACCTGAAGCCTTACGTGCCGCAATTCGATGCGCCCGATAACGTGCGTATCGGCTGGTTCGGCGGCCGGTTGAGCCGAATAAGGCAAGCTCGTTCAGACGACCGGTTCGGCTGATCTGTGATTTGACCGCGCGCTAGTGCAGCTCGAAGTATCCGGCTGCGGGCCGCAAGTCAAACCAGGGCTTGGTGGGCTTACATGCTCACCGCGCGCACGGAGAAAATACCAAGGATTGTCATGAGGATCGAACCGAATAGATGGGTCGTGATCAAAGCGGTGGCCCATCCATAGCGACTCTGCATGAGCAATCCGACCGCTTCGGCCGAGAAAGAGGAAAAGGTCGTCAGGCCTCCCAAGAAGCCGGTAATGACCAAAAGACGCACTTCGAGCGGAACCCCCCCCTGCTGGGAGAAATACTCGACGGCGACTCCCACCAGATACCCGCCGATCAGATTGGCGGCCAGCGTGCCATAAGGCAGATTGGGATTGACTGCGTTAAGCGCCGCCCCCAGCCACCAGCGCAGCCATGCGCCAACCGCGGCGCCGATCCCGACCGCCAAAAAACCGGATCCTCCCATTTGCCATTCCCCAAGGCCTCGAATGGCAAATGATAATCCGGGATTGGTTCAATGCCATGGACAATCGTAGGTGCAGTCGCGTTGCCGCGAAGCGATCTTTGTCGCAAAAATGTCAGCTTCCTTGGCTGCTATCAAAGCATCGGCATCCTCCAGCGGAAAACTCCCAGCCTGGACGCTGCGCATCAGCGAGACGGAAAAAGCGAAATGACCGGTGCTGTTGGGGTCCTTGCCATACACCTGCCAAAAATGATCACGCAGTTTTTGCTGCTCTTCCACCACGGTAATCTTGCCCGTATCGCGCTCTGCCCTTAACTGCATCCGATACGCCTCGAATTGCTGATCGGTGGTAAGACGAGGAGTGTGCGCACATGCGCCCATTGCCAGTGCAAGGCACAGCAGAAATATGTTTTTCATGATTGCTCCTTTGTGAAAAATCGATTGCAGATTGCCTAAACTTGACAGCACCTAAAATCTTTATCGCCGCGCACCCTCCGTAGCAATTACCCCGTCGTCATCGGCAAATCTCGCCTTCGGCACACCATGGCGCCGCAACAGGCTGAACACGACGGGTACAAAGAACAGCGTGGCAACCGTTGCCAGAATCAGGCCGCCAATAACGGCTCGGCCCAGCGGCGCGTTTTGCTCGCCGCCTTCGCCGAGTCCGCTTGCCATCGGCGCCATTCCGATCACCATGGCCGCCGCGGTCATCAGCACGGGACGCAGCCGCGTGGCTCCGGCCTCCAGCGCGGCATCGATCGGGCTCATTCCGTTGCGTAGTTGCTCGTTGGCGAACGACACCATCAAGATGCTGTTTGCAGTGGCGACACCCACACTCATGATCGCGCCCATGAGGGACGGCACGCTGAAACTGGTGCCGGTCAGGAACAGCATCCAGATGATTCCGCAGAAAGCGCCGGGCAGCGCCGTGATGATGATGAATGGATCGGTCCAGGACTGAAAATTGATGACCATGATGAAATACACCAGCAGCACAGCGGCAATCAGGCCGATGCCCATGCGCGTGAAAGCGTCGTACATGCTTTCCGCCTGGCCGGCGATTTCAATGCGGGTGTTGTTCTTCTGTTCGCGGGCCTTCGGGATGAATTCGTCCACGACCTTGCGGACATCGGACGCCACCGCGCCAAGATCCCTGCCCTGCACGTTGGCGTACACATCGAACGCGAGTTCGGTGTTGACGTGATTGATGATCGCCGGCAGTTCCACGTGTTTGACGGTGGCGACGTTGCCCAACGTCTGGGTTGGCGACTGGCCTTTGCCGGACAGGGGTATGTTCAACACGGCTTCGACTGAGTTGAGTGCCGTCTCATGCGGTTGAACCACGACGACCTGATACGGCCGGCCGGTCTTCGGGTCGTTCCAGTAATTCGGCGTAACGACAACACTGGACGAAGAGGCGATCAGGAAGTTTTCCGCGATCTCGCGTTGCGAGACCCCGAGTTGTGCGGCCCGAGTGCGATCCACTTCGACGCGCAAGGCCGGCTGGTTCATGATCTGATGCACATGTACGTCAACGGCGCCGGCAATGCGCTTGATGCGCGCTTCGATCTGCTTCGCCAGCTGGAAATTCTTGTAGTCGCCGCCGATGATCTTGACGTCGATCGGCGCTGGGAGCCCGAAGTTCAGGATCTGGTTCATCATGTCGCCGGGCTGGAAATAGAACGTGCATTCCGGAAATTTCTCGGGAAGCACCTGTCGCAGGCGCCGCAGGTATTCCCTGGTCGCGACCTTGTGCTCGGGTTTGAGCGAAACCAGGATTTCACCGTCGCCTGAAGACAACGTGACGTTGTCGCTGTACGCAAGGTTGGTCGACGGTGGGATGCCGATGTTGTCGATGACCACGTCGATGTCCCGTGGATCGATCGTGCGCCGGATTTCATCCTCGACTCGGGAAAAAATCGCGCCGGTATCTTCGATGCGCGTTCCCGCGGGCCCGTTCACATGCAGGCGGATTTGTCCGGCATCCACTACCGGGAAAAATTCCCAGCCGATGAACAGGACCGCGCCAACCGAACCGACCACGAGGACGATAAACAGCGCAAACACGGTGACCCGGCTGACCAGCGTCCAGCGCAGTACCGTCAGATACCTGTTGCGCAGACGCTCGAAATTGGTCTCGACGAAAGTGTGCAATCGAGCCATCGCGCTCCGGCCGCTGCCGTGTTCGTCCTCCAGCAACAAATAGCGCGCCATGACCGGCACCAGCGTGCGCGACAATCCATACGATGCCAGGATCGAAAATACAACTGCCAGCGCCATCGGCGTGAACAGGAATTTCGCGGCGCCGGTGAGCAACAGCACGGGCAGGAACACAATGCAGATGCACAGCATCGATACCAGGGCGGGCACCACGATTTGCTGCGAACCGTCGAGAATTGCCTGCTTGATTCCCTTGCCCATTGCCATGTGACGATGGATGTTTTCGATCGTAACGGTTGCATCGTCGACAAGAATGCCGACCGCCAGCGCCAGACCACCCAACGTCATCAAATTGAGCGAATAGCCCAGCGCGGAGAGCATGGTGATCGAAAACAGGATCGCCAGCGGAATCGATGTGACCACCACTACCGTGGAACGCCAGCTGCCGAGGAACAGCAGAATCAACAGACCGGTCAAGGCTGCCGCCATCAATCCTTCGACCACGACCGCATGCATGGCATTGGCGACAAATACGGACTGATCGAACAGGAAAGACAGCGACAAGCCTTCCGGCAGCGTCACATTGGACAAGCGCTGACGGACTTCACGAATGATATCGAGAGTGGATGCACCGCCGCTCTTGAGTACCGTGATCAGCGCAGACTTGCGACCGTCATGGCGTACTAGACTGGTCTGCTCGTTGTAACCATCCCGCACATCAGCGACGTCGTTGATGTAGACCATGGTGCCGCCGACGCTTTTCACTGGCAGCAATCCGAGTTCGCTGATCTTTTCGGGGCTGTTGTTGATGCTCAGGATGTAGTCGCGCGAACCGATCTGCGTACTGCCGGTCGGCAGGTTTACGTTCTGCCTGTTGAGCGCGTCGTTGATGTCCTTGACCGTGAGGCCCTTGGCGTGCATGCGCACCGGGTCGGCATCGATCATCACCAGTCTGGGGCGTCCGCCATATGGCAGGGGCACAGTCGCCCCGGGAACCGGTACCACCTCGTTGCGGACCAGCCACAAGCCCTGATCGTAAAGCTGCTGTTCGCTCAGCGTGTCGCTGCCCAACGCGATCTGCATGATCGGAACGCTCGAAGCGTCGTACTGCACGATCTGTGGTGGTTGCTGGCCAGGCGGCATGCGCCGGATGATCGTCTGCGAAGTCGCAGTGATCTGACTGACTGCCTGGTCGATCCGCACTGAAGGCTGGAAGTAGATGCGGATGACGTTCTTGCCGTTGATCGTGTGGGACTCGATCCGTTTGACGTTACTGACAGTCGTGCTGATCTGCTGCTCTGAAAAAATCGTGATCTGCTTCTCGAAAGCATCGGGTGGGATGCCGACGTACTGCCAGATCAACGTGACGATCGGTTCGGAGATTTCGGGAAAAATATCCTTCGGCATGCGAAGGATGGATACGACGCCGATCAATACGATCAACATCGCGATGACCACGAAGGTATAGGGCCGGCCAAGCGCCAGCCTGACAATCCACAACGCTCTCTCCCCTGTCAGCGTTTTGTTGCAACAACATTACTTTAATGTTACAAGTTTATGCGTGGCCGTTACAAGAAAATCTGATATAAATCAGATATTTCAAACTGAAACCTATATTTCAAAATGAAATATTTTGCGATGCAACCGAACAGAAACTGTCGGGAGGAACGCACAAATGAGGACGTTTTCACGAATGCTTTTTGCACACTGCAACATCTCCTATGGGCGTCCCATTGGCCTTCGAAACATGCGCGGCCAAATCTCGGGTATCGCCCTTGTCATTGGGCTCGCTGCTGTCATGGCCGGTCTTCTCGCGATCGGTCTGTGGCCGAAATGGAATGCGTTGAAGCTCGCGCAGGCCGAAGCCGGAAAGGATGACCTTCCGGCCGTGATGTATGTGGCCGCCAAGCGCGGAGGCCAGAAGTCCGACATCGTGCTGCCCGCAAGCCTCATCGCAATGCAGGAAACGACTATCTATGCGCGAACGAACGGTTATCTAAAGCGCTGGCTGGTCGACATCGGCGATCAGGTCAAGGCTGGACAGGTGCTGGCCGAGATCGAGGCGCCGGAAGTCGATCGCGAGTTGGACCAGTCGCATGCCGCTCGTGCGCAAGCCAAGGCCAATCTCGATCTTGCGCGAGTCACCGCGGAGCGCTATGGGTCGCTGCTAAAGGAGGAAGCTGTTTCGCCGCAGGAGGTCGACGAGAAATACGGCGTTCACCAGGCGCGTAAGGCTGACTATGCCGCCGCGGAAGCCAATCTGCGGCGGTTGGAACAAATGAAATCGTTCCAGCGCGTCACTGCACCTTTCTCCGGGACCATCGTCGCACGCAATGTCGATGTCGGTTCATTGATCCAGGCCGGCAGCGCCTCATCTTCTGGCTGGTTATTCAAACTTTCGCAAACGGACACGATTCGGGTGCATGCAGCCGTTCCACAGAGCAGCATGCGCATGATCAAACCCGGCATGACCGTTGACGTGGTTGTACCCGAACTCGGCGAACGTGCCTTCGCGGCAAAGGTGATGCGCAACGCGGGCGCTTTCGATGCGGCCACGCGAACGATGGTGGTCGAAATGCATATTCCAAATCGCGACGGGCCGCTGTTGCCAGGCATGTACGCACAGGCGAAGGTGAGCCTTGTCAATGCCGAGCCCAATTTGCAGATTCCGATCAATGCGCTGATGATCGGGGGAGACGGCACTCGCGTCGCGGTTGTGGATACCAGCGGTGTAATCCACATAAAGCCGGTCAAGCTCGGTAGAGACTTTGGCAAGGAGGTGGAAATCCTGACCGGTCTGGCGGACAACGACCGCGTAATCAACAATCCGCGCGACCATCTCCTCGAAGGCATGAAGGTACGCGCAACGGAAATGCAGGTTCATGGGGAGAAGAAAGCACCGGCACCGCCGACGGCTGCTCCCGCTACTGAAAAATCCAAATCCTGACCCGCCGTGATGGGAACGCGCCGTGTAGCTGCGATCGCTTTTGCAATGCTCGTTACGGGTTGCACGCACGTCGGCCCCGACTACGTACGTCCGAAAGCCACATTTCCACCCGCGTTCATTGAGCCCGGGCCGTGGAAGGAGGCCACGCCGAGCGATGAATCCATTCGCGGAAAATGGTGGGAAATTTATGCCGATCCGGTACTCAACAGGCTGGAAGAGCAAGCCAGGTCGTCTAGCCCTCGCGTGCAAGCAGCCGCGGCGAGAGTGGCGCAGGCTCGCGCCGTGCTGGGTTTCAACCAGGCAGGGGCTTATCCCACCCTCGATTTTTCTCCAGACGCGTCGCGTTATCGCGTATCGGGCAATCGTCCCGACCAGCCGGAAAAAGTACCGGGCAATCACGAATACACGACGAACCGCTTCCGTCTGCCTCTTTACGCGTCTTATGAAATCGATTTCTGGGGCAAGTATTCCCGCCTCGAGGAATCGGCAAGCCGTCGGATGGAAGCCAGCGTTGCCGCCTACTACGGTGTTTTGCTGACCCTGCAAAGCGATCTCGCGCAAACCTATTTCCAGTTGCGCGCTGCAGACGAGGAGCTTGTCCTGCTGGGACGTAGCATTGAACTGCGGGAGCGCGCGCGCGATCTGGTTTCTGCGCGCAAACGCGGTGGTCTGGCAAGCGAACTCGACCTTGCACGCCTGGAAACCGAGCTTGCCGTCACGCAGGCCGACGCACAGGCCGCGTTGCGCCGCAGAAATGATCTGCGGCATGCGCTGGCGGTCCTGACGGGGGCCTCGCCTGGACCGGTCGAACTCGATGTCCAGCCGTTTGTGCCGCAACCGCCGGTGATTCCGGTTGGAATGCCGGCGGACTTGCTCGAGCGCCGGCCTGACATCGCCGAGGCTGAACGTCTGTTGTCGGCACGCAATGCCGAAATCGGCATTGCCCAGGCGGCCCTGTTCCCGTCGATCAAGCTGACAGGCGGGCTCGGTTTTGAAAGTGCCGAGCTGTCCGACCTGCTGAATCCCGATAGCGCTATCTGGTCTCTTGGCGTCTCCTTGACCCAACCTTTGTTTGACGGCGGGCGTCTGCGCTCCAACGTCGACCGTACCCGGGCCCTATATGACGAGAATCTGGCCAATTACCGCGACCGCCTGTTGGTTGCTTTCGGCGAGGTCGAATCGACGCTATCGGCCTTGCGCATTCTGGAATTGCAACATGAGAGCCAGTTGCGGGCGGTCAATTCCGCGGAGCGGGCCGAACAGCTTGCAACGGCACGCTACAAAACGGGATTGGTCAATGTCCTGGAACTGGTCGATGCACAACGCACGCGATTGCAGGTCGAGCGCGTACGCCTGGTGATCCGGCAGCAGCAGATGCTCGCGAGCGTAACGCTGATAAGAGCCTTGGGCGGTGGTTGGGCCGAACGGCGCGATGCCTCCGGTACCGCGTGGGTGATGCCCGCAAAACCCGAACCAGGTACCTAGCCCGCGACCAGGCGTTTCAGGCTGTTGCGATGATCAGATTACTCGAGTAGATCACCGCACAAAGCTCGTTCTCCTTGGTTTTCCCCTGGCGGAAGCCGTCGCTGCTCGCGTCGCACTACGGTTTGCCGAAACCATAGTTCTGCAAAATTTTCCTGCCGGGATCCGATCCCACGAAAGCGACAAATTCTTTCGCCGCAATATTCGTCCCCTTGATCGTTGCGATCGGATAAAGGATCGGCTTAGTAGTCGGTACTTCGAGGGCAACCCGCACTTTGTCCTGCAGGATGGCGGCGTCCGTGCGATAGACAAAAGCCGCTTCGACTTCACCCCGTGCCACATAGTCGAGGCTCTGCCGCACGTTCTGCGTATTGACGATTTTGGGTTCCAGGGCGTTCCAGTGTCCGGCGGCGACAAGCACCGATTTGCTGTAACGGCCGACTGGAACGCTGTCAGGATTGCCAATCGCAATGTGGCGAAACTCGTTTTTCGTCAATTGTTCGAGCGACGAAACCGACAGTTTTGAGTCGATCGGGACGACCACCACCAGCGCATTGCGGACAAAATTGAAGCGCGAGCCGTTTTCGATCAGGCCTTGTGATTCCGCCTGATCCATCGTTTCCTGATCGGCGGATGCAAAAACATCCACCGGGGCACCTTTTGCGATTTGCTGCAGAAGTTGCCCCGAACCGGCGAAGTTGAACACGACTTTCGTATCCGGATGTGCGCGTTCGAATTCGCGCCCAATGTCGGTAAAT
>Ga0207648_10003916_pt1 | contig 15512 bp, 15 predicted proteins | sample KBSMisM32_FD_184310 | JGI IMG/M metagenome (GOLD analysis project Ga0207648, IMG submission 184310) | Miscanthus rhizosphere microbial communities from Kellogg Biological Station, Michigan, USA - KBS Miscanthus M3-2 (SPAdes) (version 2) | ecosystem: Host-associated > Plants > Roots >...
AAATCCCTCGCAAGGCCCTGGCCTACGGCGCCGAAATGGCCCGCCTGGTCGATTGCCGCCCACAGCTGGTGGCCGAGGGCATTGCCGCCATCCAGTCCGGCGCCTTCCACATCAGCACCGGTGGTGCCACCTACTTCAACACCACGCCGCTGGGCCGTGCTGTCACCGGCACCGCGCTGGTGGTGGCCATGCGCGACGACGGCGTGAACATCTGGGGCGACGGCAGTACCTACAAGGGCAACGACATCGAACGCTTCTACCGCTACGGCCTGCTCGCCAACCCGAACCTGAAAATCTACAAACCGTGGCTCGACCAGCGCTTCATCGACGAGTTGGGCGGTCGCAAGGAGATGAGCGAGTACCTGATCGCCCACGGCTTCGACTACAAGATGAGCGTCGAGAAGGCGTACAGCACCGACTCCAACATGCTGGGCGCGACGCACGAGGCCAAGGACCTCGAGTTTCTCAACAAGGGCATCGCCATCGTCAACCCGATCATGGGTGTCGCGTTCTGGCGCGACGACGTTGCGGTGAAGGCCGAGACCGTCAGCGTGGGCTTCGAAGAGGGCGCTCCGGTGGCACTGAACGGCCGCACGTTCAAGGACGCGGTGGCGCTGTTCGAGGAAGCCAACCGCATCGGCGGCCGCCACGGCCTGGGCATGTGCGACCAGATCGAGAACCGCATCATTGAGGCCAAGAGCCGCGGCATCTACGAGGCGCCGGGCATGGCGCTGCTGCACGTCGCCTACGAGCGGCTCCTCACCGGCATCCACAACGAGGACACGATCGAGCAGTACCGCAACAACGGACGGCGCCTGGGCAAGCTGCTGTACCACGGGCGCTGGTTCGACCCGCAGGCGATGATGCTGCGCGAGACCGCGCAGCGCTGGGTCGCGCGTCCCATCACCGGCGAGGTCTGGCTCGAGCTGCGGCGCGGCAATGACTACTCGCTGCTCGACACGCAGAGCCCGAACCTCACCTACCATCCCGAGCGGCTGACGATGGAAAGAGGCGAGGGCGCCTTCACGCCGGCCGACCGCATCGGGCAGCTGACGATGCGCAACCTCGACATCATCGACACGCGCCACAAGCTCGGCATCTATTCGAAGGTCGGCCTGCTGGGCAAGGATTCGGGGTTGCCGCTGCTGTCGCCTCCCGACAAAGAGTGAACGCCGCGGTCGACGCCGCTGCGCCGCCGGCGGCCGGTGCCATGGCGCCACGCTTCGATCGGCTCGATGCGCTGCGCGGCGTGGCCATCGTCTGGATGGCGCTGTTTCACCTCTGCTTCGACCTCAACTACTTCGGATTCTTCACGCCGAAGCAGCAGTTCACGGCCGATCCGTTCTGGACCACGCAGCGCACCTGCATCGTCAGCCTGTTCCTGTTCTGCGCCGGCATGGGCCAGGCGGTCGCGCTCGAGCAGGGCCAATCGTGGGCACGCTTCTGGCGCCGCTGGGCGCAGGTCGCCGGCTGTGCGGCGCTGGTGTCGATCGGCTCGTGGTGGATGTTTCCGCGCAGCTGGATCTCGTTTGGGGTGCTGCATGGCATCGCGGTGATGCTGATCCTGGTGCGCTGGCTGGCGCCGTGGCGCAGCTGGCTGTGGCCGATCGGCGCGCTGGCGATCGCGCTGCCGTTGCTGTGGCGCGATGACGTGTTCAACGGTCCGTGGCTGCGCTGGATCGGCCTGGTCACGCGCAAGCCGGTGACCGAGGACTACGTGCCGGTGCTGCCGTGGCTCGGCGTGATGCTGTGGGGGGCGGCCGCAGCGCAAGGGCTGCTGGCGCGTGCGCGCGGCGTGCTCGTGGGCCCGATCCCGCGTGCAGGTGCGTGGCTGGCGCTGCTGGGCCGCTGGTCACTGAGCTTCTACATGATTCACCAGCCGGTGCTGATCGGTGCCTTGAGCGCCCTGGTGGCATTGCGGCGCTGAGCGCCGCGGCGGGGCCGGTTACGTTTGGCGCCAATCTGCGGCTCAGTGCGCGGCCAGGCTGGCCGATAGCTGCGGCATGCCGTTCGTCACGCTGTCACAGGCCTACAACGTCGCGCCCAGCCGACGCGACGCGGCGCGTGCCCAGGCGCCGTTGCTGGCAGCGGCGATCGACCCCGACGCGCAGCCGCGACAGCGCCACGAGCCGCACGGCGGGGCGCGTGAGCGCGACGGCGAGAGCCGGCACGACCGCGATTGCGACAGCGCGCGCCGCTCACCGCTGATGCGGGCGTTGTTGCGCGCCATCGAACCGGCGGCGCCCCTGCACGGCGCTCTCGACGTCGCGTTGGAGCGCGCGCTGATCGCGTTTGCGCGCGCGCTCAACCAGGCCTCGAGCGATGCCGACCTGCCACCACCGCCCGCCGCGGTACGCGCCGACGAGGCGGCGCGCCGGCGCGCCGCGCACGAGGCGGCGCTGCTCGATGCGTTCGCCGCGCTCCAGCACGCCGCTGGCCGGCCGCGCGCCTCGCCGGCGGCGCTGCAGGCCCAGCTCGGCCAGTTTCTGCACCAGCTGACCCGGCAGCTCGACATCGACGACGACCGTGCCGGCGAAGCCACGCAGCCCGGCAGCCTGATCAGCGTGCACGCGTGATCCTGCGTTGCGCCGCGCCGTAGGGCAGCTCAGCGCCCACGGGGCATGCCCCTGCATGCAGGCTACGATGCGCCGATGGCTGCGCGACAGGTGCTGTTCGGGTTCCACGCGGTGACCGTGCGCTTGAAGACCGCGCCGGAGTCGGTGCGCGAGGTGCACGTCGACGCGACGCGGCGCGATGCGCGCATGCGCCAGTTCGTCGCGCGCGCCCACGAGGCCGGTGCGCGCGTGATCGAGGGCGACGATCAGAGCCTGCAGCGGCTGTGCGGCACGCACCGACACCAGGGCGTCGTGGCGCGCGTCGACACGGTGTTCAAGGCGCGCACGGTCGACGAGGTGCTCGAAGACGTGCAGGGCGCGCCGCTGTTGTTGCTGCTCGACGGCGTGACCGATCCGCACAACCTCGGCGCTTGCCTGCGCGTGGCCGATGGCGCTGGTGCGCATGCGGTGATCGCGCCGAAGGACCATGCCGTGGGCATCAACGCCACGGTGGCCAAGGTGGCCAGCGGCGCCGCCGAGACGGTGCCGTACCTGATGGTGACCAACCTCGCGCGCGTGATCGGCGAATTGAAGGCGCAGCAGATCCGCGTGGTCGGCACCACAGACGATGCACCGCAGACGCTGCACCAGGCCGACTTGCGCGGTCCGCTGGCGCTGGTGCTCGGGGCCGAAGGCACGGGGCTGCGCCAGCTCACGCGCAACAGCTGCGACACGCTGGTGCGCATCCCGATGCATGGCGCGGTCGAGAGCCTGAATGTGTCGGTGGCGGCCGGGGTCTGTCTGTTCGAAGCGCGCCGCCAGCGCGATGCGTGAGGAGCCGATGGCCGAGCTGGGCACGCGCATCGAGCGCGCGCAGCGCTTGTTCGTGCTGACCGGTGCCGGCATGAGCGCCGAGAGCGGCATCGCGACGTTTCGCGATGCGCTCACCGGCCTGTGGTCGCGCTTCGATCCGGCGCAGCTCGCAAGCGAGGAGGGCTTTCGCGCCGACCCCGCGCAGGTGTGGGATTGGTATGCCGAGCGGCGCAACGGGCTGCGCGCCGCGCAACCCAACGCCGGCCATTGGGCGCTCGGCGCGTTCGCGCGCCGCCGCCCCGGTGTGCTGACGTTGGTGAGTCAGAACGTCGACGACCTGCACCAGCGTGCCGGCAACGTCGACACCATCCGCCTGCACGGCGACCTCACTGCCGATCGCTGGCTCGACCGTTGCGCACGCATGCCGGCGTGCGACCCGATGCGGGCGCACCCCGGCAGGCCGCCGCGCTGCGCACAATGCGGCAACCTCGTGCGCCCGGCGGTGGTGTGGTTCGGCGAGATGCTGCCGATGGCCGCCCTCGAGAGCGCCGATCGCGCGGCTCAGGCGTGCGACGTGGCGCTGATCGTCGGCACGTCGGGCGCCGTGTGGCCGGCCGCCGGCCTGGCGGCGCTGGCGCGTCGCGCCGGCGCCTTTGTGGCGATCGTCAACCCGAACGAGAGCGAGATCGACGATGCGGCGCACGTCGCGTTGCGCGCCACCGCTGCGCAAGCGCTGCCGCAGCTGCTGGAACGCCGCTGACGCACGCAATCCGTTGCGAATCCGGACGTGTGGGTTCATCCCTCCTGAGTGGGATGCGCACGGCGCGTGCGCGGCCTATCGTTGTGTGCATGGCCCGGTCGTGGGCCGACGCACCGAGTCGCAGCGATGGACACCTTCAAACTGCGTGATCGCCATCAACCGCCCCGCCTGCAGGCCCACTGGCTGCTGCTGATCGCCGCCCTCGCGTCGCTGGCGATGATCGTGTTGGCGTGCGCGCTCGCCGATCCGGGCTCCATGCCGCCGCGCTGAAGGCCGGCCACGCACGCGCGCCAATCACCGGCGCGCGGTCGAAGTTCGCTACCATCGCGGCCGTTCGGCAACAACGGGGTGCGGCATGGCGATGGACGTGGTGGACTACGAGATCAAGGGCTCCGAGATGCAGTTCGTCGAGGTCGAGCTCGATCCCGGCGAGGCCGCCATCGGCGAAGCGGGCAGCATGTTCTTCATGGACCCGGGCATCTCGATGGATGCGGTGTTCGGTGACGGCTCGGGCGGCAACCAAGGAGGCCTGTTCGGCAAGTTGCTGGGCGCCGGCAAGAGATTGCTGACCGGTGAATCGCTGTTCACGACCATCTACACCAACCAGGTCAACACCAAGCAGCGCGTCGCTTTCGGCGCGCCGTACCCGGGCAAGATCCTGCCGATGCAGCTCGGCCGGCTCGGCGGCACGCTGCTGTGCCAGAAGGATGCGTTCCTGTGCGCGGCGCGCGGCGTGGCGCTCGGCATCGCGTTCCAGCAGAAGCTGGGCGTCGGCTTCTTCGGCGGCGAGGGCTTCATCATGCAGAAGCTCGAGGGCGACGGCCTGGCCTTCGTGCACGCCTGCGGCACGGTGGTCGAGCGCGAGCTCGCGAGCGGGCAGTCGCTGATGGTCGATACCGGCTGCGTGGTGGCCTACACGCCGGGCGTCAACTTCGAGATCCAGTACGTCGGCAAAGTGAAGACAGCGCTGTTCGGCGGCGAAGGCCTGTTCCTCGCGCGCATGACCGGGCCGGGCACGATCTGGCTGCAGAGCTTGCCGTTCTCCCGCCTGGCCAGCCGTGTGTTCGCCGCGGCTCCGCAGCGTGGCGGCGGTCGCGAGGAAGGGTCGCTGCTGCCGGGCTTCGGCGCCGGCGGCCTGCTCGGAGGCATCCTCGGCGGCGACGATGAGTAAGCAGCGCGCGCTGGCGGCGCTGCTGCTGGCTTGTGCGACCCTCGTCGCGCCGCTGCGCGCCGCCGCTGCGAGCGTCTGGCTCGACGAGCTGACGTCGGTCGAGTTGCGCGAACTGATGGCGCAAGGCACCACCACCATCCTGCTGCCGATCGGCGGCACCGAGCAGAACGGCGCGCACCTCGCGCTGGGCAAGCACAACGTGCGGGTGCGTGTGCTCGCCGCGCGCATCGCCGAGCAGCTCGGCCACACCGTGGTGGCCCCGGTGCTCGCGTATGTGCCCGAAGGCAACATCGATCCGCCGACGCAACACATGCGCTATCCCGGCACGGTGTCGGTGCCGATGGCGGCTTTCGAGTCGGTGCTCGAAGGCGCGGCGCGCAGTTTCCATCGCCATGGCTTTCGACACGTGGTGCTGCTGGGTGATCATGGCGGCTACCAGCCGAGCCTGCAGCGAGTGGCCGACAAGCTCAATCGCGCCTGGGGCGGTGCATCGGCCGTGATCGCGTTGCACGAGTACTACGCAGCCGCGCAGGGGTTCGATAACATGCTGGCTGCACGGGGTTACACGGCGCAGGAGATTGGTCGGCATGCTGGCCTGGCCGACACGGCGCTGGCGTGGGCCGCCGACGCTGCGCTGGTGCGGCCGCAGGCGCTGAAGTCGATCGACGGCGTCAGCGGCGACCCGCGGCGCGCCAGCGCCGAGCTGGGCCGTGACGGCATCGAACAGATCGTGACTGCGTCGGTGGCCGCGATCCGCGCACGCACCGGCGCATCCACCAAGCCTTGACGAGACGATCATGAGACGCGGAATCCCCGTGAAACGACTGGGCCTGGCCACCGCGACCGCCGCGACGCTGCTGGCGCTGGCCACGCTCGCCTGGTTGGCCGCATCGCGCGCGCAAGCGCAGGCCAATGCGCCGGCCGCCGCCGCGAGCGCCGCACCCGCGGCGCCTGCCGTGACCACCGTGCCGGGCATGCCGCCGGTGGTCGATGCGCTCAACCTGTACAGCGAGACGGGGTCCGGCAAGTTCAGCGCGGCGGTGCAAGGCGACCTGGAGCGCATCTACGTGCCCAACCTGCGCTCCAACGACGTCTACGTGATCGATCCAAGCGAGATGAAGGTGATCGACCGGTTCAAGGTCGGCATCGGCCCGCAGCACATCGTGCCCTCATGGGACCTGCGCACGCTGTGGGTCACCAACAATGCCGAAGGACGCACCGACGGCAGCCTGACGCCGATCGATCCGAAGACCGGCAAGCCGGGCAAAGCGGTGATGGTCGACGACCCGTACAACATGTACGCGACACCCGACGGCAAGTCGGCGATCGTGGTGGCCGAGGCGCGCAAGCGCCTGGATTTCCGCGATCCGAAGACGATGGAGCTGCAGTACTCGATCAACGTGCCGGGCTGCCCCGGCGTCAACCACGCCGACTTCTCGATCGACGGCCGCTTTGCCATCTTCACCTGCGAGTTCTCGGGCACGCTGGTGAAGATCGATCTGGTTGAGCGCAAGGTGCTCGGGTACCTCAAGCTGCAGATGCCGGCCACGCGTTTCAAGGAGATTGCGGGCGCGCCGCGCACTGCGCCCGGGCAAGTCTGGGAGCCCGGCGAGACCGAAGTCTGCACGGCGACGCGCGGCATGCCGCAGGACATCCGCGCCTCGCCCGACGGCAAGCGCTACTTCATCGCCGACATGCACGCCGACGGTGTTCACGTGATCGACGGCGACGCATTCAAGCAGGTGGGCTTCATCCCCACCGGCCTGGGGGCGCACGGGCTGTACCCGAGCCGCGACGGCAAGCACCTGTACGTGGCCAACCGCGGCTCGCACAAGATCCACGGCCCCAAGCTCGGCAACGGCGGCGTCACGGTGATCGACTTCGCGACCGAGAAGGTGATCGCCCGCTGGGCGGTGCCCGGCGGCGGCAGCCCCGACATGGGCAACGTCAGCGCCGACGGCAAGTGGTTGTGGCTCGCGGCGCGCTACGACGACGTCGTGTACCGCTTCGACACCAGCAACGGCGAGGTGCGGCAGGTCAAGGTCGGTGCCGAGCCGCACGGGCTCACCGTGTGGCCGCAGCCCGGCCGCTACTCGCTCGGCCACACCGGCAACCTGCGCTGAAGCCTCTGCGATGATGCGCGGGCAATGAAGGAATTGCTCGACGCGTTCTGGCGTGCCGCGGCCTACTGCCTGCACCCGCGCGTGATCGGGCTGTCGCTGCTGCCGTTGCTGGTGGGCACCGTGCTGGCGTGGCTCGGCTGGTGGCTGTACTGGGACGCCACGGTGGCCGCCGTGCAGTCCGGGCTGCCCGGCTGGCCGATCCTCGGCACCGTGGTGCAGTGGATCGAGCGCTTCGCCGGCGATGGCGTGCGCGCCGTGCTCGCGCCGTCGCTGATCGTGGCGCTGTCGCTGCCGGTGGTCGTGGTGGCGTCGGTGTTGCTGGTGGGCCTGTTGATGACACCGGCGATCGTCAATCTGGTTGCGCAGCGCCGCTTTCCGCAGCTGCAGCGCCGCCGCGGCTCGGGACTGTTCGCCAGCTTGTGGGTGTCGCTGAGCAGCACGCTGCTGGCGCTGGCTCTGCTGCTCGTATCGCTGCCGCTGTGGTTCGTGCCGCCGTTCGTGCTGGTGCTGCCGCCGCTGATCTGGGGCTGGCTCACCTACCGCGTGATGAGCCACGACGCGCTGGCCGAACACGCCGACGGGGACGAGCGTGAGGCGTTGGTGCGCACCCATCGCTGGCCGCTGCTGGCGATCGGGGTGGCCACCGGCTACCTCGGTGCGGCACCGTCGCTGCTGTGGGCACTCAACGCGCTGACGATCGTGCTGGCCCCGCTGCTGATTCCGCTGTCGATCTGGTTGTACACGCTGGTGTTCGCGTTCAGCGCGCTGTGGTTCGTGCACTACTGTCTGGCGCAGCTCGAGCAGATGCGTGGCGCGCCGCCGCCGACCGCCGCGCCGGCCGTTGGCACGGCCGCGCTGCACGCGCTGCCACCGCGATGAACTTCGGCCTGGTGATCGTCGGCGACGAGATCCTGTCGGGCAAGCGGCAGGACAAGCACATGGCCAAGGTGATCGAGCTGCTCGGCGCGCGCGGCCTTGCGCTGAGCTGGGTGCGCTACGTCGGCGACGACCGCGACCGCATCACCGCGCTGCTGCGCGACGTGTTCGCCGGCGCTGATGCGGTGTTTTGCTGCGGGGGCATCGGCGCCACACCGGACGATCACACCCGCCAATGTGCTGCCGCGGCGCTGAATCGGCCGCTCGAGCTGCATCCCCATGCCAGGGCGCTGATCCTCGAGCGCATGCGCGACGTTGCACGCGAGCAGAACCTGCCCTACGAGCCCGAGCGGCCCGACAACCTGCACCGCTTGAACATGGGCGTGTTTCCGCAAGGTGCCGAGATCATTGCGAACCCGTACAACAAGATCCCGGGCTTCAGCGTCGGACATGTGCACTTCGTGCCGGGCTTTCCGGTGATGGCGCATCCGATGATCGAGGGGTTGCTCGACACGCACTATGCGCATCTGCACGGTACGCAACGGCGCGCCGAGCTCTCGGTGATCGTTACCGGATCGATGGAGGCGACGCTGACGCCGCTGATGGAGCAGGTGGAAGCGCACTTTGCGGGGGTCAAGGTCTTCAGCCTGCCGAGCGTCGACCACCCGCAATGGGGCCGCCACATCGAGTTGGGCGTGAAGGGCGACGCCGCCGTCGCGCAGGCCGCGTTCACCGAGTTGAAGGCCGGCCTCGCTGCACTCGGTGTCACGCCGCGAGCCGAACTGGTGCGCTGATCACCCCGGGGAAGGCACCACGCAGGTGCTATCCTCGCACCGCGTGCGTGCCGCATCGTGCCCCGCGGGCTGCCTTGGCGGGGCGAGGCGATGGGCGGGTCAATGGCATGGTTTCTGCTTCTAGCCCGGTGCTTCGCGGCACGCGGCCTCGCCAGGGGTCGCCGCAGGCGACCCCGTTTTCACCTCCCTCACAACCAACCAACACTCGCGTTCCGCTAGGAGATTCTTGATGGCAAAGACCGTCGCCGATGTGATGAACATGGTGAAGGAAAACGAAATCAAGTTCGTTGACTTCCGCTTCACCGACACCCGCGGCAAGGAACAACACGTCTCGGTGCCGGTCTCGGCATTCGACGAAGACAAGTTCTCGTCGGGCCACGCGTTCGACGGCTCGTCGATCGCCGGCTGGAAGGGCATCGAAGCCTCCGACATGCTGCTGATGCCCGACCCGGCCACCGCCAACATCGATCCGTTCTACGAAGAGCCGACGCTGTTCCTGACCTGCGACGTGCTCGAGCCGGGCGACGGCAAGCCCTACGAGCGCGACCCGCGCTCGCTGGCCAAGCGCGCCGAGGCGTATCTCAAGGGCAGCGGCATCGGCGATGCCGCCTTCTTCGGCCCGGAGCCCGAGTTCTTCATCTTCGACCAGGTGCGCTGGAACGTCGACATGTCGGGCTGCTTCGTCAAGATCGATTCCGAAGAAGCGCCGTGGAGCACCGGCATGGACTTCGAAGGCGGCAACCTCGGCCACCGCCCGGCCGTCAAGGGTGGCTACTTCCCGGTGCCGCCGGTCGACAGCATGCAGGACATGCGCAGCGAGATGTGCCTGCTGCTCGAACAGATGGGCATTCCGGTCGAGGTGCACCACCACGAAGTGGGTGGCATGGGCCAGAACGAGCTCGGCACCAAGTTCTCGACGCTGGTGCAGCGCGCAGACTGGCTGATGGTGCAGAAGTACATCATCCACAACGTCGCGCACGCCTACGGGAAGACGGCGACGTTCATGCCCAAGCCGGTGGTCGGCGACAACGGCAGCGGCATGCACGTGCACCAGTCGGTGTGGAAGGGCGGCAAGAACCTGTTCGCCGGTGACGGCTATGCCGGCCTGTCGGAGTTCGCGCTGTACTACATCGGCGGCATCATCAAGCACGCACGCGCGCTCAACGCCATCACCAACCCGGGTACCAACAGCTACAAGCGCCTGGTGCCGGGCTTCGAAGCGCCGGTGAAGCTGGCGTACAGCTCGCGCAACCGCTCGGCGTCGGTGCGCATCCCGTACGTCGCCAACCCCAAGGGACGGCGCATCGAGGTGCGCTTCCCCGACCCCACCTGCAACCCCTACCTGGCCTTCAGCGCCATGCTGATGGCCGGGCTGGACGGCGTGGAAAACAAGATCCACCCGGGCGAAGCGGCAACCAAGGACCTGTACCACTTGCCACCAGAAGAGGACGCGAAGATTCCGACCGTCTGCAACAGCCTCGACCAGGCGCTGGAGTACCTCGACAAGGGCCGCGCATTCCTGACCAAGGGCGGGGTCTTCACCGACGGCTACATCGATGCCTACATCGAGCTGAAGATGCAGGAGGTGACGCGGTTCCGGATGACCACGCACCCGGTCGAGTTCGACATGTACTACAGCCTCTGACCGAGGGCCACCCGACCGACGGTTCGCGGGTGAATGTGTCAAAGGGACGGCCTGGGTGCCGTCCCTTTGTCATTGGCCGTCGACGGTTTGCGACAATGCTGCGTTGGAGTGGTGCGCTGGTCCGTCCGGGCCCGGGAGTTCGCTGCCATGAAGCATTCGTTGTGGGCGTTGGTGTGGCTGGCGGCCGTGCCCGCGGCGTGGGCGCAAGCCGTCGTCTACCGTTGCCCCGGCAACGTGTACACGAGCAGCGCCGATCTCCAGCCCAAGCAGGCCGAGGAGAAGGGCTGCAAGGTGATCGAGGGGGCCCCGGTCACCATCGTGCAGACCCCCAAGCCTGCCGCCAACGCGAAGACCAACGCGCCGATCGCCTCGCCAGCGCGCGAGGGTCGAGGCGAAGGCAGGGTCGAGCCGGCGGCACAGAAGCAGCGCGACAGCGACGCGCGACGCCTGCTCGAGGCCGAGTTGAGGCGCGAGGAGACGCGGCTGGCCGACATGCAGAAGGAATTCAACAACGGCGAGCCCGAGCGTCAAGGCGGCGAGCGCAACTACCAGCGCTACGCCGATCGCGTGTCCGACATGCGCTCGGCGATCACGCGCAAGGAAGAAGACATCGCAGCCATCAAGCGCGAACTGGCCAAGCTGCCACAGTGAGTGCGGCGCGGCCACCGGCTGCCGCACGCTCCGAGAGCGCGCCGTGACGCCAGAGCGCTACGACGCGTTCGATCTGCTCGCCACGCTGGTGGCGCTGGCGCGCCCCGACGGCACGGTGCTGTTCGCCAACACCGGCTTCGAGGCCGCGGTGGGCCTGTCGCGGCGCGCTTTGGTGCGCACCAGCCTGTTCGATCGCTTCGTCGATCCGGCGGCGCTGCGCGAGACCCTGCTTGCAGTGGCGCGCAACGAAATGGCCACCGGGCGCCTGGAGGCGACGCTGAAGGTCAGCGGTGCCGCTCTGGCGCACGAGGAGCTGCCGGTGCACGTCATCGTCACGCAGGTCGATCCGCGCGGCGACTCCACGCGCCCGGCCGGCTCCGAACTCGTGCTGGTGGAGATGCTTGAGGTCGAGCAGCAGACGCGGCAGGACCGCGAAGAACGCGCGCTCGACCAGATTCGCGTCAACCGCGAGCTGATCCGAAACCTGGCGCACGAGATCAAGAATCCGCTGGGTGGCATCCGCGGCGCGGCGCAGTTGCTGGCGATGGAGGTCACCGTGCCCGAGCTCACCGAGTACACCGAGGTGATCGTGCACGAGGCCGACCGCCTGCAGGCACTGGTCGACCGCTTGCTCGCGCCGCACCGCCGTCCGCACCTGGTGAGCGATGTGAACATCCACGAGGTGTGCGAGCGTGTTCGCTCGGTCGTGCTGGCTGAGTTCCCGCGTGGTCTCACGGTGTTGCGTGACTACGATGTGTCGCTGCCGGAGTTTCGCGGCGATCGCGAGCAACTGATCCAGGCGCTGCTCAACATCGTGCAGAACGCGGCGCACGCGTTGGGCGGGCGCATCGCGGGCGGTAGCGCACGCATCGTGCTGCGCACGCGCGTCGCACGCCAAGCGACGATCGGCAAGGAGCGCAGCAAACTGGCACTGGAATTGCATGTAGAAGACAACGGGCCCGGTGTGCCCGAGTCGATCCGCGATCGCATCTTCTTCCCGCTGGTGTCGGGACGCGAAGGCGGCTCTGGACTCGGGCTCACCTTGGCGCAGATGTTCGTGCAGCAGCATCATGGAGCCATCGACTGCGAATCGGTGCCCGGCCGCACGGTGTTCAAGATCGTGATTCCGCTGCCTTAGATGTTTCGCACAGCGTCCAACAACGAAGCGCACTAGCCGATGAAGCCGATCTGGGTGGCCGACGACGATCAATCGATCCGCTTCGTGCTGGAGCGCGCGCTGACGCGCGAGCAGTTCAACGTGCGCACGTTCTCCAACCCGCGCGATGTGCTGTCGGCGCTCGAGACCGATGCGCCCCAGGTGCTGGTGAGCGACATCCGCATGCCCGGCGGCTCGGGTCTGGATCTGCTCAACAAGGTCAAGCAGCAGCACCCGGGGCTGCCGGTGATCGTGATGACCGCGTACTCCGACCTCGACAGCGCAGTGTCGGCCTTTCAGGGTGGCGCGTTCGAGTACCTGCCCAAACCGTTCGACCTGCCCAAAGCGGTGGAGCTGATCCGACGCGCGGTCGATGAGAGCCTGCGCGAGCAGGTGGGCGACGACGTCGGCGCGACGGCGCCCGAGATGCTCGGCCAGGCGCCGGCGATGCAGGACGTGTTTCGCGCGATCGGCCGCTTGAGTCAGAGCAACGTGACAGTGCTGATCACCGGCGAGTCGGGCACCGGCAAGGAGTTGGTGGCGCGCGCGCTGCATCGTCACAGCCCGCGCGGCGAGCAGGGCAACAAGGGCCCGTTCATTGCCATCAACACTGCGGCCATCCCGAAAGACCTGCTCGAGTCGGAGCTGTTCGGGCACGAGCGCGGTGCCTTCACCGGCGCGCAGACGATGCGGCGCGGCCGCTTCGAGCAGGCCGACGGCGGCACGCTGTTCCTCGACGAGATCGGCGACATGCCGTTCGACCTGCAGACACGGCTGCTGCGCGTGCTGTCGGACGGTCAGTTCTACCGCGTCGGTGGGCACCAGCCCCTGAAGGCCAACGTGCGCGTGATCGCGGCGACGCACCAGAATCTGGAGCAGCGCGTCAAGGATGGTGCGTTCCGCGAGGACCTGTTCCACCGTCTGAACGTGATTCGCCTGCGTCTGCCGCCGCTGCGTGAGCGGCGCGAAGACATTCCAGGCCTGGCGCGCACCTTCCTCGCGCGCAGCGCGCACGATCTGGGCGTCGAGGCCAAGCGGCTGAGCGACGCCGCGATGGACCGGCTGATGCGCTTCGAATTCCCGGGCAACGTGCGCCAACTCGAGAACCTGTGCCATTGGCTGACCGTGATGGCGCCAGCGCAGCTGATCGAGCCGAAGGACCTGCCACCCGAGGTGCTGGCCGAACACACCGCTCAGCGTCCAATGGCCGACGGCGCGCCGCGCAGCACTGCCGTGGCGCCGGTTGAACCCAGCAGCGGTCAGCAGGTGGGGGCGCTGGCGGTCGATGCGTGGCTGGTTCAGCTGGCGCAGGAGGCGCGCCGCCTGCTCGAGGCCGGCGTGCCCGACGTGTGGGGCCACCTGACGCGCCAGTTCGAGGGCCGGCTGATCCACGTGGCGCTGGAGAACACGCGTGGACGCCGCATCGAGGCGGCACAAAAGCTCGGCATCGGGCGCAACACGATCACCCGCAAGATCCAGGAGCTCGGTCTCGACGAGTAGTGCGTCGAACCACCTTGGCGCGTCAGACGCGCTGTGCAGCCGCGCTCATTTGCCGGCGGCTGCAGGCTCGCCCAGGCCGGCCTTGGCATAGATCTCGTCGAGCGCCATGCGGTTGGTTGCCTCGTCCAGCGCCATGCGGTTGGTCAACTCCACCTCCGCCTCGTCGTACTGCGACGCCGAGGTCTCGTGCACGTCGACGTTGGCGATGTCGCCGCGCAGATTCACCGGCGTACGCTGACGGATCGACTCCTCGACCCGCAGCCGCAGCGGCAGCAGCGCGTCGGCGTGCTCGCCGCCGCCGATCGAATCGAGCTGATCCATCGCCCGTTGCAGCACCTTCACCGGGAGGTCAACCAGCGCGCGTGAGCCCAAGCGCGCCAGCGACTGCTCGAGGTACGTCAGATGCGGCAGCACGTGGCGTGCCTCGCGGTGCTCGGCGAGCAACACTTGCAGCGCCAAATGCGCCAAGCGCAGCGCCTCGCCGCGGCTGCCAGGTTTCGACGACGTGGCCGGCCCCACCATGCGCGACACGTCGAACACCACGTGCCATTGCCGGCCGATGCGCTTGATCTTCAGCGGACGGCTCAGCAAACGGTGGATCCAGCGCAACGGATGGAAGCCGCGTTCCGCGCTGCGGGGACGTTGGCCACGGGGGCCGATGGAGCGAGCGGTGGGCATGGACTTGTATCGAGCGATGCTGTTGTTCGAAGGCCTGCCGAGGGGCCGCCGATACAGCGGCTGGAGCGATGGGCAAAGCCTAGCGTCCGCCGGCGCGCCAATTGTTAAAAGTGAACTTCAATTGCTGCGTCGTGTGACGCTTGTCGCACGCCGGCGGTCCGCGCGCGACCGCGGTCGCGGGCCAGAGGAAGACCCCTGCGTGGTGCGGCGCAGCGTTACTGCAGCACCACCCAGGCCGGCGCGTGGTCGCTCGGCTTGTCGCGCCCGCGCACGGTGCGATCGACCCCCGCTTGCGCCAGCCGCTGCGTGGCGGCGCCGTTGAGCAACAGGTGATCGATGCGCAACCCGGCGTTGCGCTCCCAGCGGTTGCGGAAGTAGTCCCAGAACGTGTACATGGGCTGGTCGGGATGCAGTCGCAGGATCGCGTCGGTCCAGCCCTGCGCGAGCAGGCGCCGCCAGGCGTCGCGCGTCTCGGGCTGCAGCAGCGCATCGTTGAGCCACGACTTGGCCGAATAGATGTCGACCGTCTCGTTGGTGGGCACCACGTTGTAGTCGCCTGCCAGCACCACTGCGTCGGCGTTTTGGAACAGGGCCTGCGCGTGCTGGATCAACCGTTCGAACCAGGCGAGCTTGTAGACGAACTTCGGCCCCGGCTGCGGGTTGCCGTTGGGCAGGTAGATCGAGCTGACGATCAGCGCGCCCTCGGGACGTTCGATGCGCGCTTCCAGGTAGCGGCTGTGCGTGTCGTCGGGGTCGCCCGGCAGGCCGCGGCGCACCTCGATCGGCGCGC
>Ga0207648_10003917_pt1 | contig 15511 bp, 15 predicted proteins | sample KBSMisM32_FD_184310 | JGI IMG/M metagenome (GOLD analysis project Ga0207648, IMG submission 184310) | Miscanthus rhizosphere microbial communities from Kellogg Biological Station, Michigan, USA - KBS Miscanthus M3-2 (SPAdes) (version 2) | ecosystem: Host-associated > Plants > Roots >...
TTCGTGCGGTTGCGCAACCGCTTCCAGAACGCGTTCTCCCAGATCGACGTCCAGCTCAAGCGGCGCTTCGACCTGATCCCGAACCTGGTCGAGGCCACGAAGGCTTACCTGACGCACGAGCGCGAGACGCTGACCGCGGTCATCAGCGCGCGCGCCGCGGCCGTGGGCGCGAGCGAGCGGCTCGCCGCCAATCCGGGGGGAAGCGCGGAGCTGAAGACGCTCGCCGCCGAGGATGCGACATTGACCGGCGCGCTCAGGCGCCTGCTCGCGGTCGTCGAGTCCTATCCGAACCTGAAGGCCGACCAGACGGTCGCGTCGCTCACCGAGGAGCTGACCGCGACCGAGAACAAGGTGTCGTTCGCGCGCCAGGCGTACAACGACGCAGTGCTCACGTACAACACGAAGGTCCAGCAGTTCCCGGACAACATCCTCGCATCGATCTTCCGCTTCGACGCGGCGCCGTCGTTCGCGACGGAGTCGGCCGAGGAGCGCAAGGCGGTGCGGGTAAGCTTCGGCTAAGTTGGCCGAGACCGTCGACGCGGCGCCCCCGGCGCCGCCGTCGCCCGATTTCTTCGCGGCCCAGGATGCCGCCCGCGCGCGGGCGCGGCGACTGTTCGTGCTGTTCGCGCTTTGCGTGCTCGCCGTCGTGGTGGCGATGGACGCGTATGTCGTGCTGTTCTCGGCGATGATGCTCGCGCACGACGCGAACGTGCACGGCGCTCCCAACGTGCTGATCGGCGACGTCCTGCCGCAGCTGCCGCGGGAAGTGCTCCTCGCCTCGACCGCGGGGACCGCGGCGCTGATCCTCGTCGCCTCGATCCAGCGCCGTCGCGAGCTCGCTCGCGGCAGCGAGACGCTGGCCCAGTCGATCGGCGCGCGCGCCGTCGCCGAGAAGCCCGAGAACCCCGCCGAGCGGCAGCTCCGCAACGTCGTCGAGGAAATGGCGCTCGCGTCCGGCGGGCTTCCCCTCGCGGTGTACGTGCTCGACGGCGAGACGGCCATCAACGGGTTCGCCGGCGCGAGCGCGCGCGAGCCGTTCCTCGTCGTCACGCGCGGCGCGCTGGACCGGCTGCAGCGCGACGAGATGCAGGCGCTGGTCGCCTACGGAATCGGCCAGCTGCGTAACGGCGACGCGAAGCTCAACCTGCAGCTGGTCGGCTGGCTGGCCGGAATCACGGCCATCGGCGACGTCGGGAAGCGCATGATCAAGTCGCCGTCCTATGTCCTTCGCGGCGGTGGCGACGGCGAGGTCGGCGACCTTCGGAAGGGAATTCTCGGCCTGTCGCTGTTCGTGACCTTCCTCGGCATGTTCGTCGCGGCGATCGGCTACATCGGCGTCCTGCTCGCGCGCTTCGTGCGCGCGCTCGCGTCGCGCCAGCGCGTGTACCTCGCGGATGCGACCGCCGTGCAGTACACGCGCGACCCGGTCGCCGTCCGCGACCTCCTGCGCCGCATCGAAAGCGAGGTGCAGGGCGGCACGCTGGTCGGGCCGTACAAGGAGGAATTCGGCCCGATGCTGTTCGTGCCCGGCGTCAAGCGCCTGTGCCTGCGAACGCACCCGAAGCTTCGCCAGCGGATCGCGCGGCTGGAGAAGCCATGAAACAATCGCGGGCACATGGCCTTCGACCTCGTTCTCTTCGGCGGCACCGGCGACCTCGCGTGGCGCAAGCTGCTGCCGGCGCTCTTCCAGGCGCACCGGCACGGCATGCTCCCCGACGGCGGGCGCATCCTCGCGATCGGGCGCACCGGCTACACCGACGACGACTACCGCAAGTGGCTCTGGGAGCGCTTCCAGGACGTCGAGGATGCGAAGCGGCCGGGGGACGGCGAATTCGCGCGCTTCGCCGCGCTGCTGCACTACCTTCGGGTCGACCTGTCGCAGCCGGCCGACTACGAGCGGCTGCGTGCATGGGTCAACCCGCACGCTGACGCAATCGTTTTTTATCTTGCGACCAGCCCGCACCTCTTCCCCGTCGTCACCGAGCAGCTCGGTCGCGCGGGCCTGAACGGCCCGAACGTCCGCGTCGTCCTCGAGAAGCCGCTCGGGCGCGACCTCGAGAGCGCCCAGGCGATCAACCGCGTCGTGCGTGCGTCGTTCACCGAGTCGCAGGCGCTGCGCATCGACCACTACGTCGGCAAGCCCGCGGTGCAGAACCTGATGGCCCTGCGCTTCGGCAACGTGCTGTTCGAGCCGCTGTGGCGCCGCGAGAGCATCGCGAGCATCACGATCCGGATCGCCGAGTCGATCGGCGTGGGCACGCGCGGCGACTTCTACGACCAGACCGGCGCGCTGCGCGACATGATCCAGAACCACGCGCTGCAGCTCCTGACGATGATCGCGATGGAGCCGCCGGCGCGCCTCGCGCCGGACGACATCCACGCCGAGAAGCTCAAGGTCCTGCGCGCGCTCAAGCCGTTCGACGCGGCGAGCGTGGCGCGCGACGTCGTGCGCGGCCAATACGAAGGCTACCGGGACGAGCCGAAGGTCGGGCCCGACAGCACGACCGAGACCTACGTCGCGCTGCGTGCCGAGGTGCAGAACTGGCGCTGGGCCGGCGTGCCGTTCCACCTTTTGACGGGCAAGCGCCTGGCCGACAAGAATGCGGAGATCGTCGTCCGGTTCCGCGAGACGCCGCACAGCATCTTCCCGGGCGGATCGCGCCCGAACAAGCTCGTCATCAAGCTGCAGCCCGAGGACGGCCTCGAGCTTCACCTGATGGCGGCGAAGGGCACCTCGTACGGCGAGGCGTTGACGCCGGTGTTCCTCGATCTCGACTTCGAGAAGGCGTTCGCGCACAACCGCGTCGGCGCGTACGAGCGGCTGCTGCTCGACGCGATCGCGGGCCGGTTGAACTTGTTCGTCCGGAGCGACGAGCAGGAGGAGGCTTGGCGCTGGGTCGAGCCGATCCTGCGCACGTGGGAGCGCGAGGATGCGCAGGGCTTGCGACCGCTCCGGTACGACGCCGGAAGCGACGGTCCGGGTTCCTACAATCCGTCGGGACCTCGACCGATCGCCGCGTAGTCGCCGAGGGCCGGGCGAAGCCGTGGCGCTACGCGCCGGCCTCGAAGCCCGCCGCGAGACGCTTCATGTCGACCTTCCCCTGGGGCGTCGACGGCATCGACGCGACGATGATCACGCGTCGCGGCGCCGCGCGACCGAGCTGCTCGCGCGCGTAGCGCTGGAGCTCGCGCGCGTCGATCGCGGCGCCGGGCACGAGCTCCACGGCGGCGACCGGCACCTGGCCGTGGATCGCCGATAGCAGCGGGAAGGCGACTGCCGTCCTGACCGCCGGATGGCGCTCGAGCGCGCGCTCGATCTGCGCCGGCGCGACCTTGAGCCCGTTCATGTTCATGACGTCGTCGGCGCGGCCGTGGACCATCAGCGCGCCATCGGGCATCAGCGACACCAGATCGCCCGGCTGGAACCATCCGTCGCGGAAGTGCGCCGCGGTGGCGCGCTCGTCGTCGACGTACTCGCTCGCCATGCCGGGCACGCGCACGCGTATCTCGCCGGTCTCGCCGCAAGACACCGGCCGGCCGTGGGCGTCGACGATCTCGAGCTCGACGCCCGCGTGCGGGGTGCCGTTGGCGTCGCTCACCGTATCGGCGTTCTGCTCGACGACCCGCGCGATGGAACCGCACTCCTGCATCGAGTAGGTGACCGCGACCTTGTGGCAGGCGCGCTCGAGCAACTGCCGGCGCAACGCCGCCGGGCAGCGCGCGCCGGCCAGCAGCACGGCGGTCGACGGCGGCAGCTTGCCGAACCGCTCCGCCTCGGCGATCACCTCGCCGACCTGCGCCGTCATGCACATCACGTTCTGGACGCCGTACGCCTCGCACATGCTGGCCAACGGCGTGTCGGCATCGCGGCGGATCAGGGCGACATGCCCGCCCAGGAGCGAGTAAAGGACCAGGCGCTTGACGAAGTGATGCTCGAGCGGCGAGAGCGAGAGCCCGGATCCTTGCGGGCCGCGCGGCGCCTGCTGCGTGTATCGCCCGTGCAGGATCGGGATGATCTTCGCCTCGCCGGTCGTGCCCGACGTCGTGAAGAACGTGAACAGCGCCGCCGGATCCGGGCACGCGAGCGGAGCGGGCGCCTGCGTGCGCCACGAGGCCATGCGCCTCGGATCGAGCGGCACGAACCCGAGGCCGCCAAGCGCAAGCGCGTCATCGGACGCGACGACGCGCCGCACGCCGATCCGGGCCGCGAGGCGCGACCGCAGCGGTGCGGGTTCGTACGTCGCCAGCGTCGCGTGCGCCGCGGCCAGCGACGCGAGCCCCAGCATGACCACCAGGTGCGCGAGGTCGTCGGCGATCGACACGCCTACGCGCTCACCGGCTTCGACGCCTTGCGTTCGCAGCCACGTGGCGCAGCCCCCGACGAGCGCGTGCAATTCGCGGTACGACACCTCCCGTCCGGGCGACACGAACGCGGGCGCGTCGGGACGCTCGCGCGCGTGACGCTGCAGGCGATCGATGATCGTGTCGACGGGCATCGCAGCGGGGCGGATCGCGTCGTCGGCGCGCTAGTCCGGCTCGTAGCCGATGTCGCTCAGCACGCGCCGCCATCGACTCATCTCGGTGCCGATCCAGGCCGTCGCGGCGTCGCGCGTGCCGCCCGCGGGCTCGTATCCGATGTCCAGGATGCGCTGGCGAACGTCGGGCATCGCCAGGACCTTGTTGACTTCACTGTTCAGCCGATCCGCGATCGCCGGCGGGAGCCCCGCCGGCGCGACCAGCATGATGTAGCCGCCGGTCGAGACGTTGTAGCCCTGCTCGACGAGCGTCGGCATGTCGGGGAAGAGGCGTGATCGCGATCGCGCCGCGACGCCCAGCACCCGGAACGTGCCGTCGTTGAGGTAGGGCATTATCGTCGGCGGGTATTCGAGCGCCGACTGCACCTCGCCGGCGCGCAGCGCCAGCAGCAGCGGCGCGCTGCCGCGATACGGAATGCCCACGACGTCGATCCCGGCGACACGCTTGAACAACTCGAAGGCGAGGAAGTTCGACGTTCCGCGGCCATACGACCCGTAGTTGAGCTTGCCCGGTTGCGAGCGGGCGAGCTCGACGAACTCCTTCGCATTCGTCGCCGGCAGCGCCTTGGGAACGATCAGGAGCGCCGCGGTCTCGATCAGCGTGACGATCGGCGTGAAATCGCGCAGCGGATCGTAGGGCAGGTCCTTGCGCACCACCGGGTTGGTCACCGTCACGCTGGTGCCCGCCATCAGCAGCGTGTAGCCGTCGGGGGCGGCCTTCGCGACGTACGCCGCGCCGATCGTGCCGCCGGCTCCGCTGCGCGACTCCATGACGATCGGCACGCCGAGCGCCGCGGCGACGCGGTCGAGGATGATCGACTTGACCAGCTCGTTGCTCCCGCCCGCGGCGACCGGATTGACGATCGTGATCGCGCGCGCCGGCCAGTCCTGGGCCCCGGCGTCGAGCGACACGAGGACGCTCAATGCCACCACGGCGGCAGTGATTCCCGGTGCGGCCATGCGAGTCGCGCTCAGAGCTCGCGCCTGAACATCCGATCCAGCGAGTAGGGGCCTCCGCCGCGCAACGCGACCGCAAGCATGATCAGTCCCCACATCAGCGGATATTCGTAGCCGGGCTTGGTCCACCCGAAGCCGGCCGGAAGATAGTGGTAGACGATGACCGCCATTTCGATCGTCACCGCGGTGGCCCAGAAACGCGTGAACAGGCCGAGCGCGATGCAGATCCCGCCGATCGTCTCGAGGACGATGAGGAGGATGGCGAGCGGTTCTGCCGGCTGGATGCCGCGCCGCGCGAGCGCGCTCGACGCGGTCGCCGCGACGCCGGCCTCGACCTTCGGCCACCCGTGCGGGATCAGCATCAGGCCGACCGTCAGGCGCACGAGCAGCCAGGACAGCGGCGCGACGGCGCGATAGAACGGGCGCAGCTGCGGGATCACGAGCCGCGGCTCCTCGGCGACGGGGTGTTCCATGGCGATCCTCCTTGGACGCGAAGGGTACACTTCCCGGGCGCGTTCGCGCAGCGATCTCAACAGGGAGAAGAGATATGAAACGGGGACGCGCCGCAGGTCCGGCGTTTGCAGTCGCCATGCTGGTCGCAAGCACGGCGGCGCACGCCGTCGAGGCCGACGTATGCAAGCTCAACATGGCCACGGGCGTGCAACGCTGCCGTGTCGACGTGAAGGTAACGCCGGTCGGCGCGAACAGTTGCGTCATGACCATCCCGGACGCCGAGCAGAAGGAGCTTGTCCTGAAACAGCAGAACAACATCCGGATCGTCTGGCGGCTCAACGACGGCGACGGCACCTACCTCTTTTGCCGCCAGACGGGCGACGGCGTGTTCCTGAAGGATCCCGTGCGCCAGAAGGACAAGCAGATCGCGAACATGCGGGTGATGAAAGACCCCGACGACGACGGGCCGGATACGGGTGACGAGTTCGATTGCACTTCGCGGTTCAAGTGGAAGTTCAAGAACCTTCGGAGCGGGGCGACGCCGGCGGGAGTCGACTACAGGTACGAGATCCGTGCCCGCGATTCGACGTTCGCGCGGACCTGCAAGCTCGACCCGTTCATCAGAAACGGCTGATATCCCAGGCGTCGTCAGCTCCGCCGCGACAGGGCCATCGCCGTCTCGAGCTGCGCGCGAAGCGTGTCGGCCGTGCGGCGCAAGTCGGCGACGGCGTCCTCGAGCCGGTCGACGCGCAGCGTGTGGAAGTCGAGACCGATCTCATGCATTGCGGCCTCGATCTGCTCGACCTGATCCGCGCGGTAAGGCTCGCCGTCGCGCCGCGGCCCGAGCAGGACGAAGCCCTCGAGGTCCGTGCGCCGGGACATCGGAACGGCGAGATCGGCCGGCGACGTCGGCGCGCGCTCGCGCGGGCGACACGCCTTGCGATGCGCGTGCATCGCGAGCACCACCGCGTCGTCGGGCCCGAACGCCTCCGGCGCGTCGGCGAGCGTCGCGTGGAGGCGCCGATGGCTGCCTTGATCGTCGCGACGATACAGCGCCGCGCCGGCGCCATCGGTGAAACGGTCGAGCGCGGCGATCGTGAGCGTCGACAACGCGTCCGGGTCTCGCGCGTGCTTCGCCTCGGCGACGAAGCGCCTCAGGTCGTCCTCGCGCTCGGCCCAGCGGCTGAAGAGCAGGCGGTCGACGAAACGTTCGACGACCTTCTTGAGCGACGTGAACGACAGGTAGACGGCGGCCGCGAGGATGGCGGTAAGCAGAAGCGTCTTGAGCTCGTCGTCGAAATGGAGGAACACGGTGACGAAGCGGTTGGCCGCCTGGAACGCGGCGAGCAGGATCGCGCCGACGATCGTGAACACGAGAGTGCGGTTGACCGCGAGCCCGAAGTCGAAGATCCGGTGGCGCATGACCGCGTAGACGAACACGACGATGCCCACGAGGATGGCGGCGTTCAGGATCACCGCCGCCAGCTCCGCTGGCATCGGGGATCCCGCGGTCGCGTTGACGTTGCCGAGCAGCGCTGCCGCCACGATCGTCCCGAGCGACGCGAGGATCCATTGCATGCGAATCCTCGCGTCGCCGCGCGCCTCTCGCCATGCCAGCACGATGGTGACGAGGAAGAGCGCGGGCAGGGCGATCGCGTCGATGCGGAACACCGCCCCGGCCAGCGGCTCGAAGTAGCCGCGGTACAACTGCGCGTAGTAGTAGACGGTGATTGCGGCGACCACGCCGAAATACCACGGGTACCAGCGCTTGAGCACCGCGCGCCATCCCACCGGCCGGTCGTCCGGATAGTTGATCGCGAAGAGCACCATGGCCGCCAGCGAAAGCTCCTGCGCGACCGACGACACGAAGTCCAGCCAACCGATGTGGGCCGGGCTCGGCGCCGAGAACGGGAAGGCGCAGGCCACGAACAAGCCGGACACCGTGAGCCAGCGGAACGCGGCAACGTCGGGACGCCGCCAGCCGATCCACGCCGCGATGGCGATCGTCAGGAGGCGCCCCAGGCCATCCATCAGGTAGTTGGCCACCGAGTACGGCGGCGCGTCGCGGGCGACGGGCACGACGTCGATGCGCCGCGACTCGCCGCCTCGGATCGCGGTCAGCGTTACGCGCTCGCCGACGCGCGTCGCGTACCAGCGCCCGACCGGCTCGTCGAAGCGCAGGTGATCGCCGGCAGCAACGCCGGCGGCAATGAGCGGCGATCCCGTGGGAAGCGCGGCCACGACGAACGTGGTCGGACCGCGCTCGCGCAGGATGAGTCCGTCGAACAGCGAACCGCCGGTCGTGCCGGTGCGCAACGATTCCGGCGCGTGGAAGGCGTCGATCGCGAATTGCGTCGCGGCGATGATCGCCATCGCGACGACGCCGAAGCGCCAGACGGCGATGAACCGGGGAGTCGGGCGCATGGCCCGGCAGTGTAGGGGCAGCGAGGCGGGTGCTCAACCCGCTTCAGGATCCCCTACGGAACCCGCGGCGAGCGGGCCGCGTTCACCTGGCGTAGATCCTCGGATCCGGCACGTGGTCGGCCTTCGCGCTGTTCCTGGACGGGATGCACGCCCCAATAAGGCCTGCACTCGGAGGTGGCCCGAGCTTGATGTCGTTGCACCGCACGGGGCCGGAGAAGACCTGGCCTTCGACGCGTTGGCCGTTCTCCGTCCATTTGAGCCAGTACAAGCCGATCTTGGCGGTGATTTCCGCGATCACGCCTGCGCCGGTGCTTTTCGCCACCGGCTTGAAGGGCTCGCGAGACCATCCTCGCGTTTCGGGGTCGTAGCGCCAGAGCTCCTGCACCTCGAACATGATCGGCACCACTTGAGGCGTGGCGACCACGAGGCGGGAACGGCCCGACGCGGGGTCGCGCTCCACCGACGCGAGCGGTTGGGCATCGCTCGGGACGGACGACAAGGCCAACGCGAGCCCGAACAGGCAAACGGCCAACTTCATGTGCACCTCCTGCCGCTCAATGTAAACGCATAAACCGCGGCGTGGGGCTCGTGTCGGCCGATTCCCACGTGCCCGCGCGGCCATGTGGCAGTCATCCTTTCGCGTCGTCCCATGGGCCGGATTTGGGGATCCCGCCACAATGGCTGTACGCATCATTCCCATGATTCGGAGGAACGTATGAAGCACACATTCAAGCATGCGATGGTCGCCGGCGCCGTGGCGCTGGCCCTAGGCACGTCGGGCGCCGTGTTCGCCACCGACACCGACACCAAGACGCAAACGTCGACCACGACCCAGTCGCAGCCGATGACCGGCAAGCAGAAGGCGACGGCGATCGGCGCGGGCACGGGTGCGGCGGCCGGTGCGGTCGTCGGCGGCCCGGTGGGCGCGCTGGTCGGCGCGGGCGTCGGCGCGTACGTGGGCCACGAAGGCACCGACGCGAACGGCAAGGTCGACGCGAACAACCGGTCGTCGAAGACCGGGTTCCGCAGCGACGACAGCGTCCGCAAGGTCCAGGTCGCGCTGAACGCTCACGGCTACAGCTTGTCGGTCGACGGCGTCCGCGGTCCGGCGACGGAGCACGCGCTGCGCGACTTCCAGGCCAAGCAAGGCCTGGCGGCGACCGGCCAGCTCGACAGCGAAACGATGTCTCGGCTGGGCGTGAACAGCTAAGCGCCGTTCGTTTCAGCCACGAAAACGGCCGCGCGAGCGGCCGTTTTCTTTGGGTCGCATCGCGCGCAGCCCCGCGAATCCGACGAGCAGTGCGAGTAGCGCCAGGGCGACGTCGCGCAACGTCGGCACGGGAAAGCTCGGCGTCACGACGACCGGACCTCCGAGCACGGTCACGCAGCTCGGCGTCACCGCGTCGATCACGTTGGTCAGCGACAGGTTGCCGCTGCCGTTGGTGAAGCTCGACGGCGAGCCGGCGCAACTCGCGTTGAACTGGCCGGTCGCGTTGGTGACGTCGACGGTCACCGTGCAGGTCGACGCTCCCGCCGGGAGTTGCAGGTTGGTCGTCGTGATCGCGGAGCCGCCGGGCGTTGCTATCGTGGCCGCCGCAGCATTCGCGCAGGTCCCGCCGAGGTTCGCGGGATTGGCGACGACCAACCCGCCCGGCAGGGTGTCGACGACGCCGACGTTCGGCGCTGTGGCCGCGCCGGCGGGATTGGCGTACGTGAACGTGAGCGTGGTCGTTCCGCCGCCGGCAATCGACGTCGGCGAGAACGCCTTGGCCACCGTCGGGCCGTTGACCACGAGGCACGACGCCGTCACCGCATTCGTGTCGGCGCCTGCGACGGCGAGGTTGGAAGGGCCGTTCGTGAACGCCGCCGGCGTGCCCGCGCAGCTCGCGTTGAACTGACCGGTCGCGTTGGTCACGTTGACCGTGACGGTGCAGCTCGACGGGCCCGCGAGGATCTGGAGCGCGGTGACCGTGATCGTCCCGGTTCCCGCAGTCGCGATCGTGGCGGCAGCCGCGTTGGAGCAGGTGCCGCCGACGCTACTTGGATTCGCGACGACCAGGCCCGACGGCAGCGTGTCGGTGAAGCCGACGTCGTTGCGCACCGGCTGGCCCGCCGGGTTGGACACCGTGAACGTGAGCGTCGTGGCGGCGCCCGAGCCGATCGTGGTCGGCGAGAACGCCTTGTCGACCGACGCCGCGTTCGCGACGCCCCAAGCGGCGAGAAGGAAGGCGAGGAGGGCGACGCGGACGGACATGCTGGGGCTCCGGCGAAAAGTGCCGAAGTTTACCCCGGCTGCAGCGCCGCCCGCATCGCGTCGTCGATCGTCTCCATCCACACGAACTCGAGTTGCGCGCGCGCATCCGCCGGCACGTCGTCGAGGTCGCGCTGGTTGCGCCTGGGCAGCATCACGGTCTTGATGCCGGCGCGCTGCGCGGCGAGCACCTTTTCCTTGACGCCGCCGATCGGCAGCACCAGCCCGCGCAGGCTGATCTCGCCGGTCATCGCGACGTCGCTTCGCACCGGACGATTCGTCAGCAGCGACGCGAGCGAGGTGAACATCGCCACGCCGGCGCTCGGGCCGTCCTTCGGCGTCGCCCCGGCCGGCACGTGGACGTGGATGTCCGACTTGTCGAGCGTCTCCTGCGCGATGCCGAGCAGCGGCGCGCGCGCCTTGACGAGCGAGAGCGCGGCCTGCGCGCTTTCCTTCATCACGTCACCGAGCTGCCCGGTCAGCGTGAGCTTGCCGGTGCCCGGCGAGCGCGAGGCCTCGATGAACAGGATGTCGCCGCCGACCGGCGTCCACGCGAGGCCGGTCGCCACGCCGGGAATGTCGGTGCGCATCGCCACCTCGGACTCGAACCTTTTCGCGCCGAGGATCGCCGCAAGGTCGTCGACGCCGATCTTGATCCCGCGCGCGTTCTCCTCGGCGATGCGCAGCGCGGCGTGACGGAACACGCGGCCGATCTCGCGCTCGAGGTTGCGCACGCCGGCCTCGCGCGTGTAGTCGTCGACGATCGACGCCAGCGCGTCGTCGCCGATCTCGACGTCGGCCGCGGTGACGCCGTTCGCCTCGAGCTGGCGCGGCACCAGGTAGCGGCGCGCGATCTCGAGCTTCTCGCGCGACGTGTAGCCGGGAAGCTGGATGACCTCCATGCGGTCGCGCAGCGGGCCCGGGATCGTGTCGAGCACGTTCGCCGTGCACAGGAACATCACGTGCGAGAGGTCGTAAGGAAGGGCCAGGTAGTTGTCGCGGAACGTCGAGTTCTGCTCGGGATCGAGCACTTCGAGCAGCGCGGAGGCCGGATCGCCGTGGAAGCCGCCGGCGCCGAGCTTGTCGACCTCGTCGAGCATCATCACCGCGTGGCGCGTGCCGGCCTTGCGCATGCTCTGGATGACGTTGCCCGGCAGCGCGCCGATGTAGGTGCGCCGGTGCCCGCGGATCTCCGCCTCGTCGTGCACGCCGCCGAGGCTCACGCGCACGAACTTGCGCCCGGTCGCCTTCGCGATGCTCTGGCCGAGCGAGGTCTTGCCCACGCCGGGCGGGCCGACGAAGCACAGGATCGGGCTGCGGCCCGTCGGGTTCAGCTTGCGCACCGCGAGGTACTCGAGGATGCGCTTCTTGATCTTGTCGAGGCCGTAGTGGTCCTCGTCGAGGATGCGACGCGCGTCCGCCAGGTCGATCGGCGCGCCGGGCTCGTCGCTCCACGGCAGCTCGGTCAGCCACTCGAGGTAGGTGCGCACCATCGAGTACTCGCCTGCGGCCTCGGGCATGCGCTCGAGGCGCTTCAGCTCCTTGCGCGCGGCCTTCTCGACCTCCTCGGGCATCTTCGCGTCGGCGATCGCCTTCTCGAGGTCCGCGAGGTCGGTCTTGTTCTCGTCCTCCTCGCCGAGCTCCTTCTGGATCTGGCGCATCTGCTCGCGCAGCAGGTGCTTGCGGTTCATGTCGCCGATCGACTCGCGCGTGCGCTCGTCGACGTCGCGCGACACCTTGAGCACCTCGATGCGGCGCGCGAGCAGGTCGAGCAGCTTGTCGAGGCGGACCTTGAGGTCGAACGTCTCGAGCAGCGACTGCTTCTCCTCGGACGGGATGTCGATCAGGCCGGCGATGAAGTCGGCGAGCCGCGCCGCGCCGTCGACGCCTTGCAGCGCCGTGGCCATCTCCTCGGGCACGCCGGGAAGCAGCTGCAGCACCTCGGTCGCGCGCTGCTTGAGCGAGCGCGCGCGTCCCTGGATCTCGGGATCGGTCTCGTCGGCCTCGTCGAGCAGCTGCACGCGCGCGACCGGGAACGGGAAGCCGTCGAGGAACTGCAGCACGCGGAAGCGCTGCTGCCCCTTGACGACGGCGTGGTGAACGCCGTCGGGCGTGGTGATGTAGCGCAGCACGCCCGCGGTGGTGCCGACCCAGTGCAGCTCGTCGGGGCTCGGCTCGTCGATACTCCGGTCCGTTTGTAACAGGACGCCGATCGGCTTTTCGAGCCGCAGCGCTTCCTGCACGGCCGTGCGCGAGCGCTCGCGCCCGATCTGCATCGGGATCACGAGGCCCGGGAACATCACGACGTTGCGGGCCGGCAGGATGATGAGCGCGTCGTCCGGCACCGCGCGCGTCGATGCGGCGGGGCGTGCGGGGCGCTCCGTCGTGGCCGTCGCTTCGGCGGCGGCGACGGTGCTGTCAAGGGCGGGTTGGTCGTTCATCGTGTCGAGTCGTTCAGCGGTTCAAGCGCAGCACCACGCAGCCGTCGACGACCTGGGGCGGGTCGAGCCGGAACGAGCCGGCGGGCAACGCGATGCGGCGTTCGAACTTGCCGTAGGGAATCTCCAGTTGACGTATGTGGTGGCCGGGGCCGGTGAAAGGAAGGGTTCGCGTGCCGCGCACGACCAGCGCGCCCGGCTCGCTGATCACCTGCACGCGCTCGGCGCGCACGCCGGGCATCGCGACGACGATCACGATGTCGCGACCGTCCTCGTAGACGTCAGCCGGCGGCTCCCACGCCGCGGCCGTGCCCCCGTTCGTCGAGAGGTGGAAGAAGCGGCGGTGCAGGCGATCGGCCTCGTCGAGAAGCTCGACGGCCCGCGCCCACATCACGTCGCTCGCATCAGAACGCGCCGGCATGCGTCCGGATCCAATGGAGCAGTTGCGGCAGGCCGATCGAACCCGACTGGCGGGCGATCTCCTTGCCGTTGCGATACGCGATCAGCGTCGGGATGCTTCGAATGCCGAGTCGTGCAGCGATCGCCTGCTCGGCTTCGGTGTCGAGCTTCGCGAGGTGAATGCCGGGCGCGAGCCGCGCCGCCGCCTCGTCGACCACCGGCGCCATCGCGAGGCACGGCCCGCACCACGAGGCCCAGCAGTCGACGATCAGCGGCACCTCGCTCGCGACGTGGCGGTCGAAGGTCGCGGCGGTCAGCGCGAACGGCTTGCGCGGGAAAAGCGGCTCCTTGCAGCTGCCGCACGACGGGCCCTGGCCGAGCTTGTCGCGGACGACCCGGTTGGCCGTCGCGCAATGCGGGCAGACGACCTTGAGCGTACCGACGCTCGAGACGGTATCCATTCGCCTATGGTGGGGATGGATCTGGCGGACTTCAATAAGCCAACAGGCTACGCGCAGGGGAGGGGCCGTCCGACACCTCCCGGGTACACTGGAGCATCGACTACGCCCGTCAGCGTGACAAGGAACCCATGCCGAACATCGGCGCCATGCTCAAGCAGGAAATCGCGCGCTTGTCGCGCCGCGAGGTGCGGTCGGTCACCGGTACGACGCGCAACGCCACCGCGCAACATCGCCGTCACATCGCGGCATTGCGTCGCCAGGTCGCGAAGCTCGAGCGCCAGGTGGCCGTGCTGCAACGGCAGCGATTGGGCGCGGCGCCCGCGGCGTCCGGGACGGCGTCCGGCCGGAAGATGCGGTTCGTCGCGAAGGGCCTCAAGTCGCAACGCGCGCGCCTGGGGTTATCCGCAGCCGAGTACGGGAAGCTCGTCGGCGTGACCGCGCAGTCCGTCTACAACTGGGAACGTGGCGTCGCGACGCCGCGCGGCGACCAGCTCGCGCGCATCGCGGGCCTGAGAGCGATCGGCAAGCGCGAGGCGACGGCGCGACTCGAGCAGGCGGGCCCGAAGGCGAAGGCCGTCAAGCGGGGTCGCAGGAAGAAGTAGCGATTTTCGCGTGTGTGCCGTACCGCACATACGCCCCGGGCGAATAGGCGTACAGGTGGGGTTCGGAGGGGCCGAACCGTCGCGCCCTCGCCTGGACCCTCCGGATCGATTCCCTGCCGAGGTCGCACGACCGTCGATGCTCACGCATCCGGTCGCCGTACGTCGTCGTCCGTTCGAGCGAAAGGCTTTCCCATGAACATTCCCGTCGAAACCAAACCCGCGCTCTGGGGCATGGCAGGTGGCGCCATCGCCGCGGCGATCATCGGCTTCACGTGGGGCGGCTGGGTGACCGGCAGCCGCGCGGAGACGGACGCGATGCAGCGCACGAACGCCGCGGTCGTCGCCGCGCTCGCGCCGGTGTGCGTCGAGCGGTTCCAGGCTGCGCCCGGCATGGCGAACAACCTCACCGAGCTCAAGAAAGTGGATTCGTGGTCGCGCGGCGAATACGTCGAGAAGGGCGGATGGGCGACGGCGGCCGGCAAGCCCCCGGGAGACCAGGTGGCCGCGATCGCCAAGGCCTGCGCGGTGATCCTCGCGCCGGCGTAGTCGCAGCCGGCGCGGCAGGACCGGCGGAGTTGCGCGGGCTCTGCAGTCGGTGCAGCATTCTGCGGCTGGTTTCCTGGGGAGGATGCCATGGCACCTGCCGTTCGCTGGATCGTCGGTATCGTTCTCGCGTTGATTGCCTTCGGCCTTTGGACGGCCTGGGGCGGCGGCAAGTCGCCATCGACCGTCCCGGACAAGGCGCCCGTCGCGCAGGCGCCTGCGGCGCCGCCGGCGAGCGTTCAACCGGTCGCCTTGACCGCGAACGCTCCCGCACCTGCATCCGCGCCCGCACCGGCTCCCGCGCCCGCACCTGTGGCCGAGGAGCCGGTGACCGTCGCGCTGTACTTCGACTTCGACCGCTCGGGATTGCGCGCGGACGAGAAGCCCAAGCTCGACGCGCTCGTCGCCAAGGTGAAGGGCAAGTCGTTCAAGCGCCTCGAAGCCGTCG
>Ga0207648_10003921_pt1 | contig 15503 bp, 17 predicted proteins | sample KBSMisM32_FD_184310 | JGI IMG/M metagenome (GOLD analysis project Ga0207648, IMG submission 184310) | Miscanthus rhizosphere microbial communities from Kellogg Biological Station, Michigan, USA - KBS Miscanthus M3-2 (SPAdes) (version 2) | ecosystem: Host-associated > Plants > Roots >...
CGCCGAGCGCGGCCCGGTGACCGACGCCGGCGCGGCGATGCTGCTTGAACGCTACGCCCGCCGGCGGGCCGAGCCCGTGCTGGCGATGCAGGCGGTCACCGACGGCTTGGCCCGGCTGTTCGGTCAGCCCGCGCCCTGGTTGAAGGCGCTGCGCAACGCCGGCATGTATGCGATCGACCGCCTGCCGGTCGTGAAGCGCGCGCTGGCGCAACCCGCGCTTCGATAAGATGTCCAATTGACCTTGCCCCTTGCCCGGAGATTGCCGATGCCTGCCCCCCGATCCCTGACCCTTCGCCACCGCGCAGCCGCGTTTGCGGCGGGCGTCCTGCTGGCGATGCCGGCGGCGTTCGCGCAGCAGCCGGCCTCCGGCGCGGCGACGCTCCCCGCCGACGCGGCGGCGCTCAAGAAGACGCTGGAGCAGAAATTCCCGGGCGCCGAGATCAAGTATGTCGCGAAAAGCCCGTACTTCGGCCTGTACGAGGCGCTGCTCGGCGACCAGATGATCTACACCGACAAGAAGGCCGAGCAGCTCATCGTCGGCTCGATCTACGACGTCGCGACGAAGACGAACCTGACCGAAGCGAAGGCGCGCAAGCTGAACCGCGTCGACGTCGCAAAGCTGCCGATGGACATGGCGTTCGTCCGCGTGAAGGGCAACGGCGCGCGCAAGTTGATCGTGTTCTCGGACGCCGACTGCCCGTTCTGCCATCGGCTCGAGAACGAGATCAAGGGCCTCGACAACGTCACGATCTACACGTTCCTGTTCCCGATCGACCAGCTCCACCCGGATGCCGCGCGCAAGTCCAAGAGGATCTGGTGCGCGCCGGACAAGGTGAAGGCGTGGGACGATTTCTTCGCGTCCGGCAAGGTGCCCGACAACGCTGGCGACTGCGGCGACCCGGTCGAGAAGACGCAGGCGCTCGGCAACTCGCTGAAGATCAACGCCACGCCAACGCTGATCTTCGGCGACGGCACGATGATGCCGGGCGCGCTGCCGCTCGCGCAAATCGAGAAGGGCCTGAACGATGCGCAGGCCGAGTTGAAGAAAGTCTCCACGGCTCCCAAGTCGTAGTTCCCCGTCAATTCCGGACCGGCGCAACGAAGATGGCGATCCTCGATTTCATCAAGAAGCAGTTCATCGACATCATCGAGTGGACCGATGATTCGCGCGACACGCTTTCGTTCCGGTTCCCGGACGAGGACAAGGAGATCAAGAACGGCGCGCAGCTCATCGTGCGCGAGTCGCAGGTGGCACAGTTCGTCTACCTCGGCCAGTTCGGCGACACGTTCCCGCCCGGCAAGTACGCGCTGACCACCGACAACATCCCGGTCCTCACCGATCTCAAGGGATGGAAATATGGCTTCGAGAGCCCGTTCAAGGCCGACGTCTACTACGTCGTCACGCGGCTCTTCACCGGCAACAAGTGGGGCACCGCCAACCCGGTGATGATGCGCGACGCCGATTTCGGCATCGTGCGGCTGCGCGCCTACGGCACGTACGATTTCCGCGTCGTCGACGTGAAGAAGTTCCTGAAGGAGGTCGCCGGCACCGACGATCACTTCCGCCTCGACGAATTCAACGACACGATGCGCTCCCGCATCGTCAGCGTGTTCACGGACGCCCTGGCGAGCGCGAAGATCCCGGCGCTCGACGTCGCGTCGCGCTACGGCGAGCTCGGCGGCGCGCTGCTGCCGCTCATCAATCCCGCGATCGGCGAGAAGTACGGCCTCGAGATGACGACGTTCATCGTCGAGAACGTGTCGGTGCCGCCGGAAGTCGAGGCGGCGATCGACAAGCGCTCCAGCATGGCCGCCGTCGGCAACCTCAACGACTACGTCAAGTACCAGATGGCGCAGGGTATGGGGCAGGGCGGGGACGGCGGCGTCGGCGGTCTCGGCGCGCAGGTGGCCGTCGGCATGGCGATGGCGCAACAGATGATGAACCAGACGGGCGGGATCATGGCGCAGCAGACGCCCGGGATCCCGGCACCGCCCCCGCCGCCCGCCGCCGGAGGCGCCGTCGCCGATCTCATGAATCCGGCGCAGGTGGGCGAGATGCTCGGCGTCGGCGAGGCCGACGTGCTGGCGAGCCTCGAGGCCGGCGACCTCAAGGGCAAGAAGATCGGCACGCAGTGGCGCGTCACGCGTGACGCCGTCAACACCTTCCTGAAATCTTAGCGATGCAAAGCGTGAGGCGCGTCCTCCGCGTGCTGGCGGCGCTCGCCATCGCTCTCTGCCTGGGCGCGACCGGCGCGCAGGCGCAGGACGCGACGACGACCGTCGTCCAGGCGGCCGCGCGCGATTGGCTGGCGCAGGCCGACAAGGGCGACACCACCGCGACGTACGACGCCGCGGGCGAGCAGTTCCGCGCGGCGATGACGCGCGTCGGGTGGAGCGAAGCGCTCGCGTCGGTGCGCAAGCCGCTCGGCGCGATGCAGCGGCGCACGATGGCCGCCACCACCTTCCGCACGTCCGCGCCCGGTGCGCCCGCCGCGGATTTCGCGCTGGTGCGGTTCCGGACCGAGTTCGCGCAAAAGGCCGACGCCCGCGAGACGGTGACGCTGCAGCGCGAGGCCGACGGCCGCTGGCGCGTCGTCGGCTACAAGCTCCAATGACCGGCGCATGACGTGGGAAGGGCGCCCGGCGCGCGGCAATGACCGCGCGGCCGGCCCGAACGCCGATGAGCGCCGACGCCGAAACGCAGATCGCCGAAGCTTCGCCGCCGCCCGCGCCGCGGCTGATGGCGCCGTTCGTGCTCACCGAAAGCGATGCGCGCGCCGCGGCGCTCGCATGGCTGGGCGCGCGGTGGCTCACGCCGTGGACCTTCGTCCGGCAGGCGCGGCGCGATCCGCTCGCGGCGAGCTACGTCCCGAGCTGGATGTTCTCGGCCCACGCCGTCGCGCACTGGGAGGGCCCCGGCCTGCGCGGCATCGTCGAAATGGATTTCGGCGGCCTCCCGGTCAGCGCGGACCCCGCGGCGGACACGCTGCCGGAGTCGCTCGCCCCGTGGCCCGCGCACACGCTGCGCGCCGTCGACGGCGACGTGCCGCAGGCGGACGACCGGCCGCGAGGCCGCGCGACGCGCGACGTCGCCGATGCCGCCACGCTCGCCCATCAGCGGATGGAGCGCGACCTGATCGCGACCGCGCGAGCCAGCCAGCCCGCGAAGCAGCGCGACAAGCTGCGGCTCCTCGGCGTCGAGTACCCGCGCGAGACGGCGGCGCTGGCGCTGCTTCCCGTATGGGCGCTCGACTGCGTCCATCTCGGCCGCAGCCATCGGATCGCCATCAACGGCACGACGGGCCGCGTGAGCGGACGCGTGCCCGCGTCGGTCACGAGGATCGCGGTGGTGGCCGCGGCGCTGCTCGCGCTGCTCGCCGCGGTCGCGTGGCGCGCGCTGGCGGATGCGTGAGCGTCCGGGCGGCGCGCTGAGCACCGCGACGCGCACGCCATGGCCGAGCTCGACGCGCAGCAGAAACTCGCCTGCCCCGCCTGCGGCGGCGAGGCCGTGTGGAATCCGGCGAAGCAGAAGCTCGTGTGCCCGTTCTGCGGCACCGAATCGCCGGCGAAGCTCGACGCCGCCGGCACGATCGTCGAGCACGATCTCGTCGCGGCGCTGCGCGGCCTCACCGACGAGGCCCGCGGCTGGCAGGCGGACACGCGGCAGGTGCGCTGCCAGAGCTGCAACGCCATCTCGGTGCTGAACCCGGCGCGGCAGGCCCAGAACTGCGAATTCTGCGGCTCCGCGCAGCTCGTGCCTTACGCGGAGACGAAGGCAGCCTTCCGGCCGGAGAGCGTCCTGCCGTTCAAGGTGAGCGAGGGCAGCGCGCGCGATCGTATCCGCGCGTGGTACGGCAAGCTGTGGCTCGCGCCGTCCGCGCTCAAGCGGCGCGCGCTCACCGACACGGTGCGCGGCATCTACCTGCCGTACTGGACGTTCGACGCGGCGGTCGACGCCACGTGGACCGCCGAAGCGGGCCACTACTACTACACGACGGAAAGCTACGTCGAGAACGGCGAGACGCGCACGCGCCAGGTCCGGCAGGTGCGCTGGGAGCCCGCGGCCGGCCAGCTCTCGCATTTCTTCGACGACGACCTCGTCTGCGCGTCGGTCGGCGTGCATCCCAACATCCTGCGCGGCATCGAGCCTTTCCCGACGCAGGAGCTGAAGCCGTACGACGCCGGCTACGTGTCGGGCTGGATCGTCGAGCGCTACCAGATCGACTTGGTCGGCGCCGCGCAGCGCGCCCGCGAGCTGATGGACGCGAAGCTGCAGGGGCTGTGTGCGCAGGCGGTGCCGGGCGACACGTTCCGCAATCTCGTCGTGCATGCCGACTACTCGCGCCAGACGTTCAAGCACATCCTCGCGCCGGCCTGGCTCCTCACCTACACGTTCGGGGCGCGGAGCTTCCAGTGCGCGATGAACGGCGTGACGGGCGCCATCGCCGGCGAGTATCCGAAGAGCCCGTGGAAGATCGCGCTGCTGGTGCTCGCCGTCATGGTCGGCATCATCATCGTCATGTCCATGTCGGGACACCGGTGACCCGCGCTGTCGTCCGCGGGACGCCGCGCCGCGTTAGCATGGGGGTTCACGGAGGATCGTCATGACGCCGCTTCGCCGCCTCATCCTCGCCGGCTGCCTCGCGCTCGGCGTGCCCACCGCCGCGCTCGGCCAGGTCGCCTACACGACGACCACGGTCAACATGCGGGCCGGTCCGGATCCGACCTATCCGCTGGTGCTGCGCGTGTACCCCGGCACGCAGGTCAACGTGTTCGGCTGCCTCGACAACTGGAGCTGGTGCGACGTCGGCGTCGGGCTGGATCGCGGCTGGGTGTTCGCGCAATACCTGTCGTACCCGTACCAGGGCCAGCGCGTGCCGATCTACGGCTACGGCCCGACGATCGGCCTGCCGATCGTCACGTTCACCATCGGCCCGTACTGGGACAACTACTACCGCAACCGGCCGTGGTGGAACCAGCGGAGCTACTGGTACCAGCGGCCGCCGCCGTATTACCGCCCCCCGCCGCCGCCGGGCTACCGGCCGCCGTCGTACCATCCGCCGCCGCACGGAGGGCGCCCGCCGCCTCCGCCACCCGGCGGGGGACGGCCGCCGGGCGGAGGAAGGCCGCCGCCCCCGCCGGGCGGAGGGCGGCCCCCGCCGCCGCCGCACACCAAGCCGATGCCGATGCCCAAGCCCGGCGCGCCGCCGACGAGCGCCCCGCCCGGCCCCACGCCGCGCTAGGCCGCACGTCCATGCGCGCGGCCATCGTGACCGGCGTCTCGCGCGGTCTCGGCGAGGCGCTGGCTGTCGCACTCCTTGCGCGCGGCTGGTCGGTCACGGGCGTGGGCCGGAGGAGCGGCGCGCGACTCGGCGGCGATCGCTACGCGTTCGTCCGCTGCGACGTCGGGGACGTCGCCGGCATGGAGGCGGTCCTGGCGACGCCCTTCGCCACCGTCGCCAGCACGGATCCGGCGGTCGCGTGCCTCGTCAACAACGCGGCGGTCGCCGAGCCGATTGGCGTCGTCGGAACGCTCGCTCCCGCCGACATCCTGCGCGCCCTCACGGTGAACCTCGCCGCGCCGATGGCGCTCGCCAATCTCTTCTGCCGAGCGTTCGCCGCGAAGCGCGGCGACCGGCGCATCGTCAACGTCTCGTCGGGCGCCGCGGTGCGCCCGCTGACCGGCAGCGGCCACTATTCGATCGCGAAGGCGGGCCTCGAGATGCTGACGGCGGCGATCGCCGCGGAGCAGGGGGCGGACGGCATTCGGGCCGTGTCGCTGCGGCCCGGGATCATCGCCACCGACATGCAGGTGCTGATGCGCTCACAGCCCGACGACAGGCTGCCGATGGCGCAGATGTTCCGGGATTTTCACGCGCAGGGACAGCTCGTGGCGCCCGACGTCGCCGCGGCGACCATCGCCTCCCGCCTGCTGGAAGCGCCGCTGGAGCAGGGCCGGACGTACACGTACGCCGAGCTCGGCGCGACTGGCTAGCCGCGCGCGCTTCGAAGGTCGGCGAGGCGCTCGGGCGTCTCGAGCAGCGCGTCGGCGCCCGCCAGCTCCTCGCGCGACCCGTAGCCCCACAGCACGCCGACGGCGCCCGTGCCGTTCGCGCGCGCGGCGGTGATGTCGTGGTGGCGATCGCCGATCATCACCGCGCCCGACGGCGCAACGCGCTCGGTCGCGAGCAGGTGCGCCATCAGCGTCGCCTTGTCGTCGAAACGGCCGGCGAAATCGGCGCCGTAGATCCCGCGAAAATGCGGCGCGAATCCGAAGTGCTCGACGATGCGGCGCGCGAACGTCTCCGGCTTCGCGGTGCAGAGGAACATCGGCGTGCCGTCGTCGGCGAGCGCCGCCAGCGCCTCCGCGACGCCCGGATACGGGACGTTCTCCTTCCAGCCGACGTCGGAGAAGCGCTCGCGATAGTGCGCCACCGCCTGCTCGACCACCGCATCGTCCCGTGTGGCCAGCAGTCGCGCGAACGAGCCCCGCAGCGGGGGGCCCACGCATGCGCGAAGCTCGGCGTCCGTGGGCTCCGGCGCGGCCAGCCGCGCGAGCGCGTGCCGGATCGACGCGGCGATGCCGGCGTAGTTGTCGGTAAGCGTCCCATCGAGGTCGAACAGCAGCGTGCGCGCCGGAGTCACTGCGTTCATGGCGGCACGCGCCGGACGACGTAGCGGTACGCGAGCGTCGCGCCGTCCAGGCCCGCCTCCCACATCAGGCAATAACCCTGGCGGATCTGTGGCGCGTAGACGCCGGAATCCGCCGTGACCCAGTCCCGCGTGAGGGGCATCACGAGCAGCTTGCCGTCGTGATAGTGCAGGTTGAACTTGACCGGTTCAATGGTCTCGAACCGGAAATCCAGGCGGTCGCCGGGACGGAGCTCCATGCAGTCTTCGTGGACCGCGTAGGGCGCGATCGAAACCTTCGGCACGATCCGCGGCTCGTTGGGCACGACCGGCTTGCCCGCGCAGGCGGCGACGAGCGCGGCCGCGGCAGCCGCGGCGATCGTCGGGGAGGGTATGAGCTTCATCGCTTCATCGTTTCGCCGCCGCGCGCTTCGCGCCGTGCGCGCGGCGCAGGATCGCCCAGTCCTCGGCGAGCATCGCATAGCGGACGTGGTCGCGCCAGCGGCCGCCGATCTTCACGTAGCGGCGGGAGAAGCCTTCGCGCGTGAAGCCGAGCCGGGTGACGAGCGCGAGCGAGCGCCGGTTGGTGGGCTGCACGTTCACTTCGACGCGATGGAGCTTCAGCCGCCGGTAGGCGACGTCGAGCGCCAGCGCCAGACCTTCCGTCATGAAGCCGCCGCCCGCGAGCGGGGCGAACGCGTAGTAGCCGAGGTAGGCGCTGTTGAACGCGCCCCGGACGATCTCCGAAAAGCTGAAGACGCCCGCGATCGCGCCGTCGTCGCTGCGCACGACGAGGAAGGCCGCGTGCGTGGGGACGCGGCCGTCGTAGCGGGTGACGAAATGCGCGAACTGCGCGGCGGTGCGGGGCGCCCGTGCCCACGGCCCGTGCAGCCGCAGGCTCATTCGCGCCGAGCGCAGGAAGGCGGCGGCGTCGGCGAGTCGCGGGGGACGCAGGTGAACGCGGGGGCCGCTGGCGGAGGGCGGTCGGGGCCGCGTTGGCATAATGCCGATTCTAGCAAGCGAGGCGCACCGCAATGACGGCATGGATAGAGGGCAGGGTGGCCGGCCGGCGGCAATGGACGGAGAGCCTGTTCTCGCTGCTGGTCGCCGCGCCGGAGGTGACGTTCGTCGCGGGACAGTTCGCGCGGCTGGCGCTGCCGGCGCCGCCCGGCGCCAGGGAGCCGATGATCGGACGGCCGTACTCGTTCGTGAATCCCCCGCACGCGGCGCCCCACGAGTTCTACTACATCGTGCTGCCCGACGGGCCGCTGTCGCCCCGCCTGGCGGCGCTCGCCCCCGGCGATCCGGTGTGGATGCTGCCGCGGGCGAACGGCTTCTTCAGCATTTCCGAAGTGCCGGAGGCCGACGCGCTGTGGTGCATCGCCACGGGGACCGGCATCGGTCCGTTCCTCTCGATCCTGCGCACCGACGAGCCGTGGCAGAAGTTCGCGCGAGTGGTGCTCGTCCATGCGGCGCGCCATGCCGACGAGCTCACCTATCGCGACGAGATCGCGGCGATCGGCCACGCGCGGCCCGGTGTCTTCAGCTACGTTCCGATGACGAGCCGGGAGGCGGCGCCGGGCGCGCTGACCGGCCGCATTCCGGCGGCGATCGCGGACGGGCGGCTCGAGGCGCGCGCCGGCGTGCCGCTCACTGCCGCGAACGCGCACGCGATGCTGTGCGGCAATCCGGCGATGATCGACGACGCGCAGCTCGCGCTGGCCGCGCGCGGCATGCGCCGCCACCGCCGCCGCGAGCCCGGGCACATCACCCTCGAGTCCTACTGGTAGGCCGGCAGGTCCGCGCGCCGGTTCGCCCACGATTTTTGCCCAATCCCGGCGGACGAGGCGATACTTCGCCTTGCCGGTGTCCGGCCGGCGGAAAACCGCCGCCCGCACGCTGCGCCCATCACCCATAAACAGGGATACGCCATGAAACGTCTTGCCGCTTGCGCCGCCGTGCTCTTGTTCTCCGGATGCCAGACCTGGGGACCGTCATGGAGCGAGCTTATCGGCGTCCGGTACAACGACATCACGTCGATGACGGACGGGCCGGTCGTCGTCAATCTCGTCGACGGCGCGTCGCCGGGCACGGCCCCGCGCGAGGCCATCAAGTTGACGCCCGGCCAGCACAAGCTCGTGCTGCAGGCCATTGCGCCGGGCGCGATCGCCGGGGCCGGGCAGCTCAACATGGAAGCGACCGAAGTCGACTTCAAGCCCTGCGTCCGTTACTACATCAACGCGCGCTTCGCGGCCTCGACCAGCACGTCGTGGCGGCCCTTCATCGACTACGAGGAAAAGATCCCGGGTTGCCAGGTGACGCCGAAGGCCAACTGAAGACCGGCGGCCGCGCGCGTCAGCGGTCGAGCGTGCGTGTGACCACTTCGACGACGTCAGGCGACAGGCCCGGCGCCTTGGCGATGCGGACGAGCGCCGCCTCCATGCGGGCGCGGCGCGCGGCGGGAAAGCGCTTCCACAGGCTGAACGCGCTGGCGATCATGGACGCGAGCTGCGGATTCGTCGCGTCGAGCGCCAGCACCTGGTCGGCGGCGAACGCGTAGCCGGCGCCGTCCGCGCTGTGGAAGCGCGCGAAGTTGCCGAGCACGAAGGCGCCGACCAGCGCGCGAACGCGGTTCGGGTTGCGGGCGTTGAAGCGCGGGTGCGCGAGCAGCGCCTTCACGCGCGCCAGAGTGTCCGGGCGCGCGCTTCGCGCCTCGAGCGCGAACCACTTGTCGAGCACCAGCGGCTCGTCGCGCCAGCGCGCCTCGAAGTGCGTGAACAGGCGCTCGCGCTCCGGCGAGGTCGAATCGCGCAGCGCGTTCAGCGCCGCGATCGCGTCCGTCATGTTGTCGGCGCGCTCGTAATGCGCCGCCACGGCGGCGCGCGCCGCGCGGTCGTCGATCGCGCCGAGGAAGCGAAGGCACACGTTGGCGAAGCTGCGCGCCGCGGCCTGGGCCGGCGTGGGCGCGTACGCCTCGCGCGGGCGCATGCGCGCATGCGCGTCCTCGAGGCCGCCGCGATGGCGGCGGGCGAGCTCGCGGAGCAGGAACGCGTGCGCGGCGGTCACGCCATCGGCGTCCAGAATGGGCTCGAGCGCGGCGGCGTAGCCGGGATCGGGGAGCGTCAGCGCGAGCGCGAGCTCCGCCGGATCGCTGTCGCGATCGGCGACGAGATGGCCGGCCAGCGCGGCGAGGCCGGCCGGCAGCGCGAGCGGCCGGTCTTCGCGGCGATCGCGCGCGAGCCGCAGCAGCGCATCGGCGAACGCGCGCTGCGCGGCGTCCCAGCGGTTGACCGGATCGGCGTCGTGCGCCGCGAGGAAGACGATCTCGTCGTCGCGGTAATCGTAGGAGACGCGCACGGGCGCGGAGAAGCCGCGCAGCAGCGACGGCACCGGCGGCGCGTCCACGCCCACGAAGCGGAACGACTGGCGCTTTTCGCGCACGTCCAGCACGCGCGTCGTCGGGCCCGGCGCCGTCTCGCCTTCCAGGGTGAGCGGCAGATCGCGGCCGTCGCGGCCCACCAGCCCGACCGCGAACGGGATGTGGAACGGCAGCTTCTCCGGCTGACCGGGCGTGGCCGGCGTCCGCTGCGCCACGTCGAGCGTGAACGCGCGCGCGGCGGCGTCGTAGGTGCCGGCGACGCTCACCACCGGCGTTCCCGACTGCGCGTACCAGCGGCGGAACTGCGTCAGGTCGACCTGCGACGCGTCCTGCATCGCCTGGACGAAATCGTCGCACGTGACGGCCTGCCCGTCGTGCCGCTCGAAATAGAGGTCCGCGCCGCGGCGAAACGCATCCGCGCCGAGCAGCGTGTGCTGCATCCGGATCACCTCGGCGCCCTTCTCGTACACGGTCGCCGTGTAGAAGTTGTTGATCTCCTCGTACTCGTCCGGCCGCACCGGATGCGCCATCGGTCCCGCGTCCTCGGCGAACTGCTCGCGCCGCAGGTACTCGACGGCGGCGATGCGCTCCACCGCCCGCGAGCCCATCTCGCTCGAGAACTCCTGGTCGCGGAACACCGTGAGGCCTTCCTTCAGCGACAGCTGGAACCAGTCGCGGCAGGTCACGCGGTTGCCGGTCCAGTTGTGGAAGTACTCGTGCCCGATGACGGCCTGGATCGCGTTGTAGTCGGCGTCGGTCGCGACCTCGGGGTCGGCCAGCACGAGGCGGCTGTTGAAGATGTTGAGGCCCTTGTTCTCCATCGCGCCCATGTTGAAGTCGTCGGCGCAGAAGATCATGAACGTGTCGAGGTCGTACTCGCGGCCGTAGCGCTCCTCGTCCCAGCGCATCGCGCGCTTCAGCGAAGCCATCGCGTGACGGCAGCGCGGCAGGTTCTCGCGCGTCGAGTAGATGCGCAGCGCCACGGCGCGGCCCGAGGCCGTGGTGAACTTGTCCTCGAGCGCGGCCAGGTCGCCCGCGACCAGCGCGAACAGGTATGAGGGCTTGGGATGCGGGTCGCGCCAGGTCGCGAAATGACGGCCGTCGGGCAATGCCCCGGCGTCGACGCGCTCGCCGTTCGACAGCAGCACCGGATAGGCGCGCCGGTCGGCCCGCAGCGTGACCTCGTAGCGGGCGAGGACGTCCGGCCGATCCGGGAAGTACGTGATCCGCCGGAAGCCTTCGGATTCGCACTGCGTGCAGAAGACGTTCGACGAGACGTAGAGGCCCTCGAGCGACACGTTGCGAAGCGGCGCGATCCGCGACCGCACGACGAGCGTGCCGGCGTCCGGCGGCGCGGCGACGGTGAGACGCGCGGCGTCGACCGTCCAGCGCTCGGGCGGCAGCGGCGCGCCGTCGAGCTCGACGCTCACGTCGGACTGCTGCTCGCCGTCGAGCATCAGCGGCGCCGCGCGGTCCGCGGCCGCGGCCGCGGGATTGCGGCGGAACGCGAGCCTGGCGGTGACGAGCGTGGCGCCCGGGTCGAGGTCGAGCTCCAGCGCGACGGTGTCGATGAGGAACGCCGGCGGCCGATAGTCGACCCGCCGGTGGACCGCCATGCGGATGTCGCGCGGAAGCATCGGCCGAACGGCTACTTAACTTCGATCAGCTCGACATCGAAGATGAGCGTGGCGTTCGGCGGAATCACGCCGCCCGCGCCACGCTCGCCGTAGCCCCATTGCGGCGGAATGATCAGCGTCCGTTGTCCGCCCGTCTTCATGCCCACGACGCCTTCGTCCCAGCCCTTGATCACTTTGCCGCCGCCGAGGAAGAACCCGAAGGGCACGCCGCGATCGCGCGAGCTGTCGAATTTGGCACCCTTCTTGTCGGGCTTGGATTCGTCATAAATCCACCCTGTGTAATGCACAAGCACCGGCTTTCCACTCACCGCTTCCGCACCAGCGCCCTGTTTTACATCGACTTTCTGCAGCTCCTTCGGCATGGCATTCAACTTGCTACCTCCTTGGGTGGCTGTCGGCGCGGCAGGTGTCTGCGCACCAGCGAAGTTCACAGCAAAAAGCGCTCCCAACGTTGCGGCAACCAGGGCAACGTTGCGCGCAACAGGAAACGCGGCACGGCAAAAGGCGGATGCCACTGGTGCGACCCAGTGGCATCCGCCGGGGAAAGCCGCTAACGACGACGGCGCCTCATCATCCGTCGCGCGCCGCGCCGCCCTGCGCGACGTCCGCTGCGGCGGGCGATCCGCCGGTGAGAACCCAACATCTCGTCACACCTTTCCGCACTAGATCGCGTCTGCCGACGCACCGGCCAGCGCCTCGGCCTCCTCCGCGGCCACCAGCCCGACCGCGACGAGGTCCAACGGGCTGACGAACTCCGACGCCAACCGCACCCCCCCTGCTCTCGCGATCGCGTCCCGCAGCGGGATCGCCCAGCGGTGATCGAGCAGGACGAGCGCGGCCGCGGAGTCCTCCGGGATGTCGGCCAGCGCGTCCCAGGCTTCCTCTCCGAACACGCCGTCCCGCTCGGCGACCAGCTCGGCGCCCGCCTCGGCGCCTGCGTCGGCTCCCACCCCGGCTCCCACCCCGACCAGTGCGCCCACGATCGCGCCGAACTCCAACATCTCGGCCGCGTCGAGCTGGCTTTCCTTGAGCACCGTCACCTCGCCGCCCGGCGCCTTGTAAACGGCAAGAAAATCAATTACCCGTACTTTGTCGTCTTCGCGCAGCCGTTCCAGCTCCGCCCGGATCTCGCCTTGGAAGTCCGGACGGTCGAATCCCAGAACCAGCAACTGAACCGGACCGATCGCCATGGGTTTCCTCCTCGTTCGTCGACTACCGCCGAAGGCTGCTCCGCGCGGTGGTCTAGGGCACCACCCGAGCGGGATGACTACGGGTTCCCCGCACGGCCGTTGGTCCGTCGCTATTCGGATGGCGACGACAGGCGGCGCACCGAGATCAACCGGAGACCCATGCCGCTGCACCGCTCGAGGAGCTCGTGCAGCTCCGTCCCGTCGTCGATCTCGGCGCAGATGTAGGTCTGGGGCCGCAGCGTGGCCACCCGCATCCCCGGGAAGGCCCAGCGCGCGCGCTCGGACAGGCATCCCGCAACCCTCAGCTCGTACCGAGTGCCCGCCATCGAGGAACCTCCATACGCGTGTGCTCGTCGCCGACCACAGTGCGCCCAACCCTCCGGCGAATCCTCGCCCATCGGGGGTGAGGGCAGCCGATTCCCTGGCTGTGATGCTGAAGGTAGGGCAGACGGGGGACCTTCGGCACTCGATGTCGGGCTCCGCGGGCGCCATCGTGTCCCGGTGCGTGGCCGAGCAGGTCACCGGCGGGGGACGCCGCCGAAGCCGAAGGACGGGTGGTCCGAATGTGGGGGAGCGCGGCAGGTGTGCCGTCAGCGGGTTCGGCGGCGGGACAGGGAGGCCCGGCAGGCCGCTGCGGTCACCGATCGTCCGGGAGCCTGCTCATCCCGACCAGCTCGACGCCGAGCTGCTCGAAACGGGCGATGATGCCGTGCAGCGCGGCTTGGTCGACCAGTACTCCGCGCAGCTCGGTCTCGGACGTCACGACGGCGGGCTGGAGGGGATCCAACGCCGCGACGATGTCCGGGCTGATCCGGCCGCGAACTCGGAACGAGTACACGTTGCTCACGATCGCCTCCACGGTTGAGCCATGCCCACGGAGGCGATACTGGAGGCGACCAGGATGAGTCCGAACCACCCGGAGCGGACGACCCCGGGAACGACGTCGCCCGGCGCGGAGAAGTTCTCGCCGCCGATGGCCAACCACGTGGTCGCCCGCGACACCCTGAACGCGCTCCTGACGGCGAAGATCGACGCGCCGGTCACGCTGGTCGCCGCCACCGCGGGGTGGGGCAAGACCCTGCTCGCGGCGTCCTGGATCGAGGGCGGTGCTGCGGGCCGGGCGGCGGCCTGGTTGAGCCTCGACCGGACCGACGACGACCCACAGGTGTTCTGGCGCGCCGTCGCTGCCGCGCTCACGCCCGCCGTGGGAAGCCATGCGGAAGAGCTGCGCCGGATTCTGGCGGGTGGGGTACACACGGACGACCTGCCGGGGACGATCGTGGCCGGACTCCGTCGTGCGCCGCGGCCGGTCGTGCTCGTGCTGGACGATCTGCACGAGATCCACTCGCCCCAGGTCCACGCGGGGTTGCTACGGCTCGTCGAACGGCCGCCGCCGGGGCTCTCACTGCTGGTCACGACGCGTCGGGATCCGCCGTGGCCGCTGCCTCGCCTCCGCTTGGCGGGCCTGGTGAGCGACGTGCGTGCGGCGGATCTCGCCTTCGGGTACGACGACGCGGCGGCGCTGTTCGCGCAGCTCAGGATCGCGGTGGACGCCGCAGGGCTCGAGCGGTTGGTCGACCGCACGGAAGGCTGGCCCGCGGGGCTTCGCCTGGTCGCCCTCCACCTCAGCGGTCAGGACGACGTCGCGGCGGCCGTAGCCGCCTTCTCCGGGGACGACCACAGCGTGGCGGGCTACCTCATCACCGAGGTGCTCGACCGGCAGAGCCCGGAGCTCATCGCCTTCCTCGAGAAGATCAGCGTCGTCGATCTGGTGTGCGCCGACCTCGCCGACGCGCTCACCGGTCGTCAGGACGGAGCGGCGATGCTCGCCGAGCTCGCTGTGTCCCACCTCTTCGTCGAGGCCCTCGGCAAGCCCGGCCGCTGGTACCGGCTGCACCGGCTGATCGCCGACATCGTGCGGACCCGGCCGTCGCGGCGGTCGGCCCGCCGTGACCTGCATCGGCGAGCTGCGGAGTGGTTCCGGCGCAACGGCATGCCGCTCGAGGCCATCGGCTCGGCGGTCGCGGGCGAGCTCTGGCCGCTGGCCGCCGACCTGGCGGGCGCGCACACCCTCGCTATGGTCATGCGTGGTCGCAGCCACGAGCTCGACCGGGTGTTGACCGAGATCCCCCGCATGGTGCTCGGTGTCCACGCCGAGCTCGCCGCTTCGCTGGCAGGCGCGCGCGTTTCGTACGGTTCCGACGTCGAGGTCGCGGCACTCCTCGACGGCAGCGCGGCCGCGGCCGATGCGCTCTCCCGTCGTCGGGCTGCCCGGGTACGGGTTCTGAGGGATCTGAGCGCAGGCGGCCTCGCCCGACGAGCGGGGGACTGGGCGTCGATGGTTGCCGTTTTCCAGAGGGTGCCCGTCGAGGCCGGTGCGCTCGCCGCGCTGGACATGGTGGGTGCGGAGATGGTTCCGGTCTTCGTCAACAGCAACCTCGGGGCTGCCGCCTACTGGGCCGGTGACCTGGTGGCCGCCGAGCGTCATCTCGCGGCCGCCACGCAGGTCGAGCTGGACGACCACGTCCCCACGAGGGTCAACGCGATGGCCTATCACGCTCTGCTGCGATGTGCGCGTGGGGAGCTCGACCCCGCGGAGGCGGCCGCACGCAAGGTCATCTCGTCCGCGTGTGCGGCCGGGCTGCTGAAGGCGCCACAGGTGGCGGG